>Ga0210409_10003446_pt1 | contig 17662 bp, 12 predicted proteins | sample IncBWH17MmetaG_FD_161649 | JGI IMG/M metagenome (GOLD analysis project Ga0210409, IMG submission 161649) | Forest soil microbial communities from Barre Woods Harvard Forest LTER site, Petersham, Massachusetts, United States - Inc-BW-H-17-M | ecosystem: Environmental > Terrestrial > Soil >... | reverse complement strand
CAAGGAGGGCCGCAGGTAGGTGGCAGCTGCAAGCGCCAGGACGAATTGTCGGCGCGTGATGTCCATTTTGACTTAATCCTCTCGCACAAAATCTTACGGTTCCGTGGATCATTTTGCCTGAAAGCGCAGAAACTGCTGCAGCCTCTTCACAGACAGCCACGGTCTTGCGTTGGAAACCGGTAGTTGCAGCGCGGGGACCTTGAACTGCCCAGTGAATTGTACCTGACGACGCAAGTAGAATCCTCAACTAGGATGTCGTTACGTAAGAGTTCGTTCATCGTCTCATTAGCTCTTCACTCGAGAGTATGAAGCGACTTGAGATCAAGTGATAGTTGGCCGCGCGAAGCTGGTCATCGCTTATTCCAACGAGATAGAAGTAAACAGTGTGGTCGTGCGTCTGGTACGCCACCTCCTAGGCCGAAACTCCCCAGTCGGCCGTTTTGGCGGAGGGTGGCCTTCCACTCCACCTAGGATTCCTCTCGTTCCTCGTACAGCCATTGTGAGGAAGGCGTGCCGGCCTATGTTTGCCATTTTCGCGAAGGCGAAGGTGTGGACATCTCCTATGTGAAAAAACGCGCCGACCTGAACCATCCCAACATGGTCACACCGAACTGGCAGCAGTTGAACATCGGCTGGACCGAGGATGGCGAGTGGACCAACTATTCGGTCGACGTGAAACAGGCCAGGAAGTATAAGATACTCGCCTTATACTCGAATCTAGCCCAGTCGATTCAAGTTTTCTTTGAATAACCAGCTGGCCGCCGATTGCAAACTCCCCGTCGATGTTGCAAAGCAATTTCCGATCGAGAAATATCCCGATTGGATCGTCTGGCACATCTGGAATAAAGCCGAGTGTGGCGAAATCACTTTTCCAAATACGGGGCTGCGGCTTCTGACGCTGCATTATAAGAGGGGAAACAATCTCGCCTATTTTGATTTTGTGTCAGAGAAATAGAACGGTCTGCGGGTAATGCTCGCGGTTTGAAGTGCCTAGCTCTTTCTGCGAGGGTCTGTCTTCGTCGCCGGTTCAATCGCACAGGTGGACTCGCGCACCTCGAGTTCCGGTTCGACCGTAATTACTTTACGAAATGGCTCCGACCCGTTGAGTTGTCTCAGCACACATTGTGCGGCGATCCTGCCCATGTTGGTGAGCGGCTGGCGAATCGTGGTGAGCCTCGGGTTGTTGAACGCCGCCACCTTAATATCGTCGAATCCGATCACGGACACATCTCGTGGCACACTCAATCCCAGATCCTGCAAAGCCCGGATCGCACCAATCGCAGACATATCATTAAATGCCACAAGCGCCGTGAACGTGCGGCCATTCGACAGCAGTTGCTGCACAACCGGATACCCGAGTTCGGGCGAAGAAATGTCGCGATCGAGTTGCACTACCAGCGCAGGATTAATGGTGATACCGATTTCCTGCGCGGCCGCAACAATGCTGTTCCACCGCCCCGCCGAGTCGGAACTGAACGGTTGGCCACGGATGAACGCGATATCGCGATGTCCCAGCGAATAGAGATGCGTCATCGTCAATTGCGCGGCGAATCGGTGATCCAGCACAACATTCGTAACACCGTTGATCACCCGGTGCCCGGCAACTGCGGCAACCGGCGCCGTGAACTCATGTTCCAGCGCTGTGTCTATAGCGATCAGCGCTTCGGCGCCCCGCCCCAGCAACATCTGGCTGTATTCCTCGATCAGGTTTTTCCGGTGCCGGTGATGTGCGGTGAAATAAAAATATCCCGCTTCCATCAAGTGGTCGCCGATCCCGCTCATCACTTGAGTGTGGTATCCATCGCCCAACTCCGGCACTAAAATTCCTATCGTATAAGTGCGCCTGCTTCGCAATGACCGTGCCAGTAGGTTCGGCTGGTAATTGAACTTCCTGGCCGCAGCTTTGATGCGGTCGCGAGTCGACTGCGGGATGGACCTGCCCGGAACGTCATTCAGAACGACGGAAACCGTAGTCGGATTCAGGACAAGATGAGCGGCAAGTTTCTTAAGTCCGATTGGCTTTGTACTTTTGGACTTCTTTTCCGGCTTCTTGTTAGACTTCTCCATGCTGCTCACAATTCCGTCAAACAACTGTGAGTCTTCGCTGTTGTCCGGCTAGCTTCAACGCGACATTCGCCGCCCAGAAGTCAGCTGAACACCGTTGCGATCCTTCAGTTGGTCAGCGGGACTCATCCTAGCCTAAAACCCTTTAATCTCATAGGTTTCGCTGCTCTACTGCGGACTAGAAAGGCATTTGTGGTGAAATCTTGTTTGCTGGGGCATTCCAGAGATTCCTTACGCCGTTTTGAGAACTCCACAGCGCGCTCACCATACACATACAAACGTTCCCACGGCGCCCCCTTGCAATGTCGCAGAGAATGATTTGCCGCGATAAGCAACGTTAAAGGTCTGCTCGGCGAGGAAGCTGTATTCGCGACCACGAGAACCGTCGCCTTGTTTGCTTCCTGGAACGCCGCATTAGGCAGATCGTCCGGCAGACTCGAGTCGATGCGACCCCGCCCGCACAAGCTTGGAAAAATGCGCGATGGTGTAGTACGCCAGATTGCGCGTGACTTCATTGCTTTCTATGGTGACCGCTCCCTGGCAGATCGGGCAGCCGCCATTGTTTGTGTGCGGTTCAAAGGTCGAATCCGCCGCACCACGTTGCGGCTCCAATTTCGAACTGCACCGATCACCGTTCCGGAAACATGCTTGCCGATCATCAGCGTTGGCTTATCCATCTTTTCCACCGCCATGTATTCGGTGAAATATAGATTTTTGTCGGGAAACGCGTCGTGTACCGTCGACATCGCGCTGGTCTTTCCTTCATACAAGTGAAAAGCCGAGCTGTCCGCCAAGGATTCGCTTGCGGGTCGTTCAGAATTTCCATCGCGTAATCGGGATGATTGCAATTATGGTCGAATAGCAGAATCTTGGTATTGATGCCGGCGGCCTTGAACGTCGGTCCAAGGTGCCCTTTTATGAATGCTCCTTGCTCAAGAGCTGACATCGCCATGCTCGGCGTATTCTTTTCATTCAATGGTTTGTTTTGAACGGTGATGGCGTCGATGTGAATGCCGTGCGCTTTCATTCCCTGCACGTACTTGGCGAAATATTTTGCGTACGCGCCGTAATACTCGGGTTTAAGGCTTCCACCCTTGACGTTTCCAGTGGTTTTCATCCAAGCGGGCGCAGACCACGTGATCCCAGGATTTTGATTTTCGGATTGATCGCGAGAATCTGTTTCAGGATCGGAATCACATACTTTTGGTCCTCTTGCAGGCTGAATTTTAGCAATTGTGGGTTCGTTTCGCCCGGGGGGGAGGGTCGTCGTACGAATAAACGTACTCGTTCAGGTCCGAAGCTCCGATACGCATTCGAAGATAACTGACGCCGATGTTGTTGCCGCTTGTGGCGAAAAGCTCTTTCAACAGCGCTTTCCGTTTTGTGGGATCCATATGATAGATGTCCTCGGACGCTGCCCCAAGGCAGCGCAAAACCGAATCCATCGATAGGCGGAAGCGTCTGATGGTCGAGTATCTCGATCATGGGATCGGCGCTAAGTTCATCGATTACACGACCCCACAAATTGTAGTTTTTGGTCCAATATCCAGATTTTCGTGTCCAGCGCGGCCTGGTTTAACGCAGGCCCCAGATGCTTTTTCACGAACTCGATTTCGTACTCCTGTCCCCAACGAGCCGCGGGCATCCGCCCATCCTGGTCTGTATCAACCTCGTTCTGAACCGTGACAGCTCGAACGGGCACCCCCTCCTTCATGTATCCCAATAGGAACTTCACGAAATACTCTGCGTACGACAGAAAATAATGTCTCCGCATGGACCCGCCCAGCATGGAGCCGTTAACCTTCATCCATGCCGGGCGGACTCCACGGGCACCCAAACAGAAATATTTCCGGATTCAATTTCAGCGCCGTACGTAGCGTCAGCAAAATGTATTCGCGGTCGTGGTCAATGCTGAACCTTATTAGTTCAGGGTCCGGGTCGGTGCTGTCGTCATAGCTGTACGCGTACCGCGAGTAGTCGCTGGAGCCGATGCATATTCGCCCGACCGACAGTCGCAATCCGTTTGGAGCAAACAGATCGACGAGGAGCGCCTGTCGCTTTTCTGGTTCCATCTGCGAGCACGTAGCAGCTGGTATCCGTAAATGCAGCGCCAAACCCGAGCACTTCCTGGTAGCGCTTCGTGGCATCGATCACAACTCCGTTGGTGTTATCGCTGGAGAATGTACGCCACTCCCCCAACTTCACCTCTTCTAATTTCCGATCTTGTGATGTCACCCAGCCTTGCATGCGCGTGCCGCCCGCAGCCTGCAAGAATCGGGGATTCGCTCCGGCCAATGAAGCCGCGGCCGCCAGCCGCAGAAATTCTCTTCTCGTGTTATCCGGCATGAGCTTTTCTCTTTACTGAGTGAAACAGTCCGTCCGGAGCGAGTGCACCAATCGGCTGAACGAGACAAACGATTGTCCAAAGCCCTAACTCCGTTTCGTTCGAAAGGCAAACGAAAAAAAAGAGTTTCAGGGATACAAATTCCCAAAGTGAATCTGTTCTTCTTAGACGGGCGCGTTCTTTCTAAAGAGTCTTTGCGGGCTCCTGTGGTTCATGGTCGAGCCGCGACAGACGGAATTAAGTGATTTTCGATCACCGATCTATCGCAGGAAGACTTGTGTGCTTAATCATCCCGCGAAGCGAAACTCAATACAGATGCCTCACCCGTCGAACTGCGTACAACGAAGTCGGGTTCCACGGCGATTTCCGGTACGAACTCCCCGCTCCCTTCGATTCGGTTCAACAGCGTGCGCGCTGCCAGTTCGCCCATTTTCTGGAGCGGCTGACGCACGGTGGTAAGACTCGGAATGGTATGCACGGCAATTTGAATATCGTCGAATCCCACAACGGAAACGTTCTCGGGAACACGCAGCCCGGCTTCCTGAATGGCTCGAATGGAGCCAATGGCGGAGATGTCGTTGTACGCAAACAGTGCGGTGAACGGCTGGTGACGGGAGAGCAGTTGTTTCGCAAAAGGATAGCCCAACTGAGGTGTAGGATCGTCGCCTTCGAGCTGAACGATAAGTTCGGGCCTCATGGGGATGGCGAGCTCCCCGGCAACTTCGCAAATTGCTTTCCAACGTACCTCGGAATCTGAACTGAGGTTAGACCCTTTCATGAAGGCAATTTCTCTATGCCCCAGGTCAGTCAGATGGCTCAGCGCCAGCCATGCGGCGCGGCGATGATCCAGAATAACGTTGGTGACACCTTTAATCGGGTGGTGTCCCGCAACGGCAATTGTCGGTAACGATATCGAATGATCCAAGACTGTGTCGACGGTAATGAAGCCTTCAACGCCACGATCCGAGAGAATCTGTTCATAGTGTTCGAGTAGCTTCGGCTCGTGACGATAGGCAACGGTCAGAAAGAAGAAGTTCCTCTCGCGCAGACAGCGTTCAATACCGCTGATGATCGGTGAACTATAAAAATCACCGATTTCCTGGGTGACGACGCCGATCATGTAAGTCCGCTTGATCCCGAGGTTCCGAGCGTAGAAGCTGGGCCGGTATTTTAGCTCGCGCGCGACCTGCAGGACGCGCTCTTTTGTGGGTTGGGGAATGGATCGTGATGCAAAAGAATTGTTCAATACTGCGGAGCAAGTCCCCTTGGTGAGCCCCACGCGGTCGGCTACCATTTGAAGGGTAACCGGATGGAGTGGCTTGCGGCTCCCGTTCTTCGTTTTTTTCATCTTCATTCGGCAAACGCTCCTGAAGCGTACTGAAAAGTGGCGCTTCGAAACGGCACCTTGGCCGAGAATTTCGTTGCCAAGATTCTACCTTCCATTTGGGCTGTAACGTCAAGAAAATCAATCATGGCAGTGCAAAACTGCCCTAGAATACCAGTATTCTAGAGTACTATAAGTTAGAATACCGGTATTTTTCGCTTGACAACGCGAATGGCGGCTGTTAAATAAACCCCGGGGTGGTACAAAACACGAATAGAGTGAATCAAGGCCACCGCTGCATGAGGACGAGGGGCGGTTCATAGCTGGGATCTAATCTCGTTCGCTGCGCCAGTTCGGGCTTTGGGACAAACGATTGTCTTCAAACAAACTTGGTTTGTGTCCCGATAGACAGCAAGCGACTGGAAAGCGCCGGTGTTTGATCCCGCTAGTAGACAATCGATTGATTAAATTAAGCGAATCGCATTTTGTTCTTGACAACCTTTTCGAGAAAGTTTGTAATGCGAGCAGCGTAGTAGATAAACATTAGGAACGTACCACAACAATAAATGGCCTTTCCGGGCCGGCCAAACCGGGGTGAAGGGTTGGGCAGGTCTTCGTTGAGGTGCGTCCTTTTGCCGGTGCCTTTTGGTTCCCAGTCAGCGTTTGCGGCGAGGTTTCCCTGTCGAGGACATTTTCACTTGCTATTTGGAGGAATCAATGAGGACAGTACTGCGGTTAGCGATTGCTATCTGTCTTTTGGCATTCGCGGCTAACTTATCTTTCGCTCAAAGCACAAACTCAGGCGAGATTCGCGGAACGGTCACCGATCCCACTGGAGCCGTTGTCGCTGGCGCAACCGTTACCTTAGTCAATGTCGATACAGGCGAGACCAAAGACTTTGTCACCAACGAAAACGGTATTTATGACACCGTTTCCACTCGCCCCGGCAATTACACGCTTACATTCGGGAAGCAGGGCTTCAAGAAGTCGACGTACGGCCCCGTCGTTCTACAGGTTTCTGTCATCACAGTGGACGCGGCACTCCAGGTCGGCCAAGTCAGCGAAGTGGTCACCGTCGAGGCCACTGGCGCGCCGCTCCTGCAGACTGAAACGTCACACCTCGGAGCGATTCAGGAAGCAGAGACCATGGCTAAACTGCCCCAGATAGGGGCTGGCATCACCGGAAACGACTGGGCCAACTTCAATATCCTCCTGCCGGGAGCTTCGGGCTCTCCCACCGCGCCTGGGTCGGAAGGCAGTGGTGCCTACAATGCCGGCGACGCGATTGCGATCAACGGGAATCTCCCGAACTATGCGAATTACCTGCAAGATGGCGGTGTAGTCCAATTGCCGGTAAGCAACAACGTAGACAACACTCTTTTCTCGGCCTTGCAAGAAGTCCAGATTACGACATCGTCGTTCTCTGCGCAGTATGGGGTTGGCGGCGCCGTCTTCAACCAGATCACCAAGAGCGGAACCAATGACTACCATGGGTCAGCGTATGAATATTTTCAGAACTCTGTGCTGAACGCTCGACCCTTTTTCTGGGCTCAAACCAGCAGTGGGTTTGGTCCTCAACCGGTACCTTATCTTCGCTACGACGAGTACGGGGGAACCGTCGGCGGGCCAATTCTGAAGAATAAGCTGTTTTTCTTCTTCGCGGTCGACAAGATCTATAACAACGGTGCTTCAGGCGTGACACAAGGCAACGTTCCTACCCTTGCAGAAAGAGGGCAGGGGACAGCCTATCCAGGCGCTTTCGATTTCACCGGACTCCCCACGATCTACGATCCGCTGAGCTGCAACACGCCAGGTTGCACGCGAACTTCCTTCGCGGCGGAAAACACCGGATCACTGGCCGGCGTGAATGCGATTCCGGCCAATCGCATCGATCCGGTGGCAGCGAAGATGCTGAATCTCTATCCTGCGCCCAATGCGGGAGCCCCCGGAGCGACGACAAAGAATTTCAGCACCATTCTGCCCACTCCGAATCCGAATCTGCGCTATTTTGGACGCATCGACTACACTCTTTCGCAATCCAATACCATGAATTTCTCGATTAGCGCCAAGAACAACCCCGGAGTCAATAAGTATGGACCGCTCCCATGCCCCAACAACTGCTTCTCCGGGGACATAGATGGGTACAACGTGCAGTATACCGACACCTGGACGATTGGCCCTACGATGGTGAACGAGTTCCGCATGGCCTACACCAAGCAAGGCAACTGGTTTATTCCCCAATCGAAAGGGTACGACGCGGCAAGCGCTCTGGGTTTGCAATACGCCAAGGCGAATATTCTTCCGACAATCAACATCGGCGGCCCAGGATTTTGCTGTTCCCAGATTGCTCCGGGCACAAACGCGATTTACATCGAAAACCTGTATGACCCCTCCGATGTAATCACCTTGATTAAAGGCAAGCACATTCTTCACTTTGGTGTTGAGGTGCTGATGGGCCAAGGCAACACCACACCTTGGGGAAACCTACAGGCCGGTAACTTCAACTTCAATGGGAACTATACCGCGCAAAATAACGTGGCTGCGGGGACCACCGGAATCGGCTTTGCTGATTTCCTCCTTGGCGACGTCCAGCAGTGGGACGCCACCAATCAGGCGGTGTCCTACGCCCGGCTCAAGAGTCCCCAACTTTTCGTTCAGGATGACTTTAAGGTCAAATCAAACCTCACGATTAACCTGGGCCTTCGCTACACGGCCACAACAGGTTTTACCGAGATCCATAACTCCATCGGCGGCTTCGATCCAAATCTCACACTTACCTACCCCTGCCCCACCGCCACGGTCACCAACTGCTCGTATAACGGCAGTCTGGGTTCGATGTGGTTCGCTGGCCAGGATAATCGAACCTCAGCGCAGAAGCCTATTTACGATATATTCTTGCCACGCGTTGGTTTTGCATGGTCCTTTATGCCCAACACTGTGCTGCGAGCCGGCTTCGGGATGTATTCGTATAACTTCAGCCAGGATGTATACGGAAACGGAATAGGAGCGGGCTCCATATATACAAGCACCGGGAGCGCCAATGACCCGAACGCGGGAACTGGACCGAACCCGCTGATCTACTTGAGTTCGTCTGCGGCCGTAGCTGATTCCACGCTCAATTACGTGGTGGGCTCGCCGCAGTCGCGGATACCTTACACATACCTCAACCTTAAAACTCCTTCAAATCAGACCTACGTCCCATATAACGTTCCAGTGGGTCGCATCAACCAATGGCAGGTAAGCGTGGAACATCAGTTCGCCCACGACTATATGGCTTCCCTTGCATATGTGGGAAGCCACGGCTCGAATCTACAATTTCCGTCGGACCAGAACCAGATAACCAGCGCGACTGGTCTGGCGGCAAGCTCGGCCGCAGGAAGCGCCGTTCAGGCCGATCGGCCTTTCCCCGCTTGGGGAACCCTCAGCGGTAACAACTACAACGCGATCTCCAACTACAACGCTCTCCAAGCCCAGGTGACCAAACGCTACTCCAACGGGCTACTGTTTAGTGCGAACTTCGTGTGGTCGCACATGCTGGATGACCAGGACTCTGGAGGATGGGGCAGCCGCGGAGGGACCCAGTATTGGCAGATTGCGAACGACCCTCAAGCAAACTATGGCAATTCGAATTTCGACATTCCGATCGCGTTCAAGGGGTATGCTTCTTACGAACTGCCCTTTGGCCGAGGCAAAAAGTACCTCAGCAGCAGCGGCCAGGTAGTGGATGTACTGGTGGGCGGATGGCGCCTCTCGGGAACATTCATCGCCCAGAGCGGAAATCCGTTCACCGTGGTCATGAACTCTAACAAGAACCAGACCATTACCGGCTGCAGCGTTGGCGGCACGGCTTCCGGCGGCGACGTCAACAACGGGTGCAATTGGTTCGCCAATGTTGTCGGCAACGTAAATGGACCCAAAAACAGCGCTGAGTGGTTTAACACGGCAGCGTTTGCTTCTCCGTCGATTGCCCCATTCCAGTGGGGGAACGAGGGCAGAAACGCGCTCAGAGGACCACGACTTTCCGTTTTTAACTTGTCTTTGGCGAAGGGATTCACCTTTAAGGAACGTTTCCATCTGGATCTGCGCGCGGACTTTGTCAACGCTTTCAACCATCCGAGCCTTGGCCTCCCCGGCCAGGTGTTAGGAGCGGCTAATTTCGGAGAGATAAATGCTCAAACGCAAAATGGTGGAGTCGCGGTGGCTCCCCGTAGCGGTCAATTGAGTGCGGTATTTTCGTTCTAACACGGCCAACATAGCACGTCGAGGAGAGGACGGTGCATCCCGCCGTCCTCTCGTTTTTTGTGCGGGATAAGGAAACAGCGAAATGGTGCGCGTTCGCCGTATACTAGGGGCATGAGGACAGGAAAAACGATTCTCCCGGTGTGGGCTGCAATCTTCTTTGTCGTTCTTCCATGCTTTCCTCAAACTTCTCCCAGTCGCCAGGAACAAATCGAAGCACACACCAAACAGGCTCAGGTGTACTTGAGCGAGAACAAGCCTGATCTTGCCGTCGCCGAATTCAGGGCGATTGTTACACTTGACCCGAAGAACGTGGATGCCCACGGCAACCTGGGCGTATTGCTGTTTTTTCAGGGCGCATACGCAGATGCGATTCCACATTTACGCGCGGCGGCGAAGCTGCAACCATCGCTCTCGAAGATTCAGGCGCTTCTCGGCATGGCGGAAAAGCGGACGGGCGATATCAAGAGCGCTCAAGGGGATCTGGAAAAGGCGTTTCCGAATCTTAAAGAGCAGAAGATTCGGATTGAAGCGGGCACGGAGTTGATCGAAATCTACACCGGGGCCGGCGATCGGGAAAGGGCTGCGGAGACCGTGAGTGTTCTCCGGGAGTTAGACCCGACGAACGTTGAAATCATCTACACGGCCTACCGGATCTATTCGGATCTTCTCGACGACTCCAGACTCACCTTGATCGTGGTGGCCCCTAAATCCGCCCGAGTGCACCAGATGATGGCGCATGAACTGGCCAGGCAGGGCAACACGGATGAGGCGATCGCGAACTACCGGGAGGCGCTGAAGATCGATCCGAACGCCTCCGGACTGCACTTTGAGCTTGCGGAAATGCTTAACAGTTCCTCTATTCCCGGGGCCAAGCAGGAAGCGGAAAAGGAATATAAAGCAGCTCTTCTGCTAAACCCGAGAGACGAAAAGGCCGAATGCAAGCTTGGTGATCTTGCTGCATTGCAAGGTGACCAGAAGATCGCTGCCGAGCACTACGAACGCGCCCTCAAGCTTGAGCCCAACGATGCGGATGCGCTGGTCGGCCTCGCCAAATCTTTGATGACCATGAACCAACCGGAAAAGGCGCTCCCGCTTCTGGAACATGCCGTGACACTCGAGCCGACCAATGCCGTCGCCCATTTCCGTCTCGCCACGCTTTATCGAAAAATGGGCCGCACCGAAGAAGCAAATCGTGAGCTTGCGGAATACCAGAAATTTAAAGCTATGAAGGAAAAGCTTCGAGACACTTACAGGCAAATGCGTTTGCAGCCGGACAAAAAGGAACAAGAAGACGACGCTCGCAATTAGCTGGGGCGGGGTATTAGGGGCAGATTCACCATTCCATTCTTTCACCATCAAGAGCAGATCGCGAACCAATCTTTGCCCGTCAGCAGAGCATTCTATGGCGCGGCCGCAGCGTGCCTTCTCGGTGCTGTTGCGTTGTTTTCTCAAGTCCCCTCCAAACCGAGCGTCGGTCCGGAGCCTGCATCTACTGGCGCTTCCTCAATGCCGTCCGGTTCGAACGCGGGGCACCCGTCCGCCTTACCTCAACTTGTGGACATCACTGGCTCTACGGGAATTCATTTCCAACACCTGTCCAGCCCGGAACAGAAATACATCATGGAATCCATGAGCGCCGGAGTTGCTCTCATTGATTATGATCGGGACGGCTGGCCCGACATTTATTTCACCAACGCGCAAAGCGTCGAAATGGCGAAAGCCGGCAAAAAGGCACGAAGCGCGCTGTTTCACAATAATCACGACGGAACGTTCACTGATGTCACGGACAAAGCGGGAGTGGGCTATCCGTGTTGGGCCAACGGCGTTTCGGTCGGCGACTACAATAACGACGGCTGGCCCGATCTGCTGGTCACCTGCTTCGACGGGGTTGTGCTCTATCGCAACAATGGAGACGGTACGTTTACTGATGCTACCAAGCAGGCAGGATTAGCCGGCGACAAAGGTTGGGCCATGGGTTCCACGTTCGGTGATTATGATGGAGACGGCTTTGCCGACCTGTTCGTTTCTCACTACGTGGACGTGAATCTGGACAATCTCCCTGTATTCGGCTCCAGCAAAACCTGCCAATACCAAGGCATCGACGTCCAGTGCGGCCCGCGCGGTCTCAAAGGTCTCCCCGACGCGCTCTACCACAACAATGGCGACGGCACGTTCACGGAAGTCTCCAAAGAAGCCGGCGTATCCGATCCGCAAAAATATTTCGGGCTAACGGCAGTCTGGACTGACTTTGATCAAGACGGCCATCTCGATCTCTTCGTCACCAACGACGGTCAACCAAATTACCTCTATCGCAATGACGGTACGGGCCACTTTAAGGATGTAGCCCTCACCGCCGGAGTTGCCGTGAGCCAGGACGGCATCGAGCAGGCCAACATGGGCGTGGCCCTGGGAGATTACCTCCACACCGGACGTTTCAGCATTTTCATCACGCATTTCAGCGATGAATACGCCGTGCTCTATCGCAACGACGGTGACATGAATTTCGCCGATGAGTCTTACGCTTCCGGAATTGCGGCGAACACCACGCCTTACGTGAGTTGGGGAGATGCTTTTGTCGACTGGCAGAACAATGGCTGGCCCGACATCTTCCTGGTCAGCGGGCATGTGTATCCCCAGGTCGATTCTGCGGAGATTGGCACAAAATATCAGGAACCGATGCTGCTGTTTCAGAATCAACGCGACGGCACCTTCAAGAACATCAGCAAACTGGTTGGTCCTGCGATCCAGGTTCCCAGAGTCAGCCGTGGTGTCGCTTGCGGCGATTTGTTCAACGATGGTCGAATCGAGATTGTCGTCGAAACTCTAAAAGGAGAGCCGGTGATCCTCCAGCCACAGGGCATTCCTCGGAATCATTGGATTAGCTTCCAGCTAGAAGGAACGCAAGGCAACCGCCTTGCGCTGAATGCCCGCGTCAAGGCTACCGCCGGAGACCTCGTTCAGACGGATCAAGTGTTGAGTGGCGGCAGCTATCTCTCTCAGCATGATCTTCGGATTCACTTCGGCCTTGCATCTCATGATCATGTCGACAAAGCCGAGATCGTGTGGCCGAGCGGTAAGGTCGAAACCCTTACGAGTCTGGCCGCAGACCGCTTTTATAAAATAAAAGAAGGGCAGGGAATCGTTAGTTCGGAAGGCCCGTCGCATATCGTTCTGGTGCCGAAACCATAAATTCGCTGCTTCCGGTTGTGCTTCGCCAGAATTAAGAGCACCTTTGAAATGAATAACATACAGCGGGGGGAGGTAACATTGCGACATTTCCTGTGCCTGGCAAAATTAACAATTCGCCAGGCACGGGCAAGGAGCTAATTGCGCGCGCCATTCACGACCGCAGCCGGCGCAAGGACCGGACCTTTGTGAAACTGAATTGTGCTGCGATTCCCACGGGTCTGCTGGAAAGCGAACTGTTTGGACACGAAAAGGGAGCTTTCACCGGAGCGATTGCACAAAAAGTCGGGCGATTGGAACTCGCTGACCAGGGCACGCTCTTCCTGGACGAAGTGGGAGACATTCCGATTGAAATTCAGCCCAAACTGCTTCGTGTTTTGCAGGAGCGGGAGTTTGAACGCCTTGGCAGCACTCATACGCGGAAAGTGAATGTTCGTCTGGTGGCCGCCACCAATCGCGATCTGGAGAAAATGGTTGCGGATCGAGAGTTTCGCAGTGATTTGTTCTACCGCCTGAACGTCTTTCCGATTCGTATCCCGTCCCTGCGCGAGCGCAAAGAAGATATCCCTCTGCTGGTCAGTTACTTCGCGCAAAAATTTGCAAAACAAATGCAGAAGAAAATTGAGTCTGTTCCTTCTGTCGCTATGAAGGCCCTCACAGCCTGGGAATGGCCGGGAAATATCCGCGAATTGGAGAATTTCATTGAACGCGCCGTGATCCTGACGCGCGGCAAAGCGCTCGAAGCACCGCTCACAGAACTGCGAAAAACAGAAACGGCAACAGCCGCAGATGCGGGAGTCGACAGGAAGAATCGAACCGCTCGCAAAGCAACTAGCTCACGGCCTAACGTCAACGCTGGCGCCGAGGAGTATGAAAGGAAGCAGCGGGAGGAAATCATAGACGCGCTTAACGCATGCAAGGGGCGTGTGGGTGGTGCTGACGGAGCCGCTACCCGCCTGGGTATCAACCGAACCACTCTTCTCTATCGAATGAGAAAGCTCGGTATCTACGCGAAGCTGTATTCCTGAGTGGCTGCCTTCCTGACTGGGCCATCCGAGTCGCTCTGCCTGTTCAACCTTGCTTCAGTTCGACATTTCTAACTTTTTTGACTTCTGACACCTCGGAATCAACGCCTCCCAGAAAATTCAGCGACTTACGCCGTCACAGAATGGCCCGGATCTTGCCGTAGTCCAGGCGAGGGCCAAAGACATTTCGAAAGTTTTCTAGCCCCGTTCGAGAGGTGAAGCAGCATGCTGAGTTAACTTCCACGGCTACAGGCGGAATGCGAGCTCTGGCGGCCTGTCCGAAGAGTTGCCGTGTTACCTACGACCTCGATTCAACAAAGTGCGCGCTGCCGATCAAGCATCTATGGAGACGAAGTATGAAGAAACGAATTGTGTCGATCACACTCTTGATGTGTGGGCTTCTCTATAAGCCTAGTGTCATCCAAGCTCAAGCCCCGGAGAGGGCTTTGACGTCGCCAGTCCCGGTCCTTCCGATGAATGTCAAGTTTCGCTACGTGCCACAATATCTCGCACAGTCGGTTGAAGATGATCCACGCTACGCCAGGATCGAGGCATTGGTCGACGAAGGTCGTTGCGAAGTGGTCCTGCTGGACAAGACCACGAACCGAAGAATCGTTTACTCTACCCTGAGTCGTAAGGTGGATGCTCTAAAGGCAAATGGAGAGGATGCCTATGCGACGCGAATCGATTTTGAGGTCTTTACGCTTGGCGACTCAACCCCGCTATTCCGAATTCGCTTTCACGACCGGATCGGGCAGGTGATCGAGTGGGAATTCGTGGCCGGTCAAATGGTGCCCCATGCTTCACCGGAAGTGATTTCTCGAACCGACGATTCAGGTATCGCTTTCTTCTATGTTCCACGCCGTGCCGCAGCGGCTGTAGGAACTTCATTGACAATCGGAGACAGAGAATATCGCCCGGAACCAACCCAATCCAGAGCTAGGCTCGGGACATTCTATGCCACCGACATGACGATTGGGCAGATTTTGCCTGGTACACAACTATGGCGTGTCGAAAGCGGTTCAGTCAGTCTCGCAGAGGCGGCGCAATGGGATCTTCGAGGAGAAGGCGGACGGCAGAGTATGCTTGCCATCAAGCAACTCTATGACACCGGAGCTTTGATAGGTCAAACCGAACTGTACGACCCGGATGCTCCGGAAGTCACCCTCACCCTTGTCCGTTCCGGCGATTCGTACTCACTGCAGTTAATGTCAGCCACTGCCCACGGCAACACGCTCTGGATTTTCTTCGGCCCAGACCTTCCGCTCCCAGAGCATCAGACGGATGACAAGACAATAGTGACCTTCACGGTTGCGGAAAACGAAGACGCGAGTATCGCAAGCGGGAGATTGGTGGTCCGAAGAGGTTTCGACACTGAGCGCCTCGAATGGCAGTTTGAAAGCCCTGATTTGGCAAAGGGTCAAGTGTTTGAGACGGGTGTAAATTTGATTCCCAAGGACACCGAACAGGGAAAATGCATGAACGAAGATTGCTCGATTCGTTCGCAGAAGCCCTGAATGGGGGCCTGTGGGTGTCTCTTGTTGCCGTACATAGGCCCAGAGCTTCTCGACGCGCTGTTCGGTCTTCCTAACACGTAGTCCTGGTTTCAGAAAGAAACGCCCGTGGTAGGTGCTCTAGCATCCGTTAGGGATTATCATTCGGAAGTTGCAATACTGAAACTAACCCTAATCATCTCCAGCAGGCCACAGCCATGGTCCGATCCAACGCGATGGCCTTCAAGGCGCTGAACCGCTTCTTTCATTGCCGATACCATTGTCCACTGCCAAAATCAGAATGCTTGGCTATTGGCCAATCTCGAGAAACGCCACCGAATTCCGGTCGGTCACTCGCGCCGCCGACAATTCTCTCGCACGACGAGCCGGATTCATCAGGGTTATTTGCCCCCTCGTGTTTTTCCTAAGTGCCTACCAATCAGAAGGGTGATTGGTAGGGGCGGTGGAGATCGAACCAACGTTCCTCACCGCCGTTCTCAAAAGCGTGTTAACCGCTAGATTCCAACAAGAAACTCAAAAAAATCTAAGTGCTTCATCCAGTGTCGGTTAGGAACCAGAAAGCCATTCTTTCTCTCTCTTCAATTGTACCGAACTTGTACCGAGCTCCCAGGCACGCAGTGCTGAGCTATTTCCAACTTTTTATTTTCGAGGTCATTTGCCGGAAATCAGAAATGTTGAGGCTATATAGTACGAACTTCGGTGATTACGGCGTTATCAGGCAAGTGGATGCGGCCACGTTGGCGCGCTTGATTTATACTCCGAGACTATGGCGGTTCTGAACTGTTGTAGCTAACCATGGAAGCGGGATAGCAGTTGAAGTTGAGGCCGTGGCGGCGTCGAGGATCGAGCTTACACATGAAAAACCTTTTTGAGGCGACGACGGTGGAAGAGGTAAAGGTGCGGATGGCGCAGCTGAGGCCGGATGGCGAGCGGCAGTGGGGCAAGATGAATCCAGCGCAGGCGCTGGCGCATTGCTCCGCGGCAATGGAGATGGCGGTGGGGGAGAAATTTCCGCCGCGAATATTGATTGGGCTGCTGCTGGGGCGGTTGGCGAAGAAGTCGATGATCGTGAACGAGAAGCCGATGCCCCGCAATTCGGGGACGGATAAGAGCTTGGTGGTGAGTAATGAGAGGGACTTCGTGGCGGAGAGACAACGACTACGCGAATTCATTGACCGCTTTGCGGCGGGCGGGCCTGGGGCATGCACGAAGCATCCGCACTTCTTTTTCGGGCCGCTGACTCCGGAGGAATGGGCGGCGTTGATGTATCAGCATCTGGACCATCATCTTCGGCAGTTTCAGGTCTAATGCAAGTGCACTTCGTCTGGCGACGGAACTCCTCTTTAGCCACAGGACAAGTCGTTCAGGCGCCAATTTCATTTTTCCGATTACCGTTTATAGGGTCCGCGTCCGCCGCAACCGCGGGCGGCCACCTCCAAACGGCTTTACCGGACGCGCGCGGAACTCCGCCGCCCCGTTCACTGCTGAGCGAGAACGCGCATCCGGTAAAGCTCTAACGTTTTACCAGTACTTAGGGCATTAGTTCCGAGTTGCCGTTTATTAGCGGCCAATATTTTGAATCACATTTCTAAAAGAGGTTTAGCTGGGAAGTGTTATTGTTTTCCAGTTGGATTTTTCTTTCAGAAGGAAAGAGCTCCGCTTCTGCCTAAGATCTTATTGGCGCTCAAGCGGTGCAGAAAGTGCAACAAAAGGAATCGTAGCTCATCAGAGATCTGCCCTCGTGCACCATGTGCAGGTCACTCCACAAAACATCAATCGTAAGTAGAGGCGCGAGAATGGGCAGAGATTGGCCGCTAAAGCCGACCATTCGCTCAGTGGCAGCCAATGCCGAGGTTGGGAGTGTACTCGGGAAACACCATCGATAGTTACCGTCTGGATAGCGTCAGGCGTGCGGTCAGTGTCAAGACAGTTCCAATCGGTATCTAAGTTACCTGAGGGCTCT
>Ga0210409_10003445_pt1 | contig 17662 bp, 15 predicted proteins | sample IncBWH17MmetaG_FD_161649 | JGI IMG/M metagenome (GOLD analysis project Ga0210409, IMG submission 161649) | Forest soil microbial communities from Barre Woods Harvard Forest LTER site, Petersham, Massachusetts, United States - Inc-BW-H-17-M | ecosystem: Environmental > Terrestrial > Soil >... | reverse complement strand
ACCCATTCCGCCAATTCGCGGAAGTGGGCATTGCATGGGTTCAGTTCAGACCACGTATTACAGATCCCGATGACGGGACGTCCGAAGACATCATGCGGCCAGCCCTGATTCTTCATCCAGCTCCGATGCGAGAACCCGTCGCGATCATTTCTTCCATACCAGTTCGCGCTGCGCAACTTTGTCATTGTTTTCTCCATTTCAACTCGTGCCCTCCGCACGAATGGGCTGTTAGAAGGCAGGTACTGAGCAGCTCCTTACCTAAGCATCCAGTACAGGGCGGCCGTGATCGCGGTTAGAACCGCCAGCTGCAACCGCCAATCGAATATCCCCCGGAATCGCTCGGCTTGACCTTTCCAATTGATTGTGAGCCGATCGAGTTTTTCTGGGTCAGTTTTTTTCGTAAATGCGGATACAGCAAAGAGGGTAATGACACCAGCGAGTGATCCCCACAAACCACGGTATGTGTAGTTGAGAGTCAACACGCTGGCATGAAGCAGGGGAAAGATGCGGCTGCCGACTTCTGGACCGATCAACTGATCTGTGACGAACACGATGCAGAACAGGGATCCGACTAAGACCGACGCGAGTGCGCCCGCGGTCGTAACTCGTTTGCTCAGGATGCCAAATATGATCGCCGGTGCAACGGGTAACTCGAGGTACAGGCTGACCGTCTGCAAATATTTGTACAGGCCGTCAGGCGTTTTATAAACGGCGTATGCTGCCATAATCCCGAGCAGACCGGCAGCAGCAATGGCGAATCTGCCGAGGCGAACCTGAGCATGCTCGCCGGTATGCGGACGAAAATGCAAAATGAAATCTCGCACGACCAAAGTCGAGACCGAGTTCATTACCGATAGCGTTGAACTGATGAGAGAAGCGAACAGCGCCGCCAAAACCAAGCCCCGTACCCCCGTTGGCAGCAATTCGTTGAGCAAGGTCACGAACGTAGTCTTGCTCTCTCTTCCAGGAAACAGTGCCAGAGCGATCACTCCGGGGAGGGCGAAGATAAAGACCGGCAAGAGTTTCAGCAGCGTGGTAAACATAGCGCCCCAGCGCGCCTGGTCCAGATTGCGTGCGCCCAAGACGCGCTGAACGTTCACCTGGTCGACACCCCAATAAAACGTCCCGCCATAGACTGCCGTTAGGAGCACACCCCAAAATGGATAGTTTGGGTCGTAATATGGCTTGGCGATGTGCATCGCCTCGGGAACACGTAAGGTTAGGGCTTCCCATCCGCCTACCCGATGTAACCCTGTAAATAACATCGCCATACATCCGGCAATTATGATTCCGGCCTGGATCGAATCGGTGTATGCCACGGCCGTGAAGCCGCCAATGATCGTGACCAGCGCCGCCACGATGCCCATGATCCACACGACCGTCATAACATCCCATCCGATGAGTCCGCGCAACACCAGCGCGCCCGCATAAAGATGAAAAGCCATTTTCGTAGTAATGGAGATGACCAACATCAAGCCGGAAAAACAAACGCGAGCCAGCGGGTGATAGCGCGTCTCGAGGAACTCGGGCGTGGTAAAGACCCGATTCCGGATGTAAAACGGGAACAAGAAGAAAGCAGCAAACCCTAAAGTCCAACAAGTTGTGAGCTCGACTGTTCCAGCGGAGAGCCCATAGCGATAGGCGTCGCCCGAGAGGCCAACCAGATGTTCCGCGCCGATGTTCGTAGCGAACAGGGACGCACCAATCAGCGGCCAGAAGAGACTGCGATCAGCAAGAAAAAATCGACTGCTGTTCGCGGACGATTTTCTGTGTATGGAAAGGTAGAGGCCGACAAAGAGGGTTGCGCCCAAAACGAGCACACAGATGCACCAGTCAACCCAACCGAGCGAGAAGGCCATGGTTCAAGTCAACACCAGCGTGGTTACAGCTCGACAGCCCGCACTGCGCCAGCAACAGCCTATTGCGCGGTAACTCCGCCATCGATGATCCAATTACTTCCCGTTATGGATCGAGCGGATGGACCAAACAAGAACACAACCAAGTCTGCAATCTCATCAATGGTGATGAAGTTTTTTAGCAACAGGCGGTTCAAAAGGTGTTCGACATTAATCTCACCTCGGGCAATCATGTCCTCGGTGTATTTCGTGAGGACCGCGCCAGGTGAAATGGTTACGACGCGTATCCGGGGCGCCAATTCCACCGCCATCGCTCGGCCCATGGCAACCAAGGCTCCTTTAGTGGAGGCATAAGCCGTCAGGTTTGGATTTCCAATACCTGCATTGACCGAAGCGATGTTCACAATGCAGGGATCAGCAGTTTTCTCGTGGAGTGTCTTAGCGAACTCCCGGGTCAGGAAGTACGGGGCACGTTGATTTACAGCGACTACCCGGTCAAACTCGGCGACGGTAGTTTCCAGCAAAGGCTTATGAAAGCTCCATGCTGCGCAATTTACCAGGCCGTCGAGATGACCAACCTTTGCGAGCGCCGAACGCACCAGGTCACGCGCGGCTTCCGGCTCCGCTAAGTCATTCACCAATGCAACTGCAGAACCCACGAACACAGGATTGGCGATGTGATCCATCACTACAGGATTACAATCGCCCAGCACCAACCTTGCTCCGGCACTTGCTAGTCGGTGTGCAATACCGAGCCCCAGGCCCTGGGCCGCTCCGGTAACAAGAATTGTGCGGTGTCTTAGGTCAACATTCAAGAATGTTTACCCGCCTATAGTTGAAACCCGCTCCGGCTCGCACACATCATTCTCCAGTTCACCCAACGCGACCAGCAGCTGTTTCAACTGATCAGAGTACTCGCGACTGACTCGCGAAAGAGGCTTGCGGCTCTGCCCGACAGGGATCCCGCGCAGAAGGGCCGATTCGCGCGTGACCGCTAACCAATGAGGATCATTGTTCGTCGATCCCAAGGCGTGAAACTCAAGCCGTATCAACGGGACCAGGCGATAAAAAAAATCTCGCGCTGCGCGTAGGTTCTGTTCCACAACCAACAACCTGAAAAGCCTCACAGCGCAACTGGGCGCGATCATGGGAAGGCAACTGATCCAGCCATCGGCGCCGACCGCCAAACCCTCGAAGGCGATCAAGTCATTTCCGACAAATACCGTAAAGGACGGGCCGCATAAGAATTTCGTGTCGCGAATTCTGCCTGCTTCGGTGGTCGACCATTTGACAGATTGGACCACTCCTTCTTCGGCTAGCTTTTGTACCTCCTCGGGCGTGAAATCAATCCCGCTCGTTCCGGGGACGTTGTAGAGCATCACAGGGAGCCCTGTCGCTTCGCGCACTCTGCGGAAATGATCGAAAACATCGTGCCTCGGAGGACGGAAACCATAGGGTGGCATAACCATCAAACCGTTGCACCCCGAGGACCTTGCGTAGCTACCGAGTTCGATCGCAGCGCGGGTACTGTACTCAACGATGCCGGCGATAATGGGAACCCGGCCGTTTGTTTCTTCGACTACGGCATCCAGGACAGCTTTGCGCTCGTTCATGGCGAGCGCAAGAGGTTCGCCGGAACTGCCCAAGGGAACCAATCCGTCCACGCCCTGGGTCAGGAGAAACCTGACAAAAGCGCGAGTTCCGCTCAGGCTTACAGTCTCGTCATTTTCAAAGGCAGTAATGGTCGGGGAATAGACGCCTCGGGGGGAGAAAGCAGCAGACTCAGGCGGAGGCAAGCAGAACCTCCACTGCGCAGGCAGCTTTCATCCGGAAAGCTCTGGTGGTTCGAGACGACAAGGGAGATCGTGCTAAACGCTCGATCGGCTCGTGGCTTCGCGAGATTCCCGACCGCTGCGCGCTCATAACGATTTTCAATCTGCGCTCCGGTCGAGAAACATAGGTCGTTCCCATCGCTTTGTCAAGCGGTATCTTTGTGATTGTGCTGTAGACAAGCGATTGTTTAAAATTACGGGTCCGATGGCAACACCACGAAGCATCGGTTTAGCAAGCCGGCCACGATTTAGGAGGACACCTTGTCGCAATCGCGTAGAGATTTCCTGAAGTTGACCGCCGCCGGCATGGCGGTAATGAGTCGTGTTTACACCTTTGGCGCAGGAGAGAACCCAAAAGGAGAGATTACAGTTCACATGACTGCGGGCACGAATGCGCGATTTGCCCAGCAGCCCGCACTGCGGTGGCAACCTGCCGGCAAGAGCTCAAGTCCTGCGATCCTGCTCGATCCTTCTAAGACTTATCAGGAGGTCCTGGGCGTCGGAGCTGCGCTCACGGAGGCGGCATGTTACATGTTCAACCAGTTGACTCCGGATGTTCGCGAGCAGATATTCCATGAGCTCTATCATCCTTCCGAAAGAGGTTTTGGTGTCTGTCGCGCGTGCATCGGTTCGAGTGACTACGCGACGGTCGCCTACAGCTACAACGACGGCGATCCTGATCCTGAGTTGAAGCGCTTCTCGATTGACTACGACCGCTCATACGTTCTGCCGATGTTGCGCCTCGCGCGCAAGATGAACCCCGACTTATTTCTATTCGCTGCTCCTTGGAGTCCGCCAGGCTGGATGAAGGCGAACGGATCAATGTTGGGGGGAAGCATGCGTAAGAGCAGTTTGCCGATATACGCAAACTATCTCGTCAAATACTTAAAGGCTTACGCTGCTGAAGGCGTAACTGTGGACGCAATTACTCCACAAAACGAGGTGGATACGGACCAGGACGGGAAGATGCCCGCATGCTTCTGGGCGCAGGAAATTGAAATCGAATTTGTTGGCAAGCATTTGGGTCCGGCCCTGGAGAAGAACCAACTTCCGACCAAGATATGGATTTTGGATCACAACTGGAACCTATGGGGCAGGGCAATGGGAGAGCTTGAGGATCCCGAGGTCTATAAATACGCCGACGGCATTGCCTGGCACGTTTATGTGGGCAAGGATACCGCGATGAGCCGCGTCCACGATGCCTACCCAAACAAGCACGCTTACGTGACCGAATGCAGCCCCGATTTTAAAGATCCGGCGTATATGACAAGTTGGGCCAGTTGGGCTGAGCAGTTTGCCGGGATGTTCCGCAATTGGGGGCGATGCGCGACGAGTTGGAACCTCGCCCTGGATGAGAATGGCAGGCCTGATATCGGTCCGTTCACCGCCGGGGGAGTCCTGAGCATTAACTCCGAGACGCACGAAATCGTGCGCACGGGTCAATACTGGGCGCTGGCACACTTCTCTCACGCGGCCCGGCGCGGCGGGCGACGCTTTGATTCTCAAGGAGAGCTGGAGAAAGTTTCGCACGTTGGCTTTGCTTATCCGGACGGCAGGCGTGCCCTGGTGCTGGCCAATACAGGTAAAGAGACCAATGCACGTTTGCGAATGGGGGATCTGTCGGCCGAGGTGTCGTTTCCGGAATCCTCGGTCTTAACTCTCCGTTGGCAATGACCGCGAGCGCGAAGAAAAGAAGATGTCGCTAACTACGGCGATTGCCTGCTTCTTCTGGGAATCGCCTGGGTGGATTCACGCACGACAAGGCTCGGTTCGACGGTGATCTCCTGGCGAAATCTATGGGTTCCGTTCAGGCGATTCAAGACGCACTGAGCTGCGATTTTTCCCATTTCCCACAGTGGTTGGTGGATGGTCGTGAGCCGGGGAATATTGTACGAAGCCGCCGTAATGTCGTCGAATCCAGTCACGGAGACATCGCGAGGAACACTGATTCCTAAATCCCGCAGTGCGCGAATCGTGCCGATCGCGGACATATCATTGAAGGCAACGACCGCGGTAAATTTCGCCCGGTTGGCAACAAGCTGTTGAATCACCGGATATCCCAACTCAGGTGAGTGCACATCGCCGTGGAGCTGCACCACGAGTTCCGGCGGAACTTGAATCCCTTTTTCCCCCGCGACATCCATCAAATCGCGCCATCGCTCTTCGGCATCGGCGCTAAACGATTGCCCTCGCACAAACACAATGCGCTGGTGCCCCAGCGCCTTCAAGTGCGTCAAGATCAACTCGGCTGCGAGACGATGGTCGAGAATTACATTGGTCACGCCGGGGATGGACCGATGTCCTGCGACAGCTACAACAGGCACCGGAAACGGATGTTCAAGTGGAGTGTCAATTGCTATGAGGCCTTCGACGCCTCGGCCGAGCAGCATCTGACTATATTCTTCAACAAGATTGTTCCTGCGCCGATGATGGGCGGTGAAATAGAAATATCCGGACTCCATCAAGTGGTCCCCAATGCCACTCACGACCTGATTGTGATAAGCCTCGCTCAGATCAGGCACCAACACGCCAATGCTCAACGTGCGCCGATTGCGAAGCGAGCGCGCAAGCAGGCTGGGCTGGTAATTGAGTTCTTTCGCCGCGGCTTTGATCCGGTCGCGGGTTGGCTGAGAGATCGCCCGGCCGGGAACCTCGTTGAGGACGACAGAGACCGTCGCGGGGTGCAAGCCGAGTCGTTCGGCGAGTTTCTTTAAACTTGTGGCTTTCGCCGGAGCCCGGTGTTTTCCCGTTCTCTCCTTATTCTTCATCCCCATCGTGATAATAACAATAGCCCATAAACAGTGTCGATCTAAACCTTCCTGATGGCGATGTTCTGTGAAATCGTTGCCGCCGGGATGGAACTGCACTGGGTTTCGCGGTTAGAACCGAGCCGGGAGGGTAAATGCATAAAACCGGTTTTCTGGCTGGCCTTGATTCTCGATTCGCAGGGCAAAAAGACCACCCGCCAAACGCTCTTTGGGCTTCTCCGCGACCGCGGTTGTGACGTAGAGAGTCTGCCGGCCGTGACCACCGAAGGTGCAGTTTGTAATATTTCTCACGGGCATCTCGATGATGCAATCAATTGTTCCGTTTGGCGCCACACGCACGATGCATGCGCCACCAAAACGACAGTTCCAGAGATAACCTTCCGCATCGACTGCAGAACCATCCGGAGATCCCCGAGGAAAGTTCTCCAGGAATGGTTTCCCGTCGCTGATACTTCCAGTATCAGGATGGTAGTCGTATTTCCATACGATGTTGGCCAGAGAATCTCCGAAATAGAAATGCCGCCGGTCGGGGCTCCACGCCACGGTGTTCGAGGTGCCGATACCGGTTCGATGTTCCGTTACCGCACCGTCAGGATCCAAGCGATAAAGAACGCCATCTTTCCCGCCTGCTTCAGTGCTGGATCCATCCGATGCTACATTGTTGCGCATCGAACCGACCCAGAGCGAACCGCACGGATCCGCGCGTCCGTCATTAAGGCGGACCCTTGGCCAACAGCCTAGCCTGAAAAACTCCTTGAGTTGACGGTTCGACGAGGGCTCCCAGAGAATCACGCGGGAACCAAGGCACGCCGCTAGTATGTCGTCTGGCGGCGTTTCCATCGAGAATCGAATTGTCCTACTCTGCCCTGGAGAAATCTAAATACGCTAGATTCATGTTGCCTTCCGATTCGATGCGCAATGTGAGGACGTTTGTGCCTTTGGGCAACGTAACTGTGGCAAGATTCTTGGCGTAATTCCAATGATGCCATTGCCGCCAGGCAATCGGGTCTGCAGCGTTGTATGTTGTTTCAATTTTGATTGGGCCGCTAACGTCTTTGCCGTTCGATGCAAGTGAAATGATTCCACCAAGCTTGGACGTGTACAGAAGGCTAACCTGGAAACGTCCCGCGTGCTCAATCTTGACAGTCATGTTGAACCATTCGCCGGGATCAGTCCAGCCCACATAGAGTTGATCCTTTGGTGGATGCACCAGCTCGTATGGATTTTCATCTATGTCGTCGTGATATTTGGTGTAGGAAGTGTCCACGCCTTCGTGCATCCGAAACTCGTTGAGGTAGGAGCCGTCGGCTGGGTTCAGTGTGCCGCTGCCTTTGTTTTTTGTGTCGGTGTCGTGATATGCGACCCCTTCGCCACCGAGGTCGTAGTAGGCGCATTGCACTCGTCCGGGAATCTTCTGAGGCCCGCCGTGATAGACGCTATCGTGAAATGGGCGGCCTCGATAATGCTCTGCCGCGCCGGCTGGGACGAACGCAACAACTATCAGCCCGAGGAACAGTGCACGTGACGTTTGGACCAGATTTCCTGCATCGTGTGACATCTTGTTCTTCGTCAGTTGCGAACCCCTTGTTTTTGCTATTCGTCCAGTTCCCGTCATGAAATCCTTAGGCATCCGAGCATACGCCCACGAAAAGTGGACGCATTATTGCAGACAATCGTTTGTTCTGGTAGAAGTATTATCCACACGATCGTTGTAGTCGAGAATGAAACCTGTGAACGCGGAGAAAAACCTATGTCTACCTTCGATTACAACCGGCGTGAGTTCATTGCGCTGAAGAGCCCGGCGCTTTCTGCTGCCGGCATTTCAAGGGTCTTGGGTGAAACGTCGGGTGCAGTCCGGTGCCTTGTGTACGACGATCAGGGGCAGCCGCTACCGGCGTCGGGTTTTGCGCGCTTCCATCTGATGGAACGCCGCGCCAAAGCTACCATCGTCTGATGGGATCCTTCGCAAAGTGGCGAAACCAAGCCTGACCCTGATTGTCGCTGCAACAGCTGCTAGGGAGAGGGTTCATGCACAAAGCAAATCGTCGCGAATTCATGAAGCTGGTTGCATCCGCGAGTGCGGCTGTAGCTGCCGCCGATGTTATTCCGGCATATGCTAAGTCAGTGGGCGTTCCCGGGAGGGTGCGAGCCTGGAGGACGACACGCGATGCAAAGTTTCAGCCTGTGCAGTCGCCGCCGCAGTGGGAAACCGAGAAAGACAACTCTCCGGTTGCGATCCACCTTGATCCCGCGACGCGGTATCAGGAGATTCTTGGATTCGGAGGGGCGTTCACCGACGCGTCCTGTTATCTGATGAATCAAATGACGCCGGATGCACGGCACGCCTTCTTATCCGACCTCTATGGCCAGTCGGGGCTGCGCCTGTCGGTGGGAAGAACATGCATCGGGGCCAGCGATTATGCAACCAAGATGTACAGTTATGACGACACCCCGGAACCTGATCCTGAGTTGAAGCAATTCAGTATTGAGCCGGACCATGCCTGGATCCTGCCCGCTTTGCGGGAAGCAAGGCAGATAAATCCAGATCTATATCTCTTCTCCTGCGTATGGAGCCCTCCCGGATGGATGAAATTTGGTGGGTCAATGCTGGGTGGCAACATACGTGAGCGCTGGTTCGCCCCCCACGCGCAGTACTTCGTCAAGTTTCTTCAAGCGTATGCCGCTGCGGGAGTGAATGTTCAAGTAGTGACGGTCAACAACGAAGTGGATACGGACCAGGACGGGCATTTTCCTGCTTGCTTGTGGGCCCAGCAACACGAAATGGTTTTTGTGGCGAAGCACCTAGGCCCGGCCTTGGAGAAAGCGGGGCTCGATACGAAAATATGGATTCTCGATCATAACTACAACCTCTGGGGCCGCGTGCTTGATGAGTTGAGCCAGCCAGAAGTGAACAAGTACGTGGATGGTGTTGCCTGGCATTCCTATGCGGGGACGCCAGACGCGATGACCCGTGTACATGCCTCGTTCCCCGAGAAGCACATGTACTTTACCGAAGGCGGACCGCCTGCGCACCTCTTTGGTCCGGCAGGAGAGACTCCGCACGCGTCCCCGCCACCCTACGGGACGGATTGGGCCAGATGGTCTCGCGCATTCACCGACATGCTTCGCAATTGGGCGCGGTGCATCTGCGTTTGGAACCTTCTTCTGGACGAAAATGGCCGGCCTGACATCACGAATCCGCCACGTCCGATGAGGCGGTCAGGTCTGGTGTCTTTTGACTCCAAATCAAAACAACTCACCTACAGCGGAAATTACTACGCTTTTCCGCACTACTCGAAGTTGATCCAACGTGGCGCTCGGGTTTTCGCGTCTTCTGGAGATCTGCCTGATGTCGCTCACGTTTCCGCTGAGAACCCCGACAAAAGCCGGGTGCTCGTGGTCACAAACAGCAACGATTCCCTCGAGCAGCAAATGCAGTGCAGGCTCGGGTCGTTTACCCTGAGACTGAGCGTTCCTCCCGATTCGATTACTTCGTTCGTTTGGTAAAAACGAGCACTTGCCCGGCCAGACAGATGGCCTTGATTGGACAATTCGCAGTGTGCGCGCCGAAACCCCAATCCCAAAATCGCGATAGCCCTAGAGATGACGCCTTGAAGTTTTGCACCGCCCCGCGATGCAGGCGATTGAGAAACTTAGCAGTCTGCATCGGGGGGGAGATACTTTGCGCGTCTTTGTATACCCTCCAAGAGAGGACAAGGTTTGTCGGCTGCTAGCTAAGTGCGCTTGCTGGCGCTGCAACTCCTCGGTTAGCAGTCGTTGTTCGGTAACATCCATCCCTGTCCCAAGGAAGCCCTGGAAAATATCCCCTTGCGTGACCGGAACACCCACACAACGTACGTGACGAATCTCTCCGGAGGGCCGCACAATTCGTTTTGTGAAGTCGAAAGCAAGATGGTCATCCAACATCTTCGCAACGCCTTGTTTCATGAAGGCGCGATCTTCCGGGTGTACAAGAGCCAAATATTCTTCCACTGTTGGCGGCTTGCTACTGGGTTCAAGACCATAGACGCGAAACAACTCGGAGGACCAGTAAGTGAATCCGGTAGCGTTGAATGCCCATGAACCCATGTGGGCAAGGCGCTGCCCCTCAGTGAGATAAAGTTGGTTTTGTTGCAGCGCCTCCTCGGCACGCTTGCGATCTTCGATGTCGGTCGTGACCCCATACCACTTGACGACGTTTCCATCTTCATTTCGGAGCGGCACTCCGCGGTCCAAATGCCAGCGATATTGCCCGTCCGCGCGGCGGGAACGCACCTCATTTTCGTGAGGCTTGCCGGTAGCAACCGCTTCCATCCATTTAGCTGCATGTCGCTCAAGATCATCAGGATGAATTAGCGCTTCCCACCCTGATCCGGCCACTTGTTCGGGAGATGACCCCGTGTACTCCACATATCGCTTGTTAACGTAGGTATTCGAGCCATCGGGCAGAGTAGTCCACACGATTGCCGGAATCGTATCGATCACGTCGCGAAGCTCTTTTTCGCTCTTACGAAGGGCATTCTCTGCCCGCTTGGCGTCATCGATGTCGAGAGTAACTCCTATCCAATACAGGAGAGTTCCATCACTCGCCAGCAGGGGTTCAACCCGGCTGAGAAACCAGCGGTACCCGCCTTCGGCGTTTCGGGCTCGAAAACTCACCTCACCAGCACTGCCGGTACGCAAGGAGTGTGACCAGGCTCTACGCATCTCGGCGTGATCAGCCGGATGCAGAAGAGGGAGATGGGAATCCCACTCTGCACCGACGTCGACACCGAAGCGGAGAGGATGATCTTTTGGGAGGCCGAGATAATCCGCATGTCGTTTATTTGCAAAAGTAAGCGCGCCGGACGGAAGGGCGTACCAGATGTACGCGGGTATTACTTCCAGAGTCGCTCGCAACTGAGCCTCAAGGACTTGTTTCGATTCGGACTCGTGTCCTGGGGGGGCCATGGCAGGCATATTACACCCAGAAAATTCGTACGGGATAACGATCGGGTTGAAGGGAAAGACGAGGCCGCTAATCGATAGATCGCCCTTTTATCCTCCTCCATGTATTCGCCAATACTCGCTTTTCGTTGCATCTGCGTCGCGTTTGCGTGTCAGCAGCCAAAAGACAACTTTTAGTGAGGTAATGCGTAACGCGAATGCAAATACGATTATCACTCCCAACGCGAGCCATCCACCCGCATGAGAACCGAAAGCATAGCTTAAGAAGCACTTCATAAAGATCAGCCTTCAATCGATAGAGACAGTTGCCCGACCCTGATGTGCCGATTGCAATGACTCTGGAGTGAATGGGCGACCGATTTCAGGAGTGCTCGAAACAGCTTTCTCTTGCACGATCATTGGCCCAGCTAAGAATGCATTGCGACCTCCTTTGATGGCTTCGGCAAAGGCGCCCGCCATTCTCACTGGGTCAAGGGAACGCGAAACAGCTGTGTTCAGCAGCACGCCGTCGAAGCCCCACTCCATTACCTGACAGGCATGAGAGGGAAGGCCTATCCCCGCATCCACGATCAGCGGAATCTCTGGAGCACGTTCGCGCAGTTCGCGCAAAGCACGCTGGTTGCGGGGGCCTTGGCCGGTTCCGATCGGGGCCGCCCAGGGCATGAGCACCTCACAGCCAGCATCCATCAAACGCCTACAAAGAACCCAGTCTTCTGTGCAATACGGCAAGACTTGGAAGCCGAGTTTTACGAGTTCTCGGGCGGCATCAACCAGGCCAAAGGGGTCTGGCTGCAGATTCACTTCATCTCCGATCACTTCGAGTTTTATAAAATTAGTCTGGAATAATTCGCGGGCCATGGAAGCCGTATTCACTGCTTCGCGCGCAGTATGACAGCCTGCGGTGTTGGGCAGGATCTTGCGACCTGTGTTACGTAACAGATCCCAAAAGGACTTCCCTGTATCCTGCAAACTTGGATGTCCGCCTGGAAGCTGACGCCGAACCGATACGGTAAGAAGCGCGGGATCGGCCGCGCGTATAGCAGTCGCCAATTGCGCAGGAGATTCGTAACGCGATGTGCCGAGTAGAAGGCGACTCGCGAATGACTCTCCATACAAAGTGAGTGCGTCTTCTCTTTTACTATCGTTCACGCTAACCTCCCGCCGCAGGATGCACGATGTCGATACGGTCGCCCGGTTGGATTTCCAATCCGGTATAGTTTGCGCGCGGAATAAATTCGCCATTGCAGGCTACGGCGAATGGAGTTGGCGGAGCGAGCGCCACCAACAACGCCGCCAAAGTTGGCGGCTCCGGCAGGCTTTGCATTTGCCCATTCACACGGACGGACATGCCTGTTCCTCCTCGACCTCGTGCGCGCGCATCCGTAGGCAGGACCATCGCCCCGTGTACGATTCTTCCCATTGCCCGGATAGCAATGGCAATGCCTCCTCAACGACTGCGGGCGACAGCAGAAAACCGTGACGATACAGTCCGTTGATTCTCAGCACGTGCCGTCCGAGATGATAGAAGAACGCAGGCCGGTTGTCGGGAAGGGTCGGCCGCACCTGCGTGGCGAACTCCAGAATGCGCGCCTCAGCCAGGGCCGGCAGTATGGAGTATGCAGAGGTGAGTAACTCCAATGCGCCGCGCACTGACATTGGAGAACGATCGTCACTCTCGACGCTAGTGGCCCCGACAATCAACTTACCCTCAGCACGAGGTACCACATAGACGGAAAACCGCAGGTGCAGCAGGCGCAACATGTGGCGCAATTCAACGTCCGGCGCATCGAGACGCACAATTTCGCCGCGAACACCGCGCAATTGTTCCAAATCTCGGCGTGCGCCCATGCCGCGACAGTCTACAACGATGCCCGCGGCGGGCAGGTCATCCGCCGCTACAAACGTTTGCCAGTGACACTGAACACGTGCTTCTTCGAGCGCGAGAGTGAGAGTCTTCAGCAAGGCGCGATTGTCAATCTGCGCCTCGCCGGGAAGGTACAAGGACTGCTGAAACCTTGAATCAAGTGCCGGTTCCAGCTCACTGAGCCGAGCAGCATCGACGTGAACCAGATGCGCCTGCGCGTCGCGCGTGACGAGCAGTCTCTCGAAGCGATGCGCCTCGCCTGCATCCTCACGGTGCCAAAGCAGAAGTGTTCCGTCGTCACGATAGAAGACCGGCTCGGGCAATTCGGCCAGCCACTGCGGCCAGAGGTTAAGGCTCCGCCGCCCCATCGCTACGATTTCTGGATCGGCATCAACGGCCTCAGCCGAAGGAGTAATCATCCCAGCCGCCACCCAGGCGGCTGAACCTTCTCCCCGACTGCTTGCTGCATCGTAAAGAGCAACACGCAGGCCGGCAGTGGACGCCCGCCATGCCAGAAGCCGGCCTAGCAAGCCGCCGCCAACGACAGCAACGTCAGGTTGCGTCACCGATAGACCTCACCGCCACTCGCGACAAATTCGCGAGCCTTTTCCGCCATTCCCTTCTGCTCGTCTGACCCGTACGTTGCGCGAATCTCTTCCGTGATTTTCATCGAACAGAATTTTGGTCCACACATGGAGCAAAAGTGCGCGGTCTTTGCCCCTTCGTGAGGTAAGGTTTCGTCGTGATACTCGCGCGCTCGCTCGGGGTCGAGGCTCAAATTAAATTGATCATCCCAACGAAATTCGAAGCGCGCCTTCGACAACGCGTTATCCCTGAGCTGCGCCCCAGGCCAACCCTTTGCCAAATCGGCCGCATGCGCTGCAATTTTGTAACTGATGATGCCGGTCCGAACATCCTCTTTATTAGGAAGACCAAGGTGTTCTTTCGGAGTGACGTAGCAGAGCATCGCTGTCCCATACCATCCAATCTGGGCCGCCCCGATCGCACTGGTGATGTGATCGTAGCCAGGAGCGATATCAGTGACGAGCGGACCCAGAGTGTAAAACGGTGCTTCAAAGCAATGCCGCAGCTCCTCGTCCATATTTTCGTAGATGCGCTGCATGGGCACGTGGCCCGGACCTTCGATCATTACCTGTACATTGTGTTTCCAAGCGCGTTCAGTGAGTTCGCCGAGGGTTCGCAGTTCGGCAAACTGCGCTTCGTCGTTGGCGTCGTAAATAGAACCAGGGCGAAGACCATCACCCAGGCTGAAAGATACGTCGTAAGCCTTCATGATTTCGCAGATCTCATCGAAATGCGTGTAGAGGAAGTTCTCTTCATGGTGGGCAAGACACCACTTGGCCATAATCGAACCGCCGCGCGAGACGATGCCCGTTAGCCGCTCCACCGTAAGCGGAATCCACCGCAACCGAACACCGGCGTGTAGGGTGAAATAGTCGACACCTTGCTCAGCCTGCTCAATCAGCGTATCGCGCATCAAATCCCACGTGAGTTCTTCCGCACGTCCGCCTACTTTTTCAAGAGCCTGATAGATGGGAACGGTGCCAATCGGCACTGGCGAGTTGCGAAGAATCCACTCTCGGAGCTCGTGAATGTGTTCTCCGGTTGAGAGATCCATGATCGTATCCGCGCCCCAATACGTTGCCCAAATCATCTTGTCCACTTCCTCCGCTGGCGAAGAGGTGACCGCGGAGTTGCCAATGTTGGCATTGATCTTCACTTTGAAATTGCGTCCGATGATCATCGGTTCCAATTCAGGATGGTTTATGTTCGCCGGAATAATCGCGCGACCGGCGGCCACTTCAGAGCGCACAAACTCAGGAGTAACCTGTTGGAGAAGCTGCGCACCGAAAGGTTGGCCCGGATGTTGACGCACGCTCGATGCGCAGACAGGATCCTTTAACAATTGCTCCAGCAGCATCGATTCACGCAGGGCCACAAATTCCATTTCCGGCGTGATAATTCCGTTGCGCGCATAGTGCATCTGGCTGAGGTTTTCACCGCTTCGCGCACGGCGTGAAATAGGTCCAAAAGGGAAGCGCAAATGGTATGTCAGTAGATCCCTGTCGCGCTCGCGCGCATACTCGGAACTGGGCGCGGCAAGAATCTCGGTATTGCCACGCTGCGCAATCCAGTCGGTACGAAGGTCGGGCAGGCCACGAGACAGATCGCTCTGCACGTCGGTTTCGGTGTACGGACCTGAAGTGTCGTAAACCTGAATGGGAGGGTTAGCTTTGGTGTGGTCGCCATGGGGCGTATCTGAGAGAGTGACCTCTCGATATGGTACGCGAACGTCCGAACGGCTACCTTGCAGATAACGCTTGCGCGACGCTGGGTAGGAGGAAGGCGTCCGAATTGTCGAAAAAGTTGGAGATTCTTTCACCATAGGATCCTCTTTGCGCAGCACATACCGCTTCCGATCAAAACGATCCTCCCTCACCATGTCAAACTCAAGCGAAGAAGAAATATATTCGTGCTGCGTTCATTTTTCGCTACCTCAGCCGTGAGCGGATTCCAGATGTGCTGATAACTTGGAATCAGCCTGATCGCCGGAGTGATCGCGAAACCGTAGAAGGCCTCGAACCCATTTTCGTTTTTCGCAGTGGCCGTGGCTGCGGTGAGTCTCGTGATGTCATTTTTTAAAGGCTGGCTGATTCCGTTGTGATAGATTCCCAATCCAAAACTGTCATTCGGCCTGTGGTCAGAGAGGCCATTGGCAAACAACGCTAGGCTCGCATCACGCGTGATGGGGTTCGTTTCCTCTGGGGCATATCCGATGCGACCGAGCAGACCAATTCCTCTGAGCGGCTGGCCGCTCCCGAGTTTCTCAGCGATCGCCCTGGGGCGATCTTTCACAAAGAGATACTGCGCAACGTTTCCGATCGTGACCCAACTCGTACCCTTATAGTTGATGGGCAGAGCATGCGCTGAAGGTGTCCCCAACAGAACCCCGACACCCTGCGGAACTTCGGACGGGGACAACTGCCCAAATGGTGACGTCAAATCGATTTTTGGCTTGTTCGTCCAGTTGTACTGAGCCCAAGATTGGCCTGGCAGGTGACCGATTTTGTATGAAAAGATCCCGATGCCGTAAATGTTGACCCGATCGAAAGCCTTCGTGGCCAGATTATTTGCCTGGCTATTCGGATCGTACACGCCGGCGGAAACGGTTACCCTTTGTGAAGGCGTCCAGACGCCAATCGCTGCCAGCGAAGTGGTGTTATAAAAATTTAGTGCCATCGGATTCTTGTTGAAGTTTAGGTTCGCGAAGTCGTACTTGTAGTTGTTGCCAAAAAGGGTTTGGTCGGCGTGAGTGAGCACGTTGGCCTTGCCTAGGATGACGGCGAATTTGGGCGTCAGCGACTGAAGTAGGAAAAACTCCGTGGGAAGGACATCGTGGACGAAGAAGGGGCCCGGAAAGGCCAGCCCGGTGTACTGAGGCACACTGGAACCAGCGGTAAAAGTATTTTGCGGCGAAGAACTTCCAGATCTCGAATCCAAGGTGACGTGGAATATCCCGCCCGACCAGAGCCCGGCGCGCCCGGTGTCCACGTTTATCGAAAGCTGGGTGTTTTGTATGGAGCTGTTACCGGTTTTGAGGCCACCTGATGCCACGTCTTGGTAGGCACTCGTTGAGTAAAGATCAAAGAAAAATCCATGACGAGCTAGATCGGTTCGAAGGCCGCCCCAATCACCGCTCAATTGAGTGCGATCACGAAAATCTCCTGCGTCGGTTCCTGGCATCCCGAACACGGGCCCATTGTTGAGGTATGGCAGGAAGAAGGGTGCCAAATTAGCCAGAGAAGCTTTTTTCGTTGGAACTGGGCCCCAAGAGTTATCTGCAGAAGACGTGGTTTTTTCTTCGATCAGATCATTCTCATCAGTTGGGTTGGCGATCTGGTTCTCAGCCGCATGCACATCGGCCTTCATTGCGTTCTCGGAAGTAGCAGAAGTTGGCGACTGCGCATGACACGATGTCGGGTCAGCAATGATCCCTGCTAACGCGAGGCAAAGCGCGATCGCACAGGCGCCCCTGCTAGAGAGCGAGGGCGAGTGAAAGATTCCGGACTCACCGGTCGTACTCGAAGACTGCACATTCGCACGCGGGACGGAAGGCAAAGCCGACAGGACGAGTGCGACGACAGAAGTAAAATTTGCAGCGTTTCGCTCCATTGTCGTTTTTATCCTTGTTCAAAGTCACTGGGCCGGCGGCTAGCTTGCCGGCCCAGCGGGAAGAGGCGTTAATCTAGGGGGGCGATCAAAGGCCGGCGCTTGTGAGCAACGCGAATCCCGATCACCGTTTCAAAGTGCGTCTAATGTAGGCACTTGTTTGTGCCCGTTGTTTTTGTTAAGCCGCATCAGATCCGTACAACT
>Ga0210409_10003444_pt1 | contig 17664 bp, 20 predicted proteins | sample IncBWH17MmetaG_FD_161649 | JGI IMG/M metagenome (GOLD analysis project Ga0210409, IMG submission 161649) | Forest soil microbial communities from Barre Woods Harvard Forest LTER site, Petersham, Massachusetts, United States - Inc-BW-H-17-M | ecosystem: Environmental > Terrestrial > Soil >... | reverse complement strand
CGCCACCAAGAACCGGTTCGGCGGTGTCGACGAGATCGGGGTTTTTCGGATGACCGAGTCCGGTCTCGCCGGGGTCTCAAATCCGTCGGAGCTCTTTCTCGGCGACCGAAACGCGGCGGCCTCTGGAAGTGCGATCACGGCGCTGATTGAAGGCACCCGCCCGGTACTGATCGAGATCCAGGCCCTCGCCACCAAGGCCGGATTTGGTACACCGCAGCGCGTGTCGACCGGGTTGGATGGTCGTCGTCTGGCGCTCCTGCTGGCGGTGCTCGACAAGCGCGCCGGTCTCTCGTTCGCGTTGCTCGACGCATTCGTGAACGTGGTCGGCGGCATGCGACTCGTCGAGCCGGCCGGCGACCTCGCGGTCGCCGCAGCGCTGGCGTCGAGCGTCTACGATCGCGCGCTCCCACCGGACGCGGTGTTTGTCGGCGAAGTCGGGCTCGGCGGCGAGATCCGCCCAGTCTCGCAGGTCGAACGTCGACTCGCCGAAGCAGCAAAGATGGGATGCACGCGAGCCTTCCTCGCCGAGCGTGCCGTGCCCGCTCGCCCCGTACCAGGCATGGCCGCTATCGGCGTGCCCACGATCCACGCCTTATTCCAGCGTCTCTTCGCGTGAGCGCGGACGTCGGGGTTGTCATCGTCGCGGCCGGGACCGGCTCGCGCGTGGGAGGGTCTGAGCTCAAGCAATTTCGGTGGATCGGTGGCAAGCCGATGCTGCTGCACAGCGTGCAGCTGTTTCAATCCCGCCCCGATGTCGCGATGGTCGTCTGCGTGGTCCCGCGATCAGTGATCGGCGACCCCCCGCCTTGGCTTTTTCAATCTGACACCGAGCGGCTGTTACTCTCCGTCGGCGGCGCCACGCGCCAAGACTCGGTATCGAATGGGTTGGACGACCTGCCAGCCGACCTGGGCGTAATACTCGTACATGATGCGGCGCGCCCGTTGGTACCCGATAGCGTGGTGTCACGCGTGATCACCGAGGCGCGCAGTGGTCGCTCGGCAATTGCCGCGCTGCCGGTGGTCGACACGCTGAAGGAGGTCGATGCCGAGGGACGGATCGTGAGAACGGTCCCGAGAGAGCGGCTCTGGCGCGCCCAGACCCCGCAGGCATTCCCGCGCAACATATTGCTGCGCGCCCATGCCGAGGCGCGCGCGAGAGGATTGAAGGCGACGGATGATGCGGCGCTGTGCGAAGCGCTCGGCATTCCCGTAGTGGTAGTGAAGGGCAGCGAACGCGCGATGAAGGTCACGGAAGAAGCCGATTTCGCCCGCGCCGACGCGCTGAGCCAGCTCAGTGAGTGAGCCTCGCGCCATCCCCTTCTGGTCGCCCCAAGAAGTCGAGTCGGCGCTCGCGGGGACGATCGCGCACTTGGCAGACGGTGGAATCATCGCCTATCCCACGGAGACAGTCTACGGGTTCGGTGGAAACGCGGACCAGCACGGGGTCAACGCGCTGGTGCGACTCAAGGGTCGCGCGCCGGGCAAGCCGTTTCTCTTGCTGATCAGCGGCAGCGCGATGCTCAACCGATTGGGCTTGCGCCTGACCCCGGCCGCCTCCCGACTGGCGGCCCGCCACTGGCCAGGGCCGCTCACACTGGTCCTGCCGGGCGGCGAGCACCGCGTGCCGGATCGGCTGCGCGGTCCCGAGGGCGGCGTCGCGGTGCGGTGGACGCCGCACCGGGGGCTCACGCGCCTCATCACCGCCGTGGGCGAGCCGATCACGTCGACGAGCGCGAACCGCCCGGGGGTTCCGCCGGCCTCATCGGCCGTCGAGATTGTTAGGGAGTGGAGCGACGCGATGGCGCGTGGCGTGCTCCGCGTGTTGGACGGCGGACACTTACAAAGCTCGGAGCCGTCGACGGTGGTGGACTGTACGGGACGACATCCTCGGGTCATTCGTCCGGGCGCGATTCTGGCCGCGACGTTGCGGGAGAGCGTGCCCGACTTGATTGGTGACGCATGAAGATCCTGTTCGTGTGCACGGGCAATACCTGTCGGAGTCCGCTCGCCGCGGCGATCGCGCGGCGCGTCGCGAATGAGCGCGGCCTCGTCGACAGTGTCATCGAGAGCGCCGGCACGAGCGCCTGGGACGGCCAGCCGGCGTCGGATGGCGCGCTGCTCGTCGGCCTCGAGCGCCAGCTCGATCTCAACGAGCATCGGTCGCGCACGATCACGCCGGCGCTCGTCGATGCCCAAGACCTGATCCTCACGATGGGGCCGCATCATCGCGACCAGGTCGAAGCCATGGGTGGCGCTGGCAAGACCTTTCTCCTGTCGACGTATGCCTCGCACGGCGCGGACGACAAGGCGATCAGCGATCCGTTCGGCGGGGATCTCGAGACCTATCGGACGACGACCGACGAGCTCGAATCCGCTATTCGCAAGGTGATCGACCGCGTGTACGCGGAGCGCGCGCGCTGACCCGGGCTCCTGCGCGGCTAGTGCTTCTCGGGCACCCGGTCGCGCATTCGCTCTCTCCACGATTTCAGTCCGCGGCGCTGCGCGCCGCAGGCCTTGATGTCGCCTACGATGCCATCGATGTCGACCCGTCCGTGCTGGCCGCGACCCTGGGTTCGCTCATCGCCGAAGGCGCAGCGGGAAACGTGACGGTCCCCCATAAAGAAGCCGTGGCGCGCGCCTGCGACCGTCTCACGCCGCTTGCACAGCGCGTGGGCGCCGTGAACACGTTCTGGGTCGAAGACGGCCAACTCGTCGGCGACAACACGGATGTCGACGGTTTCGCCTCAGCGCTTACCGACCTTCTGGGTGGCCCTCCTCGCGAAGACGCCACCGTTGCTATTCTCGGCGCCGGCGGCTCGGCAGCCGCCGTACTCGTTGCGCTCTCGCGCTGGCCTGGCCTCCATATTCGCCTGTGGAACCGAACGGCAGCCCGCGCGCACGCTCTGTCCTCGCGCGCCGCGCCGCAGGCTCGCGTCTACGACACGCTCGCGGGGGGAATAGCCGGCGCGGCCGTCGTCGTGAACGCGACGCCGGTCGGGCTAACGGATGACGCGCTGCCCGTGCCGATCGATGATCTGCCGCCGGGCGCCGCGATCATGGATCTCGTGTACCGCCGCGGCGAGACGGCATGGGTCCGCGCGGCCCGCGCGCGCGGGCATCGGGCCGTCGATGGTCTGCCGATGCTACTCGAGCAGGGCGCCCTGGCGTTCGAGCGCTGGTTCGCCGTGACGCCGGACCGCACGGCAATGCGCCGCGCGGTCACCGACTGATCACGTAGCATTCGTCCCAGGGGTCGGGCGCCCCTGGGTTTCTCACCGCCAAACCCAATACATTTCGCCGGTCACGACCTACAGGAGCCCCCCCACCATGACCGTTCGCGTCGGCATTAACGGCTTCGGCCGTATCGGCCGGCAAGTGCTGCGCGCGGCGAAGCAACAAGGGGTCGCCGACCTCGAATTCGTCGCCGTCAACGACCTGACCGATACGAAGACCCTGGCCCACCTGTTCACTTATGACTCCGTCCACCGGGCGTATCAGGGCTCGGTAACCGCCGAGAGCGACGCGATCTGTGTCGACGGCGAGCGGATCCGCATCTTCGCCGAGAAGGATCCCGGCAAGCTCCCCTGGAAGGACCTCAAGGTCGACGTCGTGCTCGAATCGACGGGCCGGTTCACGAACGCTCCGGACGCCCGCAAGCACATCGACGCCGGCGCCAAGAAGGTCATTATCTCGGCGCCCGCGAAGGGCGAAGACATCACCATCGTGATGGGCGTCAACAGCGACAAGTACGACGCGAAGTCGCACCATATCCTGTCGAACGCCTCGTGCACGACGAACTGTCTCGTGCCCATGGTCAAGGTGATCCGCGATGCGTTCGGGTTCAAGCACGGGTCGATGGTGACGATTCACAGCTACACGAATGACCAGGTCATTCTCGATTTCCCGCACAAAGACCTCCGCCGTGCTCGCGCGGCCGCGATGTCGATGATCCCGACGACGACCGGCGCGGCGAAGGCGACGAGCTTGGTCATCCCGGAGGTCAAGGGGAAGATCGACGGCATCTCGATTCGGGTCCCGACGCCCGACGTCTCGCTCGTCGAGCTGACGGTGGAAGTCGAGCGGTCGACGACGATCGACGCAGTCAATGCCGCGTTCAAGGCGGCGTCGGAGTCCGATCCCCTCGAAGGTTTCCTCGCTTACTCCGACCTCGAGCTCGTCTCGACGGACTACATCGGCGATCCGCATTCGTGTACGCTCGATGCGAAGAGCACGAATGTCATCGACGGGACGCTCGTCAAAGTGTCGGGTTGGTACGATAACGAGTGGGGCTATGCGTCCCGCTGCGTCGACCTGCTTCGCTTTATCGGCTCACGCCTATGACGACGGCCACGGTTCGGAAGGCAAGCGTCCGTCAGCTGACGGACGCGCAACTGCGTGGTGCGCGCGCGCTGGTCCGTGTCGACTTCAACGTGCCGCTGGATGATCGTGGGCACGTGATGGATGACACGCGCATGCGGGCCGCGCTTCCCACGATCGAGTACCTGCTCTCGCACGGCGCCCGCGTCGTGTTGTTGTCGCATCTCGGCCGGCCCAAGGGGCGCCCCGAACCCCAGTACTCGCTCGGGCCAGTCGCGAAGCATCTGCGCGAGCTGCTTCCCCAAAAAGTCGTATTCAGTGACTCGGTCGACTTTCCCACGCTGGTGAAGGCTTCGAAGGCGCTGACCGATGCGTCACCCATTTTGCTCGTCGAGAATACTCGATTCTTTCCAGGCGAAGAAAAGAATGACGATGCGCTCGCGGGCGAGTTTGCGCAGCTCGGTGATTTGTTTGTGAATGATGCCTTTGGCGCGGCCCATCGCGCGCATGCATCGACGGAAGGGGTCGCGAAGCACTTACGGCCGGCCGTGGCGGGATTCCTCATGGAGCGCGAGTTGGATTACCTTGGCCGCGCCCTGAACGACCCGCCTCGGCCATTTATCGCGATTCTTGGGGGCGCCAAAATCTCGGGCAAGATCGATGTGATCGAGGCGATGCTCCCCAAAGTCGATGGCTTGCTGATCGGCGGCGCGATGGCGTCCACGTTCTTTCGCGCGATGGGCCTCGAGACCGGCACATCACTGGTCGAGCCAGATCGGATCGCGATGGCAAAGCAGCTCCTGGATCGCGCCGGTGCGCGACTCACGCTCCCACACGATGTAGCCGTCGCCCCGTCGCTCGATGCACCGTCGCACGTGGTGAAGCGAGATGCGATCCCGAAGAACGAGGCCGTCTACGACATCGGCCCGGCGACGGCCGCGTCGTTCGCCCGCGCGATCAACACAGCGAAGACGGTGTTGTGGAACGGCCCGATGGGTGTATTCGAGAAGGCGCCGTTCGATAGCGGCACGCTCGCTGTGGCCGAGGCGATGGCGAAAGCGACGGATCACCGCGCGACGACGATCGTCGGCGGTGGCGACTCGGCCGCCGCGGTTATGCAGGCGGGGCTGGACGAACACATGACGCACGTCTCCACTGGCGGTGGCGCGTCGCTCGAGTATCTCGAAGGGAAGGTCTTGCCGGGCGTCGCCGCCCTCGACGACGCCGCGTAAGTGCCGAGAGTCTTCGCGGCCAATTGGAAGATGCACCACGGCCCGGGGAGCGCCCGCACGTTCATGCGGGTGTTTCTGGAGTCGTTCCCGCCCCAAAGCGAGCACACGCTCATTTTCGCACCCCCGGCGGCCTCGTTGACGGCCGTCACGGGTGCGGCCGAAGGCCGCCCCGACGTGATCATCGCCGCCCAAAATATTTATTGGGAAGAGAAGGGCGCCTATACAGGTGAGATGTCGCCGGAAATCGCGCGCGAAGCGGGAGCGCGCATGACGCTCGTGGGCCACTCCGAGCGCCGCCGCAAGTTCGGCGAGACCGATGCGGAGACGGCGAAGAAGTGCGTGGCCGCGGTCCGCGCGGGACTCGTGCCCATGCTCTGCGTCGGCGAGACGGATGACGAGCGCCGCACCGGACGGACTTCGGATGTGGTCGCGCGCCAACTCCGCACCGGTGTCGTCGAGCTCGGGCCGGACACGATCGCGCAGATGTTCGTCGCGTACGAGCCGGTGTGGGCGATCGGTACGGGCCGGAACGCGACGCCGGAGGATGCTGAGCTCATGCACGGATTTATTCGCGCATTGCTCGATGAGCTCACCAGCGGCCGTGCCGCCGGCGTGCCGATCCTCTACGGCGGCAGCGTCAGCACGAAGAACTGCGCGGAGCTGCTCGCCGCCCGCGACGTCGACGGGTTGCTCGTCGGCGGTGCGAGCCTGGACCCCGTCACCTGGGCCGAGATCGCCCGGACTTGACGTAGGGCCGCAAATCACGGCATTATTGGAACTTAGCCTATGTATACGTTCCTTTTGGTTCTCCTCATCCTCGACAGCGCTGTGCTGGTCGCGGCGGTGCTGCTTCAGAGCGGCAAGGGCGGCGGCGTAGCCGCGAGCTTTGGCGGCGTCAGCTCGTCGACCGACGCCTTTATCGGCACCCGGCAGGCGGGCAATCTGTTGACCACGGTGACTTGGTGGACGGGCGGTATCTTCCTGGGCCTCTCGTTCATTTTGCAGCTGATGTCGACTCACGCTCGAGCGCCGACCTCGGTGCTCGATAAGACATTCGGCCGCCCAGCGCCCACGGCCCCTCCGGTGCAGCAGTCTGTGCCAGCAGTGCCGTTGCAACCGACTCAGCCGGCCCAACCGGCGCCGCCAAAGAAGTGAGCGCTGGCTTTCTCCTCCTCGAAGACGGCTCGGTCTACACGGGCCGTCTTCGGACACCAGCGCCGGAAGCAGTCGCCGAAGTGGTATTCACGACGAACATGACAGGCTACCAGGAGGTCTTCAGCGACCCCTCGTACTCGGGTCAGATCGTGGTGATGACCGCGCCGCAGATTGGCAACTACGGCGTCAACCTCGAGGACCCCGAGTCGGCGAATTCGACTCCACAAGTCGCGGGTGTCGTCGTGCGCGAGTTGTCGCCGACGTACTCGAACTGGCGTGCGACGGGTTCGCTCATTGATTGGTTGGACGCGGCCGAGATCCCGGTGCTGAGCGACATTGATACGCGCAAGCTGACGCGCCACTTGCGGTCTCAAGGCGTCATGCGCGGCGTCATAGGTGCTGGCCCCACACCTGGCGATGGGGTTCGCTCAGCCGTTCTGTCCTGCCCGGCAATGGAAGGACTGGACCTAGCGAGCGTAGTCTCCACCAAGGCGCCGTACACCTGGGGCAACCCGGGCGCGGCCATGCATATAGTCGCGTACGACTACGGGATCAAGAAGAATATTTTACGTCTCTTCGAATCCCATGACGCCCGGGTGACAGTAGTTCCGGCTATTACGCCGGCCGAGGCCGTTTTGGAAATGGAGCCCGATGGGGTCTTTCTGGCGAATGGGCCGGGGGACCCAGCGGCCGTGAGCTATGCGCCTGCCGCGATTCGGGCAATTACTCAGCGAGGGGTGCCGACCTTCGGCATATGCCTTGGGCACCAATTGCTGGGCCTAACGTACGGAGCCGAGACGTATAAGCTGCCGTTCGGCCACCACGGCGGAAATCACCCTGTCCGAGAGGTCGACACCGAGCGGGTGACGATCACCTCCCAGAATCACGGGTTCGCTGTCCGAGGCTCGGAAGCCGGAATTCCAGGTGCCCCAGCCCTGCGTGTGACGCATGTGAATCTCAACGATCAGAGTATAGAAGGGCTGAGGCATCGCGAGCTGCCGGTGTTCGCGGTTCAGTACCACCCGGAAGCCGCGCCAGGCCCGCATGACGCTCGACCCTTGTTCGATGAGTTCATTAAGGCCTGCAAGCGACTTGACTTGGAATAGGTAAAGTCCTATCGTTGTGGGAGTTAGGGTGGCAGGTGTCTCATATGCTGGGGTCTACGGATGACCAAAGCTGACCTGGTCGAGCACGTCACGACCCATATAGCGCAGACGGCCGGGCCGATGATCTCGAAGAAGGATTGCGCCCGCGTGGTCGACTCGTTCCTCGACGCGATCAAGCAGGCGTTGCAAGAGCAGCGCAATATCGAGGTGCGAGGCTTCGGGACCTTCAAGATCCGCCAGCGGAAAACACGCATGGCGAGGAATCCGCGCACTGGTGCGCCGGTGGAAGTTTCCGCGCGTCCCGTGCCGGTGTTCAAGCCGTCGAAGGAGTTACGCGCGATGGTCGCGCAGGTTGATATCTCGGAGCTTTCCGAAGCCTGAGCGTCACAGAGAAACGAACAGCCCTCGCGAACGCTATGTTTCGCGAGGGCTTCTTCTTTTATGACAGTCACTGTTCTCCTGTTCGCTTCGTTCGCCGATGCATTCGGCCGTTCGTCTGTCGAGTTGACGCTCGACGCCGGCGCGACGGTCGCGGACGTGGTTGACCAGTTGAGCACACTCGCCCCTGACGATCGTCTCCCACCACGTCCGCTCGTGGCTGTCAACGCGGAGTACGCTGGGTACGACGTCCGTCTCAATTCGGGTGACGAAGTCGCGCTCATTCCTCCGGTCGCCGGCGGATGATTCGCGCCGCGCTCGTCTCGGAGCCGATCGATGTCGGAGCGCTCATAGCTGAGGTCGCCGATGTCTCGACTGGTGCGACTGCCGTTTTCGCCGGCACTGTGCGCGATGTGAACGATGGCCGACCCGTCAGCGGCATCGAGTACTCCGCGTATACGGCGATGGCCGCGCGAGAGTTGCTGCGTATCGCGCAAGAAGCCGCGCGAGAGTTCGCTCCACTGCGTATCGTTGTGGAGCACCGGGTCGGCTCGCTCGAGCTGGGTGACGTCAGCGTCGGGATCGTGACCGCCCACGCGCATCGCGGCCCGGCGATCGACGGCATGCGTTTTGTCATCGAGGAGATCAAGCGGCGCGTGCCGATCTGGAAGCGCGAGTGCTATGCGGACGGCACGCGCGAATGGGTCGGCGTATGACGGTCCACGATCAATTCGGCCGCCGTATCGAGTATCTGCGAATCTCTGTCACGGATCGTTGCAATTTCCGTTGCCTGTATTGCATGCCGGTGGAAGGGCTCCAGTGGTTGCCCAAGTCCGAGATCCTGACGTACGAAGAGATTACGGAAGTCGTCCGCCAACTCGCGCCGCTTGGTCTCACGCGCCTGCGCCTCACCGGAGGCGAGCCGACGATCCGCCCCGATCTCCAGGTTCTGATCGGCTCTCTTCGAGCGATCCCTGAGATCAGCGACATTGCGCTCTCGACCAACGGGATCAAGCTGCCGGAACTCGCCCGATCATATCGCGCCGCGGGACTCGATCGGGTAAACATGAGCGCCGACAGTCTCCGTCCCGATCGAATCGCCTCCATCGCGCGTCGGAACCTCGGCTTCGATCCGATCGCCTCCGCCCTCGCGGCCGAGCGTGCGGGGTTGGATCCCATCAAGTTGAACGTCGTTGTGATGCGGGGCATCAACGATGATGAAGTTGGAGATTTCGCGCGTCTCACGCTCGACCATCCGTGGCATGTTCGGTTCATCGAGCTGATGCCCGTAGGTGATATGCGCGATCTCACCTGGGACCATGTCGTCCCGAGTGATGAAATCATTGGCCGACTCGGCGATCTGATTCCTGCGCAGGGACCGTCGCGTGGCAACGGCCCCGCGGCCTATTATCGGTTGCCCGGTGCGCAGGGCACGATCGGTGTCATCACGCCAATGACACACACATACTGCGCCGCGTGCAACCGGGTGCGGCTCACGGCTGACGGGCGGCTCCGAACGTGCTTGTTCGGCGATCATGAGGTGAACTTGCGCGAGCCATTGCGCCGAGGTGAGTCGCTGGTGCCCTACGTGTTACGTGCGCTGGCCGAGAAGCCGGAAGCGCATGGGCTGCTCCAGATGCAAGTCGGCGGGCTGCGAGCGCTCTCCCAGGTCGGTGGCTGATCGCTTAGTTTTTCGGCCATGCTCAAACTCATAACGGTCGTGGGCGCCGGCAACGTCGGCGCGACGACAGCACAACGACTCGCCGAAAAAGAGCTCGCGCACCGCGTCGTGATGGTCGACGTCGTCGAGGGCATTCCTCAGGGCAAAGGTCTGGATCAATGGGAGACCGCTCCGATCGAGGGATTTGATTCCCGCGTGATCGGGACGAACGGATACGCCGAGACCGCGAACTCCGACATCGTCATTATCACGGCCGGCATCGCCCGCAAACCGGGCATGTCACGCGACGATCTCCTGAGCACGAACGCGGGAATCGTCAAGCAAGTCTCCGAAGAAATCAAAAAGACGTCGCCGAACGCGATCGTGATTGTCGTGTCCAATCCGCTCGACGCAATGTGTCAGGTCGCGAAGAAGTTCACGGGTTTCCCGCGCCAGCGCGTGCTCGGCATGGCGGGTGTGCTGGACACCGCGCGCTATCGCGCCTTTCTCGCCGAAGCGCTCAACCTCTCGGTGCGCGATATCCAAGCCATGGTGCTCGGTGGCCACGGGGATACGATGGTGCCGCTGCTGTCGTATACGACCGTGAGCGGGATCCCGATCACTCAATTGCTCCCCAAGGCGACGCTCGACCCGATCATCGAGCGCACGCGCACGGGTGGCGCCGAGATCGTGAAGCATCTGAAGACGGGCTCGGCCTACTACGCGCCGTCCGCGGCCGCCGTCCAGATGGCGGAGGCGATCGCGTTCGACCAACGCCGGGTGTTGCCGTGCGCCGCATGGCTCGAGGGTGAATACAAGATGTCCGACCTGTTCCTCGGCGTGCCGTGCGTGCTAGGACGCAATGGCCTCGAGAAGATCATCGACGTCGAGCTTACAGCTGCGGAGCGGACCGACCTCGGGAAGAGCGCTGATGCCGTGCGGGAGCTGAATCAGGCGCTGGCCAAGCTCGGCTACTGATCGATGTGGTTAGCGCAGTTTTGGCGCTCGACCGTCGGTAAGAAAATCGTGATGGCGGTGACGGGGCTGATCATGATCGGTTTCGTCATCGGCCATCTGGCCGGAAACCTGCTCGTCTTCGCCGGGCGTGATCGCATCAACGCTTATTCGGCGTTTCTGCGCTCGACCGGTGAAGTGCTGTGGGTGGTGCGGATCATCCTCCTGGTCTCGGTGGCGGTGCACATCACGGCCGCGTGGCAGCTCACGGTCATCGACCGCGCGGCGCGACCGGTCGGTTACGAGAAACACCAATACGAGGCCGCGACGTTTGCCTCGCGCACTATCCGATGGGGCGGGGTGCTTGTACTGGTATTTATTGTCTATCATCTGTTGCACATGACGTTCGGGACCGTGCATCCCTCGTTCACGCCGCATGACGTCTATCACAACCTGATCTCAGGTCTCAAGATCTGGTACGTAGCGATCTTCTATATCGTCGCGATGATGGGTTTGGGGCTTCATCTCTATCATGGGACCTGGAGCTCCCTCAAGACACTCGGCCTCGAGCAACAGCCCGGGGTGCCATTGCGCCGCCGGCGCATCGTGTGGGTATTCGCGGTTCTCATCGCTCTAGGCTTCGCCTCGATCCCACTCGCGATCGTGACGAGGATGCTCCGGTGACGCTGACGCTCAACGCCAAAACCCCACCGGGCCCGATCGAACAAAAGTGGGACACCCACAAGTTCGAGATGAAGCTCGTCAACCCGGCGAACAAGAGAAAGTTCAGAGTCATTGTCGTCGGCACCGGCCTGGCGGGCGGTTCGGCGGCCGCGACGCTGAGCGAGCTCGGGTATCAGGTGAGTTGCTTCTGCTTCCACGACTCACCGCGCCGGGCGCATAGCATTGCCGCTCAAGGTGGGATCAACGCGGCAAAGAACTACCAGAACGACGGCGATAGCATCTATCGCCTGTTCTACGACACGATCAAGGGCGGCGATTTCCGCTCCCGCGAAGCCAATGTCTATCGCCTCGCGGAAGTCAGCGTCAACATCATCGACCAGTGCGTAGCCCAGGGCGTGCCGTTCGCCCGCGAGTATGGCGGCCTGCTCGCCAACCGGTCGTTCGGCGGCGCGCAGGTGTCGCGGACCTTCTATGCCCGCGGCCAAACGGGCCAGCAGCTCCTCCTTGGCGCCTACCAGGCGCTCGAGCGCCAGATCGTGCGTGGTGGCGTCCAGATGTACCCGATGACGGAGATGCTCGATCTCATCGTGGTCGACGGTCGCGCCCGTGGGATCATCGCTCGCGACTTGCTGACTGGGGCGATTACGCCGCACGTGGCCGACGCCGTGGTCCTCGCCACGGGTGGCTACGGCAACGTGTTCTTCTTGTCGACGAATGCCAAGCTCTCGAACTGCACGGCGATCTGGCGCGCGTACAGACGCGGCGCGGCGTTCGGGAATCCGTGCTTTACGCAGATTCATCCCACGTGTATCCCCGTGAGCGGAGACTACCAGTCGAAGCTCACCTTAATGTCCGAGTCGCTGCGCAACGACGGTCGCGTCTGGGTCCCGCGTCGCCGCGGTGACAAGCGCGCGCCCTCGGAGATTCCCGAGGCCGAGCGCGATTATTACCTGGAGCGCAAGTATCCCAGCTTCGGCAACCTGGCGCCGCGCGACATCGCCTCACGCGCCGCCAAGGAGGTCTGCGACGAAGGCCGCGGCGTCGGGCCGACTGGACTCGGCGTCTACCTCGACTTCGCCGACGCGATCGGGCGGCTCGGCGAGGATACCATCCGGGACCGCTACGGGAACCTGTTCGATATTTATCAGCGGATCACGGACGAGAATCCGTATCGGGTGCCGATGCGGATCTACCCTGCGATCCACTATACGATGGGTGGGCTCTGGGTCGACTACAACTTGATGACGACGATCCCGGGGTTGCATGCGATCGGCGAGGCCAACTTCTCCGATCACGGCGCGAATCGCCTCGGGGCTTCGGCGCTCATGCAGGGGCTCGCTGACGGGTACTTCATACTGCCGTACACTATTGGCGATTACCTCGCCACGAATAAGCTCGATCGCGTCGATGCGAGTCATCCGGCGGTTCGCGAAGCTGATGCCGCTGTCCGTGGTCGCATATCAAAACTGCTCGGCGTTCGCGGCGGTCGGACAGCCGACTCGTTCCATCGTGAGCTTGGCAAGACCATGTGGGAGTTGTGCGGGATGTCGCGCAATGCTGATGGCCTCAAGAAAGCCCTAGAGGTCATCCCACAGATTCGCGACCAATTTTGGAAAGAAGTCGTGGTCCCGAACACCGGCGATACCGTGGCCTTCAACCAAGAATTGGAGAAGGCAGGCCGTGTCGCGGATTTTCTGGAGCTCGCCGAGTTGATCTGTATAGATGCGCTGCATAGGAATGAGTCGTGCGGCGGGCATTTCCGCGAAGAGTACCAAACAGCGGATGGCGAAGCAAAGAGAGATGATGAGCACTTCGCGTACGCGGCCGCGTGGGAGTATGGTGGAGAGGGAAAGCCACCGGTGCTGAACAAAGAACCGCTGACTTTCGAAGCGGTGCACCTGAGCCAGCGGAGCTACAAGTAATGGACGTCACCCTGCACGTCTGGCGCCAGGCGGGCCCTGATAAGCCGGGGCGGCTGGTCGAGTACCCGGCAACGGGTATCAGCACCGATGCCTCGTTCCTCGAGATGCTCGATATCGTCAACCACGGTCTGATCGAACGCGGCGAAGACCCGATCGCCTTCAGCCACGATTGCCGCGAAGGCATCTGCGGCTCGTGCTCACTCATGATCAATGGCGAGGCCCACGGTCCGATGCGGGGGACCGCGACGTGCCAACTGCATATGCGCATGTTCAAGAACGGCGATCATATCTTCATCGAGCCCTGGCGCTCCGTCGCATTTCCCGTGATCAAGGACTTGGTCACCGATCGCCGCTCGCTCGACCGCATTATCCAAGCGGGTGGATTCATTACCGAGAACACGGGTGGGGCGCGCGACGCGAACGCCATTCTGGTCCCCAAGCACGACGCCGACGCCGCGATGGACGCCGCCGCCTGCATCGGCTGCGGCGCCTGCGTCGCCGCATGCCCCAACGGCTCGGCGTCGCTTTTCACGGCCGCCAAGATCTCGCATCTCGGCCTTCTGCCGCAGGGGCAGCCCGAGCGTTATCGCCGCGTGCTCGGCATGGTCGCGCAGATGGACGCCGAGCATTTCGGCGGGTGCACGCTTCATGGCGAGTGTCAGGAGGCGTGCCCCAAGTCCATCAGCATTGGCGTGATCTCGCGCATGAATCGCGACTATGTGCGCGCCACCGTTATGCAACGCGAGGAACGCGAGGTCGCCGGAGTCGGCTGATATGACGCCGGCCCCGCCGAAGGCGCCGTGGAGCACACTCGAGTGGATCGAGTGGCTGCTCGTGCTGGCCGCGGTGATATTCGCGATTGCGTTCGGGCTGCTACACTGAGCGGGATACTGATCGCCCTCGTCGCCGCCTGCTCGTACGGCGTCGGCGACTTCCTGGGAGGTCTCAGCACCCGCCGGGCGTCATGGCTCCCGGTGACGATCTACGCCGAGATCATCGGCTGCATTCCATTAGGCATCGCCACCGCATTTCTGTCCCGAGTTACATGGGACACCAACGTCGCGTGGGGGACCGCGGCCGGCGTCGTCGGCGCGGCTGGCATTGGCTTGCTTTACCGCGGACTCGGCTCGGGCACGATGAGCGTGGTTGCCCCGATCACCGCCGTCTGCGCGACGGTGCTCCCGGTCCTGGCGGGTCTCGCATTTGGTGAACGCCCGCAGACGCGAGCGGTCATCGGCATAGTCATAGCGATTGCGGCGATCGTGATGATCAGCCAAGCCCATGACGTGCCGATCATCGCCCGGACGACGCTCTCACTGCAGGGGAGCATCCTGACCGCACTCGCGTCGGGTGTCGGCGTCGCGGGCTTCTTGATCCTGATGGATCGGGCCAAGGGCGGGGGACTGTGGCCCTTATTCGTGTCACGTGTCGTCGCGACCATCACGCTGTCCGCCCTCGCACTCGCGACGAAACGTCCTCAATTGCCGCCGCGCGAGATCCGCCCAACGGTCCTCTGGTGCGGCGTCTTCGACGCCGGCGGAACGGTCGGCTACATCCTGGCGCTCGGGCGCGGGACACTCGGAATCACGGCTACGTTGATCTCGCTCTATCCCGCCGCCACGCTGCTTCTCGCGCGCTTCGTCCTCGGCGAACGCCTCCGTGGCCGTCAGCTGCTCGGCCTCGCATGTGCCGCCGCCGCCGTGATCCTCATTACCAGCGCCAAATCATGACCTGGCGCGGGTTACTGCTCTTGTATCCGGTATTGCGCCTGGAATGGCTGCTGCACGACCTGCTTGATCGGGCAGCTCCCAGAGACCGCCGGTTCGAACCGCAGTTTATCCAGCCCTTTTTCGACGGCGATGGCGAAGGCGTCGGATGATGCCTTGACCGTGACCATCGTGGTCGGAATCGGCCGCCCGCGCTCGTCGACCACGAACTGGAACGTCCCGCTGCCGGTGGGCAGCGGCGGCGGCTGGGTCCCGAAGTCGATCGTCGCGCGGTGCGCGAGGGGCAGCACCGGCACGGCGACGTGAGCGAGATCGGTCGCCAGCGCGCCGGGATCCGGCGTGGCGGATGACAGCGACATCGTGTACTGCCCCGTCGGCACCCCGACGAACGCCTTGAGCGAATCGGCCCGACGGACCGCGGTCACAAGCGCCGAGTCGACGGATGGGATGAGCGACGTGGCGGTCACGCTGAGCGACGTGACTCGCCCGCGACTCAACCGGAAGGTGACCTGTCCGGTCAACGTTGGCGCCACCTTGGAGTTGAACTCGAAGCCGTACACGGGGAGCTCGAGTTTGTCGGGCAGGCGGAATTGGCGCCGGATGCCCAGGGTCAGGCGATCGTTGTTCGGATTGCCCGGCTGCGTACCGCGCACGGTGCCATAGATCGGGACATCGGTCGTCTCGAACGATGGCGGCATCGCGCACCCGATCGCGATCGTCGTCGGTTCGGTCGCCGGCGCAGGTTGCTCGGCCGCCACCTTCGCGTTCACGATCTCGTCGGCGATGAAGGTGTGATCGAGGACGAGGTCGGTCTCGACCGCGGTGGGATTCTGGAGCGGGTGGAGATCGTACCAGACGGTGACGCGGCCCGCGGAGTGGGCGTCCACGCCGTGGTTGAGAACCGGCATGAGCGGCTGCTCCGTTCGTGTCGTGGCGAGAATCGGCACGAGTGGCAGGACTTCCTCGAACGTCGTCGTCACCGTGAGCCCGCGGATCTGTGGACCGACGCGGCTCGGCTTGGTCAGATGAAACGTGGCCTGGCGCACGATGTAGCGGTCGGCATCCAGATAGACCGAGCCATCGACATCCGGCACGGCGATCCTGTCGGCGGGGCGGAAGTCGATTTGGATCTCACGCTCCTTTGTCGTGCCCCGGTACGTGAAGCAATGCGCCGCGTCGAACGCCGTGTCGGCAAGATCGGCGAAGGTCGGCAGGTACATCATCTTGTGCTTCTGGCCTTTGATCGTGACGTCGTCGTAGACGATCGAGCCGACATGATACGGGCGTCGGTCGCGACTATCGTAGGTGGCCGTGTCGACCGAGACGACGCTATCGGCCCGACCCTCGATCTCAATGACCTCGGTTTCCAGGCGGCGATAGTGGAACGGGTATTGGTCGAGCAGGATGTGATAGCGCTCGATATTGGTCTCCAGCTGATCGAAAATTGCCGCCAGCTGCGGGCTGCTCGCCGCGCTCGGGACGCCGGTCACGACGCATCCCCGGTTGCGCTTCGCGCTGACCGGCACCGTCGCCAGCCGGATCGCGGCCGGCGTGATCCGGAGCACGAGCGGTGAGCGTTGCGGTCCGAGCGTGATCGTCGTATCGAGCGGCGAGTAGCCGATCATCCGCGCGCGCACGTGATACGTGCCATCGCGGATGTCGCCGAGCGTAAAATGGCCTTGTGCGTCGGCGAATCGCCCCGAGCCGTCAGGGGCGACGATGGTCCCATAGGGGATCGGGCTGCCGTCGGCCTCGGACACCAGGACGCCTTTGACGATCTGCGCCCTGGCCGCGGGCCCGATCAGGCAACTATAGCTTAGGCAGAGTAACGCCTTGCTGACCCTGATACTTGCCCTTCTTGTCCTTGTAGGACACCAGGGGGGGCTCGGATCCTTTGAAGAACAGCACTTGGGCGATGCCTTCGTTCGCATAGATCTTCGCCGGCAGCGGCGTTGTGTTCGAGATCTCGAGGGTGACGAACCCTTCCCACTCTGGCTCGAACGGCGTCACGTTTGTGATGACGCCGCAACGGGCGTACGTGGACTTGCCGACGCAGATCGTAACTACATCGCGCGGGATGCGAAAGTACTCTACCGACCTGGCCAAGGCAAACGAATTCGGCGGGACAATGCAGACATCGCCGTTGAACTCTACGAACGACTTGGGGTCGAAGTTCTTAGGGTCGACGATCGAGTTGAGGACGTTCGTGAAGATCCGGAATTCGCCGGCTACGCGCATGTCGTAGCCGTAGCTTGATACGCCGTAGGAGATCACGCCGGTGCGGACCTGGCGGTCTTCGAAAGGCTCGATCATCCCGTGTTCTTTGGCCATCTGGGTGATCCAGCGGTCAGACTGGATTGTCATGGGCGCGAATAGTAGACGAGCTTGGCACTGGCCGCCACCGGCGCGCTACACATGGGGCGCTACGGGCTCTCTATACAGGGCGCTTCGCGCCACCGTCTAATGCTCGGACCTTGGCCGCGTCTCGGGATCTCGTGCGCCGCGTGCCAGCGCCTCGTGCCAGCGCCT
>Ga0210409_10003443_pt1 | contig 17665 bp, 18 predicted proteins | sample IncBWH17MmetaG_FD_161649 | JGI IMG/M metagenome (GOLD analysis project Ga0210409, IMG submission 161649) | Forest soil microbial communities from Barre Woods Harvard Forest LTER site, Petersham, Massachusetts, United States - Inc-BW-H-17-M | ecosystem: Environmental > Terrestrial > Soil >... | reverse complement strand
GCAAGTTGCCGATGGCGGTGTTGATTGGGTTGGCGGCGTCATTAGGCGCGGACGTGCCCATTTTTTTATTTGGCGGGCGCGCGTTGGGAGCGGGAAGAGGCGACGAGATTTACCCTCTACCTGATATTGCCAAGCTGGCGCTGCTGATTGTTGCGTCGCGCGATATTCGGGTGCCTACGCCCGACGCGTTTCGCTGGCTGAATGCGCCTGTGCGCAATGCCGCTACGTTGACAAAACTGGCCGCAGACCATAAACTTTGGGAGTTCTGTGCTCTGTCCTGGAGCGCGCAGGGGAACGGTCTTTCTAACGATTTTGAAAAACCAGTTTTCAAGCGCTATAACCGGCTGGATCAAATCAAGCGGGTTTTGCTTCAAAAGGGAGCTGCAGAAGCCTCGTTGGCGGGTAGCGGTTCGGCGGTGTTTGGAGTTTTCCCGAGCCCAACGATGGCGCGCCGAGCCGCTGTTGGGTTTCCGCACGACTTGACCTTCGTTTGCGAAACAATTTCGCGCGACGGGTATCTTCGCGCTGTTAAAGGCGCGAATGTCGTTCGTTGAACCGCAGCGTCCGCCGTGTCCATTGATAATTGAAGGTTTAGCGTCGGGAAGAGTCTCTGCTTCCCTGATGACACGAGCCCACTTGCCACGGCAGGTGAACCTTCGCAAAACCCGCAAAGGGTAGGCCACCTGAGAGCAAGAGGGATACGCCCGAGAGCAAGAGAAATGCAGGAGCGCGCGCTTCGTGGATGACGACCGCTTCAAAATATTTTCGGGCACGGCGCATGTGCCGCTGGCCGAAAGTATTTGCCGCAACCTGAATGTATCAATCGGCAAGGCGTTGCTGGGACGTTTCAGCGACGGCGAGATTTATTTTCAGATTCTGGAAAACGTGCGCGGCGCGGATGTTTTTGTGGTGCAGCCCTGCTGCTATCCGGTAGACAACCATTTGCTGGAGTTGCTGCTGATGATCGACGCGTTCAAGCGGGCGTCGGCGTGGAGAATTACCGCGGTGCTGCCCTATTACTGCTACGCGCGGCAGGATCGCAAGGACAAGCCGCGAGTACCGATTTCCGCGAAGCTGGTGGCGGATTTGTTAGAGACGGCGGGAGCAAGCCGGGCATTAACTTTGGATTTGCACGCACCGCAGATTCAGGGCTATTTCGACGTGCCGGTGGACCATTTATACGGCTCACCAGTGTTGGTGGATTATTTCCGGCAAATGCATTTGCCGGACTTGACGGTGGTATCGCCGGATGCGGGTGGCGTGGAGCGGGCGCGATCGTTCGCCAAGAGGTTGGGGGCGCCGTTGGCGATCGTGGATAAACGGCGCGTGGATGTGGACGTCAGCGAAGTGATGAACTTGATTGGAGACGTTCGCGGACGGAGCACGTTGATCGTGGACGACATTATCGACACCGCTGGGACGCTGGTTAAAACTGCCGAAGCGTTGATGCGGGAAGGCTCGACGCAGGTCTTTGCGGCGGCTACGCATGCGGTGCTTTCGGGGCCTGCAGTGGAGCGCATCGAAAAGTCGTGCATCAAAGAGGTGGTGGCTACCGATTCGGTGCCGCTGAGCGAAGAGGCTAAGAAATTGAAAAAGCTAAAAGTATTGAGCGTGGCGGATTTGCTGGCTCGCGGGATTCGCTCAATTCACGAAGAAACGTCGATCAGCGAATTATTCATTTGAGTTTCGCAGGACTTTTGCAGGACCGATTCGTAAACGAGATTGCATCGCAGCATGAGGGAAGGAAATGAAGATGGCTCAAGAAAAAATTGTTGTAGAAGGGGCGGCCCGCGCCAAGCGAGGCAAGAATGAAAACCGCAGATTGCGGCTGACCGGTAAGGTGCCCGCAGTGTTGTATGGCGGCAAAGGCGAAGCCATCACGCTAGCGTTGAATGCCAAGCAATTGGGGGCGATCTTTCGGTCCGAGAGCGGGCACAACACTTTGTTTCAAGTGGACCTGAGCGGCAAACACGAACCGGCGATCTTGAAGGATTGGCTGGTGGATCCGGTGACGGGCAACCTTTTGCACGTGGACCTGCTGCGCGTGGCCATGGATGTACGCATGCGCGTAAAAGTTCCGGTGCACACCTTTGGCGAGCCTGCCGGTGTGAAGCAGCAAGGCGGCGTGTTTGAAATCGTGACGCGCGAAGTGGAAATCGAATGCTTGCCGGCGGAAATTCCTACGGAATTCAAGGCGGACGTGAGCGGCTTGATGCTGGGGCAGCAGTTGCGCGCCAGCGATCTGCCCATTCCGGGCAACATGAAGCTGCTTACGGATCCGGAACGCGTACTGGCGCACGTTGTGGCGCTGCGCGTCGAAGAAGAGAAGCCCGCGGATGCGGTGGCGGCCGATGCTGCAGCACCTGCGGAGCCGGAAGTCATCAAGAAGGGCAAGAAGGAAGTGGAGGGCGAAGTGGGCGAGGAAGAGGCAGCCAAACCCAAAGCCGCGGAGAAGAGCGACAAGGGCGAGAAGAAGAAGTAACACGCTGCAGGTTTCGCTGCGGGCTTCTGGTCCACATGAGCTACGGATCGATATACGAAATGCTTCACGAAATGCTTTGCGGGGAATGCGGAGTGTATGCGGCTGATTGTTGGACTTGGCAATCCCGATCCGGAGTATCAGTGGACGCCGCATAACCTGGGATTCATGACGGTAGATGAACTAGCGAATCGCAACGGGATTCGCGTTTCGCGGCCGGAAGGCAAGGCGCTGGTCGGGCGGGGAAAGCTGGCAGGGGAAGACGTGCTGCTGGCAAAACCGCAGACGTACATGAATCTTAGCGGCATTTCGGTGCGGGAGCTGCTCGAAAAGTACGGGCTAGGCCCGAGCGATTTGCTGGTGATGTGGGACGAAGCGCAGTTGCCGATGGGCACGATTCGCATCAGCGGCGAGGGCAGCGCCGGCAGTCACAACGGTGCGAAATCGGTGATTGGGTCGCTGAGGACGCCAGTGTTTGCGCGATTGAGGCTTGGCTGCGCGCCGGAACACGAAGTGAGCAGCCGCAAAGAATATGTGTTGCGGCCGATGCGCAAGGGCGAGTTAGAGGTTGCGTCGGAGATGATCGCGGAAGCGGCTGATGCGGTGGAAATGATCGTGGCGCAGGGAATCGATGCGGCCATGAACAAGTACAACCGGCGAAAGGAACCGCCGGCGGATGAAGCAGCAGAGTAAATGAGTTTGCCGGGCGGTTGCCCGGAGGGAAGAGAAACGAGGACAAGATGGAAGAGCGGCTATACGATTTGATTTTTATTGCGCGGCCGGCAACGGCGGAAGAAGACGTAAAGAAAGTGCTTACGGTTATCGAGCACACCTGCACGGAAAAGGGCGGGAAGGTCGAAAAGGCCGAGACCTGGGGCACGCGCAAGCTGGCGTACAAAGTGGCCAAGCATCGCGAAGGGATGTACTACTACCAGCAGATTCGCACTTCGCATCCGGATTTGATCGCGGAGCTGGAGCGGCGTTTGCGTGTGCAGGATACGGTCATCAAGTATCAGACGGTGCGACTGGATGAAGACTTGAAGCGCCAGAAAAAGCTGGTGGACAAGCGGGACAAGCGCACTGCGCGGCGTCCGCGCCGGGCGACGGCTCCTCCGGCGGCGGCAGCGCCATCGGCGCCGCCGGCTGCTCCGGAGCATAATGCGCCCGCGAGCTAGTTTTTAATTGATCGGGCTGGGCCTTTTTTAAAGATCGAGTTGAGGCTGGGAAAATTTAGTTGAGATTGTTTTTGCGGTTCAAGTGAAAGGGTGGCGGGTATGGCAGAGGAACAGAAACAGGCAACGGCACCGAGCGCGCCTCCGCGGCGGGATGGTGGAGGCGGTCACGGCGGTGGCCATAGCGGCGGCGGGCACAGTGGCGGAGGCCACAGCGGTGGCAGCCATGGCGGGCCGCGGCGTGAAGGCGGCGGGCCGGGCGGGGCTGGTGGTCCAGGCGGACCGCGCCGTGGGAAGCGCCAATATTTTCGCAAGAAGAAAGTCTGCAAGTTTTGCGTGGAGAAGATGGATTTCATCGACTATAAGCGGGCGGACATTCTTTCGCAATTTGTGCAGGAACGGGGCAAGATTCTGCCCCGGCGCATGACCGGGGTGTGCTCGCGGCACCAGCGGTGGCTGGGCGTGGCGATCAAGCGCGCCAGGAATATTGCGTTGCTGCCGTTCGCGGGAAGCGCGGCGGGGACGCAGCAGCCTCGCGCGGTGGTAGCGCAAGCGGCCGGAGCGCCAGCCGGGAGTTCGGCAGGTACTCATGCGGCGGCGCCGGCAGCTGCGGTGACGCCGGCGGCCACGGCACCGACAGAAGTTTCCAACGCATAAGATTTAAGATAATCGCGATCAGAGCAGGACGAGGATCGGGAGCTAAGAGGAAGAGCAAATGCAAATTATTCTTCAGGAAGATATTGAGAAGCTGGGACATCGCGGGGACGTCGTGACGGTGAAGCCCGGGTACGCGCGTAATTTTCTGTTGCCGCGCAAGCTCGCGGTGGAAGCCAGCGCCGGGAACTTGAAGGCCATTGAAAAGATTCGCGGTTCGCTGGCGAAAAAGACGGCCACGGAAATGGAAGCGGCGCAGAAGCAGGCCGCCGCGCTGAATGGCGTGGAGCTCACGTTTACGCGCAAAACGGGAGAGAACGACCAGCTTTTTGGATCGGTAACCACTGGTGACATTTCCGATGCGCTGGAGGCCAAGGGCTTCAAGATCGACAAACGGCAGATTCACACGGCGGAGCCGATCAAGGCGCTGGGAGATTTTCGCGCGACAGTGAAAGTCTTCCGGGACATTACCGCCGAAGTCAAAGTGCAAGTTCAGAAGGAAGGGCAGCAGGCGTAATTTTATTTTATTTCGCGCACTGAGGAGACCCATTTACATGGGCCTCTTTTTTTTGTCCGTAGAAAAAAGTTTTGTGCAACAGAATTCTTTGTCGGAAAAAGTTTTGCACAAAATTTTCGTCGCGATGCACAGGTTGAAATTGGATTGCTTGTTGACGATGGTTTCAGTTCAGCACACAATGCGCTTCATAAAATTAATTCGGTTCGGTGCAAATCCAAGCGAGTCGTAAGCGTTCACCAACTCGACAATTTCTTTTCCTTGCCCTGGGGGCCGGGAACATGCTACAAATTCGCATAGGCGAATAAAAAGCGAATCACGAGGTGTGTCCCAGTTATGGCTGTTGATAGCCCCCTAGAAAAACCGCTGCCCAATAATCTGGATGCCGAACGTTCTGTTCTTGGCGCCATTTTGTTGGATAACAACGCACTTAATCCTGCCGTCGAGCATTTACGCCCGGAAGATTTTTTCATGGAACAGCATCGCCGGGTATTCACGCAGATGATTGCGTTGGGCGAGAGTCAACAGGCCATTGATCTGGTTACGCTCACGGAAGAACTGCATCGCCGTGGCGATCTGGAAGCTTCGGGTGGCGCGCCGTATTTGGCTGCGCTGGCCGACGGCATGCCGCGGGTTTCGAACGTGGAGCATTACGCGCGCATCGTGAAAGAAAAAGCGATGCTGCGCAATTTGATTCACGCCACGCACAATATTCAGCAGCGGGCGTTTGAAGGCGAGGATGGCGCTGACGCCATTCTGGATAACGCGGAGTCTTCGATTTTTGCGCTGGCGGAAGACCGGGTGCGCGCTGGGTTAATTCCGGTGAAGGACATCGTTCGGGACAATTTCGAACGCTTGGAAAGAATTTTTCGCGAAGGCAAAAGCATCACTGGGGTTGCGACCGGGTATGGGGAGCTGGATAAGCTGACCTCGGGGCTGCAGCCATCGGAATTGTTGATTCTTGCGGCGAGACCTTCGCAAGGAAAAACGGCGCTAGCGCTGAACCTAGCGGAAAATATTTCGATTCGAGCGGGGCACCCCGCGGCAATCTTCAGCCTGGAAATGTCGAAGGAGTCGCTCCTGCAACGGCTGGTGGCTTCGGTGGCGCAGATTGACGCGCACAAATTTCGCACCGGGCATTTGAGCAAAGAAGATTGGCGTCGCATGACCGAGGCGCTGGGAGTCATTTCGGCGGCGCCGCTGTGGATTGATGATGCGGGGTCTATCAGCGTTCTGGAGATCGGGGCAAAGGCGCGGCGGTTGAAGCGAGACAAGGGACTTTCGCTGTTGATAGTGGATTATCTCCAGCTCATCACCGCGCGGGGACGGTTTTCGAATCGCAATGAAGAAGTGGCCAGCATTTCTCGCGCGCTGAAAGGCTTGGCGAAGGAGTTGCAGATTCCGGTGCTGGTGCTGAGCCAGTTGACGCGCGCGCCGGAGCGCGATGATCGCGGACCGCAGCTTTCGGACTTACGCGAGTCGGGCGCTATCGAGCAGGACGCGGACGTGGTCATGTTCATCTACCGGCCACATTTTTTTAAGCAGGGAGCTACGCCGGAAGAGCGGGAAGAGACGGAGCTCAAGATTGCCAAGCAGCGAAATGGACCGACGGAAAGCGTGAAATTTGTTTTCCGCAGCCGCTTGACCCGCTTTGAAGAAGCCGCGCCAGATGCATTTTCGCAGTTTGCCGCTGATGATATGTAGAGGTTGTGACGCGACGATGTGTGCCGCTGCTATGTAAAGTGGTTATGTACGGGTAGACACGCCGCCGCCTACGAGCCACGCTGATCGATCCGGCAGCGATACGGGCGCTGCCCCAACCATTCCCGGGTCTAAGCTGCAAGTCTCTTGCGCACTTCACCTTAGCGGATTTTTCTGGCGGGCTCGCTTTTTTCTCAATCAACCGGCACGCGACGTGCCCTGTACGTAGGTGCAGTTGCCCACTGTTGTCATTCACGCGGCAGTTTTCAGGCGTAAAACCACCCTTGCCGCGTGGATGACGTAAACTTAATTTTCCTTGGAATAAACATGGCGCGCGCACGGAAAGATCCCACGACACTCAATATGCGGCCGGTTTGGGCGGATGTTTCGCTCCCGGCGCTCATTCATAATTTCGAATCGATCCGATCCTATGTAAATCCGCGGAACGAAAAGCGGCTTACGCCGAGGCAGGTGCTGTGCATCGTGAAAGGTAACGCGTACGGCCACGGCGGGCCGGAGGTGACTAAAGCGCTGGAGAAGGCCGGGTCGGACTGGTTTGGGGTGACCTGCACGGAAGAAGGCATCGCGCTGCGCAAGGTTGGGGTGCGCAAACCAATTTTGATTCTGACGAGCTTTGTGCCGGGCGAAGAAAGGCGATTGCTGGAACACAGTTTGACAACGGTGATTCATCGCTGCGAGCAATTGTCACAATTGGAGACAGCGGCGGCCCGGCGTGGGAAGAAAAAAGTTTCGTTTCATTTGAAAATAGACTCGGGGATGAATCGCTTGGGCATTGCGCCGTCAAGCGTGGACTGCTTTGCGCGGCAACTGGCAAAATCGCGGCATTTGCAGTTGAGCGGGGTGATGACGCATTTCGCTTCGTCAGAAGCATTTTCCGATACGGTAGCGGGGCGCCAGACACGTGAGCAAGAGGAGCGGTTTTTTGCGGCGTTGGAGCGGTTACGCGCGCTGGGAGTCGATCCGGGCATTGTTCACCTGGCGAATAGCGGAGCGATCGTGACGCGTCCGAAAACGTGGGCGGACATGGTGCGTCCGGGCGTGATTCTGTACGGATACCATCCGGGATACGATCCCGTCGAGAAGCGCGTGGAATTTGAGAAGCGGCTGGCGCTCCAGCCGGTGATGAGTTTGCGCACGCGGATAATCAGTGTGCGGGATGTGTCTGCGGGCGCGGGTGTTGGTTATGGGTCAAGTTTCGTGCCACAGCAGGCTTCGCGCATCGCAGTGCTGGCAGCGGGATATGGAGACGGCATTCATCGCAGCCTGAGCAACCGAGGTAAAGTGCTGATTCGGGGAGTGTTGGCACCTATTGTCGGAATTGTTTCCATGGACGTTACGATGATCGATGTAACGGCGGTGCAGGGTGTGGAAATTGGCGATACCGCAACGATTTATGGCACGGACGGAAAATTCAGTCATCCCGCGAACCTGGTGGCACGCAGCCTCGGCACGGTTACTTCGGATCTGTTGTGCGCGGTGAGCCAGCGGGTTCCGCGGTTCTATGTAAAGTGATTGTATATCTTTCAATTATTTATGGTTATTGCCAGTGATTGGTGGTTTTTGTGCGGGGATTAACTCTTTTCTACGAAATGTTGGATATCCGACTTGACCCGTCGGTAATGACAGGGTATATAAACCATTACGGGCGTGCCGTCGGAGGCAACGGCAGAGTAAGTCTGTGAGCTTGCAGCGAAAGAGGGCTTACGGCGTAATAAAATCGCTGTAATGTTGCTTGACAACTATTTCGCATGAACCAAAAAATTCCAGGTAACAGACCGCGTCCGTCACTCTCATCAACTACGCCGCCGATGCGCGCCGCTGAGCGCCGCAGCACCTCGCAATTGGACTCCGCTGTGACCGCTGATTTATCCGATTCGACCAAAACCAAGCCATCGATGCATTGGGAATTTTGGATTGTGCGGAGCCTGTTTACGGTGCTAATCGGGGTGCTTTGTTATGCGTTCGCGCCGTTCGGTTTGCGGGGCAGCGCTGCGGGAGTCGGAGTGTTGCTTGCGCTGGTTATCGTGTTTGCGGAGTTTCGTTTGGCGCACGCGAGCATGGGCGGATTGATCGGCGGGGCTTTCGGGGCCTTGGCGGGAATGGCTGCCGCGTTGTTGATGACGTTGATCATTTCTTACACCTCGCAGCCGTCGTCCACGAAGTCGTTTTTGGATTTTATTTCCTTGCTGGCGTTCAGCTATCTGGGGATGACCACGGGCTTTCGTTGCGGGGAAAACTGGCGAATACCGCGGCGCAAAGCGAAAGGAAACGTTGAGAGCACCACTAACGAGTTGATGAAATTGCTGGATACCAGCGTGCTTATCGACGGCCGCATCGCGGAGATTTGCGAAGCGCAATTTCTGGATGGAGTGCTTGCGGTACCGCAATTTGTGCTGCATGAATTGCAGCTGGTGGCCGATTCGTCCGACCCGTTGAAGCGGCAGCGCGGGCGGCGCGGGCTGGAAGTGTTGCAGCGCATTCAGAAAATGCCGCAGGTGGAAGTGCGGGTGGTGGATGACGATTTTCCGAATACCGCCGATGTGGATCATAAGTTAATTGAACTGGCGCGGCGCACCGGCGCGAAAATCGTAACGAATGATTTTAATTTGAACAAAGTTGCCACAGTGCAGGGATTTTCCGTGCTTAACGTGAATGAACTTGCCAATGCGCTGAAGCCTGCAGTGCTGCCGGGCGAAACGATGCATGTGCTGATTCAACGCGAGGGCAAGGAAGCCATGCAGGGCGTGGCGTATTTGAGTGACGGCACCATGGTGGTGGTCGACGGCGCGCGGCGGATGATCAACAAGAGCGTAGATATGATCGTGACTTCGGTGCATCAGACCACGGCGGGGAAGATGATTTTTGGGCGCGTGGACGAGCGCGTCGAGCCGCTCGGTCCTTATGCACGTGCTGCGGCGGCGGGACGAGGGGTTGCGGTCAATTCGACAGCATCGTATACGGCCGGCTCGAGCGCGCGGCAAGAAGAGGAAAGCAATCGTGCGGCTGACGCCCATGCCGGCGACCAGAATACTTTAGGGGCATCAGGGACGCCCCCGCAACCGGAAGGCGAATAGCGCACAGTTAGCAGGGAGACCCGCAGCGGACTGCGAATTTTCCACTCGGTATATAATCATCCGTTCATCGAGTCAACGTTGATCGAATCAATGTTAATCGATCACGGGACACGACTTTCAAACGATAAAAATGGGACGAATCACAGCCATTCTTCCGGCGTCGGGACTGGGTACGCGCATGGGCGCGGAGACCCCTAAGCAATTTCTGGAGCTGGCGGGAACACCGATTGTCATTCACAGCCTTAGGCGGATTGCGGCGTGTCCGCTGGTCACCGACATTATTGTGGCTACGCGCACGGATGTTATGGAGTCGTTGCAAACTTCGATTCGTGCAGAAAAGTTCGCGCAATTTGTACGTATGGTGCGCGGAGGAGATTCGCGGCAGGATTCCGTGGCTCAGGCGCTGCGCGAAGTGCCTGAGGATACTGAAATTGTGCTGGTGCACGATGCGGTCCGGCCATTTGTTACCGTAGACCAAATCACCCGGGTGATCGAAGAAGCGCGGAAATGTAAAGCGGCGATTCTCGGGATTCCTGCGATGGATACGGTCAAAGAAGTGAAGCGCGCGAGTTTGCCGGAAGATGTGGCGCTGATAATTGGGACGATTCCGAGAGAGCGAGTGGTGCTGGCGCAAACGCCGCAAGCGTTTTCGGCGAAATTGTTGAAGGAAGCGTTTGCGCGGGCGGAGGCCGACGGAGTGAATGCTTCGGACGAAGCAGGATTGGTGGAACGGCTTGGTCACGATGTGCACGTGGTGCTGGGGTCGGAGCGAAATATTAAAATTACCAGACCCGCGGATATGGAGCTGGCGCAGTTTTACCTGGAACGCGAGCGCAACAAAAAGTGAGCGTGCGCTGCGGCATCGGGTACGACCTGCACCGGCTGGAAGCGGGACGGAAACTGATTATCGGGGGGGTCGAAGTGCCTTTTGACAAGGGTCCGGTTGGACATTCGGACGGAGATGTTGTGGCGCATGCGCTCTGCGACGCGATTTTTGGCGCGGCAGGGCTGGGCGATATTGGCACGCATTTTCCGGATGCCGATCCAAAGTGGAAAGGCGCTGATAGCATGCAATTTTTGGAGCATGCGGCGCGGCTGCTGGGCGAGAAGAAATTTGCGATTGAGCATGTCGATGCGGTAGTGATACTCGAAAGACCTAAACTGGGGCCACATTTTCCGAGGATGCGCGAGGCACTGGCGAAGGCTCTTAGTGTCACGGCAGGCCGCATTCATTTGAAGGCCAAGACGAATGAGGGCGTTGATGCGGTCGGGCGCGGTGAGGCGATTGCCGCGTATGTGGTGGCGACCCTGACAACGACCTAACGATTTTTGTTTGCTGAAGAAATACTTCTGATTATTCCGGTTTCCACCGCGAACAATTTTCTGCTGTAGACTTCCTCTCATATGAGATCCGAAAGGCGAACGCGAGATTCGGTTGCCAAGCCCTTCACTGGAACCGAGGTCGGGGAAATTCTTCGCGAGAGCGGATGGATCGCGGGGGAAGAGTTTTCTCCGGAGTTGCAGGCATGGTGCGAACGTGCAGCAGGCATGCTCGGATCACATGTGGCCGACCGCGCGGCACTCAACGATCTGCTCGGTTTGATCTTCCACTATGAGGCGGAGGAAGTGCTGGAGCGAGTCGAAAGCCATGCGGTGCTGGCGCGTTACGGGGCCAGGGAAGTGGTGCGCCGGGTGGCTTTGTTGCTGCTGGATGGGGGCGCGCTGGATTCGGAACGGTTCAAAGAAATAATTAACATCATGAAGGAAGGGTCGGACTTGCGGAGCCGGGATTTGTTTCATCCGATACGGCTGGCGTTGGCTGGACGGGCCGGCGAGGGAGAACTGGATCGCGTGATATTGCTGGTTGATGAAGCGGCGGCGTTGCCTTTTGCAGTAGCGGTGAAACCTGCGCGTGTGCGGATAGTGGAATTTTGTTCCGCGCTTGATTAAAAATGGCGAGCCATGAATTTTGCTGGAGTTTTTCTATACACTGTTTGCTCGCATGAGTCCTGTGATTGACCGGCTGACGGGTATTAACGCGGTGCGGGAAGCGCTGCAAGCTGGGAGCGCGATTGATCGCGTGGTGATTGCCCGCGGACGGCAGGACACGCGTACGGAAGAGATTGTGCAACTGGCGCGCGGGCGCGGGATCCCGGTGCGATTTGAAGATCGCGGGCAGATCGACCGGCTAGCCAACACTAAAGATCATCAAGGAGTAGTAGCGCTGGCAGCGGCCCGTACCGCGGGATCGCTTGAAGATATTCTCGCGAATGGGAAGGCCGGCGGTCACGGCGGGTTGATTGTTTTGCTCGATGGAGTGGAGGATCCGCACAACCTGGGCGCCATAATAAGAACGGCGTTGGCGGCGGGTGCGCAAGGCGTGGTGATACCGGAGCGCCGCGCGGTGGGCTTGACGGACACGGTAGCACGCGCATCGGCCGGAGCGTTGGCTCATTTACCGATTGCACGGGTTACAAATCTGGCGCGCGCGATGGAAGAGTTGAAGGAAGCGGGCTACTGGCTGATTGGACTGGATGAGGCGGCAGACAAAACATATACACAGGTGGATTACACTTCGCCGGTGGGAATTGTTTTAGGGGGAGAGGGCAAAGGCTTGCACGAGTTGACGCGCAAGCGATGCGATTTTGTCGTTTCGCTGCCCACTAGCGGGCCGGTTAAATCTCTGAATGTTTCTGTGGCGGCGGGTGTGGTTTTGTTTGAGGCTTTGCGCCAGCGGGCCGGGAAAACAAAATAGTCGCGCAAACAAGATTCGCGCCCGTGCCTCTGAGCGCTGAAATCATTTGTCATACTGGATCAGGGAAAAGACGTCGAGGCCGGGGAGTTTGCAGCGGCCGTTCAGAAATGTTAATTCTACGGCGAAGGCCAAGCCTTCGACTTTGCCGCCCAATTGCTGGATGAGTTTGGCAGTGGCCGCGGCGGTACCGCCAGTCGCCAGCAAATCATCGCAAATAATGACGCGATCGCCGGGCTTGATGGCGTCTTCGTGGATTTCCAGGGTGTCGGTGCCGTATTCCAAAGAGTAGGAAACGCTGGCACATTTGGCGGGAAGTTTTTTGGGTTTGCGCACCGGAACAAAGCCGGCGTTCAGGCGATAGGCTAATGCGGGAGCAAAAATAAAACCGCGTGCTTCGATGCCGGCGACGACGTCGATAGTGTGACCATTGTAGTGTTCGCACAAGCGATCGATCAGGTTGTGAAAACCGCGCTTATCTTTCAGCAGAGTGGTCAAGTCGTAGAACAGAATTCCCGGTTTCGGATAGTCGGGCACTTCACGAATCAGTTTTTTTAAATCGTCCATTCAAACGGCTCCTGTGGTCGCGCTGGTTTTACCGCGTTAAGGCAGTAGCAGACGGATCGTTACACGTTCATGCGCTCAATCTCCGCGGCCAATTACAAATACCTGATCGTACTGTGGATCGGGTGAGGCAACTTCTTCACGGACTTCGGTAACGCTAGAAAAGCGCGGGCCGCGTTCGAGCAGGGTGCGCATCTCGCGAAGTTGCTGCGGGGAACCCATTATGAACACCTCTACGCGACCATCGTTGAGGTTTTTTACGTAGCCCCCAACTTTTATTTTGGCTGCGGCGCGCTGCGTGAAGTAGCGGTACCCAACACCCTGGACGGTGCCGGAGATCAGATACTTTCTGGCTTGTTTTGGCTCGGTCACGAACCAAAAAATTGTAACAGAGAGACGGCTGATGCGAAAAAGTGGGGTGCTGCTATTGAAGGAACAGGGAGGAGAAAACCAGGACCACGGGCAAAAGCACGACCTGCAGGCAAGAGCAGGAGCACGGGCAAAACTGGGATCACGGACAAAACCAGGACCCACCCTAAAAATCGAGGGTGGGGGCACCCCTCGTGGTGGGTTGACTTTTGCATGATACTGTGTTGGTCTAGGCCTTGATTAAAATAACCTGAAGGGATTTTTGGGAAGGCGTATGCGAAAACCTGAACAGCGGGATCTGTTTCCGGGGGCTTTGGAGATGATGATTCTGCGCACCCTGAAGAGGCAGCCGTTGCACGGCTACGCGCTCGCAAAACAGATTAAGCACGTGTCGAATGATTTGCTACAAATTGAAGAAGGGTCGCTCTATCCGGCTCTGCAGCGGCTTCTCAAAGCCGAATTGGTGAAGGCGGAATGGGGTATTTCTTCAACGAATCGGCGGGTAAGGATATACAAGCTGACGGCGGCCGGCGTCAAGCACTTGCAGCTCGAGATTTCAAGATTCGAGCAAATGTTTGAAGGGATTACGCGCGTGCTGGCGGCGATAAAGTCATGAGCTGGCTTACACAGTTGTTTTCGCGGCGGCGAATGTACAGCGATCTTTCCGCGGAGATTCAGGAACACCTGGACGAACGGGTCGAGGACTTGATCGCGGAGGGCATGCCCAAAAAAGATGCTGAGGCTGCAGCGCGGCGGGAATTTGGGAACGTTATGTTGATTGCCGAGGACAGCCGGGAGGTGTGGCGGTGGCGATCGCTTGAGAATTTTGCAATTGATGTGCGTTACGGATTGCGTTCACTGCGGCGATCTCCTGGGTTCACGCTGATTGTGGTTCTGACGCTGGCGCTGGGCATCGGGGCTAACAGCGCGATTTTCAGCGTGATTGATGCGGTGTTGTTGAGGCCGCTGCCGTTTCCCAACGCGTCGCAACTTGCGGATCTTTGTGCTCGGAGCACGCTATTTGATTTCCCACATCTGGGGGTATCGCTACTGGATATCGCCGATATTCGGGCGAGCAGCACGTCATTTTCCGACCTGACTCCTTACCGATGGTCTTCGAAGGAAATTTCCGGAGGAGGCAAGCCCGAGCAAATCGAGGGGGCCGAGATTTCGCAAGATTTCTTCCCTGACCTGGGTATCAAGCCATTGCTTGGGCGGACATTTGTTTCCTCGGATATGCAACCGGGGAACCACGTTGTGATTTTGAGCCATTCCTTGTGGCGGGACAGATTCGGCGGTGATCCACATGCGATCGGAAAAACCCTGCGGCTCGATAGCGAGACATACACGGTGATCGGAGTGATGCCGGACCTGTCGAACACTGACTTTGCAACCGATTCGAAGGTCTGGACGGCTCTTATACCAACACAAGAGCAACTTACGGCGAGGCAAAATCGCGACTTCGACGTGCTTGCGCGTTTGAAACCTCATACCGACATTCTGCAGGCACAGAATGAGCTCGACACTATTGCTGCGCGGTTGGCAACCGCTTACCCAGACACGAACAAGGGATGGAGCTTTCGCGTCGCGCCGTTGAGAAACTATTTGTTAGGGGACGCGCGGAAACCGTTGCTGGTGCTGTTCTGCTCGGTAGGATTTGTGCTGCTGATCGCTTGCGCGAATGTAAGTAACTTATTTTTGTCGCGCGGATGGGGAAGACGGCGAGAGTTTGCGATTCGCACCGCGATTGGCGCTACGCGTGGGGCGTTGCTGCGACAACTGGCGGTGGAAAGCCTGCTGGTGGCGTTGATGGGCGGGGTTTGCGCGTTTTTCATGGCGGTTTGGACGGCACGAGGAATACGCGCGATTCTTCCGGGGGACATTCCGCGGATTCAAGATATTCGAATTGATAGTGAGGTGGCCTGGTTTACATTGGGCGCGTCATTGCTGGCGGCATTGTTATCCGGGTTTGTGCCGGCACTGTTGAGTTCACGGCAAGACGTCAATGCGGCGATCAAGGAGGGCGACGCCGGCGCGGCGCTGGGTCATGGACACAATTTATTGCGGCAGGTGTTGGTAGTGGTGGAAGTGGCGCTGGCGATGGTGTTGCTGATTGGCGCGACGCTAGCGATGCAAAGTTTTGCGCGGATGCTGCGGGTAGATCCGGGGTTTCGACCAGACCATTTGATAACCATGCGGATTGATTTTCCGAAGTATCGTTTTGCGAAAGTGGAGCAGGCGACTCATTTTGTGGAACAGGTTCTGGAGAGTTCGCGTGGGATTCCGGGGGTGGCAGCGGCATCGGCGGGGGTAGTGTTCCCACTGGGAGATGCGGTGTCGGAATCGACATTCGAGACGGAGCAGTCCGCTGCAGAGGAAAAATTAGGCCAGCGAATGGCGCGTATGAACCGGGTTGAGCCGGACTTTTTTCGCACGTTTGGGATTCCGCTGCTTGCCGGGAGAGACTTTAACGCGGACGATCGAAAAGAAAAAGCTCCGGTGTTCATCGTGAATGAGGCGTTTGCGCGCAAGGTGTTCGGTTCGATCGATGTGGTTGGCAAACGGCTCTCCGCACTACGAGAAAAAAAGGAACCGGTGTGGGGAGAAATTATTGGAGTGGCCGGGAATGTACGTGATCTTGATCCGGGTGCCGAAGCCAAACCAGAGATTTACGGGCCATTTGAGCAGACCGGGCACGCTGCGGGAGTATTTCTGGTTTTTCGAACGAAGCCGGATCCACTGGCAAGCGTTGCGGCGATAGAAGATCGCATATGGGCGCTCGATAAAGATCGGCCGGTAACATCCATAAAGACAATCGAGAAGCAGATGGAAGAGAACACTGGGGCGCCCAGGTCGCAAAGCGTTTTGCTGGGAATTTTTGGCGGGCTAGGGTTCGCGCTGGCGATCGTAGGAGTGTATGGGGTGATGTCGTACGTGGTTTCTCAGCAGACCCGCGAGATTGGTATTCGCATGGCACTGGGTGCAGATCGAGAGAAGGTGCTTCGGATGGTGATTGTCCACGGGCTCAAATTGACGCTGGCCGGGGTAGTGATCGGTGTGGGAGTCTCGCTGGCGCTGACGCGCTTCATGGGCAGCCAGCTTATGGGTGTTAGCGCGACTGATCCGGTGACGTTTGGCGGGGTAGCCCTATTGCTGATAGTGGTCGCGGTGGCTGCGTGCTTCATTCCGGCGCAGCGGGCGATGCGGGTGGACCCGATGGTGGCGTTGCGTTATGAATGAGATGATGAAGCGGCGTTCGGGCGTATGGTGCGCATCTAAGTGGATATGAAATTGTTAAGGCGATTTTTGGTTTCTTTATTGGGGATGGCTGGCGCGTTTGGCGTTAGCGTGACGGGCTTGCGGGCGCAGGGGAATTCTCAGGGGCCTATGGGGGCGCCTGCGGAGCATCATGTCACCCGGATCGGCACGGAGCCTGAGCCGCCGGCGCCGCCTTCGTTGCCGGTGGAAGAAATTGTCCGACGGTTTTCACTGAAGGAAGATGAATATCTGAAATCACGTCCAAATTATGGATTTCGCAAGAGTGTGCGCATCCAGGAATTTGGTCCCGATGGCGGCGTTGTTGGGGAATTTTTGCGAGTGACGGAATACCAGAAGTTAGCGGACGGACGAGTGGCGATGAAGGCCATCGAAAAACCTCAGTCGACACTGCAAGGAGTGTATCTCGCTCCGGAGGATTTGGACGCGCTGGACAAAATCCCAGCGTATCCGCTGACCAGTGGACAGCTGGCGAAATACGAGTTGAAATTTATTGGACGGGAGCTGGTTGACGAAGTGGATTGTTACATTTTTCAGGTGAAGCCGAAAACGGTGGAGCGTGCGAAGGCCTATTTTGAAGGCGTGGTGTGGGTGGATGCGCAATATCTGGAAGTGGTGAAGACTTACGGGAAGTGGGTGACCGATCAGGGAGACATGCGGGGGATCGCGCAATTGCCTTTCTCTTTGTTCGAGACGTATCGTGAAAATGTGGACGGGAAATACTGGTTTCCTAATTATTTGCGATCGGATGATTCGTTGCACACCAAAGAGGGTGAGATTCCGGTGCGGTTGGTAATTAAATGGACGGATTTTAAGCCTGCCGGGACAGGCCCGAGTACTCCGATTGCGCCTGAATGAGGGTGCCGGCTGGCGCGAGGGATCGAAGAGAGATTTCTCCGCTGCGGAAGCCGGCTCGTTTGCGGACGAACGAGAGGGAAAAGGCGTCGGCTTGCTTCGGTCCCTTGCCTGCGGCGGGCAGGCGAAATGACCGTTTGGGGAGTATCTGTTTGAAATGAACTAAGAAGCTAATTGCTTCAGAGCAGCTGGGAGTTCGGTGATGGAAGTGAGAAGCAGGTCAGGCTTTGAGGC
>Ga0210409_10003442_pt1 | contig 17669 bp, 11 predicted proteins | sample IncBWH17MmetaG_FD_161649 | JGI IMG/M metagenome (GOLD analysis project Ga0210409, IMG submission 161649) | Forest soil microbial communities from Barre Woods Harvard Forest LTER site, Petersham, Massachusetts, United States - Inc-BW-H-17-M | ecosystem: Environmental > Terrestrial > Soil >... | reverse complement strand
ATCTCGCTGTGACATCGTCGGCGAGAGCCTGGTAATACCCGAGCTCGTCGCGCTCCATTTTTAAAGTCCGGTCTTGGCCCGACAGCAAGTGCAGATCGACTTTTTCCTGCTGCGGCGCCCACACCACGAACCGCCATCTACCGCTGCAATCGCGAGTCGCCCCCAAGGCAGACGGGCGATTAGGTGGGTAGTCGATCATCCGCAGAAAGCCATTATGTCATCAAAACGAACGGTCAGCTTCGTGTTGTGGACTCTATAGGCGTCCCGCTGGCCATTGGATAGCGCTTTTTCACCATCAAGGTCAGCTTTTGATCTTTGAACGCGGCGCTCGCTGTAGCCGGATCGACTTCTGTGTCGAGGTCCTGGAGCAGGAAAATTTCTTGTTGAGAGATCTCCCGAGTGTCGGAATCCTGATTGGATTCGCTTTTTTCCGCACGGACAATTACGCGGGTCGGCTCCAAGTAAACTTCAATATTGTCAGCTTCGACGCCGGGGAGCGCCGCGTTGATGGATAGCCAGCTTCCGGACTCCCGAATTTCCAGTCCACGTTGTAAAACTTCGTTTTGTGCCTGCAGCCAGTGGGCGTGATGGTTTCCGTGTTCCCACCCTGAGGACTCATATAGACGATAAGCGCGTTCTGACACGCAGTGGTGAAGTGCCTGGTCGAACCTTTCTTTGTCACTTTCGCCGACGATTCGTGGTGCTGCAGGTATTTTGCTGCTAGGCGCGGGTCTCGATGTAGCCATGATGCACCTTGATCCAGTGGGAATGACTGCTCAAATCTTTCGCAGTCAGAAGCTTTAGGACGCCACGGGCGTGGCGACCCAAGGGGACGCTTCTTCAAGTAGTTAAGACGCGTATTCGGTATTCAGCAATACAGTGGATTGTGTAGGACGATTGCGTCGCTGACGCTTTTACGCCGCGGTATTGAGTTTGGGGGCGACGTTCCAATTTTCTTGCCCTGCCTTGGCTGTTTCCTTTGCGCCTTCGGTTTCCGCTACCAAGTCCTCCGCTGCGCCCGAAGCTTCAAACTGTGAGGTGCGCGGCGCCTTTTCATGGAGGAGGCGTTCGGTTGCGGCGACCATTGGTTCCGCGTGAAAGCGCCTCTGCGATGATCCATCGCACAAGAGATTGGCGACAGCCATCAGGCTCATGCCTTGGTGATGCGCCAACCAGCAGCGCTCGATTTCAAACTTATTGCCCGAGGTGAGCCTCGACGGCGTAAAATCCGCCGATTCATAGAATCCATACGCGCCGAGCAGGCCCAGATCATTCAGCTGGCGAATGTTCTCGAGCGCACTCTTGGAATCCACCATCAAGCTGAGGAATGTTGAGTAAGGGGAAACAACCAAGTCGCGCGATAAGTCGCGGCTCACTGCCAGTCCAGGGACACCGAACGCTTCATAGTGATAATGGCCAGCGGCATTGATCTTGGAGCAGGAGGCTTCGGAGATGCCCCAAGGAATTGATTTCAGCGCCGCATACTTCTTCTGACTACGTACCGCGCCTCGTGTCGTCTGGTCCAAAATCGTGTTGGGATAGGTCTTCATCCATAAGAGCGGCATCAGATATTCGAACATGGTTCCTGTCCAGGACAGCAACACGTGCTCGTTTTGATAGCTGGTCATACGCCGCTCTAGCGCCATCCAGCTCTCCTGAGGAATTTCACCCTTGGCGATCGCTGCAAAAACGCCTGCACGAACTTCCGAGGCCAAGAGGTCGTAGTGACTCGGGGTGAATTTTTCTTCTTCGACGTTATACCCGGTGTAGAGCAGGTTTTTCTTGGGATCGAGGAAAAACTTGAAATCCATGCACTTCGCCAGAGCGTCAGCGCGCTCCGCCAGCCGCTCGAGCCGCGTTGCCGTGCTTTTGGCGATGCTGCTCGTTCTCATCACCGCCGATCGCAGAAGTTGCAGCGCCGAGCGGGATTCGATATTTGAGCCGCCCTCCTCTAGCACTCGCCAGATTTTCTGATCGAGCGTATGGCAGATTTTGGGCAGCGCCTCCAGCGTCAATTTTTCCGGCTGGATGATTTGCAGAATGGCGGGATCTCCGCATACCTTCGCAAATTGCGGCTGCAACCAGGGCGCAAAGTCATACACCAAACTCTCTAGATGGGATATGCGCAGGCGCAACTCGTAAACCCACCACCTGGCCTCACTCTCGATGGCATCGGAGGACAACTTCTTGGCCAGCGCGACGATCAGACGCTCACAGCCGGTCAAGCCTTCCAGCCAGGTCGTTGGCGAACTACCCAGCGAGCCGATGCGCTGTTTCATTTCGCGCACCGCGGCCAACAGAGATTCGTCCTGGCCCTCGGCCACAAACAATTGCTCAATGGCGTCCAGATGATCGCGCACGCCTTGCACAATCTCCGGCCGGAAAATGGGCTCTGTGATCGCTCCCAAACAACCTTGTTTAACGGTCCATAGAGCGCAAACCAGGTTGCCGTTGTCCACGGCCGAAATGAATCGTGGCTTGACGGCGTCCAGTGTGAAATTGTCATACCAGTTGTACATTTGCCCGTTTCGCTTGGGCATGCGGTCGATGGAATCAAACGTCCTCTCGGTATCGGTCACGAATTCCGGAACCGTGAGAAAACCGAGGTCGGCGGCGGCCAATCGGGAGTTCAGAAGCAGCCCGAGATTGGTTGTCGAAATCCGGTGTACCACCAGGGCTTCAGGTTTCTGAATTGTGTCCGGAATGAGCCAATTCTCTTCTGCAGTGCTGAATTCCCGGAACAACCGCCAAGTACGCAACGCCGACATACGCAGCAAGGCCTTGTTTTCCGCGTTAATCTTCGTATCTTCCTTTTGGGGTGGCAGATCGAACCATTGCTCGATCGGTTTCGACAAGCCCCACAGAATCAACAGAGGCAGCGCAACCAGGAACGCCTCTTTGCGTTCCAGCGCGATAAACACGCCCATGAGAAAAGTCAGCCAGGGTATCGCTTGCAAATAGAATTCGACTGGGCTCTTGGACCCGTAACTACTCTCGGATTCCGCAGCGGTTTCCCATTCGAGAAGCCTTTCGTGCGTAACGGTCATTCGTACTACCGACCGCACGATGGCGTCGAGAGTGATCAGGCTCTGGTGGCAAAGGGAAGCAATGCGCATGAACAGGTTGGCCTGAGCAATGCCGAAATCCGCCGCCCAGTTCTTCCAGAAAATCTTCGTAAACAGTGAACCGCCCGCGCGCAGGATCGACATGGTGAACTGCCAGTACGTGGGAAGAGCAATGACCGCCAGGGTCGCCAGCGTCCAGTAGAGCGCCTTCTGCGGGAAAAACACCCAACCGCCAAGGAACATAATGAAGGTTGCGATCTCGGTCAGGCTGCGGCGCAGATTGTCCAGGATCTTCCAGCGCGAAATGACCGACAGCGGATTGGGCACCGACTTGCCGAAAAAGTCCGGGACACGGGGCAGCAGCCAAAAAATGATTTGCCAGTCGCCACGCACCCAGCGGTGCTTGCGGCGGCTGAACGCGCTCATATGGGACGGATAATCGTCCACCACTTCGATGTCCGACACCAAGCCGGCCCGCGCATAGGCGCCCTCGATCATGTCGTGGCTCAAAATCGTGTTGCAAGGGAAGCGGTGCTCGAGCACCTGCTGGAAAGTCTCGACCTCATAGATCCCCTTGCCCGTGAAACTGCCTTCATCGAACAAATCCTGGTAGACGTCCGACGCCGCGCGAGCGTAGATGTCGAAGCCCGCGTCCGCCGAGAAGATCGCGGCCAATCGCGACCGGCCCGCCGACTGAATGCTGATGTCCACGCGCGGCTGAAGAATTCCGTATCCGTCGATGACGGTGTTGGTTTCCGGATCGATCACCGCCCGATTCAGTGGATGCGCGATGGCTCCGGCCAATCGGTGCGCGGCGTCTCGCGGCAGTTGAGTGTCGGAGTCGAGCGTGATGACGTACTTTATGGAAGGCAAAACGGAAAGATTGCCCGCTTTGACCGGGAAATTGTCGCTCGTGCCCAACAGCAATTTGTTGAAGTCCAGCAATTTGCCGCGCTTGCGTTCCCAGGCCATCCAAATGCCTTCGGACGGGTTGTAAGCGCGATGGCGGTGGAACAGGAAGAACGACCCCTTTCCATCCGCGGCATATTTAGCGTTCAGCGCCTCAACTAAATTGGCACACTGCCCGGCCAGTTTGTCCTTTTCGTCAAATTGCTGGGCTGCATCCGGAGGATCGGTCAGCAGAGCGAAGTGGATATTTGCGTCTCGATTTGCGAGAAATCGGATCTCCAGGTCCCGAACGACGCGAAACATCTGCTTCTCGCTGGTCAGCAAAGTGGGAACTACGACCATGGTCGTAAATTCAGATGGCACGCCTTTCCTGAAGTCCAGTTTGGGCAAGGCCTTCGGTTGAAAAAGGGTGGTCGCCCATTGGTTCGCCAAGGCGATCGCGCACTCCGCGGCAGGCAGCAGGAACAGCGCGACCACGATCCAGCCCGAGACTATGGGCTTCGCGCCGAAAACCACGGTGGCCATAATCGCCAAGGTCAGAATCTCGATTCCCAAAATGTACGAAAAGTCGGGCCAGCGTTTCAGGAGTCGCTGAACTCGCTCTGCGAGCGTGGGACGATAGCCGATCGCCTGCTCAAGCTCTTTCCGGCCGTCGCCCACGAGGTAGTACCCGACATGCGATTGACGTTCCCGCACGCGAAGGTTCGGGGAGGCATGGCTGGGGCGCGCTAGCTCCACGGCCTTGCGCGCTACGTCTGGCTCGCTGGCCCGGGCGCGCTTCGCCAGATCTGCAATCACCTGGCGGTACGCGTCGCGGCTCTCGAAGTCCATGGACGCATAGGCATCGGACGGATCTCGCCGCAGCATCTGCTCGACAGCATTAACGCGTTCGAAAACTTCATTCCAGTCCGCGCCGTCAACGCGGCGCATGCTGGTGATTAACGTAGACAGGGTTGGCGAGCCTAAACAACCCGCCGGCGCCTCTAGCGAATCCGCAGCTGCCGATTTCTTCGTGGCATCCAACCGGTGCGCCAAGGCGGCCACCGACTCCAGGAGAACCATTTTGGAGAAGGCTCTCAGCTGCCAGAGTTCGCGCATCTCAAACGCGACCGTTTCCTGCATCGCGGTAAAGTACTGCTCGAAGGTTGGTTCCTCGAATTCGTATCCGACTGCTTGCAGGTAGCTCGCTACGGCGGCATACGCTCGCGGAAGGAGAGTTCGTTCGTCGACGTGAACCTGCGGCAGTTGCCGGGCCTTCCGCATGGGCAATTTTGTCTGTTGCAGGCTTTGGCGCAGCGCGGTGGAATTACCCAACAGGATTTCCGCGTCACCTTGCAGCTCGTTTTCTGAGGAAGCTAAATTTCGTAATTCCTGTAACTTGGCTTCAATTAATTCCTTGGTTGTCTCCCACTTTGCTTCGAATCCAGGGATGCGGCCCTTTTCGTCCTGAACCTTCCAAGACTGGGCCTCGAGAATTGCACCGAGCCAAAGCTGTCCATAATGGACATTTCCGTGTTTCGCGGTTGAACCGCAGTAGTCTTTCTTCCACCGGGAATTTCGGAGCGCGCCGTTGGAAGGTACCGGTTGATTCGGATCAAAAGCGGGTTGTTGTTGCGTAGCCATCTCGTCGTCCTCGTTAGCGATAACTTGCCGCCTGGAGTTCAAACATTTCGGCGTAACGTCCCCTGTTTAGCAAAAGCTGCTCGTGCGGTCCTTGCTCGGCGATCCGTCCGCTTTCCAAAACGAGAATGCGGTCCGCCATTTTCACCGTCGAAAAACGGTGGGAAATCAGCAGGGCCATCTTTCCCTTGGTGAGTTCCGCAAACCGCTCGAAGACTTCATGTTCCGAACGCGCATCCAGGGCTGCGGTCGGCTCGTCCAGAATCAGCACCTGCGCATCGCGCAAGTACGCGCGGGCCAGCGCGATCTTCTGCCACTCTCCGCCAGACAGGTCCACACCGCCCTCAAATCGGCGACCCAGAATTTGCTCGTAACCCTTGGGGAGCTTGCGGATAACCTGTTCGGCCAGGCTTTTCTGTGCCGCCGAACGCACGCGGAAGATATTGTCTTGGTCTTCGATTCGGCCGATCGCGATGTTTTCCCCGGCGGTCATGTCGTAGCGCATGAAATCCTGGAAGATGACGCCGATTTCCTTCCACAAATCTTCGAGTTGGTAATCCCGCAGGTCCACGCCGTCCAGAAGAATCCGTCCGCCAGTGGGATCGTAGAGGCGCGTCAGCAGCTTTACGATGGTTGTTTTGCCTTGGCCGTTTTCCCCGACCAACGCGATTCTCTCGCCCGGCTCCAGCCGGAAGCTGGCATTGCTCAACACAAGGCGCGTTTGGCCGGGATAGGCAAATGAAACATCCTGGAATTCAAATCCCGTTCGAATCGGCCGGGGAGCTGGCAGGGCATTCGGTTTGGAAAAGACGCGGGGCTGCAGGTTGAAGAAATCCAGGAGGTCGGTGATGAACATCGCCTGATCCGCGATGGTGGAAAAGGACGTGAACACCGCCTGGATATTCGAGCTGGCGAGTGCGATGGCCCCGGTCATGAACGTGAACGTACCGATGTCGAGCTTTCCGGTGACCGTCTTGTAGATCACGAACGCATAGCTTCCGTAGTATCCCAACGCTCCCAGGAGCGTGAAGGCCGCGCCAACCCACAGCCGGCGCTTGGCCAGGCCGACGTTTTGCGCGTGCAGTTCGTTCGAGAGCTTCGTGTATCGCCCTACTAAGAACGAGGCCAGACCAAAAAGCTTCAGCTCTTTCGCGCTTTCCTTGCTGCCACCTATGATTCGCAGGTAGTCCATTTCGCGTTTTGCGGGCGTCTGCTTGAAGTTCAGCGAATAGCCCATGAACGCAAAGTGCGTCTCGCCCAGAAACGCCGGGATGACGCAGGCAACCAGTACGGCCAGAATCCACGGCGACAGGAAAATGATGCCGCCCGCCAAGCTGATGGTGGTCACGACCTGTTGGATCAACTGACCGGTCGATTGAATCATCACGATGCGGTCGGTGCCTTGTACGCGCGCCCGCTCCATCTTGTCGTAGAACAGGGGGTCTTCAAACGAGGTCAGGTCGAGCCGGGAAGCATGCTCCATGATTTTCGTGCTGATGTGCTTGCTATAGCGATCCGCCAGCACGATCTCAAAGAAAGTAACCGCGCGAATCAGAATGCCCGCCGCAAGTCCGGCCAGGGCAAATTCCAGCGCCACCAGCCACCAAAAATTGTGCGGAAGCGTCATGCCGTGCATGCGGAAATCAACGATGTCATTTACGATGACGCGCGTAACCGCCAAGGCGGCCAGTGGAATCAGCGCCACGATCACTCGGCAAGCCAACCCCGCCGTGATGATTCCAGGCGCTGCTTCCCAGACCATGCGAAGAACCGGCGGTATATTCTTGAGCGCGGCGACTCGTTCGCGCCACTTCGGTGTGGCGTCTGCTTGAGCGGAGGGGGCGAGCGGCGTCGACTGCGCCGGTGCGCTGAGGGCCTCTGTTACCTGGGTTTCCATGACACACGGCAGTAACGCACGCGAATGGCCAACAAGGGTCGCTCCTAAGTGTCCAATTGTTAAAGGATTACGACCTGGCCTTTAGGGCAGGTTTATGTTTTTTTTTCGCCGGAACAGCAACTTTTGCATACTCCGAAACACACGCATCGCGAACAGTCCTAAGGACTTCTTCACCTTTGGTGGTCGATCGGATTTATCAATAGGCTGCCTAAGGCCGCGTACAGGCTCCGCCGCAGTCGTGCTACACGCAAAGCCGTAGAAGGTCATTCCGGGAACTTGGGGCATCCAACCTTGCAATGAAGCCGTCCCCTCATTCTCAGCTTCGGCTGAACTTCCACCTTGGTGGTCTGCTGATGACGGTCGGCTTGATTTGTTGTTCATTGGCTCTCAACGCCTTTGAGGCGCCGCTTACGCCAGCGGCCTTGCATGACGCATGGACGCTGGGCCAAAGAAACGATCAGGCTACAGCCGAATTTCTTGCTCCTTATTCGAAGCAAGTCACAGAGGGATCTCAACAAGTCCCACACATCGCTGAAATCGAGGTACTTACTCCGTTCGCGCAAGTGTTGGATGAATCTCGCCGAAACATGAACGACTACTCGGAGCAGCAAGGCGCGCAAGCCTATCGGCAGCGCGGAGACTCCGTAATAGTACGTATAACGCTGATGCTACCTTCTGCTTATCCGGATGCGGAGCGAAACCCCAATGCGCCCCCGGCTTCTCGCGGACAGACAGCGGCGCTACGTCCCGAGAATTTCTGGCAAAGTTTTCATTTCGCCGTCAAGCAACACGGAAAAGTGCTTGAGCCTCGGTCGATCCACAACAAACCGGTATATTCGTCTCCCACGAAGGCGTCGTCTGCAACGCTGGATGGCCAAACCGTTTGGCTGGACTTTGACGCTAAGTCTGTCGCGTCGGATGAGATCGTTGTCGAAGTGACCACCCCAGACGCAAAAACGGTGTCGATCAGCTTCGACCTTCGAAATCTTCGCTAGCGAGTAATGGTACTGATCGAAGTACAGGCCGCAGCTATGCGACGGCGTCGTTAAGAGGCACGGACGCGGATCTCGCCAGAAATGGTATGAACCTCGACTCGCCCGCCGCCAGTGCCGACGCGCGCCCGCAAGGAATGCTTGCCTTGCTCTTCGATCACGATTGGCACATCGGTCTTGATTTGGCCGGAAACCGCCTCGGCGGTCAGGTGGAAATTTGCGTTTGAGGGAACACCAAGCTGTACCACTCCCGAAACCGTCTTGAGATCCCAGTAGCTGCTTTCGCTGGGATTGCCTTGCACGTCAACGCGTCCCGAGGCGGCGTGTGCTTTCACGTCGCGCGTCGCTCCTTGCACTTCAACACTGCCGCTGGCGGTGTCGGCATCCACGCGGCCCCCTGGTCCAGAGACCTGCGTCGTGCCAGACAGTGCGCTGATCCGTATGTCGCCCTTGATCTGCGCGACGGTCACGCTTCCCGAAGCACTGGAGGCACGCAGGTCCTCGCCGATATTTTGCGCATCGATCGAACCGCTGAGCGTCTTGAGTTGTGTCTGCCGGTCGATGTGATCGACTCGGATTGACCCGGAAGCGGAATCCGCCTTCACCGGGCCGCGCAGGTTGGCGATCGTTTGCGACCCAGAAACGACGGAAGTGTTGACTTCCGTATCATGCGGGACCTCGACGACATACGAAATCGAAACGTTACGGGCGCGGCCAAGGTCTTTCCCGATGCGAATGGTGTCGCCCCGCTGCTCGATGGGCGGATTGTTGACGACTTCATCGAGACGCTTTTGCGGGCTGTCAAATCCCATGCCGGAGGAGCGCACGTCGGCGTGCACGTGGACTTTGTTGTCGGCGCTACCTGTGATCGAAACGTCGCCGGAAGCGTTGGCGAGTTCCAGACGAATCGGTGAGGTGACCGTGAGAGTCCGATCAAAGCTGCCAGTCACGGAGGGTCCCACGGCGCATCCAGAGAGGCACGAGGATGCCAGCACCATTGTTAACGGCACAGCAAGTCTGTGGCGCATCGTTCCTCCTCATTCCGCCGGATCAACAACGCCCGATGCAACATCGCAATCAAGGCGCCGGGCCTCAGCCCGGCGAGTCGTATTCTTCCCACTCACAATGAGATACGTAGCGCGTAGAGATTATGTTCCGGTGATGCCCTGGCTCAAGAATGTTCCGGGCGCGAAAGCGTCTCGTTTAGCGAACCTTGCCGGTATCCTTCCAGATCGAGCGAAACGTAGGCGAAGCCGGCGGCCTTAAGCTGTTTCGCAATCGTAGCTGCCATGTCGGCACTCAGCGCTCGCGGCATTTCGTCCCGCGCAATTTCTACGCGCGCGAGTTTATCGTGCAGGCGCACCCGGAATTGGCGGAAGCCAAGTTCGCGCAGAGCCGCTTCGCCGCGCTCGACCAGCGATAAACGCTCGGGGGTAACCTCAGTCCCGTAAGGCACGCGTGAAGCCAGGCATGCAGAAGCTGGGCGGTCCCACGTGGGCAAGCCGGCGCGACGCGAGAGCTCGCGAATCTCCGACTTGCGTAGGCCGACATCGAGCAGCGGTGCGAGCACGCGATGTTCTTTTGCGGCGCGATGGCCGGGGCGAAAGTCGAGCGTGTCGTCGGCGTTTACACCATATGCCGTTGCGCTAAACCCGCGTTGTTGGGCGAGCGAATCGAGTACCGAGAACAGTTCGTCCTTGCAGAAAAAGCAACGGTCGGAGGCGTTGGCGCGATAGGCGGGATTTTCCATCTCGTGGGTTTCCACGAATTCGTGATGGATGTTGTGAGCGCGAATAAATTCTTCAACAATCATGCGGTCGTGATGGGAATAACTGGGTGAGAGCGCGGTGATCGAGAGAGCGCGATTGCCTAGAGCACGTTGCGCGGCCCAGGCGAGATAGGCGGAGTCTGCTCCGCCGGAAAGCGCCACGACAAGCGACGGAATTTCCGCCAGCTTTGTGAGCAGTTGGCTCTCTTTTTCCTCGGCGGATCCCGGGGTATGTTCTGCTGTGCGAATTCGGATGAAAGCGGCCATTTTCAATTTTGAGTATAGCGCAACAACCCTGTAGCCGCCGTCTTCAGACGGCGGGGTTTAGATGACCCTCCGATCGAAGACAAACCGACGTGCGCAATTCGATGAGCCGGAGCGTTCATGATCGCGCAGTGCCATCCTCCGGAGGTTGAATTTTGCTAAAACAGCGCTGCCTTCCATTTGACGCTGGAACGGCCCGATTTGACGCACGCCTGGCTGAATTGGGTGCAGACCCCTGAAGTTGAGGTCCTTCGGACATCCTTGTCGGATGTCCTCAGGATGATAGAAATTTGCGAACCCTGGAGCCTGGAAGGCGCGAGTTTGAAGCACTATTTAAAATCGAGTAGCACGTCGACGGTGTGATTGCCCTCGTCAGGTTGGATCCAGTGACCGACGTTTTCGTAGTGGACTGGGAGATTGTGAAATATTTCGGCGGGTTTCGTTTCCAACTTGGTCAGAAAATCTTCGTAGGTGGCTTTGTCGAAAAGTTCGCCTTGGGGGATCGACCACGCTTCGCGCAGACGCTTCTCCGCCGTCGGGGACAGGCCGGTGATTGTGAGCGCGTTGAACTTATAGGATGTGCCTTCCTCGATGCGCACTTTGTAGGACACCGCGTGAGCTTGATCGTCGTAGGAGGCGACCGGATCGATTTTTGCCTCAAGGTACCCGACGTGCGCATATTCCTCGCGAATGCGGTCCAGCCCCGCTTCGATGGCCATGCCGTCAGCGACGTCGTCGGTCTTGAGTCCAAGGTCGCTGGTCAGAGTCGTGGTTGAGAGCAGGGAATTGCCGGTAAATTGCGCGCCCTTCCATTTGTAAACGGCACCAGCCGTCACAGGAACGAATACAGGAATCTGTTCGGGAAGTTTCTGGTTGGGATTGCCGGTGAGGCGGATTTCTGGAGGGCCGAGCTTGGCGCGCAGATACCCCTGCTTCAGATAAATCGGGCGAACTTGTTCGGTGAGAAAAAGGTCGATGGCCATGCGTGAGTACGGCTTGCCTTTTAATTCGGCCAACGCTTGCTGCACCACCTTGGAGGAATTCAGGGTTGCGTCGCCAAATTCCAAGCTGGAGATCTTGAGCGCCGCGCCATCAATGTGAAATTCCTGGATGTTGCCGTCACCGTTCGGATTCGCGACGACTTGATGTTCGATGGCCGCCTGCAAGCCATGCATGGCCAGGAATTCTCCGGCTGCTTCGGCGGCTTGATCGACCACTGCGCCCGCGGCTGGCAAGGTCCCGTTGTAAGACGGCAACTTTGCGCGAATGGCATCGTTAAGCTCGCCGTCGGTAAACCACGGAAGATTGTCGAAATACGCGGGGATACGCTCGGTTTCTTCGAGTTGGAAGGTGACGATCAGACCGTCCGCGCGGGATTGGAATTTATACGTCACATGCGCGAAGAGGCCGCTCTGCACTAATTTGTCGGCGGCGGCTTGCAGATCGTCGCGGCCAACCTCAGCACCGATTTGGAGTCCGCTGATGGTGAGGATTTGCGGTTGGGTTAGCGACTTGAGGCCGTCGGCGCGGATTTCGCGGAGCGCCGCGGTGGAGGCTGGAGCAGCCGACTGAGTTTGCGCGTGCGCGACGCTGGCGGAAAGCAAAATCGCGAACGCGGCTAGGCAAATGCTTCGAGGCATGGCCTTAGTTTACCGGAAATTCGTATGTCTGTTGTTTCCAAGCGAGAAACGGAATGATGGCTACCTTTGGCAAAGAGGGGCCGGCTCGCTCGCGCTTGCTGGGACGCGCTAAGCTCGCCCCTGCATGCGTATCAATCTTACACAAGAGTGCTTGTGCTATTCGACCGTTACGGATTTGGCCAGGTTACGGGGTTGGTCTACGTCGCAGCCGCGGCGGATGGCTATGTGGTAGGCCAGGAGTTGCAGCGGGACGATTTCGAGCAATGGCGCGAGGAGTTCCGGCGCACTGGGCACTTCCAGGACGTAATCGGAGGCCTTGCGAGCCAGATGATCGCCGGAAGTCACGACGGAGATCACGATTCCGTCGCGAGCTTTCACTTCCTGAATGTTGGAGACGCTCTTTTCGTAGCGGGTGACGGAATCGGGATCGGATTCGTCGTGGGTTGCCAGCACGACAACCGGGAGGTTTTCGTCGATGAGCGCGTTCGGGCCGTGCTTCATTTCGCCCGCGGGGTAACCTTCGGCGTGAATATAGGAAATCTCTTTGAGCTTGAGGGCGCCTTCCAGGGCGATGGGATAGTGGATACCGCGGCCCAGGTAGAGGAAATCGGTGTGGCGGAAAAGTTGGCGCGCCAAATTTTCGTATACGCCGGACTCTTCCCCTTGGAGAACCATTTCAATTTTGTGCGGGATGCGTGTGAATTCCTGCAATAAAGATTTTGAGGCTTCTCCGGTGAATTTTCCGCGAACCTGGCCGAGATGCGCGGCGAGCAACAGCAGCGCGGTCAACTGTGAAGTGAACGCTTTTGTGGAGGCGACCCCGATCTCCGGCCCGGCGTGGGTCAGAATCGAGCCAGCGGCTTCGCGCGTGACCATCGAGCCCATCACGTTACAGATGGCGAGTGTGGGAGAGCCTTTTAGTTTGGCTTCGCGCTGGCCGGCAAGCGTGTCCGCGGTCTCGCCGGACTGGCTGATGCAAACAGTCAGCGTTTTCGAGTCGAGTATCGGATCGCGATAGCGGAACTCGCTGCCGTAATCGACTTCAACGGGGAGCCGCGCCAGGCGTTCGATCATGAATTTTCCAGCGAGGCCGGCGTGCCAGCTCGTACCGCACGCCACAATGCGGACCTGCTGAAAGTCGCGGAATTGCCGCTCGGTGATCTGCATGTCATCGAGGAAGATTTTGCCGGTATCTTGCGAGATGCGCCCGAGCAACGTATCGCGAACGGCCCGCGGCTGCTCGAAGATCTCCTTTTGCATGAAATGCTTGTAGCCGCCCTTTTCCGCCATGATGGGGTCCCAGGCGACGTGGTGAGCGGGGCGGCTGACGGAACGGCCGTCGTGGTCCATGACGTTCACGCCGTTCGGCGTCAGGACGGCGATGTCGCCGTCGGCCAGGAAAAAGATCTCGCGTGTGTGCTCGAGCAGGGCGGGGATATCGCTGGCGACGAAATACTCGCCTTCGCCGAGTCCGATGACCGACGGCGGCCCGAAGCGGGCAGCGACGATCTTCTGAGGTTCCCTGGCCGAGAGGAAAACCAGCGAATAGATGCCGCGAAGCTGCTTGAGCGACTGGCGGACGGCCTCCTCCAGGCAGATACCACCTTGCGAGTTTTTCTCAACGAGATGCGCCACGATTTCGGTATCGGTTTCGGTGACGAACTTGTGGCCTTCGCCCTGGAGTTGCTCCTTCAGGTCGAGATAGTTCTCGATGATGCCGTTATGTACGACGACGATCTGCCCGCTGCAATCGCGGTGGGGATGCGCGTTTTCCTCGGTCGGCCGGCCATGAGTGGCCCAGCGCGTATGGCCAATGCCGTAAGTGCCTTCCATCGGCGATTCCTGTAGGGCTTTTTCGAGGTTGCGGAGTTTTCCGGGCGCGCGGCGGATTTCGAGTTTGCCTTCTTTAGTAACCACGGCGATGCCTGCCGAGTCATATCCGCGGTATTCGAGTTTGCGGAGGCCCTCGACGATGACCGGGACGACCTTTTTGGATCCGATATAGCCGACAATTCCGCACATGCGGCACGTTCTCCTAACCCCAGCGTTATAGGAAAATCGTAGCATGGACTTGGGAAACGGCGAGGATGACGTTGGTACCGTGTGCTGAGTAGGTGCGAAGTACTAAGGGCCTCTACCGGGTGAACCGCGATGATTTGACCTGGTCAGTCGACGATCTCGAAGCGGTACTCCTCAATGACCGGATTCGTCAGGACTTCCCTCGAGATACGATCGAGCTGCATTTGGGCTTCGTCGCGACCCCAGCCATCCAGGTCGATGACGAAAAACTTGCCTTGCCGGACGTCTTTGACAGCCTGGTACCCCAGTCCGGTGAGGGCGTGATGGATGGTTTGACCCTGAGGGTCGAGAACCGTGCGCTTCGGCATGACCCAGACGTGTGCTTTCATGCCCGAAAGTATAGCATTTGGGATTGAATGACCGAATCGTCGCTGAGGAACGCGACTCAAGCGCAAGCCCAACACGGGCACTGAAGAGCTCTGCCACATCTACCTTAACGCAGGCTGCTTCGCGTCAGCGGGTACCCGGAAAATGGGAATTCCATCATCGAAGCGCGGACACGAGTCCGGCGTCGCGAACAGCGAGGACGGCTGACGTCCAAGGCCTACGATTTGACTAACTTCACCAGCCAGAGCAATTCTTCATGGAAATTGGAAGGTCCAGACCGAAAGCGAGTTGGTGTTGTCATCGACGAAGGCGAGACGCCCCACGGCGTCGTCCGAACCCGACACATTGAGGCCGAACGAGCCGCCCGTATTCTGGTCGACTGAGATCTCCCTCACAAATTTCCCGTCGGTCGTGAACTCCACAAGTTCGCTTGGTTGATTCGGGTCAACGTCGAACGCGTCATTGTTACTGACAATCAGGTGACCGTTAGGCGCCATCGTCATGGCGAGGGCCCCGTGCAGGTGCGCGGCGTCTTTGTAGATTTCTTCACCGGTGCCGTTGTCGTGCGTTCGATCACCAGCGTCCGAAACCTCGAAGATAGCGTTATCCACCGTCGAAGCGACAAACAGAACATCCTTTTTCGGATCGTAGACCAGTCCCGTGGGAGCGTCCACGAACGTGACCGGATCACACTGATGCCCGTACCCCGACGCGATCTGCGTGGCCTTCTTTAAGGCCACGCCGCCTGCGCCAACTATCAGATCCAGGCGCACGACGGTGCCGCTCAGTCCGTTCGACACGAAAAGCTTGGCCGAGTTGCCTCCGTCGAGGAGCGCCGAATCCCATGGGCCGTTGAGAGAAGGATCGGCGATGCTGCCAACTTGCTTCCCGGTCTTGTCGATGACCAGAATCGAACCGGCCTGCGCTGTCGTGCAGCTACCCGACAAATCGGGAGACGGAAAGTTGCCCACAAGCGTGAAGCCTGCCCGCAGAACGTTCAGGGCCGTGGAAAGCCCCAGAGGCGCCGTCCCCTGAAAGAAAACGGACGCCGGACCGCTGCCTTGGATTCTCACGATCGTTGTCCCAGTGCCTTGGAGATTGGCTTTGCTGTTGAAGTTCGACACGAGAATGTCGCCGGGATTCACGGCCCCACCTGCTGGAAACTTGCTGGGCACAAAGGCAACGCCGTAGGGATTCAAGTCGCCATTGGCCGGGATGGTCGAGACAACGCGAACGTGTGCCGGGAGAAATGGCCGCGAATCGTCGTCTTTTTCTTGCGCCCTCGGAGCCGACGCGGGCAGCACGAGCAACAAAGCGCCCGCGATCAGCGACTTCACACGAATGCTTGTGCTGCCTACCAAAACTCGAGACGTCCACACTCGCATCTTTCGCGTGACATTGCGGCTGGTTTCCATGCTTTTTTCTCCTTTGTGCTCGAGGCTTACTGGGGTACAGGGCGCGCCGGTTAGATTTCAGACCGCTTCCGAAAAGAGGATGTATGGCGAGGACAGACCTGTACGACCTTAGCGTTCACTTGGGTGCTACCGATTCTTTTGCAGGACCGAAGACAAGACTAGAGATAAGGCGGCGAGGAAACGAAATTGCCACAGGAATGTCTTTTCTTTGTCTGTTTCCTGTCGGCAGATCATGAATAGGAAGTTACGACGCCGTACGAATCAAATTGTGGGAACGAAGGCATGGTCGAAGCTCATTTGCGTGAGGCGCGCGAGTTCGGGTTCGGTTAGGCCTGTGCGTCGGGCGTTTTCGTATTCGTCGAGCAGGGTAGTGTGGAACATGGCGGGGTCGTCGGTAGAGAGGACCACGGGAATGCCGTGACGAAATAATTTAGGTAGCGGGTGGTGTTCGATTCGGGCGTCTTTGCGCCCCAATTGTCCTGCCAGGGCGCCGGTGCGGATGTTGCTTTGCGGACAAATTTCGAGCGGGATACGGCGGTCGGCTAGGAAATCCATTAGCGCCGGATCGTGGATGGCGGCAATGCCGTGGCCAATTCTTTCCGCGCCCAGCAATTCGATGGCTTCGCGGATTTTTTCCGGGCCCCCGATTTCACCGGCGTGCATGAGACGACGTAGGCCGATCTCGGCGGCTTTGTCGTAGACCGCGCGGAAATCCTTCGTGGGGATGGCTAGCTCGTCGCCTCCGATACCGAAAGCTACAATGGATTTGGAATTGGCACGCTGCGCCGCGAGGACGACTTGCATGGCGGCGTCGACGCCGAATTGGCGAACAGCGTCGAAAATGAAATTCATTTTCAGGCCGCGCTTTTCGAAGGGCGCGGCGGCTTCAAGCATGGCTTCAAAGTTGGCTTCGGGGACCTGCTTGCGCAGGATCATGATGCCGATCGAGAGCGTGATCTCGGCGTAGACGACCCCCTGCGTCAAAAGATGTTCGCCCAGGTCGCGAGCGATCAGGGCGTAGTCGCGTGGCTTGCGAAGGAACGACGTTACCCACTTGAAGACTTCGAGGAACTCGTTGAAGTCTTGGTAGTCGTATTTTTGACGGACTTCCGCTTCGGTGAAGACCACGCCGTGGGAACGGGTCAGGGCAACGACGGTGGCAGGTTGAATCGAGCCTTCTAAATGCAAATGCAGCTCCGCTTTCGGAAGCGAGCCGATATTCTGCGGGGAGTGTCCTGGAGCCATGTGGAAGTCTAGCAGAGTGGGAAGTGGTTTTCCGGGCTGTCGATGCCAGCGTGGTCTAACCTAGGTCGGTCAACACCCAGCCCGACCTACACGCATGGCTGTTTACGCCAAGCGCCCCTGTCATCCTGAGGCTATCCGACGAGGATCGCTGAAGGATCTCAGCCCCGCGCCTCCAATACCTCGACGAGACTATTCACCACACCGTCAAATTGCAGGTTTAGTGGGGAAGTTGAGGGCGGCCGGCATTGATCCAAGCGGTGAGCCAGTAGGAGCCGATGTCGGTAGCCGCGTCAGAGAGTTGGCGAATGAGCGTGGCGGCGGTGAGGTTGTAAAAGCGATCGAAATATTCATCGTCGTAGGATTTGACGGCAAGCCGAGCGTTGCGATCCGCGAGCAAGATCGTCTCCAGCCAACTGTGCGCGTTTAGGCAGGACTCAAAGGCGTGGTC
>Ga0210409_10003440_pt1 | contig 17671 bp, 15 predicted proteins | sample IncBWH17MmetaG_FD_161649 | JGI IMG/M metagenome (GOLD analysis project Ga0210409, IMG submission 161649) | Forest soil microbial communities from Barre Woods Harvard Forest LTER site, Petersham, Massachusetts, United States - Inc-BW-H-17-M | ecosystem: Environmental > Terrestrial > Soil >... | reverse complement strand
GCCACCGGAGAAACCTTCGCCGAGGGAGACGTTCGCTCCACCGATCTTTCCGCAAAAGCCACCAGCACGCAGCTGGCGCCCGCGCCCACCAATCTTTCCTCGGAGCACCTGGAAGCAAACTCGAAAACAGGACGCGCTCTCTATACCGGCCACGCTCGCATGTGGCAGGGCGCATCAGTGCTGGAAGCGGAATCGATCGAATTGGTGAGAGACACCCGGGTGGTGAACGCGGTTGGCAACGTACGTGCTATCTTTCCGCAGGCTTCCTCCAACGATCAATCTCAACCCAAAAAACAGTCGAGTCTGTGGCACATTTCTGCGGGCACGCTGACCTATTGGGACTTGGAGAATCGCGCGAAACTGGAAGAAAACGTCGTGGTGCAATCCGTTGACCAGCGTATGCGCGCCCCGGTTCTCGACCTTTTCTTCACGCGGGCAGCCGCTGGCAAGCAGGGAGTGCCGGGAGCGGCGCAGATCAGCCGTGCCGTCGGCACCGGCGGTGTAATGGTCGAGGAAAGCGACCGGCGAGCCACGGCAGAGAAGGGCGTGTACACGGCGGAGGACCAGAAATTCGTGCTAAGCGGAGGAAATCCCACACTTTACGACGCTCAGGAAGGGACGACAACGGGACGTCAATTGACCTTCCATATTGCGGATGATACGATCATCGTCGACTCGGCAGAGGGCATGCGCACGCTGACCAAACACCGAGTTCAATAGGTGGATTCACGACCGGTCCGCGTGATTTGGAATGCCAACACTCCAGGGCGTCGAACTAAGCAAGTCCTACCGGGGACGCAAGGTTGTCGATAACGTACAAGTAGAAATAGGGCAAGGCGAAGTTGTAGGGCTATTAGGACCAAATGGGGCTGGCAAGACCACTACGTTTTACATGATTGTAGGTCTGGCAAGGCCGGATTCCGGCCAGGTCCTGCTGAATGGCGAAGAGATTACAGACCTGCCCATGTACCTGAGGGCGCGCAGCGGCATCAGCTACTTGCCCCAAGAGCCCTCGGTCTTCCGGCAGCTTACCAGCGAAGAGAACCTGCTGGCGGTATTGGAGACCCTTCCGCTTACCCCGGAGCAACAGCGCGACCGTCTGGAAGAATTGCTGGCCCAGATGGGGCTGGAGACGGTGCGGCAGAGCAAGGCATACATGCTCTCCGGTGGAGAGCGCCGCAGGCTGGAAATCGCGCGCTCGCTGACCTTGCAGCCTTCATTCATCCTGCTGGACGAGCCGTTTTCCGGGATTGACCCTTTGACCGTGAGGGATTTGCAGGAACTCATCCGGGAGTTGAGCCGCTCCGGGATCGGCGTGCTGATCACCGATCACAACGTGCGGGAAACTCTCAGCGTCACGGACCGCGCGTATATTGTGAATCGTGGGAGAATTATGGCGAAGGGCACGCCAGCGGACTTGAGCGACAATCCGGAAGTCCGCCGAGTCTATCTCGGTGATACCTTCCGCTTGAATTAGGTTTATCCTAGGTACAGAGAACGGGAGCCCATGGCCTGGCAGGGACTCAAATTAAATCTCAAGGTGACGCAGAAGCAGATTCTGACGCCCGGCCTTGTACAGATGGTCAGCGTCCTGGCGCTGAACCGCCTGGAGCTTCGCGAGATGATCAACCAGGAGATGATTGCCAATCCCGTCCTCGAAGAACTCTCCGAAGAGCCGACCGTCAGCGACAACTACAGCGACGAGACTTTCCTAAAGGCCGAAACCGAAAAAGTTCCCGAAAAGCCGGAGCCCAACCCGTTCGATGAATTCGACGTTGGCGCTTTTTTCAATCAGTACCTCGACACCGGCGGCGATGGCGGGAAGTCCCAGGAACGCGAAATCAGTGAACGCCCCTCGTTTGAAAAGTTTCTTTCTTCTCCGGCCGGGCTTACCGATCATCTCACCTGGCAACTCAGCGTGACGATTTGCTCGGAGTCGGTGCGCGAAATCGTCGAAAATATCATTGGTAACCTGGACGAAAACGGCTACCTGACGGCTTCGGTGGAAGAACTCGCGCAGGACGGCAAATATTCACAGGACGATCTGGAAGACGCCATTGCCGTGGTGCAGGACTTTGATCCCATTGGAGTGGGCGCACGGGATTTGCGGGAGTGCCTGCTGCTGCAGCTGAAAGCGTTTGATCCGCAGAACACGCTGGCCTGCCAGATTGTTTCCGAGCACCTGAAGCAGGTGCAGTCGAATCAGCTGAAGGAAATTGCGCGCGCTCTGAATCGCCCGACGGACATTGTGAAGCATGCCATCGACACGATCAAGAAGCTCGACCCGCGTCCGGGGCTGCGCTACAACAAAACGGAACCGCGTCTGGTGGAGCCCGACGTTTATTTCCGGAAGGTTGATGACCAGTGGCAGGTTTTCCTGAATGAAGACGACATGCCGCAGCTGCGCCTGAGCCCAACGTACCGGCGGCTGCTGGTGCGCGACGCGGCCGACAAAGAAGTCCGCAACTACGTAAAGGAACGCTTCACCGCCGCCATTCAGTTGATGAAGAACATCGAGCAGCGGAAACACACCATCCTGCGGGTCTGCCAATCGATTATCGCCAGGCAAGGCGAGTTCCTGGACAAGGGGCCCGACACGCTGAAGCCCATGATGATCAAGGAAGTTGCGGAAGAAGTGGGCGTGCATCCCTCGACCGTCAGCCGCGCTGTGGCCAGCAAATATGCGCATACGCCGCAGGGCGTGATCGAGTTGCGCTCGTTCTTCAGCGAAGCGGTGAATGGTCCTGAGGGCGGAGGAATGTCGCTGCTGACCTTGAAGCGCCTGGTAAAGAAAATGATCGATGAAGAAGATTCCTCGCGGCCGTTAACCGACGAACAGATTGCCAAGAAGCTGGACGATGGCGGCATCCACGTGACCCGGCGCACGGTGGCGAAATACCGCGAAGACATGCGCATTCCCAGCACGCATCAACGGCGCGTGAAGAGCTGAGTTCCCACCTACTGTGAAGCGCGCCCTCCGCACACGAAAATCCAGAAAACAGGGGAGACAACTCGTTATCCTTACGGGACTTTCCGGCTCGGGGAAGAGCACGGTCCTGAAGGCTTTCGAGGACATGGGCTTTTACTGCGTGGACAATCTTCCCGTGGAGCTGATCCCGATTTTCGCGGAGCTGCATGCGGCCGGGGAAGGTGACTTTGCCCGGGCAGCTCTGCTCGTGGATGCCAGAGAAGGGCTGCAACTGGAAAAGCTGCCGGGCTTGCTGCGGCATCTGCGGCGCGAACATCCCATCACGCTGGTATTTATCGAAGCGAATGAAGATGCGCTGCTGCGACGCTATAGCGAGACGCGGCGACCGCATCCTCTCGGCAAGGATTTTTCCGTGCGCGAGAGCCTGCATCATGAGCGCGTGCTGATGGACCCGATCCGCAAGCTGGCGGACGTGGTGATCGACTCGTCGCAGTTTAACGTGCACGAGTTGCGGCAGTTCGTGAACCAGCGCTTCCGCAGCGAGAGCAAACGGCCCATGCTGGTTTCGCTGGTGAGCTTCGGCTTTAAATTTGGAGTGCCGACCGACGCCGACTTGATGTTCGACGTGCGCTTCCTACCGAATCCCCATTTTGTGCCGAAACTGCGGCCGTTTACCGGCAAGGATCCGCAAGTGCGGCGCTACATCCGGTCGTTTCCCCAGACGGGAGAATTTCTGCGGCGCATGCAGGGGCTGCTGACCTACCTGATTCCGCACTACATCGAGGAAGGGAAAAGCTACCTGACGATCGCGTTCGGCTGCACGGGTGGGAAGCACCGCTCGGTAATGATGGCGGAGTCGATGAGGCCGTCGCTGGAAAAACGTGGCTACGCGACGCGGGTGGTCCACCGGGACATCAATAAGTGAGAATTGCCCGGCGAATACGCCCGGTAATGCCCTACCAATTCAGTTTCGTGCGTATATCTCCGTGCAAAGCGGGAGGTGATTCACGGTCGCAGTGAGGAGCACATCTGCGCGGCGAATGGTCAAGGTCTTGGAGTCCGACGAGAGCTGCCAGACTTCTGTAGAATGAAGCGACATCTTAAAATCCGCTTCTCGATGCGTACAGTTCCGGAAATTTCCAATATCAGAGTCTTGCCTTTCATGTGAGCCTGGCAAGTGCCATTCCCATCGAGGGTGACCCTGTTAACCATTTTCTGACCATCTTTAAGTTTAGTAATTTCCACATCTATCGGCGTTTGTACGACGGTGATTGTCACTACCGTGGCCTTTTGAGCGTCCGCTCTGCGGTCAACGCCTGTCAGCGTGTAGGATCCAGAAAAGTCGGGGTTATCCGCAACAGTAGGGATTGCCAACGGCAGGAGGTAAGGAGAATCAGACGGACGGCGGATTTCATTGAAGAAGGGTATCCGAAGGGACGCGGGAAGGCCATGTGACGCAATCTAAGATTGCTTGTTACGCCTGGATAGCGGTTTGTGGCCTATGGCAATTAGGCGCTCGGCGTTGGGGCCATAGGCGTCTCCGTCGAGATTCCCGTGCAACTTCAGCGCGACGAATCCTGCGCGCTCCATGCGATCGCGCAGCTCTTGACCAGAATAAATGGTGTGATGGAATTTGTAACTCTTGGCTCGGCCGTTCCGAATGATAAGCCATTCGTTGCGGACGCGGGTCCAGTCATCAAAAATTTCGTGCCGCTCCACCATGAGAGTACCGTCCGGCAAAACGGTAGATATTGTGGGTTGAAGAATTTTTGCTAGACGTTCTTTGCCCAACACCTCGATCAAGCACGCTCCACCCGGCTGCAGCGACGTAATCATGTTCTGCAAGACGGTCAGGTCGTCTTGCCGGTCGTCGAAATAGCCGAAGGATGTAAACATGCTGAGCACAAGGGCAAAGGAACCCGGGCGCACAAAGTCACGCATATCTTGCTGAACCCACTCGATGTTCACGCGAGCGGCCTTAGCCTTCGCCCGCGCCTTATTCAGCAGATACTCCGTCTTGTCGACGCCAGTGACGCGAAATCCTTTTTTTGCCAATGCGATGCTGCATCTGCCGGGACCGCAGCAGAGATCGAGGACCGACTTGCCTGGGGGCTTGGTGAGTGCGAGCGCCTTGGCGATTTGCTCTTGCGCATCGGCGACGCGTGTCTCTGGAAACATGAATGAGTAAAGTTCGCGCCAGAACCAGTCGTCGTCGAACCATTCTTTTTTGCGCTTTGCCGTTTTCATCGCAGGTGCCGACTACACTACCATAGCGCCAGACTGCATCTTCGCCGCCCGGCCAACTTGACACACGACGGCGCAGCCGAATAGCGTACCAAGAGGGGATTACGCAGGCATTCCCGGGGGCTGAGTAGTGGGTTCCATGTTTTCGCCACAATTGAAGCGGCTGCTGGGATACGTGAAGCCTTACCGCGTGTCCATGAGCTTGGGCATCGTGCTGCTCTTGGTGGTGGGATTGGCCGAAGCGATTATCGGCCTGATGATCAAACCGATCATCGATCGCGTGCTGAATCCCGCGGCGCCCGATTCCAACGTGCTTTTGTTTACCGTGCCCCACGGCGGCCCCGCGATTTACCTGAATCGTTTTTTTCCGCCCGGTATCCACAACGTTTGGCCAGTTGTTTCGATCTCGCTCCTGGTGGTTTTTTTCGTGAAGTCGGTGGCGGAGTTTGGCGGCAGCACGCTGATTCAATTCGTCGGACACCGCGCACTCACCGATTTGCGGAACAAGGTCTACGAAAAGATTATTCGCCAGCCGATAGGATTTTTTCAGAGCCAGCCGACTGGGCGAGTCATGTCGGGAGTGATCAACGACGTGGAGCGGGCGCGCCCGGCGCTTTCCGAGTATCTGGCGGATGTGTTCCGGCAAAGCTTTTCGTTCCTCGCGTTTATTGCCGTGCTCTTCTACATTGATTGGAAGATGACGCTGGGCTGCGCGCTTTTTCTGCCTGCGGTGGTTTGGCCGGTCGGAAGGTTGGGACGCAAAATTCGACGGTCGGTGGAGAGCAGCCAGAACAAGCTGGGAGAACTAAACCAGATTCTGCAGGAAACGGTGGCCGGGAATCGCATTGTGAAGGCGTTTGGCATGGAGGATTTCGAAGTCAGGAAATTCCAGGCCGCCGCCAAGCGCCTGCTTCGCGAAACTATGCGCTGGGTGCGCGCGCAGGTTGTGACTTCACCGCTGATGGACTTGCTTTTGCCGGTGATTATTTCTTTGCTGTTGCTGCACGCGCGAGACAAGATTCGCCTGCAACAAATGACCGTGGGGCTGTTTTTCAGCTTCGTGTATTGTCTGATCAAGTCTTACGAGCCGATCAAGCGCATGGGCGCGGTGTACCAGCAGTTTCAACAGGCGCAGGGTGCCACGTCGCATGTTTTCGCGTACCTAGATTTGAAACAGGAGGAGCAGGACGCCCCCGGAGCGAAGCCCCTGCCGGCATTCTCGCGCGAAATCGAATTTCAAAATGTAGGCTTCTCCTACGACACCACGCCGGTGCTGCGCGACGTCAGCTTTCATGCGCGCAAAGGAGAACTGGTGGCGTTCGTGGGCTCCAGCGGGGCGGGGAAGACGACGCTCGTCAACCTGATTCCACGATTCTACGCAGCCAGTTCGGGGACGATTCGTGTTGATGGCGCAGACATTCGCGAAGTTACTTTGCGATCGCTGCGCGGCCAGATCGCCATGGTCACGCAGGAAAATATTCTGTTTCACGATACGGTGCGGAACAATATTTGCTACGGCATGAGCAATGTTCCGCAGGAGCGCCTGATCCAAGCGGCGCAGGCGGCGCTGGCTCACGATTTTATTCTGGAGCTGCCACAGGGCTACGATACGCTCATCGGCGAACGCGGCACGCGGCTCAGCGGCGGCCAGCGCCAGCGGATCGCTATCGCCCGCGCGATTCTGAAGGATTCGCCCATACTAATTCTCGACGAGGCGACATCCGAGTTGGATTCCGAGTCCGAACTGTTTGTGCAACGCGCGCTGAGCAACCTGATGGTGGGTCGCACGACCTTTGTGATTGCGCATCGCTTGGGTACAATTCGCAAGGCCGATAAAATTCTGGTGCTGGAAGATGGGTCGATTCGCGAGTGCGGCACACACGCCGATCTTCTGGCCTTGGGCGGGATTTATGCCCGCCTGCACGATTTGCAGTTTATGGATGAAGAGCTGCTCGCTCCGGCACAGAACCAAAACAATGCCGCAACGAATGCGAGCAAAAAGATATGAGCCCCAAGACAAGCATTGAAGAACGAACCACGGCAAAGGGAAAAGCGGAGTGCCGCTCCATGACCGGCTATGCCACCGTGCGTACGGAGCATGGCGGCTGGTCTATTCGCTTGAGTGTGAAGAGCGTCAACCACCGTTTTCTGGACGTGAAGTTGCGTATACCGGAATCGCTGGAGCCTTATGAATTGCGATTGCGGCAAACGGTTCGCGACCGCATTCACCGCGGCCACGTGGATGTGCACCTCAACGCGGAGCCCGGCAAGGCCGCGCCGGTTCACGTCAACAAGGAGTTGCTGCAAGCGTACCTGCGCGCCGCCGACGAACTGCGCCAACAGACTGGCGCCAAATCCGAGTTGGACCTGGTGTCGCTGCTGCGGTTGCCGGGAGTGATCGCCGGTCTGGCGCCGGCACTTCCTGACTCGGATGAAGAGCAGGAAGAGTTTGGCAAGGTGCTTGATCACCTGCTGCGTGAAGCTCTGGCCAGGTTGGACGAGATGCGTCTGGCCGAAGGCCGGCACCTGGTGGAAGAGCTGCGGGCGCGGTTGGCTCGCATCGCGTCGCTGGCCGACGAAGTACGAGGGCTGGTCGAAACGCTGCGCCCGGCATTCGTCCGGCGCCTGGAAACCCGGTTGAAGGAACTATTGGGCGGCACGATTGTGGACCCGGCGCGGGTAACGCAGGAGGCCGCGCTGCTGGCGGAACGCAGCGACATCAGCGAGGAACTTGACCGCCTGCGCAGCCACCTGCAGCAGTTTGGCAAGCTGGTGGACAATGCCGGCGAACTTGGCAAAAAACTCGATTTTCTGCTCCAGGAAATGCACCGCGAAGCCAATACCATGCTCTCCAAAACTCCCGGCGTGGAGAGCGAGGCGCTGGCGATTACCGGCCTCTCTCTGGAAATCAAAGCCGAAATCGAAAAGTTGCGGGAACAGGTGCAGAACATCGAATGAGCGAGCCAACAGGGGTTTCGTCGCTGGTGTTGATCGTGTCCGGCCCGTCGGGCTCCGGAAAATCGACTTTGGTTCAGAAGATTCTGGAGCTGCCCGGGACGATGTCTTCGGTGTCATATACCACTAGGCCTCGGCGGACGACTGAAGCCAGTGGAAAGTGTTATGATTTCGTCACCGAGGAGGAGTTTGCCTCCATGGTATCCCGGGGCGAGTTTCTGGAGTACGCCCGTGTCTTCGGCAAGCATTCCTACGGTACGCCGAAGAAATGGCTGGAGCAGGCCCGGGAGCGCGGGCTTGACCTGGTCCTTGAGATCGACGTGCAAGGCGCGGCGCAGGTGAAGGAAAAATTGCCGGAGTCCGTGGCGATTTTCATCCTGCCGCCTTCGCGCGAAGAACTCGAGCGGCGCTTGCGCAGCCGGGGCCAGGATAGCGACGAAGAGATAGCGCGGCGGCTGGCCAATGCACGCGACGAAATTGTGGCCAGCGAGAAGTTTTATGATTTTTGTGTGGTGAACGACAACGTGGAACGTGCGGGTCGTGAAGCGCAGGCGATTGTACTGGCGCTGCGTTGCACGAGCGAACGGCGCCGCGAATTCGTGAACCAATTGCTTCGATCGTTTGGAGGGTAAGACACTGATGACCGTGCAAACCAAAGCTCCGCAGAGCCAGTTTGCGTACGTGGTGCTGGCGGCACGTCGCGCCCGGCAGATTATGGCCGGGGCGCCGCCGTTAGTTGAGAACCTGCGTACGCAGAAGGCGACTCGTATCGCCTGCGATGAGGTCAACCACGGCCTGATCGAGTACGACTTCACCGAGCCGGGTTCGGAAGAAGAAAAGGACGGCAAGCGCCGCAAATAGCGCGCCTGCGAGATATCCATGCGTATCACCCTCGGCGTTACCGGTGGAGTCGCGGCCTATAAGTCCGCGGAATTGGTACGCCGCCTTCAGCAAGAGGGTCACTCTGTTCAAGTTGTCATGACGCGTGCCGCGCGCGAGTTCATCACTCCTCTCACCTTCGCGGCGCTCAGCGGTCAGCAAGTCATCAGCGATCTATTCGCGGGCGCTGCCGGCGGAGAAGCCAACCTGGAAAGCGCGATTGAACACATCGCGGTGGCCCAGCGCACCGATTTGTTGCTGGTAGCGCCGGCGACCGCGGACATTTTGGCAAAATTTGCGCGCGGGATTGCGGATGATTTTCTGTCGACATTGTATTTGGCATCGACCGCGCCGGTGATTGTGGCGCCAGCGATGAACGTCAACATGTGGCAGCACGCGGCCACCCAGGAAAATCTGGCAACGCTGCGTGCCCGCGGCGTTCGTATCGTGGAGCCTGGCGAAGGCTATCTGGCCTGCGGGATGACCGGTCCCGGGCGATTGGCGGGGCAAGAAGAGATTCTGAAATCGGTGCAGGAAGTTCTGCAGGCAAAGCAGGATATGGCGGGGGAGACTCTGCTGGTTACGGCGGGACCGACCTGCGAGGATATCGATCCGGTTCGCTTTCTGACGAATCGTTCCTCAGGAAAAATGGGCTATGCCATCGCGGAAACAGCGGCCCAGCGAGGGGCGAAGGTCACGCTGGTGAGCGGGCCGACGGGGCTGGAATGTCCCGAAGGCGTTGAGCGGGTTGGCGTGCGCACCACGGAAGAGATGCTGCACGCTGTCCAGAAACATTTTCCTGCAAGCACCATCGCGATTTTTGCAGCCGCGGTGGCTGATTACCGGGTGGCCGATCCCTCGCCCAACAAGATCAAGCGCAGTGGGGAGGCTCTGACGATTCGTCTGGAGCCAAATCCGGATATCCTGGCGACCATGGCGCGCGAGAAGGGCGACCGGCTAGTAATCGGGTTTGCCGCCGAAACCGAAAACGTGGCAGACAACGCGCGACAGAAGCTGGCCGCGAAGAACGCCGACGTGATTGTGGCCAACGACGTGACCGCGGAGGGCGCTGGTTTTGATGTCGATAGCAACATTGTGACGTTGTTCTCGCGCGACGGCCGCGATCTGCCACTGCCACGCATGAGCAAGGCGGAAGTGGCGCAACGCATCCTGGACGAAGCGCTGCGGCTGCGAAGCGCTCTGCGCAGCAAGCCGGCGTCGCATCGCGCGGGCGATTGACCAAACCATGGCCGAGCGTATCCCCGAATCGCTGCAGAAGAAAATCGAAGCGCGCCTTCGCTACCATGAAGACCTCGGCATCCGTCTGTTTTACCGTGAACGCAGCGCGGCGGCCCGGAATCCCGAGGAGAGCGCCGCCGCTGCGCTGAGCATGCCGCCTTCACCCATCCCTGTGATCGAGGAGAGTTCCTTGCCGAAAAGTGCGCCGCAGCCAAAGCTCGGGCCAGAGAAAACGTCAGCGGCGCTCCGCGACATTCTCCCGCCGCCCACAGGTCCGTCTCTGTTTGAAGCGGTCGATAAGCTGAAAGACGACACGCTGCTGAAGATTCGCGAAGACATCGGCGATTGCACGCGCTGCAAACTGCACAAGGGGCGCCACAAAATTGTGTTTGGTGATGGAAATCCCAAGGCTGAACTCGTGTTTATTGGAGAAGGCCCTGGCGCCGATGAAGACATGCAAGGGCTGCCCTTTGTTGGCCGTGCCGGAAAACTACTCACGCAGATGATTGAAGCGATGGGCTTGCAGCGCAAAGATGTGTACATCTGCAACGTCGTGAAGTGCCGCCCGCCGGAGAATCGCGCACCCGAGCCCGACGAAGTGACGACGTGCTCACCTTATTTGCTGCGCCAGATTGATGTGATTCAGCCAAAGGTGATTGTGTGCCTGGGGGCCGTGGCGGCGAAGACGTTGCTGGAAACTACCCGGGGCATCTCGCAATTTCGCGGGGAATGGCTGCAATGGCGTGGACGCAAGCTGATGGCTACGTACCATCCCGCGTATTTGCTGCGGAATCCCAACGCCAAGGGCGAAGTCTGGAAAGACCTGCAGAAGGTCATGGCGGAACTGGGGCTGCAAGTTCCCAAGAAAACCAAATCGTAGAATCGGAAGATGGGAATCCTCCTCGGGTTGGCGACCGCGCTGTGTTGGGGGAGCGCGGACCTTTTCGCGCGATTTGCCACGCGCAAGCTCGGCACATTCCGCACGATGTTGTACATGCAGGCGTGCGGCTGGTTGCTACTCACATTGGTGATGCCGCAGCTCGGTGGCTGGGGGCATCTGGCGGATGGCTCGGGCTGGCGGCCGTGGGCCTGGGGCGTCCTGGCCGGCTGTCTAAATACCGTCTCGACGCTGGCGCTTTATCGTTCGTTTGAAATCGGCAAGATGTCGATTGTCGCGCCGCTCTCCGCCAGTTATCCCGTCCTGACTTTGCTGCTCTCGATGCTCACGGGCGAGCGGCTCACGCTGGTGCGTCTCGCTGGAATCATACTGACTATCGTGGGAGTGGTGCTGGTGGCGAGTGGAGAAAGAATTCCCGAGGATGCAAATCTACTGGACGAAAAAGCTCATCGCGGCAAGAAAAATCTGGGTGTGGGCTGGGCGCTTGTCTCTGCCATTGGCTTTGGCGTCATGTTCTGGCTTCTCGGCATTCGGGTGGTGCCGGCGCTAGGTGCGGCGCCTTCCGTCTGGACCATTCGCGCAACCAGTGTCTGCGCAACCCTTCTTGTGATCTTGCTGGCGCGCCATTCCATGGCCCCTCCTTCCAAAAGAGATGTGCCCTGGATATTCGCCGTGGGCTTGCTCGACACCAGCGCCTACGTATTCAACAACTACGGCATGCAGCACGAGCAGGTGTCGGTTGTCAGCGTGCTGGCTTCGCTCTATGGCGCGGTGACGGTGGCCTTGGCGGCGATCCTTTTGCACGAGCATATTTCGCGCTCGCAGTGGCTGGGTATCAGCGCAATTTTCGCAGGCGTTGTGCTGATCAGCCGCTGAAGTTGCGCGCGAAGTTTTGCACAAGCGCGGCGCGTGATTTTTTTTGCAGTTCGCGTGTACTGCTACACTACACGCGGGATGTCCGCTGCTTATTGCAACGTTGCTCTGCCGGTGCCGCTGCGCACGACGTTCACCTACGCCGTTCCTGAAGCATTGCGCGGACAAGTATCGCCTGGCAGCCGCGTGCTTGCGCCCTTTCGAAAGAAGTCGCTCGTGGGCGTCGTTGTGGAAATGGTCGAAACGCCGCCGGACGACGCGAAGATACGCGAAATCAGCAAGGTCCTCGATCTTGTTCCCGCGCTCACGCCCAAGCTTATTGAACTGGGGCACTGGATTGTCGGCTACTACTTGGCGCCTATTGGAGAAGTCTTTCGCGCCATGCTGCCGCCAGTCACGGATCTGAGTCTGCGCCGCGAGATCGTTTTGAGCGAAGCCGGACGGAACCTCGTTGCTGATTTTCAGGCAGGGAAAGCGCTGACAGACCTCTCCGTCCAGCAGGTGGACTTCCTCCAGAAACTGAGCGAGAAGAAGGGCCCCATGCTTCTAGGCTCCTCCGCCAAACTCGGCATCGCGCCAGAAGATTTGCAGCGGCTGCAACGGCGCGGCTTTCTGGAGATTCGCGAAAGCATGCAGGGCCGGAAGCGCAAGACGCAACGAATCGTGGCGTGGAAAGGGTCGGAGGATTCTTCGGCGCAACTGGGAGAGAAGGAAGAGCGAGTGCGATCGCTGCTCACAACCGAGCGCGGGCCGTTGCCTTTGGCCAAACTGCTGAAGTTGGCGGAAGTCTCGCGCGCGGTCGTCGAGCGCATGTTGCGCGATGGTTGGCTGGAAAGCTGGGAGGAAGCCATCGACCCGGCGGAAGATCCGTTCGACTCCGGATACATTCCACCGGCACATTCGCTGAACGAAGCGCAAGAGCGGGCGTTTGCTGCGGTCCGTTCGCGATTCGAGCTTGGTGAATTTGGAGTGCTGCTTCTGCACGGCGTCACCGGCAGCGGAAAAACGGAAGTGTATCTACGGAGCGTGCAGGAAGCGCTGGCGCGCGGGAAAACGGCGCTCGTGCTGGTGCCGGAAATCGCGTTGACATTGTGGATTGGGCGGCAGTGCCGAGCATGGTTTGGCGCACATTTCGAAGGAGTCGCGGTGCTGCATTCGGCGCTCAGCGACGTTGAGCGTGCGCGGGAGTGGTGGCGAGTGCGCAACGGGCAGGCGAGGGTGGTGGTGGGCACGCGTTCCGCGATTTTCGCGCCAGTGGAAAACCTCGGGCTGATCATTGTCGATGAGGAGCAGGAGAACAGCTACAAGCAGGAGGAAACGCCGCGGTATCACGGGCGCGACGTGGCCATTGTGCGCGCCAAGCTGGAAAGTGCCGCCGCACTTCTCGGGTCCGCGACTCCCTCGCTGGAGACGTATCACCACGCGGTGAATGGCAAATACGAACTGCTGAGGATCGCGACGCGCGTGGAAAATCGTTTGCTCGCTTCGGTGGAAATTGTCGACTTGCGCCAGGATTTTGCGCACACCTTTCAGACCAGCCCCATTTCCAAAGCGCTTCACGAGGGCATCGCGGAGTGCCTGGAGTTCCATACCCAGGCGCTGGTGCTGATCAACCGGCGCGGCTATTCCTGGTCGGTTCTATGCCGAAGCTGTGGCGCTTCTGTGCAGTGCGTGAATTGCAGTATTTCGATGACTCATCACAAGAGCCGCAATCGCCTGGAATGCCACTACTGCGGCTCGATTCAGCCGGTGCCGAAGACCTGCCCCAAGTGCGATTCGAAATATGTCTATTTTTTTGGCGAGGGCTCGGAGCATCTGGAAGAGCGGCTGCGCAAGGAATTTCCGGGCGGGCGGATTGCGCGGCTCGATCGAGACACGGCGCGCACCAAGCAGCAGTATCAGGAAACCCTCGGTGCCTTTGCCGGCGGCGCGCTCGACATACTGGTGGGCACGCAGATGCTCGCGAAGGGCCACGACTTCCAGCGCGTCACGCTCGTCGGTGTGGTGTCCGCGGATTCCTCATTGAGTCTCCCCGATTTTCGGGCGGCGGAACGCACCTTTCAGTTGCTTACGCAGGTTGCGGGGCGCGCCGGGCGCGGTGAATTGCCCGGGCGGGTGCTGATCCAAACGTTCTATCCGGAGCATTACGCGATTCAGGACGCGGTGCATCAGGACTATCTCTCGTTCTACGAACGAGAGTTGACCTTTCGCAGGCTCATGGGCTATCCGCCATTCAGTTCCCTGGCGAATGTGATCGTGCGGGACAAGAATCTGGAGAATGCCATTCGCTGGTCGCGGCGTTTGAGCGAATATTTTTCTCCGCACGACGGCAAGGGCGTGCGCGTATTGGGCCCCGCCTCGGCGCCGCTGGCGCGACTGAAGAAGGAGCATCGCTACCAGTTTCTGCTGAAATCGCCGAAGCGCTCGCTGCTCACGAAACTTCTGAGTGGGGCGCTTTCGTTTTGCGGCGGGAATGAGATTCCCCAGACGGCAGTCCTTGTCGATATGGATCCGCTGTCGTTGCTCTAACGGCGATTTCTCACAAGTCGTAGATCGTTGTTTGTCCAGCTCCAACCGTCCACTGTCATCGTGAGGAGATCCGATGGGGATCGACGAAGGATCTCAACCTCGCGATGGTGCGCTGCGTATTGGTTGAGATCCTTCAGGGCGCGCGCCTCTCTGGAGGACAGCGCGTTGCGGTGTTCGGGCCGGCGAGAATGCACAAATAAGAGGCTTAGTTTTCGTCACTGTCTGGAATTACGCACTTGCTGGCGGCTCCAGAAAAAATAACCTGGCAGCCCGAGCAGCATCAGGCCCAACGCAGCCAGCAGGTAGGTGAACTCATGCGGATCCTTCACGGCGGCGTAGATGGCGTTGCCGACGAGCGCCAGCGCGGCCAATACGAATAGCAGCGGCGTCACGGGATAACCCGGCACGCGATAGGGAATTTGCTTTCCTTGGTTGGCCCGGCGAATCGGGAAAATCGCCGCGGCGCCTAGTCCATAAAATATCCAGCCGATGAAAATCACGCTGTCGGCGAGTTTGGCAAATCCTCCCGCCAGGGCCAAGACACAGGACCACACGCCCAATGCCAAGACAGCCGCCGCGGGTGTGCCAAAGCGCGGATGAACCTCGGCGAACTGTTTGAAGAACAATTTATCGTTGGCCATGGCGAAATACACGCGCGGAGCCGTGAGCATCACGCTGTTCGCGGAACTGAATGTGGAGATGAGAATCGCCGCCGCCACCAGTTTTCCGGCCCATGGGCCCAAAACCGTAGTTGCTGCGACGGCGGCGATGGTATCGCTCGTTGCGGCGACGCACGGCCCTAACGCGACGAGGTAAGCCACAACGGCAAACAGATACAGGCCAGCGAGCAGCAGCGATCCCAGAAGAAACGCGCGCGGGAAGCTGCGCTGCGGGTCTTTCACTTCTCCGGCACTGTAGGTTCCAAATTGCCAGCCTTCGTAAGCCCACAGCACGGAGATCATCGCGAAGCCGATTCCTGAAAGCAGGTCGAAGCCGTGCAGGGACGAACCCGTGCCCGCGGTGAGTTCGCGGCCGTGATGGCCGTGCAGGGAGCCAAGCACCAGCAAAACCGCGCTGAGCACGAGGATGATGCCGACTTTCATCAGCGTGGTGACGTTCTGCAAATCGGAACTTTTCCGCGTGCCCCAAATATTGACGGCCGTCACGACGGCGATCATCAGCACCAGAACGAGCGACGCCTGCAGTGCAGTCAGCGGAATAATTTCCTGAAGATATTTTGTGAACGCATGGGCGAGCGCGCCGATGGTGGCACTGGCAATTACCAGAAACAGGCACCAGCCATACAAGAAGGCCGGTAGCCGGCCGAAACCGTCGCGGATGTAGCAATACAGTCCGCCGGTCTCAGGGTTCGCGGCGGCCAATTCGGCATAGGTCAATGCGCCCAGCAACGAGAGCAGACCACCCAGGAGCCAAACCATCAGCGAAGCGCCGACCGCGCCGCAGACTCGCCGCAGGATCAGGGCAGGCGTGAGGAAAATGCCGGAGCCGACGACGGACCCGATGAACAGCAGCAGCAAGTCGCGTTCCCGAAGGATGCGCGCGAGCTTGTGTGTTGCCTGTTCAGGCGGCATGCTGGCCTCGGGGAAAGGTGTCGTATTCCTGCTACAACGGACTGGGCATAAAGCACAGCACGAATACCAGCAGTGCGATCAGCGCGCCCATGCGGCGATTTGGGTCAAGCGGTGTGGGATCGTAAATCGGGGCGGTGCGCAGGAATCGCAGCCCGAGCAAAATCACCGCCCAGATCAGCCAGCCGCGCCATACATAAACGCCAAGCACCACCAGGATCACGGGGAGCAGCAGCGAAACCAGCCAATGGGCACGCGGGCTAACCGAGCGCAGAATGTGGCCGCCGTCCAACTGTCCCACCGGAAGCAGATTCAGCGCCGTAGCGAACAACCCTACCCAAGCGGCGCGGCCGACGGGGTGCAGCAGCAAGTCCGCTGCGTGAGCATTGGGCTGAATCACTGCTGCGACAAGCTTCAGAATCAGCGGCACGCCAAAAATCAAATCAGCGTTGCCATCGCTGCCCAGCGTGGGAATGACCTTGGCGTGCAGCACGCCGTAAGCTAAAGCTGGCAGCGCCACGGCGAATCCAACGAGCGGTCCCGAGGCTCCCACGTCGAATAACGCGCGCGTCGAACGGATGGGAGAACGAATCAGAATGAACGCGCCGAAAGTTCCGATGAGCGTCGGCGCAGGAATGAAAAACGGGTAACTGGAACGGATGTGGTGATGCCGGCAGGCAAAGTAGTGCCCCAGCTCATGTACCAGGAGAACTCCGAGGAGGGTGATGGCGAAAGGCAAGCCGGCGAGAAGCGCGGCTGGCTGACGGTACAACAGCCGGAAGGTTTCAAAGAAAGTATCGAGCGACGCGGCCTGATTGTGCGCGTACGCGGCGGCGAAATGCGTTCCCGCCAGAAGGGAAGTGACCAGCGTGAGCAGAAACAAGCCCGAGGCGAGTATCAGCGAACGAGTGGACGGGTGCGGGGGTGTGGCGGCGAAATACGTGCCACTGGAAGAAAATGTAGTCCATATGGGCGGCTCCAGATAAGCGGGAGCGCGCTGCCCTGTTTCCGGTGTTGACACGAAGTTCTACTTGGTTTCGCTCGCGGCGGTATTATCTTCCAGCCCCTGAAGTTCTTTTCCTGGCTTGAAGCGCACCGCCTTGCCCGGAGGAATGCTCACTTCTTCTCCCGTGCGGGGATTGCGACCGATGCCGGTTTTGCGCGGCTTCACACTGAACACCCCGAACTTGCGCAACTCAATCCGCTGCCCGCGGCCCATGGCGTTCTTCAGGGATTCGAAGACCGTCTCGACGGCTTGCTCCGCCTTGGTGCGGCTGATGTTTGTCTTTGCCACGACCGCATTTACGATATCGAGCTTGATCACACCGCCCTCCAGATTCCGTGGCCCGATGCTAGAGGCTGCAGCCCGGGTTGTCAAGACGTGCCGCCTCATCTACACTTTCTCTTTTGAGATTACACCTTTTTCGTTCCCCTTACAGGAGGATATGGATGTCCGTTAAGCCAGACAAGTGGATTCGCCGGATGGCGCTGGAACACAAGATGATCGAGCCGTTTACCGACCGGCAGATTCGGGAA
>Ga0210409_10003437_pt1 | contig 17726 bp, 15 predicted proteins | sample IncBWH17MmetaG_FD_161649 | JGI IMG/M metagenome (GOLD analysis project Ga0210409, IMG submission 161649) | Forest soil microbial communities from Barre Woods Harvard Forest LTER site, Petersham, Massachusetts, United States - Inc-BW-H-17-M | ecosystem: Environmental > Terrestrial > Soil >... | reverse complement strand
GGAGACATTTGCCCCCCAGCGAGAGAAAATGCACGGTCTGCGGCGGCATGGTGCCGAGGAAGGCAGTAGCGTGGCGGGGAAGCCTGCTATGCGGGACTTGCAGCCGTGCTAAGAAAACAGCAGCGCACCGCATATACGTCGCTGAGCACAAGGAACAAGTTGATGCCTATCGCCGTGTTCCTAATCCGTTCAAGGAAGCCAAACACAAAGCCGACCTTGCTGAAAAGTGGTTTCGTAATCGGGAAGTCTTGAAGAGAATTTACCAACGCATGGTTGACCGCTTCGGGGATTGGAAGGATGACTACTCCATCGTCAGTGGTGAGGAGCAATTGAGCAATCCATGCTTCATCGTCGTGGATAAAAATGGGAGAAAACGCAAAGAAGTTCTGACCGAGCCCCTTCCTTCTTGGCAGGTTTCCACTGGCGACGAGGACACTCACCGATTCCTGGGATGCAGTATTCACTTGCCTGATGGTTTCTCACCGGCCTCGGACCGCGACCCGAGGAATGACTTGACGCCGCTCTTGGAGTTACAGTGTTTGCAGAGACAATCTGGCTGAGGAGGCACTGTGATTATTGGAGATCGCTTGCGTGAGATGCGTGAAGAGAAAAAGCTTTCGCAGGGTGATATTGAAAAACGGACTGGCCTGCTCCGATGCTACATCTCTCGTGTCGAAAACGGACACACGGTCCCGGCTATCGAAACGCTGGAGAAATTGGCTCGAGCCTTGGAAGTTCCGCTCTACCACTTGTTTTATGACGGCGATGAGCCGCCCAAACTTCCGAATCTTCCCAAACGTAAGTCGTCAGACGATATCGCCTGGGGCAGTGGTGGTAAGGATGCCCGTTTTCTTAACAAACTGCGCCGCCTGCTGAGCAAGACAGAGGAGGCAGATCGGAAGCTTCTCTTGCATATGGCCCAAAAAATGGCCCGGCCGAACGCCCGGCGAGCCGCAAGCAACTAAAGGTGGATTGCCGTGTTGGATTTAGAAAGTCGTTGGAATTGCTAAGAAAGGCTAAAGCCACACTGAAGTGGGGCTGCAAGGGGTGACAAGATGGACTTGCGCTGCCCGAAGTGCAGCAGTACTGGTTTAAAGAAAGTCTCGCTGGCATACCAGGAGGGGCTTTTTCGAGTAGATACCCGGACCCGAATGTTGGGATTTTTGTTCGCCAGCGGAGGGCCCGACCTCCTGGTCGGAAGAGCGACCACGAGCGGTGTCCAACAATCGGCCCTCTCCAAGAGCCTCGCTCCTCCCACCAAGTGGTCCTACCTGAAACTGATTCTGTGGTCTGCTGCGATTTCGTTCGTAGCCCTCGTAGCTTACGTTCGGGTAGTAATGACCAGCCCGCCCCCCGTGTCATCGCTTCCCGTGAAGATCTACGTTGCAGTCGCTCCCCTCGTGTTCATTTTCCTCTTTGTTTTGATCTGGCGGCACAATCACTCTGTGTACCAGCAAGAATTCGACCAATGGGATCACTCATTTGTTTGTATTAGGTGCGCAAACGTCAGCCGGCACATTGTTGGTAAAGGTAACGAACCACATTCCTGACTGTAAACACTCGACGTTTTTGCGAGATGTTCGGCGTTTCGAGTGCAGAAGGAATTGACAGTATTGACGCGTGAGATCGATCAAGTTAAGGGTTCGGTTCCGTAAAGGGTTCTTCATTTGATGCCCGCGCCAGTAGCGCACGCAGCATTTTGAGAAACTCTCCTTTTGTCAGTGCTTCGTCTGCTTTCTTGTTGAGATCGGTAACTCTCGGGTTTCTGCCTTGAAGAAAAGGAACATTCTCAACTTGGTATTTTGCTGTAGGCCCGACTACGAGGACACGCAACTTTGAGTTCTTTTCAATTCCTTGCCGGATAATCTGATTGACATATTCATCGCCAAAGCTATAGCCGATGATTGCCAAGATTGTTGTGTTGAGAACTTGTTGAGCGAAGGAGTACGTCATACTTAGAAAGGGCTCGCGTGGCGAGAGCTTGTGTGCGGTTCCAAAAATCAGGAGCGGTCTAACGTTATCGCCTTCAATATTTTCAGCCTGCTTGTGTCTCGGGTATTGTAACGAACACAATCCATAGGCTTGGTCTTCCACCCAATCTAACGAGCCATGTAGTTTGAAGAGTCGAATTGCGGAATCGTTCTTGAGCGTCTCTGGTTCCCAACCTCCCCCTTCAGTGAAGCCGTTGGAAAAGCCTTTCTTAACGTATTGAGAGATGGCCGTCTCGATACAAAGGTCATAATTTAGGGAGAATACGTCTACGCCAAAGCCATCATTGCAAACCTCAAAAAGGTTACGAATATAGTGAAGATTAGAAATATTCGCATCCGTAAGAGTGAGCCATCTGTCCAATTGTGAATAAATGAAATCTGTGAACGTGCTTAGTAGGTCGGGGGATAACCGTTCCAGTTCCACGATCCGGTCGTGCCATCCCGAAGCGTAGGGACTGAGAGGATTCTGTGAGCGCCTTTGAAGCTCCTCAGCAGCGACCGCTATTTGTTCGATATTGACGGCCTGATCGGGGTCATTGCCAAGAATTCCTTGTTGAAATCTAATTCCACCGTTCAGAAATCGAAACGTGGCTAAATGCAACTTTGCTCGCTCACACTCCTGTGCGCCACTGCGTTGCGAAGATCCCGCGCTGACCTGCAGGAGAGTATCTTGAAGTTTTTGGGCGAGTTCTATTGAAGTTGGTAACCCTGCATCCTTACAGAGGCCTGCTCCAGTGAGAATAGTAACGCGGCTCGACTCATTCATAGGAACCACAATCGCTCTTCGAGCATTTTCATTGCGGCTGGCTGATACAGGTCAGAAACGCTGCTGGGTGCTACATGGCTTAGGAGGCGCGCGATTAGATTTCCGTAATAAACCGATATGGGCTTGGAGCGAGCATTGAAACCCCTCCAATTGACTTGACTAAGGTCATTGATCTGCCGCAAAACGTTGAGTGCATTCTGTGGAGCGAGTGGGGGGCCCTGGGGTGTGACCCTTAGGGCTACAGGGAGGCGTGTGGCCCACGACTGTTTCTCGTCCCTTCCTTCGGTGTAAAGCATGAAGTCCCTGTCCGTAATTTGAACAGCAGTGCCTCGTTGAGGAACCCCATCCCGGAAACGATCATCAACCGCAAAGAAACTAAATTCCTCTGTGATTTTCGCGAGGAGAATTTGGAGGAGATTCTTCTTTTGATGTGACCTCACAGCTGCGTGAATCACGTCCATTTCGTCCCGGCCCATTTCTTTGGGAGCGTGCACAGTAAGAGAAGAAGCATGGCTGTTCTGTTGCTCTGCTCTGTTTAGAGTAGTCGTTACAACATTGCGAAGCGCATCAAGGTATTCTGCCTCCGAGGTGGCAGGAGCGGCGAGAGATATAAACTTCAAGGGTCCTCGCGCGGAAAAGCACGCAGTGAACGCCAAATATCCTGTAGTTTTTCTGGTTTGATAGTCGAAAAGAAATGCTCTTCCTAAGCCAATTATTAGGTCTTGGTCAAGGTCTTCACCGCCAACGACCCACGGTATGCCCCCCAACTTTACAAAAGCGCCCAGAGCGATGTTTGCGGCGGACCATTCAAATTGTGAAGAGTTGTTGAGAAGATCTAACGTGACATTTTGCGAGAGGATTCCATCTTTTAGGAGAAGCGCCTTTGCTCTGTAGTAAGGCGTGGCCCGATCAAAGTCCGAAGTCTTTGGATGCATGACGAAGAAAAGGTCCGGCCGGTCTTGTTGTTGCTTACTGTGCCAGGCGAGAATTGCTTCTGCATACGCTTTTGCATTGTGTTCATGGTCCGGGGAGGCGGACTGTTGGACGCCCGTTACTGGAATCGAAAAGACTTGTTCTGTGCTCAGTCCGAATCGAAAGCTATTCTCCACTCCGCGAAACAGTCCAATTCCGTTTTTCAAAGCAAGAAATAATTTATTTGCGTGATCTCTTGATTCCCTGGGGAAGACGAATCCAAATCGAGGATTGACTTCCTTCAAGGATTTATAGGGTCCATGGGCTAGTAGGCCACGCAGCTTATCGACACCAAATTGGCCGTTCCCAAATGCCAATTGTACGGCGGGGAGGCGGGAAACAATCACGCTGGAATCTCCGCGCGCATTGGAGCCAGTCCAATGCTGACCGTTCCGGTTGAGTAGCTATGTAGGGGTAACATTAGCTGTTCTCTCGAGCGGCCCCCAAGCATACTTCGAATCGCATCCAACCTATCCCGAAGTACGAGGGGATTGCGGCGCCCCTCCTTTGTGAGAACCTTGCTGATTTGTTGAATTTTCCGCCAAGTCCTCATTGCTTGTTGCGAAGTGCCTTTCTCTCGTTCGTATCGCCGGATAGCCTCGGGAGATGCTTCTAAGGTTAGGTCTGCAACGGGGACGGACCGTGTTTGTCCATCGCGACACTCAACGACCGCCTCGTCCCCATGACCAATCTGCTTGACATGTCCGAGGTAATGATTCTCGAAATCCTGTAGATTTTTGTTTGAAGGAGTCTTGGGGGTGTATAACACAGCCAAGCCGGAGGAGATGGATCTGAGCATTGAGTTGGATAGACTATCCGAAAAGATAGCGCGTGCTTCCCATTGGACCGAAAGCGTGAATGCGTACTTCTCAGCCGAGAACGGCCTCCGTGCTTGGTATGAAATTCCGGAATACAGATGGATCAGGTCACCAGGCGAATTTTCAACGCGAGCAAGCGCCACATTTTGAAAGGGCGTTTTACGAAGAGTCATTCCTTGTGATGCTAAGTGCCGAGAGAGTGTGTGTTCGACAAGGCGGGCTCCAAGCGACGGAAAAACTCCCAAATCAATTTCATGCACGCCATCGTTTATTGAAGGAGAAGGGCCTGACAACAACAAAAGTCTTATCCTTTTTCCGGGACGAACGTCGTCGTCAGACAGTCGAGTTCTGTCGTAGCGGTATGTTGAATACTGCCTGTAATCGCGGTTTCGTCCCTCGGTCGAGGCGGGCCAATCATCATACTCCGCGAATGGAAGAGCCAATGTGTGAGGAGTGATCTCCACCGGGAAGGAATTTAAGATGAGGTCGCTCATACGCGCCCGTTTTCCTCCATCAAGTCGAGGATGATAGCACCAATGAGCAGTGGACAGTGCTTCAGCAAGGCTCTCGGAATGTGCGGGACTCGTGAATGTGATTTCTGCGGACCATCTCGGTTCGGCAAAATCATTTGCCGCGCTACGATCGGGGAATCAACCGATAACGGTTTGCTTTGGAAATGAATGAAATGTCCGGCCACTGCCGCTTGTCGGCTGGTAGGTGGATTCGCCCAAGTGAATTCTTGAATTCGGCCAAACCACCATCGAGCCGCAACGATGAAAGTTCGGTTTCGCGCCTCGGGTTAATTTTCATTTTGAGTTCCTCATCCAAATAGATCAATGTTGCATCGTAAGCGCGATGGAACGTAGGTGATAAAGCAATTCCGTTTCGAACATGGTCCACACTCCCCGGCGCCCCAACCGGAAGTATGTGAGCCGCGTCGATCAACCGAAGTTGGGCTCGCGTCACCGCACACCGGTTTCCATAGGCGTTAAGAACTTGGATTCGAAAATTCGCCGCCCTAGAGAGTCGGCTCAGGGTCTGTACAATACGTTGTCGCGGCTCAGAAAGGGCGTCAAAGTCGGCAGATGGAATGCTTTCGAGTGAGGATGCCTTGGAGAGTAACCGGAGAGTATTGGGTTCTTTTCCGTACTTGTGAAGGTGCTCTGCGTTGTACGCGTAATTGAGAAGCTGGTCGGGCCTAACGCCAACAGCGATTTCGTCGTTGCTCTTTCTGTCGAAAGCGATCCCGTCGTCTATAGCCTTCCGAACAGAACGGATATCAATTTGGACTGAAGGGGAGCCGGTTGTAAAGGTTTTGTGCCTATTGAGATCAAACCCAGCAAACATTTTTAGATTTGGTTCATATCCGATGAGGATGGTCGAGCCTTCGGTCGATAGGTGTAGCGGGGACTGGACGGATGTGATTTGGATGCGATATTCGTCAGGAAGGCGGGTCCGCCCTCCGTGTGTTAGAGTCCAAGCATAAACAAAAAGGAATGTCTCTCCGCCATCAGGTGCTGTTATCAAGAATTTGCGTGGATGTTGTCGGATGCCAGAAATCAAGATGGCAGAATGTCCTGACTCTTGAATTGCTTCCAATATTGCATCTACTAAGATCACTGGTTGCGTCGCTGGCACGCTTTTTTCCCCCCACTTTTTGCTATATAAGATTGCTATTCAGAGAAGACCTCTCCCGTTTTAACTACTTCAATATTCTCCGCCAATCTATCTCAAAAATGAGCGAATTCCGAAGGGAGAAAAATTCGTTTCGACCGCACATTGTCCTGTTATACTGGAGAGGCGAACAAATTGCGAAAGGGAGTGTCCGGAGGCGGGGTTGACAAAACCTGTCAACGGGTACAATCTCTGGTGGTCCCGATGCCTTGGTCTGCTCACACCGCCATCCGTTATCGCCGAGAACAGCTAGACCTTTCCCAGAGTGATCTCGCAAATCGCCTCGGTGTGAGTAAGTCGTTGCTTAGCCATATCGAAGCAGGTAAGCGTCAGCCAACGGATGAGCAAATTGCCAAACTCGCCGTGGTGCTTCAACTCCCGCCAGACCTTCTAGTTCTCAGTTCTGGTCGTTTACCAGAAGATGTGCGAGATGTCTTCGCGGCTGACGCAGCAATGGGTGTAGCGGCGGTCCGTCAACGTAGTGAAGGGAACCCCGTCTCTTACCCTCGTGCACCTGAAATCCTACCGTCGCCGAAGACCGGATTGGCGTCAAAACTTGGAACGGTGCGACCACCAGAACGAATCGATGTCACTAAGACATCTTCTTCATATCGAGCGCATAGCTATCATACGAAAGTCCCTCCTGAGGCAATAGTTCCTTTTATCCGCGCCTTCACGCAGCCGGGCGAGGTCATTCTTGATCCATTCTGCGGCTCCGGAATGACAGGAGTAGCGGCTCTAATGGAAGGACGAAACGCGCTGTTGTCGGACCTCTCTCCCGCCGCCGTTCATATATCGCGAAATTACACGACACCATGCGACTCTGAAGGATTTGCGGAGGCCTTGAATCAAGTTGAGAAGATGGTTATGCCGACGATTGCATGGCTCTACCGGCCGTTGCGTTCCGATTCTATTGTGGAATACACGACGTGGAGCGACGTTTATCGTTGTCCTTCGTGCGAAGGTCGAATCGTGTATTGGGAAGCAGTACAAAAGACGGGTCTGATAGATGGCGACCGGCTCAGCTGCGTTCATTGTGCCGAACGCTTTCGGAAGACTGATATGGAGTGGATCGGAGAAGAGCCAGTTGTGAGCCACACTTCATCGGGAAGCAACCGAATCCAGTCACACACCCCAACCCCTGAGGAGCTCGCACTCATTCAGGAAGCATCATCGGCACCAATTCCCTATTGGACCCCCTTGATTCCCTTCGGACCGGAACGGGAAATGTGGCGTGCAGGGCACCGTGCCATGGGTATTTCGGATGTGTCAGGATTTTTTTCGCGCCGAAATTTTCACGCTCTAGCTGCATTGCGACACGTCATCGTGCGGAGTTCTGAGGGCCGCGTGCGTGAAGCATTGTTGTTTGCCTTTACGGCCTGCGTTAATCGAGCATCCCGACGATACCAATGGAATGCCAAGCGTCCAACCAATGTGATGACCGGGACGCTATATATTTCATCCCTTCGATATGAATGGAATGTCTGGAGCCTCTTCAAGCGCAAAGCGGCAGACGCTTTGCGTTATTACCGAAATTTCCCGAAAACCGCGGCGAGAGCCCAGGTATTCCAGCATTCGGCCACAGACCTGGATTGTCTGCCTGATTGTTCCGTAGACATGGTTTTTATGGACCCTCCGTTTGGCTCGAATATTTTTTACGCTGATTCGTCACTTCTGTGGGAATCCTGGCTGGGAAACCTCACTGAAGAGAGCGGGGAAATAGTTGTAAACAAGCATCGTTCCGCCGCAACGGGGGGGAAAACTCTAGACGATTACTCTGCGTTGATGAAGAACGCTTTTACTCATGCCGCCCGGGTATTAAAACCAGGCGGCCGTGCAGTTCTTGCATTTTCAAATTCCGACGATCAAGTCTGGCATGCGGTACAAAAGGCTTTAGTGGATGCCGGATTTTCGACTTTGAGCGTTCACGTTCTGAATAAGGGACAGCCTTCAATTAAAGGAGTCAAGGGAATCACAGGGAAGGAGAATGTTACTTGCTTGGATTTGATCCTCTGCTTGGAGCATCGTAACAAGACTGTAACAGCGCCTGTACCGTATCCCCCTCCGGCGAGCCTAGTCGACCAAGCGATACGCGAAGCACTATCTAAAGGGTTCCGTCGTACCGACGAAGTCTATTCAGCTGCTATCCGCAGTGTGGTCCAGGCGAACTATTCAGTTTCTGGGATCACTATGCCGATGATTGAATCTCGTTGTAGGGATTTGGGAGCGCGGCAGGAAGACGGCGGGTGGGCGGCACCATCATCGATGAGGAAGTCGAGTGAAACTCCTCCAGAATTCATGACAGGGTATCTGTCTTCACTGAGCGATTTGCCTGATGGACATTCGGGATCAAGTCAGAAACGGGTCATCCCGACGATGCGTATTCCTGGCGGGAGGAATAGCACCTTTTATCTTGCCCACAGCTATCACACGAAGGTGCCCCCGGAATCGATTGCACCATTTCTGGAGCACTATACGAAACCTGGAGATCTAGTTCTGGACCCGTTCTGCGGCTCCGGGATGACTGGCGTCGCCGCTGCACTCAACGGAAGACGAGCGATCCTAAATGATTTATCTCCTGCGGCTATACATCTTTCCTGGAACCACACGCGACCATGCGAGCCGGAAGCTCTGGCGAATGCTTTTCGACAGTTAGAGGAGCGACTTGGACCACGCCTCGATGAGTTGTATGGCACTGTGCATACAGATGGCACCGCCGGTATCGTCCACTGGACTCTTTGGAGTACGAAACACCGATGCCCAAAGTGTTCAAGCAAGTTTTTGCTATGGGATGCAGTCGACAGAAAATCAGGTCGTATCGGCCGTACGATCAACTGCCCGAAATGCGGCAAAGAATTGCGGCGTTCCGCGCTGGAAACTTTAGGATCTTTTCCCGCGTGGATTTCATATGAAGTACCTTCGGGGCGTCGTTATGAAAAAGCTGCGTCCCCGGAAGATGTGCGGCGTGCGCTTAGCTTCAGGCGGGACGCAATTGAAGGTTGGTTTCCACGCACTGTACTCGGACCCGATCGCGAGATGCACCTCCGATGCGCGCTGCACCTTAAAGGAGTCTCGTCGGTACCTGACCTTTATACAGCGCGAAATTTGGAGGCGCTCTCACTCCTATGGCACGAGATCATGGGCATTTCGGACGACCGCGTTAAGCGAGCCCTTGCGTTCGCCTTTACTAACACAGCGTGGCATGGAACAAGGATGAGGCGCTTTAACGCTCGCGGCGGGCAACGCCCTCTAACCGGGACGCTTTATATTCCTCAGCTATCTTCCGAGGTGAACGTACTTGAGGTGTTGCGAAACAAGATTAATCAGTTGCAGAGATATTATCGGAACTATCGACCGCGTGAGACCGATTTGCCGAGCCTGCTTCTTGGGAGTGCAACTAATTTATCCGCGGTCAAAGATTCGTCGGTCGATTACGTGTTCACCGATCCCCCATTTGGTTCGAACATCTTCTACGCCGACTGTAACTTAATCTGGGAAGCATGGCTTGGTAGACTCACGAATCTCGACAAGGAAGCGGTCGTAAACCGATCTCTTTCGGTCGCTGCAGGTGGTAAGTCTCTCGAGGTTTATGCGGATTTGATGGCTGGTGCGATGCGCGAAATGGCACGAGTTCTAAAGCCTGGAGGATGGGCAACGGTAGTTTTCCACAATACAGATGCGAAAATCTGGCATGCAATTCGGAACTCTGCAGCCGAAGCTGGATTTGATTTTCACGAGGCTACCTCGCTGGATCGACGGCAGCAAAGCCACAAGGGATATAAGGGCCGCGCGGGGTCGGAAGATGTTGCTCATTTTGATGTTGTTTTTAATCTTCGGAAACCCGAATTGAAAACTAGGACACGGAGACCACTAACAAGGCGTCCGGAGTTTGATCTTGAAGACTTGGTTGCCGCAGTCGCGAGTGAAAAAAATGTTGTTCGGCGTGGGTTGCAGGGGGTTCATGCAGAAGTCATGAGGAGGCTCGCTTCAAACGGAACTTCCCGCTTCATCGACTACTCAGAGGTCCGAGCGATCTGGGAGAGATTGTTCCAGAGTCTTCCGGAGCCCGTACAAATGAACGTATCATTCGAATGACAGTGGTAGCCTCCCAGGGCAACCGCGATAGCACACAAGAACTCCACGAACACGTTTTGGACGCTCTAGGGAATCGCGTAGTCAGCCACACCGACATCACCCAAAAACCTTTGAACCTCGACCTTCGCTATCCGCTCCCTTCGAGAGTTCGGTTATATGTTTACAATGCGACGGTTCCGCCAGGTGGACGGGCGACAGGTGAACACAAGATACAGCTAATTGTTCCGGGCCAAGCAAGGGGGCAACGAGGAAACTTTGACCACTCGGGCGGAAGAATTCCATTGCTCATTGGGTATCAAAATGAAATGGATGTTTTTGTCCTGTGGGACGCAGCGCTGTACGAAGACTTTGCTTATTCACGAAATGTTCAAGTAAAGGCAGAGACGATTATTGAAGCTTTTGCTGGACAGATTGGCCGTCAGAGCCGTCATCTGGGAACAGACCAAACGGAAGTTGTTTTGACCGCGAGGCCGGATCATCTAGCCGATGTGATTATCGAGCGATACAACATTTTTCTCAGACGCGTTGCGGGAGACGCTGAATGAGCCTTTCGGAGCTTCAATTGAAAACCGGCTACCGAAAGGGGCTAGACGATATTGCCTCCGAGTTTTACATGCCTTGCATGTCAGAAGCGACGGGATATGACCGCGCGGTGGGATTCTTCAATAGCGCAATCTATGTAATCTCTTGGCCGACGCTGCGAGATTTTGTCTCCCGAGGCAGCAAAATGAGACTCATATGTTCACCGGTTCTCTCCCCGCATGATGTCGAAGCGATTAGCGAGGGATATAGCTCTCGGATGGAAGCAGAAAATGCGACGCGTCTTCGAGAGCAAATACAGTCAATGGTGGCGAGTCCGTTCCTTTACAAACCGACGAAGGTATTGGCCTCGCTTGTGGCACTGGACGTTATCGAATTTCGCGTCGCATTCATGGAAAAGATTCCTGGCCACGAGCGAATCTTTCACGAAAAGTTGGGCTTGTTTCGCGACGGAAATGGCAACACGGTAGTGTTCAAGGGATCGATGAACGAAACCTGGGCGGGCCTTTCTGCCGATGGCAACCTTGAATCGGTGGATGTTTTTGTCTCATGGGAGCACGCGCGGGAATCTCAACGCGTAAATCAGGAAAAGGCTTATTTCGAAGAACTTTGGAAGAGTGAATTCAGTGGGGTTACGGTCCGGCCATTTCCAGAAATAGCTAGGGAGGAGCTGATTAGCGCAGCTGACATAAAGGGATGGCCCGATCTCGTTGATGAAATCTGTCGCGAAATCGAAGCAGCGAAACGCTTTACGGAATCTGGACACGGAGCGCCGCGAACACTTCGACCACACCAGAGCCAGGCTTTGCAGGAATGGGAGAGACGCGGACGGCGCGGCATTCTCGAACATGCTACAGGGAGCGGAAAGACTTTTACCGCCCTCTGCGCAATCAGGGATGCATTGAAAAAGCAGGAGATCGCTTTGATTTTGGTGCCAAGCGAAATCCTAGTCGCACAGTGGCGAGATGAAATCTCCACCACCCTCGCTGACCTAGAACCGCAGTTGCTCATTTGTGGCGCCGGCCATGTGAGATGGAGGAGCGAGAGTCTTGTTGGGCCATGGTCCCGACCGGGAACTCGGCCTCGCATCATCCTAGCTACTATGCAAACAGCAGCTTCTGATGACTTTCGAGAGATATTGAGACAAGGTCAGCACCTGTTCATGGTTGCTGATGAAGTTCATCGTCTCGGCAGTATCGAACACCTTAAGATTCTGAGCTTCGAAACCGGGCCACGTATGGGCCTCAGCGCGACACCTCGCCGCGCTGGAGATCCGACTGGAACAAATGCCATATTAGGATACTTCGATGGAATTATTCCCCCACCGTTCACTCTCAAAGATGCCATCGAATCGAATGCACTCACACCATATTTGTACTACGTCCATCCAGTTGAATTGTCACCAGGTGAGCAGGATGCCTGGCATGACCTTACTCGAAGGATTAAGCAGTATGCCGCTCGTAACGCCAAGAAACAGGGTGAGACGGACAATGAACCACTGAAACGACTGCTCATTGAGCGTGCGCGAATCTTGAAGGGCGCGGAGCGCAAAGTACCCCTCGCTCGCGAGGTGCTCCTTGAATATTATGAGAAGGGCCAAAGATGGATCGTCTACTGCGACAATTTGGAGCAGCTACAGAAAGTTATTTCGGAATTGCGAAAGGGCGGAATTGAAGCGAGCGAATATCACTCCGCCATGAGCGGCGACCGCGTTCAAACTTTACGACTCTTCGATCACCAAGGAGGAGTCCTTGTTTCAATACGTTGCCTCGATGAAGGTGTAGATATTCCTTCTGTCAGCCACGCTTTAATACTTGCATCCTCACGAAATCCAAGGGAATTCATTCAAAGAAGAGGACGCGTGCTTCGTAGAGCCGACGGGAAGGCCGTGGCTTTCGTACATGACGCCATAGTAGTACCTTTGACGACAAGTAATGACGACTCGGGTGTGGATCTCCTTGCAGGAGAAATGACAAGGGCTATAGAGTTTGGTAGAAACGCTCTGAACCCATCATCGATTACTGACCTGGAACGAATTGCATTGCGTTTCGGGTTGGACTACGAGGATCTTGCCGTGTCTGGATACGAGGAAGACTGAAGGCCACATGGATATTCTTTCTACGATTTTGGAACTGCGTCAGACGCGTTACCCCAATCTTCCGGCGGATCTTGTGAAAGAGATCGTGTCCATAGAGACCGACTTCGCCGAAGACAGAGCAGAGGCGTTTAAGCGAGTGAATCAGGCGCTCGAACGTCATTTGAACACGTCATCGGGGAACGACCAGTGTTGAAAATACGCAGCATTACAGTCAGCGATTTCGGACCTTTCAAGGGTGAGCAAGAAATTGAACTTCCGAAAGAGGATGGCGTAGTAATCGTCTATGGCGAAAATATGCGCGGCAAGACGACCCTGCTCAACGCTATTCGATATGCTCTGTTTGGAAAAGTCTTGACGCGTGGATCAGGAGAAATTCAACTGCACCAAATAGGCAATTGGGAGAGCGCCGCCTCGGGTAAGTATGGATTTCACGTAGTTCTCGCCTTCGAACAAAACGGCGATGCGTATCAACTTACGCGAGAATGTCGAGTGAGGCCAGGGATAGGTCGCCCAATGTCAGACGTGGACTACATCGAGGAATCCTTCCTTACCAAGAACGGGTCTGCGATGGGGCCAGACGAGGCAACATTGGAACTCGGCAGAATCATGCCCGAAACAGTCTCCCGATTTTTTCTGTTCGACGGTGAACTACTCCAGCAATACGAGGAATTGTTGCGGAGCGAGAGCGACATGGGCCGTCAGATCAAGGACGCGATTGAACGGATTCTTGGAGTTCCCGTCCTGACCAATGGTCGGGCGGACTTGAGCCAATTACATCAGCTAGCTCAATACCAAGAAGCAAAAGCAGCACAACGCAATCAAAAGACTCAACAACTGGGTAATCTCCATGCAGAACTACTCGGTCGAAGAGAAGCCATGCAGCAGGAAAGCGCGCGCCTCCGGCAAGACCTCGAGCGGCTGAAGGTCACCAAGACGGCGAGGGAAGAACAAGCCAAAAAGCAGGAACAATTAAGAGCCCTCTTGGGACAACGGGAACGTCTCCAGGAAGAAATCAGCACCCTCGAGGCTAAGATCGCGGAAAGGGAGGAGCGACGGAAGAACTTATTGACCACAGCATGGCGAAGTATTCTTGCACCGAAAATTACGGCCTTGCGCGAGCAAATAGTGGGGCAACTCCGTGATCTGCGCGAGCAGGCCACGCGGCGATTAGTTCAAGTGGAGACAACGGATGCGATCCGAAGAGCACTCTCTAACGGAAACTGTTCGCTCTGCGAACAGCCATTAACTGAGCATACGAAACAACGTCTTAAAGGGCGCTTGGTAGAATTAGGGTCTCGAGTCCAAGACATAGATTTTGATGGGGAGATTCACAAGCTGGAAACTCGGATTTCCCATCTCAGCCAGCAGCAAGCTGACAATTCTATTGCCGTCCTTCAAGAAATCTCAATTGCAATCGACGACTTCCGAGTTACGAAGACAACTACCGAAGATCGGCTTCGCGACCTAAAGGAACAGACCGAAGGCCTCGACGAAAGCGAACTTCGGCGCATCTATGGGGAGTACGAGAAAGCCGTGCAGGAAATCGCCATCGTCGAAAAAGGGCTCAAAGCTCAAGACGACGCTCTAGCGACGATAAACACGGACATCATCAGGATTGAAACCGAGCTTGTTAAGAAAGGTGGGAGCGACCTGCAGAAGGAGCGCAAGCGACGTGAAATCTCGGAAGGTCTTCGGAATCTTTTTGACGAAGGCGTGAAAGTTTACCGCGATAAATTGAAGGCAAAAGTCGAGAAAGACGCGACTGAGCTTTTCCTGCAACTTACTAGTGAACCAGATTACGCCAGTCTTAGCATAAACAACAGTTATGGACTGACCATCGTCCACAAAGATGGAAACAGCATTCCAGTGCGCTCGGCCGGCGCTGAGCATGTGGTAGCCCTCTCCCTTATGGGATCACTCCAAAAGAATGCTCCCTTGCGCGGACCGATCATCATGGATTCGCCGTTTGGTCGTCTCGATAGCGTTCACACAAGAAAAGTAATTCACACGCTGCCTAATATGGCCAGCCAGGTTCTGCTTTTTGTGTATGAATCTGAGCTCGAGCCCAAGCTTGCTCGCAATGAGCTAAAGGGTGGGCTGCGTAGCGAATATAGGATCGTTCGACACTCCGCTCGTTTTTCCACCGTTGAGAAAGCGGTTTGAAAGAATATGACTGAGGACAAAAAGACGATTGGATTGACAGCTGAAAATCGTTCCGTCATGGAACGAATCATGGATAAAGGCTTTTTCCGCGACCAAAAAGATGCCGCGATGTTCGCTATGGCATATGCCATCAGACAAGGACTTCAACCAGGTAACGCAGAAGGTACAAATACGATTTGGAATGTCGGCAGCCTCGACCCGGACGGAGAGATAAGGATACTTATCGGGAATCTCTTTCCAGAAACGGCGACGCCCTATCGTGTCGTGGAATCGTTTGTTAACGCGGGGTTGTTGCAGATCGGGTTCCGCATGGACAAAGAGGCTGGAATAGAAATTACTGATCTTCTCGGGGAGGCCGCCCCACTCAGTGAAAAGTAAGGCTCTGGCTTACGGCTTGCAGTGATCAATGGTGGCTTTCATCTTTGTTGTGAAATGCTTCCAAATGTCAGTGGTGAGCGGGTTTGCCTTCAAGTCGGTTCGATACTTGTCGATCACGTCAGCAATTAGTGCGTGGAACTTTGTTGCGTGGACAGTATGTGTCCTTGAATCAAATAATGGCTTTCTGTTTGCTCTTGTAATCTGCCAACCGCCTGTGGTTTCCCCTTGATGAAGGATTCCGCATCTAATGTTTTTCCAGAACTCCTCGGCGCAAGGTCTGAAATCCAAAAACAAATCTTCGCGATCAAAGAAGTAACCGAACGCCTTTTTACTTTTCCCGTCTGATGACCGCCAACCTTGCCGAAAAGTTTCATAGGCTTCAATCAGCAAGCATGACAATGCCATAATCGCGAAGCCGTTCTTCTCGTCAGAGTTCAATGCCATGACTGGTTCGATGTACCTCTCCCGTACGCGCTCCCGAAAGAATTCAGCGATCTTGTCCTTGCTTCGTTCACCCTCCGATTGCCAAATCTTATAGTCTGCAACAGTGACATGACCGCTTGGAGTGAGTGTCGATTTCCAGCAAAGGATTGTGTCATTGGGCATGGTCTTGGCTCCTAAACTGGCCTTTCCGTCCGACTTGGCCGCGTGTATAGTAAGTCCATTATGGGTGCTTCACCTGGCGTGTATGTCTTCAAGCGGAACGGTCGCGTCGCTTACGTCGGACGCAGCGATTCAGACGTCGCTGCTCGAGAGAGTCAATCGTTCAACCAGGCAGACTACGACCTAACGACGACAATCTACGAAACACCATCTGCGCGAGAAGCGTACCGCAAAGAATGTCGCCTATTCCATCGGCATGATCCGATTGACAACGAAGTCCATCCTCGGGTCCCTGCCGGATCAAAATGGCGGTGCCCGGTTAATGGGTGTCCTTGGTCCTAATCGCGCCTCCGCAGCCGCTTATCCTGCCAATGTTGGGACACCGGAGTTTTTCGCCTCAAGTTCTCTGAGGTGAAAATTGGGGGGACTCTATGCATGCGCAGCCACATTTCTGTACATCGTGCCACTACCAAATATTTTTCTAACTCGTTTGTTTTCAAAAATCTGACTGAAGAGGAAGGACTTCCAAGAGATGGTACGCCTGCCTTTGGCGTAACATCCCCGGTTCAGGGCCGGGTGTCCCGATCGAAATATCCCGCCTTGTTTCTTTAGCTTGTCGCGAACCATCTTTACGCCTCTTCACTGTGGAATTGTCTAGGCAGGAGGTCTGATTTCCGGGTGGGCTCTCCGAATCTCAGCCAGGGTTCGACGCCGTAGTACACTGCGGACATGGCCGATGCTGCAATCCTAGAGCGAACGGCAGTCGTGAATCGCGGGCGAAGACTCGAATATTTCACAATTGCGTGGAATACCTTAGAGGGCTTGATAGCGATTGTTGCAGGAGCATTTGCGGGCAGCATTTCGCTCGTCGGTTTTGGAATCGACAGCTTCATCGAAGTGACCTCCGGGTCGGCCTTACTGTGGAGGATGTCCGTTGATGCAGAAGTGCATCGCCGCGAGCTGAATGAGAAGTGGGCTCTGAGGATTGTCGGAATTTGCTTTCTTCTGCTGGCTGCCTACATCGTGTATGAATCTGTTTTGGACTTGCGGTCCCGTCGGGCTCCCGAACGCAGCATTCCTGGAATTATTCTGGCGTGTGTCTCGTTGATCGTTATGCCTCTACTCTCGCGAGCCAAGCGAAAAGTGGGACACGCGCTGGGCAGTCCAGCTATGCACGCGGATGCTAAGCAAACAGAGTTTTGCACGTACTTGTCCGCGATATTGCTGGCCGGATTGCTGCTCAACATAATGTTCGGTCTATGGTGGGCCGACCCAGTTGCGGCCCTCATCATGGTTCCTATTATCGCGAAAGAGGGGATTGAAGGATTGCAGGGTAAAGCCTGCGATGAATGCCGCTCATGATAACTACTGGTATTGAATCTAGGCCTCGCCCTGACGCTCCTGGCTGTTAGCCGGGGAGGCGCTCTGAGCCGACCCACAGTTGAGCCAGATCTCTGAGATTGTGTTTGTATGTACGCGTTACCAAGTATTCTTTCCCACCCGTTACACGGAGCCTGTACTCTCCCGTCGATAAAGGTTGGACTTTTTCCACTGCCGAAATATTCACGAGGACCGAGCGGTGAATGCGAATAAAACCGTAGGGCCTGAGCTTCTCCGCCATAGACGAG
>Ga0210409_10003436_pt1 | contig 17731 bp, 9 predicted proteins | sample IncBWH17MmetaG_FD_161649 | JGI IMG/M metagenome (GOLD analysis project Ga0210409, IMG submission 161649) | Forest soil microbial communities from Barre Woods Harvard Forest LTER site, Petersham, Massachusetts, United States - Inc-BW-H-17-M | ecosystem: Environmental > Terrestrial > Soil >... | reverse complement strand
CAGAGAAGATCGTGGAAAGCTGGAGCGGCGACCTCAATACGTTTGAGCAGGCCCGCAAGCAGTATTTCCTCTACAAGTAGATAGCATGAAGCAAAGGCGAGAAGAGGTCCTGACGAACGCCGGCGCCTGCTAGGCTTGCCCCGTCCAGTTTATTTCCGTTCCGCACAATCGCGTGTGATACATTTTGGGGCATGCGGATCGTTTCGCTGCTGCCCTCGGCCACCGAGATACTCTTTGCGCTGGGCTTCGATCGCGAAGTCGTCGGTGTCAGCCACGAATGCGATTTCCCGCCACAGGCTCGCAAAAAGCGCGTGGTGATTCAGTCGCGCATTCCACATGATGCCGCGCCGGCGGAGATCGATCGTCTGGTACGGGAATACGTCTCTCGAGGCGAGAGCCTCTATGCGGTCGATGGGCAAGCGTTGCAAGAAGTCGCTCCCGACCTGATCATCACGCAGGATTTGTGTCATGTATGCGCCGCCTCGCCGGACGATTTGGCAGCAGCACTGGCGCGCTTCGCGGAGCGACCCGAGGTGCTGTGCCTCAATCCCCAGGATCTCGGCGATGTGTGGCGCGACATTCTGTGGGTCGGCGAGCAGACGCTGCGTGGACGCGCCGCTGAGGCGCTGCTGGAACGAATTGGGGAAAGACTGGGATCACTGGAGCGAATTATCGCGGAGAGAGCGGAGCGCCCGCGCGTCGCGTTCCTGGAATGGTTGCAACCGTTTTACGTTGGGGGACACTGGGTTCCGGAGATGATCGAGCTCGCCGGCGGGCGCGACGTCTTAGGCCGGGTACATACGCCCTCCTTTCGCGTGACGCTCGAAGAGATTGTCGCCTCGGCGCCGGAAATAATTCTCCTCTCCCCATGCGGTTACGGCGCGCAACAGGCTCGAAACGAATATCTATCGATGGTCCACCCGGACGAATGGAACGTCTTACCTGCCGTGCAAAGCGGCCGTGTTTATGCGTTGGAGGCCAATAGCTATTTCTCGCGGCCTGGACCGCGGCTCATCACCGGCATCGAGGCATTGGCCAAGGTTTTTCATCCTTCGATGAAAGTAGGGCGCGAAGCTGAAGCGGCGGCGGTGTCTGTGGCAACCGCCACAGCAAGAGCGGCCACGGCCGTCTCAGCGCGCTGACCAAACGCCCTTGTGGAGCACGAACAGATTGTGTGCAGCGAAAGTGGGTGAAATGAATCCGAACGCAGAAGAATCGGTGACCCTGCCCGTCGCGGAACGGAATTCCTCATTGGCCCGCGCCGATGTTTCGACAGCGCGACTGTTGCCCGCAGGCCAACTCGTTCCTTTCATTCTCGTTACCGTTTTGTTCTTCCTCTGGGGCATTCCCAATAATCTCAACGACGTTCTGATCCGCCATTTCATGAAGTCGTTCGCGATATCGCGCTTCCAAGCCGGTTTGGTCCAGTCCGCTTTTTATATGGGATATTTTCTGTTGGCCATGCCCGCGGCATTTCTCATGCGCCGCGCCGGATACAAAGTGGGTTTCGTCATCGGACTCGTCCTTTTCGGAGCTGGCGCTTTTTTGTTCTGGCCGGCGGCGCTGGCCGGCAGTTATGGATTTTTTCTTTTCGCGCTTTTCGTGATCGCCAGCGGCCTGTCGTTCCTGGAGACTGCCTCGAATCCTTTTATCGCGCAGTTGGGCGACCCGGACAGTTCAGAACGCCGTCTGAATTTCGCGCAAGCCTTCAATCCCTTGGGTGCGATCACGGGGGCCTTGATCGGAACCATCTTCATTTTTTCGGGAATTGAATTAACGCCGCAGGAAGTCGCCATACAGGAGGCTAGTCATACCTATCAGGCGTACCTCCGTTCCGAAACGCTCCGAGTCATAAAGCCTTATCTGGTCATCGGTGTGGTCGCGCTGATCTGGGCGGTGCTCATTCTGCGCACTAAATTTCCTTCGATTCATAGCGAGCATGAAAATGAAGCAGGGGATCGTGGGCGCGTGCGCGACCTGTTCCACCATCCCCATTTCCTTTTCGCGGTGGTCGCGCAATTTGTTTATGTAGGCGCGCAAGTCGGAACGTGGAGCTACTTCATCACTTATGTTCAGGAGTATGCGCATCAATCCGAAAAGATTGCCGGCTACTTTTTGACCGGCACGCTCGTTGCTTTTGGCGTAGGGCGCTTCGCGTCGGCCTGGCTGATGCGTTTTATTGTGCCAAGCAAGCTGATGGGCGTCTATTGCGTCGTCAACGTCATTTTGGTTGCGATTGCTGTGCTGACCCCCGGCTGGCTGGGCTTGTGGTGCGTTTTCCTCACAAGCTTTTTCATGTCGCTTATGTTTCCGACCATCTTCGCTCTTGGACTGAAAGGTCTGGGGCCTAACACCAAGCTGGGCGGCTCGCTATTGGTAATGGCGATTGTCGGCGGAGCCGTGCTCACGCCGCTCATGGGATTCATCTCCGAGAAAACTCATAGCCTGGCAATTGCATACTCGGTCCCCTTGTTCGCTTATTTGATCATCGCGCTGTATTCCTTCTGGGGCTCACAGCAACGCAATCCAAACTTTATTGCCAATTAAACCCTGGCGTGTGAAGAGGAGGCCTATGCGCAAAGCCGGCAAACAGCGTTCCTTGTGGCTGTGGTCACTCTGGTTGGCGGCGACTTCGATGCCCCTCATCGTCGGGGGCCAAAGCACGCAGCACATGGCGCCCGCCAATTCGCAGGACGCGCAAACTATCGATGAAGCCTGGCAACGCGCCAGTTCTAAATATGATTCCGAGCGCAATGCGATTTTGAAAGAAGTGCGCCGGGGCGCCAATGAGGGCCCCTATCGCGCCGATTGGCAATCTCTGCAAAAATATGAGGTCCCCGACTGGTATAAGGACGCCAAGTTCGGCATCTTCATTCATTGGGGTGTGTATTCCGTTCCGGCTTTTGGAAGCGAATGGTATCCGCGCAACATGTATCGCCAGGGCTCGGACGAATACAAGCACCACCTCAGCACCTACGGCCCGCAGTCCAAATTTGGCTACAAGGACTTCATCCCCATGTTCCGCGCCGAGCATTTCGATCCCGCGGCTTGGGCGCGCCTTTTCAAGGAAGCCGGAGCGAAGTATGTGGTTCCGGTTTTCGAGCATCACGATGGTTTCGCAATGTATGACAGCGGCCTTTCCGATTGGACGGCCACGAAAATGGGTCCGCGACGAGATGTGCACGGAGAATTAGCGAAAGCGGTTCGCGCCGAGGGACTCCATTTGGGCGCGTCTTCGCATCGCGTGGAGCACAATTTCTTCCTGGAGGGCGGCCGCCAAATTGAATCCGACGTCAACGATCCGCAGTTCGCGGCTTTCTACGGTCCGGCCCATACCTGGATGGAAAGCAAGCAGTCTCTGCTGACCGACTGGACCTACGTCAGCGACGCCTACCTTGACGATTGGCTGGCGCGCGATGCGGAAATCGTCAGGAAATATAAGCCGGAGCTATTTTATTTTGATTGGTGGATTGGACAGCCCTCTGTTCGCCCGCACCTGATGGACTTCGCCGCGTTTTATTACAACGATGCAGCCAGCCGCGGGTCTGTGAGCGTCATCAACTACAAGCTTGATGCTATGGAAAAGCACTCCGCGGTTCTTGACGTGGAACGCGGCCAGTTGAACGACATTCGCCCGCTGTACTGGCAAACCGATACGTCCATCAGCAACAAATCGTGGGGTTACATCGAGCACGACAGCTTTAAGTCGACGCAAACCATCATTCACCAGCTTATAGACATCGTCAGCAAGAACGGCAACCTGCTGGTGAACTTTGGCCCGCGTTCTGACGGTACGATTCCGGACGAAGTGCAAACGGTGCTTCGCGGAGTTGGATCTTGGTTGAAGACCAATGGCGAGGCTATCTACGGCACTCGTCCATGGAAAATTTATGGCGAGGGCCCCACTAAAATTGTCGAAGGAGCTTTTCACGACACCGAAGCGCAACCATTTACCGATCGCGATTTTCGCTTCACCACAAGAAAAGACGCACTGTACGCGTGTGAGCTAGGCTGGCCCGCCGGCGGCGAGGCGGTCATTCACTCTTTCGCCGAAGGGCAGCTCGATGGGCGCAAGGTCGCTTCCGTGTCGCTGCTGGGATCACCGTCTCCGATTTCCTTCGACGTGCAGAACGACGGCGTGCATCTTCGACTGCCCGCTACGCCACCAGGCAAGAGTGCGTACTGTTACAAACTTGCCCCTCAACCGGGCAATTGATCATTTTTTTGCGGGTGGGGCTGCAAGGGGCGAGGATGGCGGGGGAGCGGGCGTGCTCGCGAGAGCCGATTTTACTGCTGGCGTGATCTTGTCGGCATTCGCCAGCAAGACACTGACCTGCCAAATTTGCGTATCATTGAGCGCCTCTTTGAACGCGGGCATTCCGGTCAAGCGAATACCATTCTTCGCTTTCCAATACGTCTCCCACGCTGGGTCGTCGGTCACGCCCGTTCCGTGAAAAAGCTCCGGCGGCTTCGGGAACATCCCTTTGGCGATGCCGCTTTGCGCCTCGCCGGGGAGCCCGTGGCAAACGGCGCAGTTCTGCTTGTACACGTCCGCTCCTGCGAGGTAGGTCGTTTCATTTACCGGAACCGGCGGGGGATCGGTATGCGGGTCCTTGTTGACTCGAGCGTTCAATGCGCCGTGGGCGAGCTTCTTCTCAAACATCATGGGTGGATCCGCCACCGCGACCGGTGCCCATCCGGTTGTGAAGTAAAACCAAGCGCCTGCTGCTACCAAGAGCACGCCGATCAAAACCCCGATAATGAACGCTTTGAACATGATCCAGTACTCTCCCACCTCGATTTGTTGTGCGATGGCCAGCCCCGGTCCAGATTCTGTTGTCCCGGCCGGGCAAGCACTGAACGCGCGATAGTGTACTCGGTCGGCGGCCATTTCTGCACGCCGATTTGTGCACCGTGCACTCGGGTAGCCCGCCCCGCTTCGTAACCTTTTATCCCTGCAAGCCGTCCTATCTAGGAATGAGCCGGGTTTTCCGTTAGGCTTGAGTCGGCCACTTAGAGTCGCCTAGCGTCTCCCCCGATTGTCTTGCCAGTGGCAGACTTGCTCGCACAACCATGCGATACAGGAGCATATGAATGGGCCATTTGAGCGCTAATCCAATGGGGCCGAACCCTCCGGGCGAACGACCTCTGGGGCGCGACCCTAAGTCAAAGGGCCATCGCTGGATGTGGATCGTTGCTGTGGCCATCCTAATCGCCATTGGCTTCTGGTATTTCCGCGGATCGCGCATCAGCACAGAGGCGCAGGGGCCGGGAGCGCCCGCCGGGGCCGGCAAGGGGCCAGGTCGTCAGGGAGCTGGAGCCGGCGGCTTTGTAGTGCCCGTGGTGGTTGCTACTGCCCAGCGCGGCGACCTTCCCGTGTACTTCAACGGCTTGGGTACCGTTACGGCCTTCAACACGGTGACCGTTCGCAGCCGTGTCGATGGTCAAATCACCAAAATCAATTTTCAGGAAGGTCAATTCGTCCGCCAAGGGCAAGATTTGGTGGACATCGATTCTCGTCCGTACCAGGTTCAGCTCGAGCAAGCAGAAGGACAGCTTGCCAAGGATCAAGCGCAGCTCCGCGACGTGCAAGTGAACTATGAGCGCTATCAGCTTTTGTACAAAGAGGGCGTAATTCCAAAGCAGCAGGTCGATACGCAAGGCGCGCAGGTCGGGCAATTCGAAGGCTCCATCAAGGGAGACCAAGGCGCGATCGACAGCGCTAAGCTGCAAATCGTTTATTCGCACGTCACCGCGCCGATCAGCGGGCGCATCGGGCTGCGCTTGGTCGATGTCGGCAATATTGTGCACGCCACGGATTCCAACGGTCTGCTGGTGATCACGCAATTGCAACCCATCGCGGTGATCTTTTCGCTCCCTCAGGACCAGCTTCCGCAGGTCGCGTCCCGGCTGCAAAAAGGCGAGCAGTTGGTCGTCGATGCTTACGACCGCGACGACACATCTAAGATCGAGTCCGGCAAGCTGCTCACCATCGACAATCAGATCGATACGTCCACCGGCACCTACAAGCTGAAAGCCGTCTTCAACAACGACAAAAACCTGTTGTTTCCGAATCAGTTTGTGAACATGCACCTTCTCGCCGACGTGAAGAAGAACCTGGTGATCGTACCGGCCTCGGCCATCCAGCGAGGACCGCAAGGGACCTACGTCTACCTAGTGCAAAACGGCAACACCGCCAAAATTCAGACCGTAACGATCGTCCAATCGACCGCCGACAATGTTGGTTTGAGCGCCGGGCTAAATCCCGGCGATACCGTGGTCGTCGATGGGCAAGACAAGCTGCAAGATGGCAGCAAAATCAGTCCGAGCACGCCATCCGCACCAAACGGGCCGAACGCTAATGGAGCGCAGCAGCCTTCGTCGCAGCCGGGCAACACTCAGGGTAACGCAGGAGCTCGGCACCGTTCGCAATCCCCGCAGTCCGGTAGTTCCGCCGGGAAGGCACAATGAGTCCATCCAGGCCGTTTATTTTGCGGCCGGTCGCCACCACCTTGCTGATGGTGGGGATTCTCCTGGTGGGTTTCGTTGCCTACCGACAGTTGCCTGTCTCGGCGCTACCTCAAGTCGATTACCCAACCATTCAGGTACAGACCTTTTATCCCGGCGCCAGCCCGGATGTGATGGCGTCCTCGGTCACGGCTCCCTTGGAGCGTCAATTTGGCCAGGTGCCCGGCCTCAATCAAATGACCTCCACGAGCTCGTACGGCAGCTCGATCATCACCCTGCAATTTGATCTCGATCTGAACATCGACGTCGCCGAGCAAGAGGTGCAAGCGTCCATCAATGGCGCTTCCAATCTTCTTCCGCAAGGGCTGCCCAATCCGCCGATCTACAGCAAAATCAATCCTGCCGATGCCCCGATTCTTACCTTGGCCATTACTTCCAAGTCGCTCCCGCTGTCCAAAGTCGAAGACCTCACCGATACCACGTTGGCGCAGAAAATCTCCCAGCTCACCGGTGTCGGCCTGGTCAGCATCAGCGGTGGACAGCGCCCGGCCGTGCGCATTCAAGCCAATCCCACGGCATTGGCGTCCTATGGGCTAAGTCTCGAGGATTTGCGCACAGCGTTGACGCAAGCCAACGTGGACCAGGCCAAGGGAACGTTCGACGGCCCCCATCAGGCCTACACCATCGGCGCCAACGATCAGCTCATTTCGAGTGCCAGCTACCGCCCACTGATCATCGCCTATCGCAACGGCGCACCAGTCCGGCTCACCGATGTTGCCACCGTGCTCGAGGGCGTGGAGAACGTGCAGCAAGCGGCGTGGGCGGACCAGAATCCCGCGGTCATCTTGAATATTCAGCGGCAACCCGGGGCCAACATTATCGCCGTGGTGGATCGCGTCAAGAAATTACTGCCGCAATTGCAGGCCGCCCTGCCCACCGCTGTGCAAGTGGACATACTCACCGACCGCACAACCACCATTCGCGCTTCTGTCTCCGACGTGCAGTTTTCCCTGATGTTGACCATCGTCCTGGTTGTGTTGGTCATCTTTTTGTTCTTGCGCAGTGTGCGCGCCACCATCATCCCCAGTTTTGCTGTACCCCTCTCGATTGTGGGCACCTTCGGCGTGATGTACCTTCTGGGCTACAGCCTCAACAACCTTTCATTAATGGCCCTCACCATTTCCACCGGTTTCGTGGTCGACGACGCCATCGTCATGATCGAGAACATCTCCCGCTATATCGAAGAGGGCGAATCGCCTCTACAGGCCGCGCTCAAAGGCTCCGAGCAGATCGGTTTCACCATTTTGTCTTTGACGGTCTCCCTCATCGCCGTGCTTATTCCTTTGCTGTTCATGGGCGACATTGTCGGGCGCCTGTTCCGCGAATTCGCGGTGACGCTCGCCGTGACCATCATCGTTTCCGCCTTCGTCTCGCTCACATTGACGCCCATGATGTCCGCCAAGCTGCTCCGCCATCAGAAGGAGGAAGACCAGAGTTGGTTCTACCGCAAATCCGAGCACGCGTTTAATTCCATCATCGCATTCTACGGACGTACGCTGAAATTCGTCCTGCGCTTCCGCACCACCACGCTGCTGGTCACCGCTGCAACTTTGGTCGGCACGATTCTCCTGTACATCTACGTGCCCAAGGGCTTTTTCCCGGTGCAGGACACCGGCGTGATCCTGGGCGTTTCCGAAGGTCCACAGGACGTTTCCTTTGCGGCCATGGTCAGCCGGCAGCGCGCTTTGGCCGATGTGATACTGAAAGACCCCGCCGTCGCCAGTTTGTCCTCCTTCATTGGAGTCGACGGAATCAATACCACCCTCAATAGTGGTCGCATACAGATCAACCTAAAGCCTCTCGATCAGCGCAAAATATCCGCCTCCGACGTCATTCGCCGGCTTCAACCGGAACTCGCCGGGGTCGATGGCATCTCGCTGTTCATGCAGCCAGTGCAGGACCTCACCGTCGAAGATCGCGTCAGCCGCACGCAATTTCAATACAGCCTGGAGGACGTGGACGCGAAAGAATTGGGATACTGGGTCCCACGCTTCATGGACAAGCTCAAGGCGCTGCCGGAGCTGCGCGACGTCGCCAGCGACCAGCAGAACCAAGGGCTTGTTGCGGTGCTTACCATCGATCGCGACACCGCATCGCGCTTGGGAATTCTGCCTGCCGACATTGATAACACCCTGTACGACGCCTACGGCCAGCGCCTGGTCTCCACAATTTTTACGCAATTGAATCAATACCACGTGGTCTTGGAAGTTGACCCGCAATTCCAGCAGAGCCCGGAAGATCTCAAGAATATCTACGTACACTCCTCGGCGGGACAAGCGCCTTCCTCCGGCTCCGGGGCATCGATTAGTGCGACCACGGTCCCGCTCAGCTCTACCGCCACGACGCAGATTCCGCTGAGCGCGTTCACCCGATTCGAGCCCAACAGCACGCCGCTGACAATTAATCATCAGGGCCAGTTCCCGGTGGTCACCTTGTCTTTCAACTTGGCTCCCAACGCGTCGTTGGGCGAGGCTGTCAATGCCATCAATGCCGCCAAGGACCAGATCGGTATGCCGCCTAGCATCGCGGCCACCTTTCAGGGCACCGCCGCGGCTTTCCTGCGCTCGCTCTCCAATGAGCCGATTTTGATCTTGGCGGCCCTGGTAACCGTGTACATCGTCCTGGGCATTCTCTACGAGAGCTACATTCATCCCATCACTATTCTTTCCACGCTGCCATCCGCAGGCGTCGGTGCAATTCTGGCGTTGCTCCTGTGCCGGACGGAATTCAGCATCATCGCGTTGATCGGCATCATCCTGTTGATCGGTATCGTGAAAAAGAATGCCATCATGATGATTGACTTTGCGCTGGAAGCGGAGCGCAAAGAAGGGAAAGCGCCCCTCGACGCGATCTACGAAGCGTGTTTGCTGCGCTTTCGGCCCATCATGATGACCACCATGGCCGCGCTGCTCGGCGGTCTGCCCCTAGCGCTGGGAACCGGAGTAGGTTCCGAACTTCGCCGCCCCTTGGGCATCACTATTGTGGGCGGCTTGATCCTCAGCCAAATTCTTACGCTCTACACCACGCCCGTCGTCTATTTGGCTTTCGACTGGATTGCGCATCGCTTCCAATTCCACATTGGCAATCCGGTCGAAGACCCAGCGGGCGCGCACGGAGACTAAGGCATGAATGTCTCCTCCAATTTCTCACTTCCCTTTATTCGCCGCCCGGTTGCGACGTCGCTCATCACCCTGGCCATTCTTCTCTCCGGCATAGTGGCGTTTCGCTTCCTTCCGGTTGCGCCGCTGCCGCAGGTGGATTTCCCGACTATTTCTGTCGGCGCGAATCTACCCGGCGCGAGTCCGGAAACAATGGCATCAGCCGTGGCCACGCCGCTCGAGCGCCAATTCGGCCGCATCGCCGGCGTGACACAAATGACTTCTTCCAGCGGACTCGGCTCCACCGGAATCACGCTGCAGTTCGATTTGAATCGTGATATCAACGCTGCCGCGCGCGACGTGCAAGCCGCTATCAATGCGGCGCGCAGCCAGCTTCCGCCCGATCTTCCCGGCCAGCCAAATTATCGCAAGGCCAATCCGGCCGACGCGCCGATCCTGCTGCTCTCGCTCACCTCCGAAAATATTCCGGCTGCGCAAATCTACGATGCCGCCGATTCCATCCTGGCGCAGAAGCTGGCTCAGGTGGAAGGCGTCGGGCAAGTCTTCACCTGGGGCAGTTCGCGTCCCGCCGTTCGCGTGGAGGTGAACCCTAATCAACTCAACTCCTACGGCATCAGCTTGGAAACCATCCGACGCTCCCTGCAATCCGCCAACGCCAACCTTGCCAAGGGCTCGGTATCTGACCCCACAAGAATGTCCACCATCTCCGACACCGACCAACTCTTCAAAGCGTATGAATATCAGCCGTTGATCGTCGCCGGACACGCGGGCGCGCCAGTGCGCCTGCGGGATATCGCTGAGGTTAACGACTCCGTCGAGGACACGCGCAATCTCGGTCTTACCAATAATCAGCCTTCCGTGATGCTCGCCATTTTTCGTCAGCCAGGCGCGAACATGATCGAAACCGTGGATCGCATTCTCGCCCTGCTGCCGCGCCTGCGCGCCTCCATCTCCCCCTCATTGCACCTCAATGTAGCCATTGATCGCACGACCACCATCCGCGCCTCGGTGCACGACGTCGAAATCACCCTGATCATTTCCATTACGCTGGTAATCCTGGTGGTTTTCGCGTTCCTGCGTAGCTATTGGGCCACTATCATTCCCAGCGTAGCCGTTCCGCTTTCCCTCATCGGCACCTTCGGGGTCATGTATCTCTGCCACTACACTTTGGACAATCTCTCCTTGATGGCCCTGACCATCTGCACCGGTTTCGTGGTGGATGACGCCATCGTGGTCATCGAAAACATTACTCGTCACATCGAGGCGGGCATGAGCCCCAGGGAAGCCACCATACAAGGCGCCAGCGAAATCGGCTTTACCGTTCTTTCCATGAGCACCTCGCTGGTCGCCGTCTTCATTCCCATCTTGATGATGGGCGGCATCGTCGGCCGTTTGTTCCGTGAATTCGCCGTCGTCCTTAGCGTTGCCATTGGCGTTTCGCTCTTCGTTTCGCTGACCACCACTCCCATGATGTGCGCCTTGTTCCTGAAGCGCGACCCCGGTCACCATGGCCGCACTTACCGTCTATCGGAGAGCCTCTTCAATCGCCTGTTGCATACCTATGACATTGGCCTGCGCTGGGTTTTGCGTCATCAATTCCTGATTCTGCTGCTCACCATCGGTACCGTTTGCCTGAACGTGTATTTGTTCTGGGCCACTCCGAAAGGCTTCTTCCCTCAGCAAGATACCGGCCGGCTCAACGGCATGATTCAGGGCGATCAGGATCTTTCCTTCACGGCCATGTCCCAGAAGATGCGCGTTTTCACCGACATCGTGGCCAAGGATCCCGCCGTGGATTCAGTCACCTCTTTCACCGGTGGCGGGAGCGGCGGAAGCACCGCGCGCATGTTCGCGCAGCTCAAGCCTCTCAGCGAGCGAAAGCTCAGTGCTGACCAGGTCATCGGCCGCATTCGCCGAGCCAGTTCGCACGTGCCCGGAGCCGCTCTTTATTTGCAAGCTGTGCAGGATTTGACCGTCGGCGGCCGCTTCGGCGGCGCGCAATACCAGTACACTCTGCAAGCCGATAATTTGGCTGATCTCACCCACTGGGCGCCCATCATCCAACAGCGCATCGCCAAAGTTCCGGAATTGCGCGACGTCAATTCTGATCAGCAGATGCGCGGCCTGGCCAGCAACATCGTCATCGACCGCGACACCGCCGGCCGCCTCGGAGTCGGGATGCAGGACATCGATAACACGCTGGGCGATGCGTTTGGCCAGCGACAGGTCTCCAACATCTACAAAGGCTTGAATCAGTATCACGTAGTGATGGAAGTAGCGCCGGAGGCGCAGCAGAGCCCCGACGCGCTGAAAACGATTTACGTCCCGTCAAAGTCCGGCAAACTTGTTCCGCTTAGCGCTTTCGCGCACTACGAATACTCGAACACGCCGTTATCCGTGAATCATCAGGGCCTTTTTCCATCCATCACTCTCTCTTTTAATCTCGCTCCGGGCGCTTCGCTCGGTCCGGCCGTGCAGCACATTATCCAGGCGCAACACGAGCTTGGCGTGCCCACCAGCGTTCACGCCACCTTTCAAGGCACCGCGCAGGCCTTCCAGGATTCTCTGGCCAACCAGCCCGTGCTGATCGTCACCGCGCTTTTCGCCGTTTACATCGTCCTCGGCATTCTTTACGAGAGCTTTATTCATCCCATCACGATTCTCTCTACACTTCCCTCCGCAGGCATCGGCGCACTCCTCGCGGTTCAATTCGCTAAGTCCGATCTCAATATCATCGCGCTTATCGGCATCATTCTGTTGATTGGCATCGTGAAAAAAAACGCCATCCTGATGATCGACTTCGCGGTCCAAGCCGAGCGCTTGGAGGGCAAATCGACGGTCGACGCCATCTATCAGGCGTGCTTGCTGCGTTTCCGGCCCATCATGATGACCACTATGGCGGCGCTCCTCGGTGCTCTGCCTCTCGCGCTGGGCAATGGTGTCGGCTCGGAACTCCGTCGCCCGCTCGGCATAACGATTGTAGGCGGGCTTATCCTGAGTCAAATGCTTACCCTTTTCACCACGCCGGTCGTTTACATTTACATGGATCGTATTCAGACGTGGCTGCAAGGCCAGCGCGCCGGCGGTTCCGCTCCCGCTCCTCTCCCCGCCCACTCCGACTAGTAAGAAGTCTTTATTTACGTAAAGAAATAGTAAAGACGGGGGTGCCCCTTAGCACCCATTCTGTACCCCTGTACAGCTAGTATCCTGTAGTCCCCCTGACGCAAACTCACGCCATCCTGAACGGCGCCGTTCAAGGAAATCGGTTCAATTGGGATGTTTGTTTTGTGCGCGACTCTGGTCTGGAACGTTCTTCCTGGTAGTCTTCTCACCTTCTGCGGCCAGTTTTTCGGTGGTAGTCCTGCTATTGCGCTGCGGTTAGCGCCGCCTGTCGGAAGCGGCGCGTGTTGGTCGGAACCGGAGCGTTGTGTAGCCGAAGTATCGTTTAAAAAAATATAAGGTCGGGGGTATGAGAATGGTTCTACGCAAGGTCGTTTCTGTGTTCGCTCTGGTTGCGGCATCCTTGTTCGGGGTGGCCTCTGCTAACGCCAAGGCGTTCTACATCTCGGGCACTTCCTCTCGGACGTCAGGGGGTACGAGTTGCAGTGATGCGCTCTCAGTAGGGTGGTTCAACAATCCGTCAAGTTGGGGCTACGCTTCCCATCAAATCAGTCCTGGGACCACCGTTTTTCTTTGCGGCAGGTTCCAAGGAAGGCCCGGTCAGCAACTATTGATCGCGCAAGGTAGTGGAACCGCGTCCGCGCCGATCACGATTAAGTTTCTACCCGGTGCAATCCTCTCCGCGCCGTATTGGTCCGGCTTAGGCGCCATTTACATCCAGGGCCTCAGCCACATTATTGTGGATGGCGGCGGCAGCGGAGTTATCGAAAACACCGCAAATGGCACCGGCCGTGCCTATCGGCAGAACTCTGTGGCCGTTTACGCTCTGTGGTGCACCAACTGCACCGTACAAAACATCACCATCCAGAACTTGTATGTCCGTACATCAGCCTCGGACCTCGCCCCCACTCATTCCATCAACTGCGTCTATTGGCACCTGGCCAATCAGATGACCGTGAACAATATCACGTGCCATGACGCCTCCTGGGCAATCGTGGGAGACGGCAACAACTTCACCCTGAGCAATTCCAACATCTATCACGTGGATCATGGCGTCGCCTCCGGCCCCTCGGGCAAGGCCTCTGGCTACAGCATCCACAACAATCATTTCCATGATTTCGCCAATTGGGATTCTCCCACCAACACCTATCACCACGATGGCATCCACCTGTGGGGCCAGCGTGGCGGAACAATAGGGGGCGGCTCCATTTACAACAACACTTTTGACGGCGACTTTGGCGTCAATATCACCGCCCACGTCTTCCTGCAGGATTCCGTGCAACACATCTCGGTGTACAACAACATCGCCGTAGCTCCGACCTATCGCACCATCAATTCGATTTGGATCTCCGCCACCTCCACCAGCATGCCCGGCGGCCCGGCCATAGGGAACTCAGCGAACAACAATTCCGTCAATGCCGGTGGCCATCGTGCCGGCAGCGCCATCTTCGCCGACAATCAATTGCAGTTTACCGCCGTCAACAACATCATGGGCGGGGGCGTATCCGACGTCAGCATCCAACGTGGCACGACGTTCACTTCCGTGGGTGTCGACCACAATGTCTATCGTGACTTGTTGGCGGAATTTGGCGACCGCAACGCCTTCAGTTTCAAAGGCCAGTGGTTCTACAGTTTGTCTCAATGGCAGCGCGCTTGCCACTGCGATTATGCTTCCAAGCTCATTCTTGGGAGCCAGACCACCGGCTTTTCCGCTATAACCGGTGGTGCAGGAGCGTCCATCGCGGGGGCGGGTGTGACTGACGTCAGCGGCGGCGAAGTTACTTCCGATGCCGTCAATTTGTCGGTCGTTTCCTCGCCAACCACGACCGACCCCGAATTCGAGATTCTCTATACCGTCGGGGAAGGCAACGGCCTCAACCTGTCGGAGCTAGCGCTCGACGAGCTCGCTCCCCTAGCCTTCGGCATAAACGGAGCCGCTCGACCCGCCAGCGGCCCTTGGAATGTCGGGCCCTTTTAACCCTAGCGCTTCTCGCCCTACCGCATGGTGCCGCGGCTGTGTCCATTCGGACATAGCCGCGGATACTTTTGTCCCGAGATCTTCGCCAGCCTCCCCTGTCTGTCCTTCGCTTGATTGTGCTTAGGAGCTGCCGATCAGGTACCCCGTCAGGAACACTAGGAACCCTCCTACGACCACCTGGAACGTAGCCTGCAAAAGTGGCGTGTCCATGTAGCGGTGTCGGATGTAGGCGATCACCGCCAGTTCGACACACACAACAATGACCGCAATCAGCGTTGCCAGGTGAAAATTGCCGATTAGAAATGGTAGCGTATGTCCAAGTCCTCCCGCCGTCGTCATGAGCCCCGTGGCCGCACCGCGAATCCACGGCGATCCGCGCCCGGTCAGCGAACCGTCGTCCGATAGCGACTCCGCAAATCCCATCGATATTCCTGCCCCGAAGGACGCCGCCAGCCCCACTCGAAAGGCGTCCCAACTGTTGTGGGTCGCAAAAGCAGCCGCAAAAAGCGGCGCCAGCGTGGACACGGACCCATCCATGAGCCCTGCCAGCCCCGGCTGTACGATTTGCAGCAAAAACAATTTGTTGTGCGAAGCCTCTTCCGCTGCTTTCGCGCTTTGCGTCAGGTGTTTTTCTTCCAGGTTGCCGGCCGTCTGCGTGTGCTTGCGTTCCTCATCGGCCAGCTTATTTAGCAATTCGCGCGTCGACGCGTCAGTGGTTCGCGCGATCGCTTTCTGATAGAAGCGTTGCGCCTCCATCTCCATCACTTCCGCCTGCCTCCGCGCCACGTTGACGCCCAGCGGGCGCACCAGCCAAGTCGGATTCCGTCGCAGGAACCCTTTTACGTTTTCCCGCCGGATCAGCGGAATGCGTTCCCCAAAGCGCGTCCGGAACATTTGCAGCAGCCGGTCCCGGTGGACCACTTCTTCCTCGCGCATCTCCTCGAACATATCGGCCGTCGCCGGATACGACTCCCGCAGCGCGTCGGCAAATTCGCCGTAAATCCGTCCGTCCTCTTCTTCCGACGAGATCGCCAGCGCCAAGATCTCTCGTTCACTCAAATCTCTGAATTTCTTCAGCATCAGTCGCAGCCCTCACACACTTCGACCCGCAGCATCGCATAAACCCCCGCGCAAAGTCATCCGCTCTTCCGCTCTTCCCTTTCTCCGTAGGAGTGAAGAGCCGGTTGCCTGAATGACAACGATTTGCGATGATCGAAACTCTCTTCACCAATTCCCATCTTTTGGGTGGCTTGCCAAATGAAAACATGCTTGCTTGCACTTTTGCTTTCTTTCGTACCGATGTTCCCCTCGGCAGGCCCCTCTAGCCAGCAAACGTCTTTCAAAGTTCTGGCTTTCTACTCCACGAAAGTGGAGCCAGATCACGTCCTCTTTGCGGAGGGCGCGCTAAAGTTCTTTTCCGGCCTCTCGGCTAGAAATAACTTTACGTTTGATTCGACCAGCAACTGGGACGACATGAATGATCTTAATCTCGGAAAATACCAAGTGGTCATCTGGCTAAATGATGGGCCTTCACAAGCCCAGCAAAAGCAAGCCTTTCAAAAATATATGGAAAACGGAGGCGCATGGTTGGGATTTCACGTAGCCGCATACAACGACAAAGATTCAAACTGGCCGTGGTTTGTGGATTTCCTCGGCGGCGGCGTATTTCATAGCAACAGTTGGCCTCCATTACCCGCGAAACTCACCGTCGATGATCGTTCCGATCCGGTGACAATGCATCTTCCAAGCAGTTTCCAATCGCCTGACAATGAGTGGTATATCTGGAAACCGAGCCCTCGTCTGAACAAGAACGTTCGAGTCTTGGTCACCTTGGATCGTTCGAACTATCCGATTGGATTTAAGGACGTCCTCGCGAGTGGAGACCTGCCGGTAGTTTGGACCAACATCAAGTACAAGATGCTCTATATGAACATGGGACATGGCGACAAGATATTCGCGAGTCCCATTCAGAACAAGCTGATCGAAGATGCGACACTCTGGCTCGGCACGAACAAGGGTAAAAAGAGTTCTGCGAACAAGGGCAGCGCGACTCCGACAGAGATGCCAGCGCCGACTGGTACGTTAATCAGTCCTTATGCAGTCGTGGTGAACCCGAAAACCAACAAAGACTACGCAGCGAATTCGAGCGACGGCACCGTTACGGTGATGGATGCATCGGCCAATTCCACCACCCTGGTGAGAGTCGGATCGGAACCTATGGCCATTGCTGTAAATCCGGTAACCAACAAAATCTATGTGGGGAACTCAGCGAGCGGCACGGTATCGGTCATCGATGGGGTGACCGACGCGGTGACGGCGACAGTGAGCGTAGGCGCTCTTCCCTATGTCGTTGCGGCAAATCCCACGACCAACAAAATTTATGTCTCGAAAACCTTCAGCAACACCATGGTGGTGATCGACGGCGCAACCAATGCGACCAGTAATCTCAAAGCCGGAATTCAGGCCGACGCCATCGCGGTCGACCCCGTAACCAACAAGCTCTATTTGACCAACTACGAAAGCCCAAATGTAACGGTGATGGACGGCTCGACCAATGACACTACGTCTGTGGCCGTGGGAATGCATGCCTGGGCCATCGCGGCGAATCCGGGCACAAACAAAATTTATGTTGCGAACGCAGGCTCCTCCAATCTAACGGTGATCGATGGCGCGGGCAACGAAACCAAAACCGTGAAGATGGGAGATATTCCTTGCGCGATTGCTATCGATTCGGCAGCAAACCGAATATACGTAGTGAACTATGCGAGCGGCAGTATGACCGTAATCAATGGTGCAGATAGCTCTCTGATTGCAACAGTAGGCGTGGGAGCGGGTCCCCAAGCCATAGGAATCAACCCAGTGACCCACACGATCTACGTGGCCAACACCCACAGCAACAACGTAACCATGATCGACGGCACCAGCAATTCGGTGATCGCAACGATCGCCACAGGAAATGGTCCCTATGCGATTGCGGTGAATACAG
>Ga0210409_10003434_pt1 | contig 17740 bp, 10 predicted proteins | sample IncBWH17MmetaG_FD_161649 | JGI IMG/M metagenome (GOLD analysis project Ga0210409, IMG submission 161649) | Forest soil microbial communities from Barre Woods Harvard Forest LTER site, Petersham, Massachusetts, United States - Inc-BW-H-17-M | ecosystem: Environmental > Terrestrial > Soil >... | reverse complement strand
TCCTTGGCCTCATCATCCTGCTGGGCAAACCTGGCAAGGACATCCCGTTCGGCATTAGTTTCTCCCAATTGCCGGCAGGCGGTCGCTAACATGGCGTAAGCGCAGTCGGGGCCGGTTTGGGTCGGGTAAAGCTCAACCAGTTTCTTCAATGGAGCCTTGGCGGACTCGAATTCCTTCTGCGCCAACAGTGACTTAGCCTGCTCCATCAGGCCGTAATAATTGGTCGGATGTTTCGTCACCCAAGCCGTAAGGCCCCCCACACCATCACCCGAACGAATCGAGTTATCTGCTGCTGGGTTTGACTCGGTAGGCGATTGGCCCTTATGAACAAGTCGGGTCGAGTTGGTCCCGGTTCCGGTTCCAGCCAAGGAATCCGAGTCCCAGGCAGAAGCGGTCCGATCAGTCCGATCAGATAGAAGATCCTCCAGCTTGGGCTTTTCCCAGTCCAACCCCGGAGCCAATCCTTCCGCTCGTTGCTGGACAAAAGCCAGAAAATCCTTTTCGAGCTGTTCCAACGGTGCGCTGTGGGCCGCGATCGCCTCATTGATTTCCTTGCCTGCGCCCAAATCGGTTAAGATGCCTTTGAGCTGGTCCAGGCCGAACTTTTGCACGAGAAACTCCACCACCAGCGAAGACTCATAATAGGCGAATTGCAAGTGCATTGGAGTCGGAGGGGCGAGAAACGCCGCGCTCAGTTTTGAAATAGGAGTCAGTTCACCGCCCAAAACCATTTCGCGGTAACGTGGAGTCATACGTTGCCCCCACGTAGTGTTGGCCTGCGCTTCTTCGTACACCGAAATGCCTTCGCTAAGCCAACGGGGCATTTTATTATGGGTAATTTGCAGCGTGACGACGTGACAAAACTCATGCCACAGCACCGACTCCCAGTTTACAGGGTGTCCAGGATGGGTGGCCGGGCTGTTGGCCGTGACCAGGGTGCCGAAACAAACACCGAGGTAACCCGGGTTGCCCGGCATGCCGAAAGTGCGCACGGCGAAATCCTTTTGTTCCGGAAACACTTCCACGATGGTCGGCCGCTTCACCTCAAACCCATATTTAGCGCACAGATTACTTCGGGCGTGCTCCAATAAATCCAAAACCTGTTGCCCGTAAACCGCCGCTTCATGAGCCCCCATTCGCACCACAAAATCGCGGTTGGTCAGCGTTGCGAATTTCGCCATGGTGTCGTGCAAAGTCGTCAGGTTGAACATTTCAACGTCGTAGCCATCCTGCTTTTGAACGGCGTCGGCCAGGATCCACCCCTCGGTCTCGTCGCCCAGGCGGAGCAAATCCTGAGCAAGCTGGGCTTTGGCGGGAAGGTAGTCGGGATCCAAGCGCAAGGCCTCGCGTTGATGGGCCGCGCCTTCGGCAAAGCGATAGTTTTGTGACAGTTTTTGTCCAATCAAATGATCCACGCGCGGATTGTTGGTCCAATACTTCAGCGCGTTGAGCCGGGCGGAATCTTCGAGCTCGGGTTGATGATTGAGGTGCGCGACCACGGCGCGGTAAGCCCAGGCATCCGGTTCCCAAGGATTGATTGATTGAATCCGATCCAGCACCTGCCCGGCCTCGCCATAATCCTCCGCATCGATGCTTCGGTCTGCCAGCAGCAAGAGACTGCCCACATGGTTAGTATTGTGTTCGAGGGCTTTCTCCAGCGAATCAGCCATCAGCGACGCATCGCTCGGCGCGTAGGCCTTAGCCAGGCCGCACAGAAGATCTGGATCGTCGGGGAGTTGCTTAAGGCCTTCCTGGAACCGCTTGGCGGCCAGCGCAAAGTCATGCTTTTCCAGGGCAAGTCCGCCGGTAGCCAGGTAGCCCTCTCTCAAAGCGGGGTCCGCTTTCCGAGCGGGATCAAATAGGTTATCCAGGACCAACTTAGGATCCGCTCCCTTGAGCAGAGCCGCCTGCCCGAACACGATGAGGCTCTCCCCCTCGCGGTAGGCGGCCGGTTGATTGTTTACTTGCCTAACGATGCGATCGGTGATTTCTGAAGCCGCTTCAGGCATCCCGTTGCAGAGGAAGACCTGGCGCGCTTGCCATTGGAGCCGGATGCCCCAGGAATTCTCTTCAAGCGCATTGGTCATGGCCTGGTAGGCTTCGGGGTATTTCCCTGAAGCGAGCAAGGCTTCACTGAGAAGTACCTGCCATTCCTCGCTGGCCGGACGGTGGCGCACCATTTCCTTTGCCGTTTCAATGCAAGCCGGATAATTCCCTGTAAGAAACAACTCCTGCGCCTCCTTCAACTCTGCTCCCTGCAAATCAAACCAATAAGCCGTGCATAGCAAAACGCCAAGCCAGGGCCAAGCTCTCGCACCGCCAGGGCGGCGTCTCATTTGTCCTCTGCTAATCAAGTGAACTGCGCAATCTAAACCATTCGCGCCTGTCGCACAAACAGTTGTCGTTCCTTCGATGCCGATTTAGACGCCGAAGCTCCACAAAAGGTTGCGACAGAGATCGCTCCCTGGGACCCGAACTTCCAACAGTCAACATCGAACATGCAACATCGAACGGTTGCCACTTAGAGCCGCTCACAGCCTTAGTGGTCAACATGTAAAGGCCAACTTCGAGTTATAGTTCAGGTTCATGGAGATCTGCTGTTCACCATGCGCCGGGAGACGGCCCGGCGCTGAGGTTCGACTTTGGATGTTGGACGTTCGCTGTGCAAGTCTGATTGATATTGCTGAGCTCCTGCCTGCTCGTTCAAGGCAGATCCCTTTGTTTCCTTCGTTTGCTTCTGTTCGATTCTGAATAACGCCTGGATGGGCCGGCGCTTTTTCGTCAGGCTCGAGGGTGTGCCTGATCGTAAGCTTTCTTGAGCCGTTCGGTCGTCAGGTGCGTGTAGACCTGAGTCGTGACCAAATGGGCATGGCCGAGCAACTCCTGCACGCTCCGCAGGTCGGCCCCGGCATCCAGGAGATGAGTAGCATAGCTATGCCGCAGTTTATGCGGTGTCAGCTTCGGGTCCAGTCCGGCGATCGCCAGGTACTTCTTCAGACGCAATTGCAGGTCCCGTGGCGAAACCGGGCGAATTTCCGTTGCGCCAGCCAGAAAAGCGGGTGAATCGCCACTCGGCGAATGTGCCAAAAGCTGCCAGTACTCGCGGATTGCCTTGAGCGCCGGCTCGCCAATAGGAATCACCCGTTCCTTTTTGCCCTTTCCCCGAGCCCGCACCGACTTGCTTGCCCAGTCGATGTCCTGTGCCTGCAATCCGCAAAGCTCGCTGATGCGCAGGCCGCAAGAGTAAATCGTTTCCAGGATCGCCACATCGCGCCGGCAGAGGGTTTCCGCCACGCTTCGCTTTGGGCCCTTGCGGGCAATGGGCAACTTCAAGGGGGCTGCCAACAGGTCAACCATTTGCTGAGCCGTCAAAAACTTTGGCAAACGCCGTCCTAGCTTTGGGAGTGAAAGATTCTTGATGGGCGAGGCAGCCAACTCCCCGCGACGAATCAGGAACTTATAGAACGTTCGCAAGGCGGAAAAGCGCAACTGGATGGCCGCCCGGCCTAGATTGTGGCGCCCGAGAAATCGTAGATAAGCGCGAAAATCGTCCCTCGAAAGCTGATCCCAGGCAGGGGGCCGCTTGCGTTCCTCCAGGTGCCAGCGATGAAAGTCGGTCAACGCCTGGCGATAGTTGCGCTGGGTATAAGCCGACGCCCCGCGATCCACAGCGAGGTGCTGGAAGAATTGCCCGAGGCGCGGGTCGAGCGGAGCCCCCTCGTTCGCGGGGCTACTGGAGGGTTCCTCGCGGTCCATATGAACCCAAACGGCTTCCTAAGAGGATTGATCCTTGCTCGCCTCGGATTCGCGGGGGGGGAATTCGAAGCCAACCTTGCCCATTTCATCCAGCACCAGGTAGGCCGAGAACGGTTTCCCCCCCTTCGAAATGAACTGAGTCAACAAATCGGTTCTGCCATTGGCCAGCAGCTTGGTGACTTGGGCAAGCTCAATCGGTTGCTGCAGGATGGTTTTGCCAACCTTGAACTTGCAGGGACGTTTCTCTGCCTGCGATTGCTCGCACAAATAGGCGGTATCAGTCTCAAATACCTGGCCGTCGCATTTGGGACATTTGCCAATGGGTGTTTTGCCCGTGAAATCAATTTTTATCGGCGGTTCCTTTGGCTCGGTGGATTTGCCGCCAGGGCGTTTGGCCTTCGCCGGGCGCGGTTCAAATTCAAAGCCAATCTTTCCATCCTTTAGCACCAGGAAAGCTTTGAAAGGTCGGCCCTTTTTGGAAATAAACTTGGGCAGCAGATCGGTTTTGCCGCTGGCCAGCAGTTTCTCGACCTGCGCCCGCTCGATCGTTTGTTGCAGGATCACTTTGCTGGCTCGAAAATCACAGCTTCGTTGCGCCCCGACGGATTTTTCACACAGAAAAGCCATCGCGGTTTCGAAGACCTGGTTCCCGCACTTGGGGCATTTGCCGACCGGTTGTTGGCCGGTGAAGTCCACTTCCGCAGCCGCGCCGTCCCCGTTGCGCTGGTCCGGTCCGAAGTCAAATTTGGCCTCATTCTGTTCATTCAGCTTCAGGACGGCCGCAAACGGCCGGCCCATCCTGCTGCGGAAGCCCTGGAGCGGGCCAATCTGTCGGTCGCGAATGAGTTGCTCGATTTCCTTGCTCTCGAACAGTCGGCCGGAAATGATCTTCCAAACCGAGAAATCACATTTGGTGCACTGAAAGGCTTTGTACTTTTCATGCACTTCCCCGCCGCACTTCGGACAGGGCACCGACAGCACACCGAAATCGCCAGGGATCGTATCGAGCTCGAACTTTTTGGCGCGGTCGACGATTCTCCGGGTGATCTCCTGGATTCCGGTCATGAACTCGCCGCGGCTTTTCTGCCGCCGCTGGACCTGGCGCAATTGAAATTCCCAGTCGCCCGTCAACTCCGGTTTGGTAAGCTCGGGGATCCCCAGCCCGTTGAGCAATTCCATCAGGGAAAAGGCTTTGGCCGTTGCCTGGAGTTCCCTGCCCTGTCGCAGCAAGTATTGCTCGGCCAGCAAGCCTTCTATAATGGCAGCTCGAGTTGCCGGCGTCCCCAGACCTTTTTCGCTCATCGCCTCACGCAATTCCTCGTCTTCGACGAGTTTGCCCGCCCCTTCCATCGCGCTGAGCAGGGTGGCCTCGGTAAACCGCGCCGGGGGCTTGGTCTGGTTCTGCTTTACTTCAATGCTCCTGGTATCCACTTGTTCGCCGGCTTTGACCGGTGCCAGTGTCGGTGTGTCTTCGTCCTGCGCTTCCCTACCGTAAACAGTGAGCCAGCCGGGATTGACCAGCACTTTGCCCGCGCTTTTGAATGGTTCCCCCTCCACCCGCGTGATCCGTGTCGTTTCCAGAAATTCCGCCGCCGGATAAAACACCGCCAAAAACCGTTTCGTGACCATGTCGTAGAGCTTCTGTTCCGGCTCGTTCAAGCCTTTGGGCTGCTCCGTCGTGGGAATGATCGCGAAGTGGTCGGAGATCTTGGCGTTGTTGAAAATGCGCTTGTTCGGTTTAACCCATTGGTTCTTCAGAATCGTGTCGGCGAACGGCGCGTAGCTCGTTCCATTAAGCATGTTCAGCGTGTTGCGAACCGTGCTCAGGTAATCCTCCGGCAATGCTCGGGCATCGGTCCTTGGATAGGTCAGGACCTTGTGTCGTTCGTACAGCGATTGGGCCAGCTTAAGGGTTGCCGACGCGCTGAAACCAAATCGGCCGTTCGCCTCGCGCTGCAGACTGGTTAAGTCAAATAGCAACGGCGAGAGGCTCGAGGTCGGTTTGCTCTCTTCGGTGACCACCCCCGGCTTGCCCAGGCATTTTTCCTTAATCGCCTCGGCCTTTGGCAACTCCCATACCCGCTCCGGCTTGAGGTCAACATCCCCGTCCTTGTCCGGACGGATGAACTTTTCGTCGAACCATTTCCCCGTGTATTCTCCCGCTTCGGCCTTAAACGTCCCGATCACTTCCCAGAAATCGCGCGGCACGAACTTCCGGATCTTCTGTTCCCTTTCTACGACAATGGCGAGAGTGGGCGTTTGCACCCGCCCGACGGTGGTTTTGAAAAAGCCTCCCGACTTCGAATTGAACGCGGTCATCGCCCGCGTCCCGTTGATGCCCACCAGCCAGTCCGCCTCCGACCGGCTGATCGCCGCGTCGGCCAAAGGCTGCATCTCACGATCCTCGCGCAGCCCTGAGAAGCCGTCGCGAATCGCTCCCGGCGTCATCGACTGCAGCCACAACCGTCGAATCGGTTGCTTGGCTTTCGAGTAGCGCGCGATATTCCGGAATATCAACTCGCCTTCTCGCCCGGCGTCGCACGCATTGATCAATAAATCCACATCCTTGCGCTTGATCAACTTTGATAACAACCTGAGCCGCGTCACCGTTCTTTCCAACGGTTGCAAGTCGAAATGAGGCGGAATGACCGGCAAATGAGCGAAAGACCACTTGCCTCGGGCGGGCTCAACGCCCTCCGGCACCGCCAATTCGAGCAAATGACCGACCGCTGACGAAAGCACGTACTTGTCGCTTTCGTAATAGTCTTCGAGCTTTTTGAAACCGCCCAGCGCTTTGGAAATGTCGCTCGCGACGGATGGTTTCTCAGCTATTATTAGCGCCTTACCCATCTGCTATTTGACAGTTACACCGACTCATTCCAGGAAGCAAACTCCCCGCACCCGGCCCGACACTGAACCAAATGCCACTACGTGTCAAAGGTTTCGTCGTTCCCTATCAGGTAGGCGACGTTCACTTCCCAATACAAAACTGGCTAAAAATCGAATCCAGCAAATCCTCCGTGGTTGTTTTTCCCACGATCTCCCCCACTGCATTGGCCGCGATCCGCAACTCCATCGCCACGAGTTCCAGTGTCTCCTCCGAGCGCAGCGCTTCCAACGCGCGCTGAGTAGCTTCGCGTCCGCGCAGCAGCGCGCCCTGATGACGCGAGTTGATCATTGTCTCAAGCATTTCCGCGCGGATCTCTCCCGACCAGGCCAGCTCTTTCACCGCGTCTTTCAGCGCCTCTATCCCCTGCCCCGTCAAACAGCAGACGTCGACCACTCTCCCGCCGGCGACTGCTCCCGGAAATGCCAGGCGCCGCGGCAAATCCACCTTGTTGCAAATCAATATCTGCTTTTTGCCTGAGAACTCCGCGAGGAATTTCTCATCCGACGCCGCAAGCGCCTCCGATGCGTCGAAGACATGCAGGATAAATTCCGCCTTCTCCAGCGACTTGCGGCTGCGGCGAATGCCTTCCTGCTCGATCTCGTCACGAGCTTCTCTCAAGCCGGCCGTGTCGATGAAAATAACCGGAATTCCGCGAATATTGGCCGTCTCCTCGATCGTGTCGCGCGTCGTGCCTGGGATCGCCGAGACGATGGCTCGGTCATGCCCGAGAAGTTGATTAAGCAAGCTGGATTTGCCGGCGTTTGGACGGCCAATAATGGCGGCCCGGATGCCCCGGCGCAGGATCTGCCCCTCGTGGGCCGTACGCAGCAACTCATCCATAAATGAGAGGCCGCGTTCCAGGCGCTGAACCAGCTGCGCGCGTGTGTCGGGCGCGATGTCTTCGTCGGGGAAATCGATATGCGCTTCGATATGTGCCAGCGTGCGCATCAGCTCGTCGCGCAGTTCGTTGATGCGTTTGGACAATTTCCCTTCCAGTTGTTCGTTAGCGGCGCGCAGCGCCAATTCCGTGCGCGAATGGATTAGGTCCGCTACCGCCTCCGCTTGGGCCAAATCGATGCGACCATTGAGAAAGGCCCGGCGTGTGAACTCGCCCGGCTCAGCGGCTCGCGCGCCGCTGGCCAGCACCGCATCCAACACCAGTTTCGCCGGCAGCACTCCGCCGTGGCAGGTTATCTCCACCACGTCTTCCCGTGTGAACGTGCGCGGTGCGTGCATGACCGCTAAGAGCACCTCGTCGACATTTTTTCCTCCTCGAACAACATGTCCAAAGTGAATCGTGTGTGACTGCGCCGCCAACGGCCCGACCGAACCTTTGCCCGCCGGCTCAAAACACCGATCCGCAATCGACAAAGCGTCTTTGCCCGAAATCCGGATCACCGCCAAACCGCCCTCACCCAAAGGCGTGGCGATGGCGGCGATTGTATCGTCCAACATCAGCCTAAGCTACAACCGCCAACCAAAAGCTTGAAGTGAAAAGCTGTTAACCGCGAATGAACGCGAATATACGCGAATACTGAAGAGACAAAAAACTCAGACAGAAATCTTGGCAAGGCCTTCATAGAGGGTTCTTCGAGGGCCGTGTACTAAATGCAAACTAAACAGCAGTTTTCCATTTTAAGGGTCCGCACCCGCATATCTCACGCCGGCGCCGAACCACCAGGCGCGGTTTTGTTTCGCCTCTATTCGCGTGTATTCGCGTTCATTCGCGGTTAAAAAGTCGTTCCGTTTAGCGGTTCTTTTCTAAAACAATCCTTTCCCATTCGAGCTTGGCTCTACGGAAATTCAAGATCACGCCCACCTGGAGTCCGGTGATTTTCAGATAATTAAGCATCTGTCCACGTTCGTGGTCCGTGATAGCGTCGAGGACCTTTGCGTCGACCACTACTCTGTCGAACACGATCAGGTCCGGGACGTATTCTCCTACTTTCGCACTCTTGTAGACCACATCGTAGTGGGGCTGTTGTGTATACGAAATTCTTCGCAGCCCAAACTCTACAACCAGCGAGTTTTCATAAGGCTTTTCGTTCAGACCGTGGCCGAGCTCATTCAAGACCTCCATCGCGCAACCGACAACCTTGTAGACCTCTTCCTTCAAGATCAACTTTTCGTCTGTTCCCTGATTCGCGTTCATTCGCGTCCATTCGCGGTTAAAAACATTCGCGCCCATTGGCGGTTCAAGGACGAGCGTAGTTGCGGCCACCGTGCGGATGGCCGTTACCGTGCGGGGGTTTGGGGCCGACAGCATCCGGTTTGACGCTGTCTGAGAGTCCGCCGTCAGACGGTCCGCCCCGTTCAACCAGGTGGTTTGCATCTCTGGTAGCACGTTCGGCCCGTTCCAGGCAATGTCCCACGGAAGGCATGGTCCGGCCGCACGCGGTGATTTCGTACTCGAGATACGGCTTTAATTCTGGTCGAGCATCGGCGACGGCCATGAGGATTTCTCTAGCAGCTTGCGGGGCAAGGCCTCCAGCCACGAGTGCGACGTCTTTGTACCTTGTAGGCACGACACTACAAACGGCGTTCACAATGCTTCCCGCTCGCGCCGGAGCTATCGCCACAGCGGCCCTTGTGATCTCCTCCACTTGCTTCGGCTGCTCGATAGTCGCGACGCGAACCGTGACCACGGTGGTTTCCGGCACCGCCCGCACCACGGCACCGACGATTAGCGGTGTTGCCGCCGGATTAACGGTCACGGCGGCGAAGACAACATGGGTGGTCATTACGGAACGATCGCCTGTTTTGGCCTGCTTTACCAGCCCGGCCGCTACGAGGGGCAATTCCGCGGATGGCACATGGCTCAAGCGCGCACGGATCCCGACAGGAGCGATCGTTTGTGCGTGTAGACAAGGAACCCCAATTAAAAAGGCGATCCACGTGGTTACGAATCTCTTCATAAACTGTATGAAACCTTTGGCATTGTATCGGAGGGGCGAGTCCCCATTTTGATCAGGGACTCGCACGAGCTCGTCCTTCCGAGGTGTTGCCGGAGCTTTGGGCCGTGCGGTCCCGCCCTTGAGCCCGAGACGGCGCTCATCGCGATTCCACCGGGTGACCGATACATTCCAAGCTTCCGCCATCAGTTCGCTAACGGTTTCGAATACGCGGGGATCGGCCAGACAACCACCGAGAGCTTTGCTGCACGACGCGTCGCAATCTGTGAATGGGTCGTGTGCCGACCGGTTCACAGGACAAGCCGGCGCGGTGAACTCGAGGCTGCCGGGCTGGCCGCTGGTACACTCATATCGACGCTGAAGAGACCCGAGGTCGCCTTCGCGCCGTCGCCAAAGCCGATGCTCGTCCAGCATGGTTACTTTAAGCGAAGCGAACCCCAGTTTCTCAGCGGCAAAGACCAGGTCGGACCACAGTTCGTCGGGGCCTGAACAACGCCGGCGCCCTTCCAATTCGAGCCAACGCGCCAGCGAGAGGGCATATTGTACCTCGCCGCGCATCCTCAGGGAACTGCGCACCACGCGATGCACGGCAAACCAGCGCCGGCTGAAACCAAAAGATCCCGCACAAGCAAAGAGCACCAACACCGCCGCTCCCAAAAGGACGGGGACAAACTCGCCACGGGACCAAAAGGCCAGGAGCCCCATGAACAAAAACAAGAGATTCACTCCATACACCAGCAAAACGATTTTGCGCCTCGAACCACCTAAAGCGATGAGTCGATGATGGAGGTGCTTGCGATCCGGGCGGAAGAGCGGCAAGCCCCGCAGTCCACGCCGCGCCACAGTCAGGCAGGCGTCGCTTACCGGCAACGCCAGTACAAACAACGGGGCAACCAACGCGGCAAACACAGTTCCCTTGTGCGAGTTGACGATTGAGTAAAGCCCAATTTGGAATCCTAGAAAGTAGGCACCGCCGTCGCCCAGGTAAATGCGTGCCGGGGGAAAGTTATAGCACAGGAAGCCAAGCAAGGCACCAGCCATGCCGGAAGCCAATAATTCGAAATTGCCATTTTGGTGACCCACGGCAGCGATCAGGACCATCAGCATCAGGCAAATCCCTCCGGCCAGCCCATCAATGCCGTCGATCAAATTGATTAGATTGGTCAGGCTGACCAGCCAAACGATTGTCACAACAGGACCCCAGGCACCCAGATGGGTTGGGCTCGCCGCAAAAGGAATCCGCCAAACCTCAATCCCCACGCCGCAGAAGCAAACCGTGGCCGCGATGACACTTTGACCCACCAACTTCCAGCTCGCCTTAAGGGGACGCACATCATCCCAGAAACCCAAGATAAACATGGCCAATGACCCGGCGACAATGACATCCCGTCCCGGCGTGCCGGCGCGCAAAACGGGATGAAAAACAGCGATATAAACTTCGAGGGCGATGAACGTGAGCGCGAGTAGCGCACCTCCCAGGCGAGGTACAGGCTCATGGGTGTGATGCCAATCGGTTGGACGTCCCGGCAGCGCGCCCGCCCAATCCCATCGCAGGGCCAGTGCGATCAGCAGCACCGTTGTTGCGAACCCCAAGACAGTGGCGATGACAATAGCAAGGCCCATGGTTTAAGGCGCACGCCAGGCGCGATAAAAGCGAGGGCCGAAATCGGTTGGGTTGGTGTGGCTAAAGGGGTAAGGCGCGGTGTTGGTATAAAGCCCCAGCCAATCGACCAGGTTCGTCGAGGTAAGAATACCAAATCTGTAGCCGGCAGGCCCGGTCACCTCCAGTCGCGCCTGGTCTGGCAAAAGTTCAACGAAGCGTAGGTTCCCGGGAGCTGTAAGCACGCTCAGATGTGCTTTGGCGCTGGAGATGGCGCCGGCAAAATTACTCACCTCAACGCTGTAATCCGCGGCGTCAGAATCCGACACCGCTTCAATGACCAACTCAGCATTGGTGGATCCGGAAATGTTCCCTCCATCAGTCAGCATGATTTCATTTCGTCTCCATTGGAACGAAATGGGCGCAGCGCTGGCGGCCAGCACCTTGAAGGAAGCTTTGGTCCCCAGGTCGTTGGTGCGGCTGGCTGGATTGACCATGATGACAGGAGGCGCAACCACCGCGACGTCAAAGCTGCAGGCGGCGCTATTGCCAGCTAAATCCGTAGCGATGACGATGACTGTGTTCGTGCCGACCGAGAACTGGCCGGTCGATACCGGCACCCAGGACCCGAGGAGTTCGCCGCAAGCATCGGCCGCAAGATTGGTGAACGTCACCGTGGCATAGTCGCAGCCGGGATCGGTGCCCTGCACGATGTTGTCGGAGCAATGAAGAGATGGGCTCTGGTTATCCCGCGCGGTGATGACCTGGTTGCAGGTTGCCGCCGGACTGCATCCGCCGCTGATTGTGTAACAACGGGTCAGCGTGTACTGGCCGGGCCGATTGGTCACCACGCTGTCGCGCGAGGAAATTGTGGCACTGGAATCCGTCGTCACCGATCCGCCTGCGGCGATGAATTCTTGCAACGTCTTCGCCGCGACCGGTATCTGTCCGAGGCACTCGACCTCAATCGCCGGCGGCGCAGAGATCGTCAGAATCCCTGAATCGGAGAATCGGACCGGCCCGGCGACAAGGTCCCCGACGGTTTGACCAACAGAGACGTTAAAAATATTGCGGTCTGCCACCACCGGGACCGCGCCGGAATTGGTAATAGCCCAAGGAGGGCAGCGAACGAGTCCGTAACCCGAAAAATCATTCAACCCGGCACTAGCGCCACGGAGACCGCTGCCGGTTCCCAAACCAGTGATGTTGGCTCCTGAACAGTCGCCGGCATCGATAATACCGTTGTTCTCCAGCCACACGGCAGCAACGGAGTTATTCGTGAGGATATTGCCTTCGACCAACGCTCTGCCGCCGTTCACATGAATCCCCACCTCGTTGCCGGAGATGGGCCGGCCGTTGCCGAGCACGCTGGCAGACGCATTGGTTCCCCGAACCTCCACGCCGCAGGCGCCACCGGTGATGCAACTGTTGCTAATAACCTCCACCGATGCGGTGGTAGCCGGAGTCGCAGTCTGTTGCAACGCCATTACTCCAAAGCCGCCCGGTTTCAAAGTGACTTCGACATTGCTGACCGTTACAAAGCAGTTTCCCGGACCCCACTTCGCATCCAGAGTGTCCGCCAGCACGCCCGTGCCGCTGATGCTTTCAAATGAGCAACGCTGAACTTTGACCGCACCATTGCTCCAACAACTCGTCGCAAGCATCCCGATGGTGCAATTGCCGGCACCCTTCACGGTGTTGTCGATAAAATTGATTTTTCCCTTTCCATCCACCGTTAGCGCGTACAACCCGATGATGGATTTGAATGGACCGGGCGCGACAGGCGTGCTCACCACATTGCCTATCACATCGAGCGGGGATGCCCTGCCACGGCGATAATTGATCCAGATCCCCGGGGCCCGGGAGGCGTCTATTTCAACCGGCCACCATTGCGCAATAGTCAAGGTATTGCTGGCAACCAGCGGCTGAAATCCTTTCGGCGCTGCAGTGTCTACGCAATGCACCCCGAGACCGTGAGTCACGTTAGAGATCACATTGTTGGCAATAACCGAATCCAGCGCGTAAGTCAGAATGCCCTCCCACATATTGGCCAGCTTGTTATTGCGGATATAATTCCAGCCGCTGGAGGTCCCGAAGTATTGGTACCGGTCCAGGCAGATTCCGTCGTAAGAAATGTTGGTGATGATGCAGTTGCGGACCGTGATCCCCTCCACATCGGCCAGGTCAGGGTAGATTCCATTCTGCACCCCGGCGGCGGCATGGACTCGCACCCCGTTTGCATTGTATCCGCCCGCCAGAGCCGGGTTGCTTCCGTCTAAAAACAACCCGTCGATAACGACATCATCGCTCTCAACGGAAATGATGGGAGTATTTTCCGGGTCACTCCCGGCCGGAATGACGCGGGCCTCGGGCTGTCGCCTCGCCGAATCACCCGGCGTCCCGGCGTTGGGTCCGATAAGCAAGAGCGGTTTTGGGATGACCACATTTTCTGCGTAAGTGCCCGCGGCGATATACACGAGTCCATCGGGTTGAACCTGGTTCACGGCAGCCTGGATGCTGCGGAACGCGTCCCACCCGATAAAGTGCGACGCGTTGGAAGCCCCGTTCGGGAAGCCGACGCCGGCACACGGAGACGAATAGCTGCCATCGACAAAGACAATACGCGGAGCTGCGGACGCCGCCCGCACTTGGATCGGACCGGCACGGTTCGTCACGTTGCCGTATCCGTCGGTTAGCGTCAGCGTAATCGTTTGAGGCCCGATGTCACAAAAGTCGAATTGAGCCGGCGCAACGCTCCTGTTCGTGATGCCGGAGACATCACTGGAGCCTGCTGCTATGCGATCGATCTCACTTGGGCCGACTATATGCCGGCCCGTGGAATCAAGTGAAATGGCAATTGGATTGAATACCAGGTTCGGCGGAGTTGTGTCCTGCGAAAGCGCCGTGGCAGCGAACAAAATGCGGGCGGCCATCAAGCAAATGCCAGCGTGAACCGCTATTCTTCGGCACGAATGTCCGGCCTGGAGAAGAAGTCCCCCTTTGTCCTGACTCCCGCAGAAAGCAGCCATTTCCTGTGCCTTGTGCTAGAATTCCTAAGCGTCGGTCTTTTTGTAAATCCACCCTGCGCAGTGGGCTTTATGAGGGAAACGGCATTGAGTGTCAATATTTATTCTTGTTTAATTGCGGCGTTGGATGATGCCGTCTAACGTTAGCTCTAAGCCTGGTAACACAGTTAATGGTTCGATCGGTAGCCATTACACTTGGTTCAGGGGTTTCCATGGGTCGGTTGCCGCCGAGCCCCAAATGCCTTGACGAGAGATGTCCCTCGCCGAAGACTTCCGCATGACCTCGATTCCTTGCAACTACATGGTGTTCCAACTTCTTCTTCTTTCGGGTCTCATCACCCCGGCCGCCGGCCTGGCCGGCTTGCTGCCGGAAGAAAAGCCGCTTTGGCCGGATGCTGATTGGCAAAATCCGATCCAGTACGATGTGCCGGAAGCCGCCCGCCAGCAGGATCCCGCCAAGACCTCGCCCTCCGGCTCGAACAGGGTTTACAGCTTTGTCTCGCGCCCGACTTACAGCATCCATCAACCTACCGAGGCGCCAGCCAACGGCGTCGGGTTGGTCATTTGTCCCGGTGGCGGCTTTCGCGAGCTCTGGCTCGACCGCGAAGGCCATGACCTCGCGCTTTGGCTCAAAGACCGAGGCTTCACCTCTTTGGTATTGAAGTATCGCACCAACAACGAACTTGAGAATGGCAAACGAAAGTACCCGCCCGAAGTCTATGAGCCCGCCGTGGTTTCCGACGCCCGCCAGGCCATTCGAATCCTGCGCTCGCAAGCCGCTGCCCTGCACCTGGACCCCAAGCGCATTGGAATTTGCGGCTTCTCCGCCGGCGGCGCTTTATCGGCCTACACGGTATTTCGACCTGCGGCGGCCGAGAAACAACCCGTAAGCGGACAGCCTGACTTTGCGGGCCTGTTTTACCCCGGTCTGCGCGAAATGACACCCGAGGCCGTAGCCAGTGCAAAACAGATCCCGCCACTCTTTATCGTCAATGCGATTGACGATCGCCTCACGCCTGTCGATCGATGCGTGGATTTTTATCAATCGCTGCTTAAGGCCGGCGCGCATGCCGAACTGCATCTCTACAACAAAGGGGGCCACGGATTTGACATAGGCGTGGGTCACGGGCAATCCGTCGGGCTCTGGAAAGAAAGTTTCCTTGCCTGGCTTAAGGATTCTGGATTTATTGAATAATTGGTCAAGCCATTTCGTCAGTTGGCATCGAAGTTGCGCTTCTCAGATTTATGAGCCGATTTACGACTGGGCAAATCGGGGGATTAATTCAATGGGGATGCACGCCGAGCCAGCGGTGTCAAGATGCACAAAACACATTGCTCCACCTCGGACCTGCCTCGGCATTCCTCGCGGCGCACAACACCTGCCGTTACAAAAGGCTCGCCACATGAACGCTTTTTCACCGGCGGAGCGTGATTGGGAGCGCGTGGCCAAGGAGGCGGGCTTCAAGCCTGCGGAGATGGCTCTTTTGTGCTCGATTTCCGAACGCCAACTACAGCGAATCTTCCAAAAACGATTCCACTGCACCCCTCGGCGCTGGCTTAGAGAGTTGCAGTGCCGCCTGGCCAAAGAGCTCCTCGCGCAGGGCTATTCGACGAAAGCTGCCGCTGCCGAATTGCATTTCGCGACCGACGCCCACTTTTGCCGTGAGTTTAAGAAAGTCTTCGGCGCCTCACCGCAGGCCTTTGGACCCAATCAGTTAAGCTTGTTTTCTGAGAACGGGTTGGCCGCCCTGCGCCACACCGAAGAATACTGTTCCTGAAAAACAATCAGAGACGCCGACTACCGCAAAGAATCAAACCATTGCTTAGCCAGGATGAGGCTGGGTTCGCTGCAGCCTGCGTGGTTTGCAGAAGGGTCGGGATCAATCAGTTGGACCTGCGTGGCGCCCAGAGCTTGAAACGAAGCCAGAGCCACTTCTGAATTGGCAATAATTACATCCTGGTCGGCAGCGCAGTGATAAAGCCGCAAACGCGCCCGCGGGCGCCAGCGATAAAGGTCATTTTCCGCCAGTGCCAGCCGCAAGGGATGTCGCGGATTGGAGCGAAAGCTGGCCAGGTATTCGGGTTTAAGAATATTCACCGGGTCTGCAGGCAGAGCAGCGTTGATCTGTCCGCCCGTGTGCGTTCCGTCCAGGAGCGGCGACAAGGTACTATTGTAGGGCGCCGCGAGTAAATCCGAGAGGCTGCCCGCCAGATGATAAACGCTCTGATAAGCGGCCAGCAAATAAAGGAAATAGTAAGGGTTGGGGGCGGCGGCTCCGGAGAGGAAATTACTGGTGGTGACGCCCGATAGATCGTAAGCGCCGGCCATAGGGGCGCAAGCAGTGACGCTGAACTCATTCGTGTGAAAGGTCTCCAATTCCCGCAAAAGCGCCATGGTGGCGTGTCCACCCTGCGAGTAGCCGCACAGGAACAGTTGATTGGTCAAGGTGAAGCCATTGGCCGCGCAGAAGCTCTTGGCCGCTCGCAGCATGTCGACACAAGCAGTGGCTTCGGAGCGGGCGTGGTGGTAAGGATGCAACCCTGGAGAACTGCCCAGGCCCAGGTAGTCCGGCACTACCGCCGCGTAACCCGTGCTGGCGAAAGCAATTCCAACGCTCACTTCTCCCAGCAGATCCATGGAAGAGGGCGCGTCATTGGTTTGCGTGATCGTGCCATGCTGGTAGCTGATCAAAGGCAACATTCCTGGCGCATTGTCGGGCAGCAACAATGCGCCGGAGGCTTGCGCCCGCCCTCCTAGCGGAGTGATGGTTTCATAGACCAGCCTGTACAGACGCACGTGGTATTGCGGAGTGATTGGCACGCCGGCGATTTTGAACAAACCTGTCAGAGTAGCCACGGTAAGGACATTGCTCAGGGTCGCCGAAATCAGCTTGCCGCGCTGAGCGGCGGGAACCCTGACGACCCGGAAAAAACGCGTTGTGTTGCTGCTGGCTAGATCAAGCCAGGAGTTGGAGGACACTGGAAAAGGCGTGGAGGAATCCGGCCAGCGCCAAAGGCCGTCCTGGAGAGTTTCCTGGAATTGAACAGTGTAGCTGGAACCGCTGCCCTGCGCCGGCCAGCTCAATAGCCAGCCTCCCGAGGTGGGCGCCGAGATGGCCAGCGGAAGACTATTGGTTGTTTGCCCGTGCGCAGCGATGCCGGCAAATGCTGCGACAATCATCAGAGCACTGGAGAAGAACCTTTTGGTAAGTTTCACAAAAGCCTAGGTCTAGAGTCCTTGAATCTTAAAACAGGTTGCAGACAAATCAAGTTTCGCTCGACCACAAACAGCCGGCTCGACCGGGATTGCAAATTGGGTCAATTTTCAATCTCTAACGTCTGAGGCGCGGTCTCGCTAGGTTTTATGGCCCGATTTCAGCGCCGGTCGTCAGCCCGCGTGCTCCTCGACCGCCCGAGTAATGGTCGGTTCTTGGAGCAGTCCGTACTGCTTTAATTTGTATTGCAGTGCCCGCCGGCTGATCCCGAGGGCTTTGGCGGCTTCCTCACGATTGCTGGTCACGTGCGTGAGCGTTTGACGGATCAACATTCGTTCCAC
>Ga0210409_10003433_pt1 | contig 17745 bp, 10 predicted proteins | sample IncBWH17MmetaG_FD_161649 | JGI IMG/M metagenome (GOLD analysis project Ga0210409, IMG submission 161649) | Forest soil microbial communities from Barre Woods Harvard Forest LTER site, Petersham, Massachusetts, United States - Inc-BW-H-17-M | ecosystem: Environmental > Terrestrial > Soil >... | reverse complement strand
GATGCGGTCGGCCTTAAAGCTGCTTGAAAATGCGTAACGAGAACAAAATCCTCGTTACGCTACGCATAACGGTCTAATTACTTTCTAGGACTTACAGTTCCAATCGCGAGACCCTTGTCATGCAAAATCGGTATTTTTTTATAACTTAAACTTATTCATCAGCCAACGGTGTTTTTCCAATTGGTTCGGTGTGGCTTTGATGATCATGAGGCTGCCAGCGGTCCGCCCTCTTCAACCTATTGGAAACCGATGACACTTTCCAACGGCGGCAGACTGCTTCCTTCCTTCAGGCCCCGGGTTGCGCTACGGAACCGGTTTTGAAGTCTGAGCCAGTAGCTATATTCGTTATTCCAGCGGCCGGCTGCTGCCGCGAGGCGGTACGGCGCATACTCGGCGAGCCATGCTGACCGATAGGCCGCCTCAATTTGCGTCGCTTCATCCATCATGTCCGAGAAGCGGCCATGTGACTGGTAGACCACCTCAGACTCGATCTCGTTCCAGAACCGGTCGCTGTTATAGGGACCGAAAGACCGCCAGCGCGCCGCCACCTCGAGGCTGTTCAGAAATTTGTAACCCGCGAAATCGAGCATGCGCCCCGCAATGAGTAAAGACTCAAGCGCGGAGAAATCAGCTCCATCCTTCATCGCCCGGTAAATATTCGCTTGTGCGCTCTCAGCCATCCGGCGCGCCTCGCGGAAATCATCCTGATGATCAGCAGTTCGTTTCAAATTCGCGTCGCTAAACGGATCGCCCCACATTTCGTGGATCGAGGATTCTCCCCACACTCTTTCGATGGCTATCTCTGACTTGTTGAGGTTTTCGAGCGCCTCAGCCACCTCCGCCACGCTGGCACTCGGGTACATCAATGTGGCGTATTGGCCGAAGAATCCGTTGCGATCCATCGGCGCGGACTGCCAGGGTGCAGCCGCCCCATAAGCCATCGCCGGCCACGTCAGACGCAATAGACATTGCGCACTGTCGGTCCAAACGGAGTTGATCATGCCGAGCGCTTCCGAGCGCCGGCCTGCCGCCAGGAAGTTGTCGATATTGGCGAAGGTCATGTCGAAGTTGAGCGCGATTTGCTGCCAGTTCGCAACCCCGGATTGTATGAAGTGCGGCAGATGTTTCGCGACGAGCGGATCCAGCCATTTCTTCACATCCGGCTGCGCCTCATAAGCCCACGCCACGGGAATTAATCCGGGCGGCAGGCGATCGATAGTTGCCGGATACTTTACCATCACATCCGCCCATGCCATTACAGTCTTCCCGTGTTGCGTAAACAGTTTCGCCACGTTACTAAGCTGTTCGGCAAAGAGTGCAGCGGGCGTCGTATTACCGCGCTTTTTGGCGACATCCTCGATGCGCCAGGTCTCATCGAAACCAACGTGCACGAACGGGCTGGGGAACAGGTCCGAAATTTGTCCGGCCCAGTCTGCCATCAAATTCGTCACGTTGGGGTTGGCCGGGTCCAACTCCACCGAATGCGGGAAAGCACCGAGGCCTGAATAAAGCTCGATGCGCAGCAAATCATGCAAATGGCCATAGAGTTCGAGGAACGGGATAACGTCCACGTGACGGTCGCGGCCGTAAGCAATGATGCGCCGGATCTGATCTTTCGAGAATCGGCCTTCTGGGTTCAGCAACGGATAGCCGTCGAGTTCGATGGCGCCTTCGCTGTAGACGTAGTACTGATTCGCTTTCCAACGCGCAAGGAAATCAATCTGCCGCTTCACTTCGTTTTCTGTGGGCAAAGGGCCGTGGCTTATGTCGATCATCGTGCCGCGGTAGGCCAGGGAGGGCCAGTCATGAATCTGGACTTCAGGGAGCGCCGCGCCGCCATCGCTTTCGACCAGTTGACGTAGAGTTTGAACGGCGTAATACAGACCGGCCGACGAGATTGCTTGGATTTCGCCGCCTGCCGGCGTAATCTTGAGCCGGTACGCTTCGCGCGATTCGGGCCCGGGCCGCTCGCCGGGCAGCGGAAGGCTCGCCACGGGTCCGGAGCGCTTCAATACAATCGAAGGCCCTGGACCATCCGGGCTCTCCGCGATTGGAATCGGCGTTGTGGAGCGGGCTGACAGGATGGCGGCGAGTTCACTTGCAGCGAACCGGTCTTCATCCGCCGGATTGCCGGCCAGGCGAATGTGTAGGTCGCGGAGCGGAAGGCGTCCCGGTCCGTACTGGATCTGCTGCGGTTTTGGCAGCAACGGAGAATGCGCCGCCGCCATCCCGGCGCAGGAAAGAAGCCATATCAGAATTCTCGAATGACGCAGCATGAATTCCTCGTGTGGCTCAAATTATTTCAACTCCGTTTCGAAATACGTAACGAATGCCAGCCGGCGCGAGTTCCGGGTTCTCATACGTGGCGGGGCTGTCGATCGTGGCTGGATCGAACGCCACCACATCGGCAAAATATCCTTTCGCAAGACAGCCGAGCTTTGGGATTTTAAAGCGGCGAGCCGGCTTGCCGGTGATTTTGTGCACCGCTTCCTCTAGCGTGAGCCAAGCCTGCTTGCGGCTGATTTCTCCGAGCAACAGAGGAAACGTCCCGTACAACCGCGGATGAGGGCGCCCTGTCACGTAAAAGCCATCGCTGATAACGCACGAAAGTGGATGCGAAACCGTCTGGCGCAGATTGGGCTCGCTTTGATTCACCTCCAGCATATTTATGCGCCCGTTTTCTTCGTGAATCAAATCGAGCACGATTTCTACTGGTTCCCGACCGCGGTCCTCGGCAATTGCCGCGATCGTTCTTCCGATTAATGCACGGTTGCTTGCCGATTCGACGGATGAGATCAAGATGCCGGACCATCCCTGTGCGAGAGTCGCTTCGGTCTCGGCTGCGATCTGCTTTCTTTCGGTTTGATCCGCGAGGCGGGCGAGCAAACCATCGATTCCCCCGTCGAGCGCCCATTGCGGAAGCAGTTGAGTCAGGACCGTACTGCCGCGCGTGTAAGGATAGCAGTCAAAACCCACATCCATCCCTTCCGCGGCTGCGCTCTCGATTTTTTCGAGCACGGTTCGCTGTTTGTCCCAGTTGCGTGGACCAACGGCCTGCAGGTGCGAGATCTGCAGCCTGCAACCGGTCCGCCGCGCCAGCTCGAGTTGCTCATCCACCGCTTCTTCCAAGTGATCGCCGTAATCGCGCATGTGGGTCGCGTAAGTTTTGCCATGCCGCGCCACAACATGGCATAGCCGCACAAGCTCTTCAAGTGTCGCGCCCGAACCAGGCGCGTACATGAGGCCGGTAGAGAAGCCGCATGCGCCTTCCTCCAGCAACTCAGCCAGCCTCTGCTCCATCCAGTCAAGTTCCGGTTCGGAGAGCGGCCCCGCACGGTTTCCTACGCACGCGATGCGGAGGCTTCCGTGCCCGGCTAGCGAAAAAACCGAGGTTGCGGGTGACTTCTCCGCTCGGTCGAGGTATGCTTTCGCGCTGGGCCATCCCCAGTCACCGGTACCGCAAAAGAGGCCGTTAGCGAAATCGTGCAGCAACTTCCGATTGCCGGGCGCCGGATATGGCGAAAATCCGCAGTTGCCGACCACCTCAGCGGTGACCCCCTGCGCCACTTTCTCACGCCGGTTTTCGAGCACCTGAAGATCCGAGTGGCTATGCGAATCGATGAAGCCTGGCGCGACGGCCAGGCCGCCGCAGTCGATCACGCGCGCATCCGCTGGGACTTCGAAGGAGTCAATCTCGGCGATGGTCTTGCCGGAAATAAGCAGATCGCCGCGCCGCGGTGGCGCTCCGGTGCCATCAATCAATGTGCCGCCTTTAAGTAGGATTCGCGCCATTCCGTTTAGACGCCAGCCTTTGGCCGTTCAGCGTACTTGAGCGCGAGTGTGCGAATCTCATAGCTGAAATTGAGAAAACGCTGCTCCCAAAGTTTCGCCTCTGCAGGCGTGTATCGATAGAACCCCTTTGCGTTGGACGTGCCGCGCGCGCCGGACGCCACCACTTCTTGCATGAGCTTAGGCGTTTCTTGAGAGCAGCAAAGATCCGGGAGCAGGTCGCGCATCACCGCGGCGTATGCCGGAATCCCGGTTAGATCCATGTAGCGGAACGGACCTGCCATCGTGATCCAGTACCCCATGTCGTTCCGCACGGAACGGTCTACGTCTTCTACCGTTGCGTAGCCGTTCTCCACCAGATAAAACGCCTCTCGCATCATGGCGTACATGATTCGATTGGTGATGAAGCCTCGGACATCGCGGCGGACCAGAGTCGGCTCTTTCTTCCACAGATTCGCAAGCCCTATGACCTTCTCGGCGTTCCGATGATCGGTTTCGTTACCGCAGATCACCTCCATGAAGCGCAGGATGTGAGCGGGTTCGCCCCAGTGAACGCCAAGAATGCGCTCGGGGTGGCGTGCGCCGCGCTGCAGTTCCGTTACCGGCAAAGCTGAGGTATTGCTTCCGATGAGTGTTTCGGGCGAAACCGCATCCTCGATTTGCCGCAGGACTGCGCGTTTTTCGCCTAGATTCTCAAAAATCGACTCGATGACCAGACCGCAATCCCGGAGTGCGCCGAAATCGTCTGAGGTGCTCAGATTTTTCAGCACCATGACGGGATCTTTGGACAACAGCTCCTCGCGGCGCATGTCGCGCAGTAGAACGGAAACGCGCCGCTTGAGGTTGCGTCTGCGCGCGGCGTCTTTATCGATCGCGACGACGCGATGTCCAGCGGCCACAAGACAAGTCACGATGCTGGTGCCCATCAGTCCGAGGCCGACGACGCCGGCAGGAACGGGTTGCTTGATCACGCTTGTCGAACTTCTTGATGGCATAAGCTCCTATCGCGGACGTCTGGGCAAATTTAATGAGGCTGGCCTGCCATAGTTGGAATCGGGTTGTGCGGAAGCTCAAGCCGGTCCAGTAAGGCAAGAATCTGCTCGTTGAGAAACGAAATACGGTTCTCGGTATGCCGGTCCAACTTAAGGGTCAATTGGCGAACAACAGCCTCCGGCAGAATGCCGCGAGCTACCAGCAGGCGCTTTTCGGCATGGTGAAATAGCTCCATGTGCTGGAGGCTCAAAACAATCTGCGGCAAAACGGCTGCATGAATTTTATGGGCGCCCACCATGTCATCCTTAGCGGTGAGTTGAAAAACTTTGGCGAGCAGATCCGAAACGGCGAGACCAGGCATCACGCCGCAAATCCCCGCCGGTATCAGGTCCAGCATGTACATGCCGCCCCAGCCTTCAAGCACTCCGACTTCTCCGTTCGTTGCTTCCAGGATGGCGGTCACTTTCGATGACATCATCGGTTCTTCAAGCTTGATCCATCGAAAATGAGGATGAGCTCGATGCAACTCGGATACAAAGCGAGCGGTCACGGTCGGCCCCGAGGGGTTCACGTCCTGAATCAGCAAAGGAATGTCAATGGAAGACAGGAGCCGGTCGAAGTAGTGGTATAGATCGGGTTCACCCAGCGCGAACATCCGCGGCACGGCGGCGGCAATCGCTGAAGCTCCTGTTTTCTGGGCTTCACGCGCAGTCTCCACGGCCTGTGTTACAGAAACAAAGTTGACCTGTGCGAACACGGGGATGCGGCCAGCGGCGTGGCGCACTGCCTCCGAAACCAATCGCAACCTTTCGCTCTCGGAAAGTTTATAAAACTCGCTGGCATATGCCGGCAAGCACATGGCGCAAGCACCCGCGGCGCAGGCAAAATCAATCAGCCGAGGCTGCGAAGGCCAATCGATTTGTTCTTCGACTGTAAAGGGCGTCGGAATAATCGGAACAATGCCGTTCAGACGAAACTCGTTCGCTTTTGCCAAGCCTCCTCCTTTTCCTGTAAAGCCGCATTCCGCATCCGCTTTCGCTCCTCGTACACCGTAACCAGAAATGTTGCGGCAAATACCAGGAGGCCGCCGAACATCAGGGATGCTGTGATCCTTTCCCTGACAACCACGGTCGAAAGCAAAACTCCGAACACAGGCAACAAATAAATCGACAGCGACGCTTGCGTCACATCGATCTTCTCGATTACCCAGAAGTACAGCAGCATGGAAACGCTCAGGCTGAATATTGCAATTGTCAGCAGGCTGGCCCAAACGCTCGCGCCCAAGGAAGTAAACGCGGCACTCTGTGGGCGCTCAAATACGAGCATTAGGATCCCAAGTTCGAGGTCTGTCACGAGAAAGCTGTACACGAGTAATTCGACCGGGTTAAACGTCTCCAGCAGCTTCTTGGTGTATGTGTTATAGAACGCGCTGCCCAGGCAGCTCGCAAGAATCAGAAGATTGCCCAGTAGATACGTGCCCCGGAAGATGGCGACGGATTTCCAATCGATATCTGAAACCATCAGCACGCCGGCTATTGCAAGCCCGAAGGAGAGCCAGCGGACAACCGTCATCCTTTCACCGAGGAGCATAACGGCCATCATTGCGGTCAAGACTGGAATGGTTAAGGTGAGTACCGCAGCGTTGCTCGCCAGCGAGTGCTCCACACCCCAGGTGAGGCCAAGCTGTGCTGGGATGATGCCGAGCGTAGAAGCGAGGAAAAGGTCCCGCCAAACCACTGGCGTCCAACGTGGCCCCGGCTTCTTCCCCCGGCTGATACGGACTAGCGGCGCGAACAGCACAGTTGAGAGGGCCAGCGGAATCAACGCAACGGCTATTGGGCCGAGGCGTTCGGTCGCGATTTTCGCGCCGGAGAATTGAAAGGCCCACATCAGGTTTACCAGCACCAGAACCAGAAAGCACTGGATGGGGGCGCGCCTGTGGACGCTGTGCGGCATGCTGACCGTTTCGCCCTTTTCTCCCGGGGTCATTTTCTTTTGGGCCTCCTACGTGTGCGGCCTGAGTTCTTCTAGCGCCGGCAGCGTGTCGCCATCTTTTCGGAAGCTGTGCAACACGTCCCACAGGCGGGTTTGCAAGCGACGCCAATATTCGTACTCCGCATTCCACCGGCCCATCACACTGCCCAGGCGGTGGTCAGTGTACTCGCTCATCCAGGCCGAGCGGTACAGTTCACGCAAGTCCGAGATCTCATCCATCATGTCCATAATGCGTCCGTGATTGCGCGCGCTCGATTCCCATCCCAGATAGAACTGCACGTCGGCACGGCTGGGATGGCTGCCCAGCGTATTGAAATAGCCTGCCATTTCCAGTGCGTAGATGTATTTCATCCCTGCATAATCCAGCATTCGCGCGCTGAGAACCAGGCTGGGAATAGAGTAGACGTCCTGCTGCAGGCTCAAGGCGTGCGCCAGGTGTTCCTCGGCGTCTTCGGCTAAAAGCCGGATGTTGCGGAACGATTCGCGATGCGGCGCAAGGCGCGCCAGTCGCTCCGGCGTTAGCGGATCGTCCCACAAACGAAAGATGGTCTCCGAACCCAGTACCTCTTCCATCAGTTGCTGTGCTTTCGCCAACGCCTCGAGCGCCGGCGCCACCTCGGCCGCCACCGGCGCGGAATAGAAGGATGCTGCGTAATCGGTAAAAAAATGCGCCCGATCCATCGGCTCGGTCTGCCACGCCGCCGCGGCTCCGTATGCCATGCCGGGAAGTGCGGTGCGATAGAGCACCTGCGAAGCATCGGTCCAACCCGTGTTGACCATGCCCATCGTCCCGTATTTTCGCGCATCACCCAGAAACCCGTCGATGTTTTCGAAGGTCCGGATGAAGTCCGGCGTAACTTCATCCCAGCACCAAATGCCGGGGGCAAACACTTCCGGCACTTTCTCGCGGGCGAACGGGGCCACAAAACCGCTGTAGTCCGTCTGGACATGATAGTGCCATGGCACCGCAATCACGTCCTTCGGCAATTGTGCAAACAGCTCGGGATACTTGACAAAGATGCGGGCGCCGCTGTTGACATCGGCCCAGAACATCGGCCGTTTGCCAAACTGCCGCACCAGCGCGGTGATGCTCTTCAATTGCTCAATGTAAAGCTTCCCAGGCTCCACGTCGCCGGCGGCTTTGCTACCGGCTTTCTCCAATTCCCATGGCTCATCCATGCCAACGTGAAACCACGGACTGGGAAAGAGTGCCGTAAGCTGCTCGACCCAGTCATGCAGTAGACTCTGCACGCGGGGATTGCGTGGATTGATCTCGCCTCCGTGCGGCAGTGCAGCCAGATCAGCGTACCGCTCCACCCGGAATACGTCATGCAAATGGCCGTAGAGTTCGAGGCAGGGAACGATGTCGACGTGTCTCTCCCTGGCGTAATCAATGATTCGCCGGATCTGCGACTCGGTGTAACGTGCGCCAGGATTGATCAGCGGATAACCGCGTAGCTCGATGTTCGCTTCGGAGTAGAGATAGTACTGGTTGGCTTTCCAGCGGGCAAGAAAATCAATTTGCCGCTTGATTTCATCCTCGGTTGGCAACGGTCCGTGGCTGGTGTCCATCATAAAGCCGCGGTAGGCAAGGGCTGGCCAGTCTTGAATATTCACTTCCGGCAGAAATTTCTCTCCTGCGCTTTCTTCCACTAACTGCCGGATGGTCTGCGCGGCGTAATATAAGCCGGCGGAAGATCGGGCATGAATTTCCACTCTGTTATCAGAAATGCGCAACGTATACGATTCCCTGGAATCCGGCCCCGCACGATCATCGGGGCCAGGCAACGCATCCACGGCGCCCGTACGGTCGAACACGATGCCAGCGGTCGCGGTTCCGTTGCTTACGACAGGCACGGGTCCAGCGATGATCGCTGCCAGCGCTGATGCCAGCTCGTTTGCCGCGAAGCGGTCTTCAGGAGCAGGATTCGACTTGAACGAAATCGTAATACCCTTGAGCGCGAGTCTTCCATTGCCGTATTGAATGTGCTGTGGCCGCGGCACCAGCGGTGTGTGAGCAGCATGCAAAGGCGTCACCAGGACACACAGCAAGCAAACCAGAAGGGTTAACATCGAACTGCCTATCGTACGCCAGCGGCACATACTGCACAATCGCGATGTACCGGCTTCGCAGTGCGCCATCCAATAGGCTGAACATTTTTTCCAGGCGGGCGACCGTAACGCCACGCTCTAGTCAACGCGGGACAGATCTTCTCACCTTGCGGGACTCAGCTTCCACACGTGGTCTCTGGCTCCAGGGGGAATCTCGATCCTCAACGGCTGCCGAAGCGCTTCGCTAGTCTGCACCCTGACCGGCGGCGCTTCGTCCACTGAAACCTCAACGAATGGCGCGGTCTTCAATTGCTGCTGCAGTCCGCCGGCAAGCCACAGCCGCCAGGCAGACGAGTGCTTCTTGAAATAGTCACAGTATGGTTCCTCAAGATGAAACGCAAGTCGCCACTCGCCGCCGGCTAGCGATTCGATCCCGGTGTGCAAAACGGCAATGTATTGGTTCATGCCCAGCGTTTCGTAGCCTTGCGGCAGCTGTTCGAAAAGCCTGTCTAGAAAATCCGGCTGCAGCGCAATGTCGCGGTCGTGAGCCGTGAGCATAATGGGGCCATCCGGGTGCGTGGGCCAGTTGTGCGCGTTTAGGGGCTGCTCGTGGCCATGACTCGCGCCGGCGATGGCGCCCGCCATGTCCAGAACCATATCGCGGTCGAGATAGAAATTGAACTCCGTTCCTGCCTCAAAAAGTCCAAATCCCGCCTGCGCAGCGATTCTTCCGGTGTGATTCACGTAAGACCGGGACCAGGCACCGCCGCCAGCCCTGATGGACAACGCTCGCTCGCCGAAATCCTCACGAAGATAATCAAGCGATCTGTTCAAATGAAAAAGCTGCGTGAGCGCCGGCGCCTCGCCGCCACGCCGTCGGTCCGAGAATTCCTCATACCAGCCGATGGCGCTAGCCTCACCGTCCAAATCTGCTTTCCACCATGGGCCAGGAGGAGAATCAAGGTCCGGCTGCATGTGCGTCCAGCCGTGGCTTTCAATGTCCAGTACGCCGGCAGCCACGGCCGCCAGCAGGCCTCGCCTGGTTGAGCCGTAATCCTGTAGTACGCCATACCGGTCGGTGAATTTCTGCGCCCACGGAACCAGGATCCGTTTGGAGTTGCGGTCCACATAGCCCGTGATGATGTTTGCTGCCATCACCGCTCTGCGCTTTGTCAGCGGGTCAATCAGATGCTCGCGGATCACGGCCTCGCTGAGCGTGGGATACCGCCAATACGAGAGAAACCCCTTGTCCGCGGTGCCCCAGTCGTCCAAGGCGAGAATCAGTCGATGTGAGTAGTCCGCCTCGGGTGTTACCAAGTATCCCAGGCTCCAGATCAGCGAACGAAACAGCAGTCCTCGCCAATAGGGAGAGCCGGTAACGTCTTTCAAATGCGGAACGCCGATCCAGATGGCTGATGTGTCATGGTCGATCTGCCTTACAGCCAGCACGGGATGTCTTTGCTGCGAGATAAGGATCTGTGAGTCCCGCGGCTCCATGGCAAACCGTGAGTCGAACTCGCCGGAAGTGGTTTTCTGGACCAATCCTTCGGTGATGAAGTGGGGCGCACCAATTTCCAACGGGTTTGTGGAGCTGTACGGCTCCTTGAATCTCAGCCCCAGTACGCTTTCGAGCGCCGGATCGAGGCATCTCGAGTCGAGCACGAGCACGCTTGTTCCGGCTTTGGCGGCGTCTTCCAGTGCTGCCACGTTTTTACCGGCGTAGGAGGAGCTGTCCGCCAGCCAGAGAACGGTGCTATAGCGCACTTTTCCCGTGCGCTCGAACAGTTGGGAAGCACCGAGGGTTTGCTGATCCAGCCGGAGTATTTCGAAAGGAACCGACCACGCTTTGAGCAGCGCCGCGACGGGTTGAAATGAATCTTTTTCCGATGTGATCAGTTGGCTTGCGGGATCTTCCCACCTGTCAACCACCAGAAGGACGCGATAGGGCTTTAGCGCCCACTGCGAGCCGGCTTGTTGTGCGCCGCCTAACGACGCACCGAGCAGGAGCATCGCCATCGTGCCGATAATGACTGTCCGAAACAAACTGGATATCGTACGCCAACACTCCAGCCAGCACAATCATCACGCGTTCTGTTACGAAGGAACAGTCCAATACGCTGAACACTTTTCCAGTGGGCTTCGTTTGCGCACACCGCTTCTGCTACAATCCGGCAGAACAGGCGGACGAAGGGATTGAGCGATGAGCGCTGGCGCAACACCGTCTGCTCCTGCAGCGGAGCGGACCTTGTCAATTCTCGAACTGCTATCGGTGACCAAGAATGGTCTGACTTTACCCGAACTGAGCCGGCGGCTCGGGCTTCCCAAGAGCTCGACCTATTGTCTGTTGGTTACCCTGGAGCGCCGGGGCTATCTGCATCGCAACAATAGAACCCATCGCTATATGTTTGGCCTCAAGCTGTTTTCGCTTGCCAACATGGCTCTGAGCGGCGTAGAGCTGAGGGAAAACGCGGCAGGTTTCTTGCATTCGCTCATGCAAAGATCACGGCTGACGGTACACATGGCGCTCATCGAGGGCGACGAAGCCGTCCTGATCGAAAAGGTTGAGCCGCCGGGACTTGTGAGGCTGGCCACCTGGGTCGGTAAACGTCTCGAACTGCACTGCTCGGCCGTCGGCAAGTGTCTTCTGGCGCATTTGCGGGAAGACGAGTTTCTGCGTCTGGTGCGAGATCGAGGTCTGACGCGTAACAACGAAAACACCATCACCTCGATCCGCAGGCTCAAACAGCAAATGACGCAGATCAGGCATGCTGGCTACGCGATTGAAGACGAGGAGGGAGAGATCGGGTGCCGATGCGTCGGCGCGCCGCTTTTCGACCACTCCGGCAATGTGGTGGCGGCCATCAGCGTAGCGGGCACCACGGCTCAAGTCAGAAGCGAAGAGTTCACCTACTTCGGCCAACTGGTTCGGCAAACGGCCTCCGACATTTCCGAGGCGCTGGGCTTCATCCCGACTAAGATCGAATCCTCAGGGCAGTGAGTGGTTTGCGGAAGCAGCAGCCACTGGTTGTTCAGCCTATTGGACAAATTGTCGAACTGGTCATCAAATTTGATTGACAATGCGCTTCGGCTCTAGCATGATCGCTAATCTTAAGGGTCAAGCAACGAAGCTTGGCCGCGACGTTCGAGCCCACTCCCAGTGCCAAGGGGTCGGTCAATTCAGTAATTGACGGGCGTCATTAGTACAGCAAAACTAAGGTCGCCAATCGAGAACTTTCAAGGGAGGAGATGACGTCATGAAATCCAAGGGCCGCAGCCGTCGGCACGTTTATTCTTTGTTGGCGTTGAATCTGTTGCTCTCGGTATGTCCCGGCGGGGCTCAAGAAGTAACGGCCAGACTGGCCGGTACGGTCAAGGACCCTGCCGGAGCAGTGGTGCCCGAGGCCGCCCTCACAGCCACCAATGTCAGCACAGGTTTGATCACCAGGACCACGTCAAGCGCGTCCGGCGATTACGTATTCCCCGCGCTGGCCCCGGGAACCTATACCCTATCAGTAGAGAAATCGGGTTTCTCGACGGGCGTGATGTCTGGCATTTCTCTGAACGTGGACCAAAAGGCAACTTTGGATGTCGTCCTGCAAGTCGGGCAAGTGACGGAGTCTGTCAAAGTGGAAGGAGCGGCGCCCTTGGTAGACAGCACCAGCGCGAGCATGGGAACGGTTGTGAATCAACAGCCCATCCTCGACCTCCCGCTCAACTTACGGCGCACCGGCGCGCTGGCGCTGGTGGTGCCCGGTACGATCGATACCAGCGGACGATCGCTCACGTCGGCCAACGAGAACGGTTCCGGATTCAACGAGAACAGCTATAGCGGGTCAGGTGGGCGTTCTTCCGGAAATCTCATTTTGATCGATGGCATGGTTTCGCGTGCGCTCAACAACGGCGGATTCGCGTTGCAGCCTGTGCCGGAAATGGTTAAAGAGTTTAAGATCGAAAACAACACGTATGACGCGGCGGCCGGCCTGAGCTCGGGCACCACCATGAACCTGATCACGGAATCGGGAACCAACAGCTTTCACGGCTCGGGTTGGGAATACTTGCGCAACCGCGATTTGGATGCGCGCAACTTCTTTGCGACGGACCGGCCGGCGTTCATCCGCAACCAATTTGGCGGCGCGCTTGGTGGTCCAATTCGCAAGAACAAAACGTTTTTCTTTGGTAGCTACGAAGGTCTGCGGCTGGACCAAGGCCAGACCGTTGGCAACGTGGTTCCGACTGCAGCCGAGAAAGCGGGTGATTTCAGTTCCTTTCTGACCGGCCAGACGGCGAATCTTTGCGCGGCGAGTGGCTCAGCTGCTCCCGCCAATCTCAATTTCGACACGGGCCAGTTGTTTTTGCCGGCGTCGGAACGACTCCTCACATGCCCCGCCAATCCGGCGAATCCAGGCGCCGGAACTTCGACCGTCCTCGTGGGAACGCCGGTTCCAGGAAATATCATTACCAATATTGATCCCGTAGCGCAGAAGGTGCTGGCTCTCTACCCGGCAGCCAACCGCTCGGGCTTTCCTAACTACATCAATCAAACGCCTCAGCGGCGCAACGATGACCAATTTGACACGCGTGTCGACGAATCTTTATCCGACAAGGATCGACTGTTTGGCCGTTACTTATTTGGAAACTCAAACCTGCTCTTTCCCGGCAATTTCAGCCAATTTAACAACAACCAACATTTTCGTGGACAGAACGCTGTGGGTGATTGGACCCACATTTTCGGGCCGAGCTTAATCAACGACCTTCGTATTGGCTACCAACGAGATTATCTGATCGTTGACTGCCAGACCTGCCCTCGGCAAAGTGGCCTTCTAGGCAGTTTTGGGATTCAGAACCTGGCTGCGTCGGCGCCTCAATATGAAAAGTACCCGGCGTTTGGCTTTTCTAACTTCGGTGGACTGGGCGACAGCGGTTATTTTCCAGATGTCTTAAATGATCGGGTGGAGAAATTCGAGGATACGGTCACGAAGATCAAGGGAAAGCAAACAATCGTCGTCGGCGCTGACATAAATTTTTGGCAGACGCCCGGTGTAGAAGACCCCATCCAGCTGAACGGAACCATCAGCTATAACGGCCAGTTCTCTTCTCTCGCCGGGGAAATACCAGGAGTGAGTGCCGTTTCCGACCTGGCGGACCTTGAGCTAGGTTATCCCTCCTTCGGTTTTTATACGAAGAACGCTTTCGTAAACAAATTGACTGGTGGCGGATGGTTCAGCTTGTTTGCCCAGGACCACATTCGCGTCAACTCGAAATTGAGCGTAGAGATCGGCCTCCGATGGGAATATCGAAAACAACCCTATGATCAAAATAACAAGCTTGCCACACTTTATCCGCTGGCTTACAACAGCACGCCGGGAGACGCTCTGCTGGTGACTCCGCTGCCCGCCGCTCAAAATGACGCGCTTTGCAGCAATTCTTACTTCGTCAACTCCGTTGGGCAGTGCGTAGTCATGACCTCGGCGATGCGGACTCAATTGGGATTGACGGGTAACAAACTGAAGGAACTTAGTTACGGTCCAGGTCATGGCAGCTTCGACCCGCGGCTAGGGGTCTCATGGCGGCCGCTGAATTCGGACAAGCTCATCGTACACGCCGGCGCCGGTGTGTTCAACGATTTGCCAATTACGAACCTAATTGGTTCGTATGTCAATAATAACCCTGTATTTACGCAAACCCCTACTTATAACACTGCTTTTGGCGCACCACCGCCGCTAACTAACGGAGTGCCGACCACAACACAACTGATGTTTGCGAATGCCGCGTCGGCGCCTTTGTCTGCGATTACGTCGCAGCTCATGCCGACTCCGTTTTACCATACACCTACGGTTTACGAGTGGAGCACCAGCATTCAAACACAGTTAGCACAGAACTGGGCTCTGGAGGTTGGGTATGTCGGCAATCGAGGTGTTCATCTGGACAATGCTCATCAATGGGGCAATCAGGCCGTTCCGGGGATTGGGGACTTACAACCTCGCAGGACATGGCCCGACTTCAACCAGATGCTTTATGACACGTTTGACGGCATATCAAACTACGATGCCCTGCAGGCTAAAGTCACTAAGCGGTTTTCGAAAGGATTCCAGGGTCTCGTCGCGTACACTTACGGTAAAATCCTCGACCGCAATGGAGGCGACTCAGATTTCAACAACGCGCCGCAGAATGATAACAACCAGAGAGCAGATTACAGCGTGGCTGATAACAGCATTAAACAACGCCTGGTCCTTAGTCCAATCTGGCTGTTACCTTTTGGAAAGGGGCAACCTTATATGAACAAAGGTGGCCTCACAAATGCGTTAGCAGGAGGATGGGAGGTCTCCGGCATCATCACTTTCCAGGACGGTTTCCCCTTTACCGTACTGGCGAACCAGGATTTCTCGAACACCGGATCCAGGTCCCCGCGACCAGACCGTGTCTGCAACGGGGCCGGTCCGCAGACCGTAGCAGATTGGTTCGATGTCAATTGCTTCACAACCGACGCTCTCGCGCTAGCATTGGCTAATGGGACGCCTCGGTTCGGGAATTCGGGCCGCAACATTCTGATCGGGCCGGGCATGCAGGAGTGGGATGTCTCGATAATTAAGCGAAACCCTATCACCGAGGGAATAAATCTGGAATTCCGTGCTGAATTTTTCAATATATTCAATCACGCGAACTTCGGAACTCCTGGCACAACCATTGGAACCAGCACTGCCGGGGTGATTACCAGCGCCGCCAGTCCGCGTGACATACAATTTGGCCTCAAGCTGAAGTTCTGATATTGTCCGATTAGTCCATGGCCACGGAAACACGTGCTGTAGCGAAGGCGACGACTAGCTCACCCGAGCAGACGGTAACGCCTGCCCCACGACCGAAACGGCTTGTCTCGCTGGATGCCTTTCGCGGGTGGACTATGTTTTGGATTGTTGGCGGAGCCGCGCTTGTTGAGGGACTGCAGGCGCTCAACCCAAATCCTCTGATCAACGGCGTGGTCTACGAACTCAACCACACCGATTGGCAGGGCCTGCGGTTTTACGATTTGATCTGGCCGTCATTCATGTTGATGACAGGCATGTCCCTGCCCCTTTCGTACGCCAAGCGGTCGTTGACACAGACTCACCACCAGATCTTCATGCGTGTGTTGCGCCGGTTTGCCGTATTGTTCCTGCTTGGCTCACTGCGAGAATCCATCCACTTCAACCATGCCTACATTGTGGAACTCAGCAGCGCGCTTCAACCCATCGCTGTGGCTTATCTCGCGGCATTTTTGTTGATACGAAAATCCTGGAAGTTTCAAGCATCAGTCGGCGCCGGGATCCTGGTCTTCTACGCTCTTTTGCTGGCTTTCGTTCCCGCCCCCGGCGTTCCTGCCGGCAGCTACGATAGAAATGCGAACCTGGTTCTGTGGACCGATCTGGTCACGGTTGGCCGCGTACTGCCCGAGCACTGGGGGACAGTCATCTGCACGCTTCCAACGATCTCCACCACCATCCTCGGCATGCTACTGGGCGAGCTTCTTATGACCGGCCGTAGCGCGGCAAGCAAAATGAAGATTATGGGATTGGTCGGGTTGTCCGGCGTTGTGCTCGGTTGGGCCCTGAACCCTCTGATCCCCATCGTGATGAAGATCTGGACCACCTCCTATGGGCTGGCGTCGGCCGGCTTTGCCTGCCTGATGTTTCTCGTTTTCTACTGGCTGATTGACGTCCGTGGCTATCGAAAACTGGCCTTCCCGTTCTTGGTGATCGGCACGAATGCGGTGGCAATCTACATGTCAGAGAGCATTATTCCCTGGAGCAGGACGGTTGCGATTTTTACGCACCCGCTTGTCGGAACGCTGGGATCGTTCACGCCGCTGTTTCACGCCATTGCGGTTCTAACTGCCGAGTGGCTGGTGCTGTATTGGATGTACAAGCGTAAGATTTTTCTGACTGCTTGATGCATGCGGTTGCAAAGCGGCCGTTTACTCTTTGTCGCATTGTTAGTTGTGCTCGCGGTTCAAGGTCAGCAGCCGCCAAAATCCTCCCTTCTGAAGCCTTATCGTGTGCTCGTGGTGGTCGCTGCTTGGGCTGATCCAGCGAGCCAAGTGATCGGTCAGAACGACGCTTTTCAGCCGGTGGCTGCCCTGCTCAAGGCTTGGTCTGTTCCCTTCGATATTCTTCGGTTGGATCAGCAGAACCTCGGGGCATCGAACCTATTCGACCGGTCTGGCGCCGTACGCTACGGCACAGTCGTCTGGCTTGCCGATCTCCCATCCTACGCCGGAAAGAATCTGGCGGCGCTTACCGAGGCTGTGCAACAGGGAACCAGCATCATAGTCGCCGTTTCGCGATTTAGCGATCCAGCGCTCGAGCGAATTCTCGGCCTCCATTACAACGCGGACTATCGCGCTCCCGACCCCGTTCTTCGTGGCCCGGTCCACTTCATCACGCGCGAGTTGACAGATGATCTGAAGCCAGGTCGCGAACAGTCCCTGCACATTTGGGTGGAATGCCGCGGTGCTCAAGCGCTCATCAGCCAAGGCCGCCATCCGGTGTTGACTGTGTTTCAACCGAGCCCGGATGCGGCTGCGGTTTGGATAGGCGCGCCCGAGCTGCGATCTTTAAACGATTCGCCGTACTGGAGAAACATCTTCCAGCGTTCTCTTCTATGGGGCTTGCAATATCTGGTTTTGCCGGACGTGGATTACTCGCGACGCGTCCTTATGATGATCGACGATTGGGGCGCCGCCGACAAGTCCTTTCTCTCGTATTGGCGCTATCAGACGGTTACCCAGGAACTGATGCGCGACAAAGTCATACCCGTTCTGTCCCGCCATCATGCGGTCGTTTCCGCCAATGTGGTCACGGGTTTTGTCGATCGCAAGACCCATCGCGTCCTCTCTCCATGGAATCAGAAATTTACGGACGACTATGGCATCGAGCAAGACTA
>Ga0210409_10003431_pt1 | contig 17767 bp, 10 predicted proteins | sample IncBWH17MmetaG_FD_161649 | JGI IMG/M metagenome (GOLD analysis project Ga0210409, IMG submission 161649) | Forest soil microbial communities from Barre Woods Harvard Forest LTER site, Petersham, Massachusetts, United States - Inc-BW-H-17-M | ecosystem: Environmental > Terrestrial > Soil >... | reverse complement strand
AACATCCAAGATTACGTTGCTGGAAAGACCGTCTCGCGTCGTATACGTCCGCTCGGTGCTTCCGTTAATCTCCACGAGGCCGCTGATCGTTCCAATCCACAGATGATTGTGTATATCTTCCGCAAAGCCCATTATTACGTTTGAGGGCCAACCACTCTTGGTGCCAAACAATGTGAACTTTCCGTCCTTCAACCGGCTCGCGCCACCGCCATCCGTCCCAATCCAAAGAGCTTTTTCATGGTCCAAATAGAGTGACCGGACAACGTTGTTTTTCAGCCCGCTTCTTGCTGTGAAATTCGAAAACTCCCCGTTTTTCCAGTGGCTGAGCCCTCCGTTCGTGCCTGCCCACAAGCCCGTGGCTCCGTCACCAATGACAGTCCGCACATAGTCGTCGCTCAACCCTGATTCACGACCATAGGTGTTGAAGCTGACCTGTCTGAGTTGGTCGAGGCCACCGCCGTCTGTGCCGATCCAGATACTACCCTCCGCGTCCTCGGCGATAGACAACACTACGTTGTTCGTCAGACCCATATCTGAATTGAAAACTCTAATCGTGCCGTTCTTCAGGCAGTTCAGCCCGCCGCCGTCCGTGCCAATCCACAAGTTCCCGTCCCGGCTCCCATGGAGCGATAGTACTGCTGCGCTCGAAAGCCCATTTTTGGTGGTGTAGAGAGTGAATTTCCCCGATTTCAATCGTGCCAGGCCTCGATTCGTTCCGATCCACAGAGCGCCGTCAGCGTCTTCGAACAGCGAAGAGACCGAATCACTCGGCAATCCGTTTTTAGCGTTGTAGACGATGAAGCGTCGGCCGTCCCAGTGGTTGAGTCCGCCATCGTCAGTTGCCACCCACAAAGTTCCGTCGGCCGCTGACGATAAAGCTGTAATTGCATTGCTCGACAAACCTTGCTTCGTGGTGAACACCGTAAGCTTGCCGTCTGTCAAGTGTCCAAGTCCGCCGCTTTTGAACCCGATCCACATGCTGCCATCCCGATCCTGCTGGATGGATGTGATGTCTTCGCCCCCGGAAACATTCGGAGTCGGATATACAGCGAATTTTCCATTTTTCATTTGGATGAGGCCGCTGTCGCGGGTGCCAATCCACAAAGTCGCATCGCGGCCTTCAGACAACACTTCTATGTAATTGATCTTGATTCCGCTGGCGTTCTTGCTCTTGAAGACGTCGAAGTGGAGCCCATCGAACCGTGCCAGGCCTCGCTCTGTTCCCACCCAGAGAAAGCCGTCACGCGTCTGAAGGATCGTTTGCACGGAATCCTGCGGGAGACCTTCTGGCGCTTGCCATGCTTCGTGGCCGTAACCTTGGATGGCGTTGCGTGGATGTGCCTGGCCGCCGCTCGCAATTGGCCCTCCCGCAAGAATCAGGAGCAGAGCGCAGCACACCGTGTCAATGCTGATCGAACATCTCAACGACCTCATCCAGCCTCACCTTGCGGGCCACCCATTGCGCCTTCGTGCTTCCATGGTCAGCAATCAAGAAAGGGAAATGGACGCCCACCGGTTCTTACAGACGGGCGCGGAGTAGTGAGGTTCAGCAGTCAGATATGGATGACGACTGTTCCTAGGAAGAGGATTTCATTCTCGCATCCCCGATAGCTGCTTTCAAGGCCTTTGGCGCCGCGTAGCTCGCAATGGTCACCCTCGTCGGCGGCTCGCTCGAACGGACACAGAGTTCCGACGTGGAAACGCTTGAGAAGTGGGTGGTGCTTTAGCGATGCCGGCCTTGGAGCATGGAGCGAAAAGAAATCTATGCCAACAAGTAAGATGACCTTCACCGCGTTCCCCGCTGCCCCCCCACCCTAGATATTCTTCTTCGACGCAGACACGGACGCGCGGGTCATCAATGCCGCGGTGTACCCCTACAGACTCATGCTCCTCATCGCCGTAGTGTGCGGTCTCCGCATAGGCGAGGTTACCGTCCTGAAAGTCAGTAGCCTCGACTTCAAGCGAAAACTGATTCAAATCACTGGCGCCCTGGACTACGCCACTCGAAAGGAAGGCACGCCAAGAAGTGACAATAGTGCAGCGGATCGGGCAGAACATCACTCAATTGGAGTCAGTCTCCGGAACGGCCTGACGGACATGCAGCGGCTGTTTTTGTTCGGGAAGCTGAGCGGTCTGAACGACAAAGATGCGGCGATAACGGCAGGTTATTCGTTGAGCGCGGCCGAGAACACAGGACAGAGAATCTGGAAACCGCCCCTGCGTGCGAAGTTTGAACGGTTGCAGCGCGGCCTGCAGAATAGGGAACCCCTTTTCTAATCCTCACGAGAACACACACCTTGCGAGTGCTGATTCAGCAATTGGCTGCCAAGCCGCGACGCGAGACCCTTTCCGAAGGTGAATGGTTGCGCTCATAGTTAAGGCTTCTTAGGTGTGAGGCCGTGCTTGATTGCCTCGGCGTGAAGCACGCCCTGGGCATCCGTATTGCCGTATACCGACACCTGTTGACCCGCGACTAATGCAGGGCTGAGACCGTTCGTGATTGCAGTTTCAGCATTGACCTGCACCTCGCCAGCTTCCGTCTTCAGTGTAAACCACAAACCTTCGAGCTTCGTGATGGTTCCAAATATGGACACAGGGCCGCCGGCTGGCTGGGGTTTGAGCGGAGGAGCAACCGGTGGAGCTGCCGGGTGGATTATGATCGGCGTCCCTAGACCAAAGATATCCAGCTCCTTATAGCTGGCCACGTAGACATGGCCATTTGCCACGACGGGGGCGATGTTGGAATTAGCTCCATCCCCCGAAGAGTGTGGCACATCCCAATTCCCTGCGGTGGACATGAACAATTGCTGAAGCTGCGGGTTTCCGGAGACCGGTTGAAACGCGAACAAAGTGGGAGGTGGTGTTCCGACGTCGAAACTAAAATGACGAGATACGGCCCAAATGATGACATCGTTGCTCCCGTTAGAAGAAACGGCCGTAAAGAAGCCACTGTCGTCGCGCCACTGGCCAAGGTCGGAGGAGGAATGAATTTGTGTCAGGCTGAGCGATGGAGAGGTATTGATCTGCCAAACACCGATCTGGTGTCCACCGCTGCTCACGACGTTGTTGAGGTAGTAGGATTGGCCGCACCAGCAGGATCCAATCGGGTACGATCCCAGAACATGATTGTTCGTGAGACTAAATCCGCCCATATCATCACGGTTCAGTAGAAACATGCGACCGTCCTTGCCCGCCGTCACGGCCATACGCGGTACGCTGCCTGGTTGGTCAGGCAGGAGAAGCACCCCGCCAGAGCCGAGGTCCACATCATGGTTATTCAGGGCGTCAACATCTGAGGGGGTAAAGAAATCCAACAGGTGGAGAAGGCCAGCGGAGACCTTAACAACGCCCTCGGACAGGTTATGTGGGGCGCTGTACGTGTCATCACGGGAGGTGCCCGTGGGATCCGGAGAGTTGCCGGTAGTGAAATACAAATGCCCGGCGACAGCGGCAACGCCGTATCCGGACATCCAAATCGTGGAGAGCTTATTGGAAGCAGACACAGGCGTCGTATTGGTGAGAAAGTTCGCAGCCAAAGCCTGCAAATCAGATGCCCTCCATCCCAAGAGCCAACCCCGCGCCGGGGTTCTGTCGCACCAACTGGAAAAGGCCGCATATATGTTCCCGTCTTCGAAAAGAAGGGCCGCGCGCTGGCGATGATCTGCGGCATTGAAGGAGAATGTGCTGCCATCGGTTAGCTTGTGAGTGGCTGAAACAACGACGGGCGATCCCCCTTGGTCCTTAAGGGTAGTGAGGTCGATGGCATGGAGCAGATAGATCGGCCACCCCAGCAGAGGGACCGTCGTATAGGAAATCAGGTACAAGGCGTTGTGAGCCAAATCAATCACTGGAGTGGATTCAATTCCCACACGCGGCCCGTTGTTGGCGCAGTACTCGAGATCCCGAGGAACGGCAGGTCCCAAGTTGTGGGTCAGGAGAATCTCACCACTATTGGCGTCGATGGCGTACACGGTGTTGTTTTCCGTGACCACATAAACGACGTCGTGTTTGCCACCCGCGATCGCGACGTCAGGCACGACAAGAGGCTGAGCATAGACAGTGTCGTCGAGAGTAACTCTTCGTAAGAGTCCGAATTCTAAAACCTGCGGCCCGGGACCCTTAAGCGTGGGATTCAACAAGAGTTCATGGGAATTCCACCCGGTTCGAAAGTTGTCGTAATGGTAAGTGGTTACCGCAATTTTAGGGACAGGAACAGGACGTGGCAATTGTCCCCACAATACGCTCGGCGCACAAGCAACGCCAGCCAGAAGGCCGATTCTCAGTAAGCTCTTGTTCATGGCTAGCTCCTTCGTTTCTCTCAACCGTTTGTTGCACCCATTCATCGTGGCCCTGGAAGCCGCAACCTATGCGGTACGTACCTGTGGCGTATCTTCCTCCGTCGTTCGATAAGGCGCAACGAAATTTTCAAAAAAATCCCACACCTGGAATAATTGTCATTTGCACAATGGCGTCTTCAGAGGCGACACGCTGCATTCGAGTTCTGCCACAAATCCCTCACACCGGAGAAACTAAAGTTTAGGGGTTCATATTGGGATTCACTGCTTCCGGCACGGTGTAACTTCGGAGCTACTCGAATCCGGCACCCCGATTCACGTCGTCACCCGGCTCATGCGCCATGCTGATTCAAACGTCACATTGGAGCACTACGCGCACATTGTTGGCGATGCCGAGCGCACTGCGTCTGAGAAGTTCTCTCAGCGGATCGGTCAGCACATCACTCAATGGGAGTCAGACTCCGAATTGGAGTCAACTTCCTCAGTTAAGACTGCGTAAAGAAAGGACTTGGCGGAAGCGTGTGGGAGTCGAACCCACCATTCGACCCGCGAAGGACCGAATCACCGGCTTTGAAGGCCGGGAACGTCACCGGACGCTTTTCGCCTCCGGGAGAAGTATAGCGTGGACGAGGTGACTGGTGGATGGTGCCTGATGACTCGTGCGCAACCACGGACCTTGCCGAGTACGTGAATATAGCGAGGTTTGAATTTTGGGCTGCTCGGAATCAAGGATAAGGTCAGGCGCGCTGGGCGGCTAGAAGGTCGGCTTGTTGGGTGCGGATCAGGGCGGCGACGAGATCGTAGAGCGCGGGACTGGTACAAACCTCGTAATAGGGATGCGTCGTGGGTCCGCCGACTTTTCCGTCGGGAAGCAGTTCGCGCGCGAAGGCCTTTCGCAGAACGAGCAACTCGACGGACTCGCCGAGCGGCACTTCACCGTAATACAGCGTTACATTTTGCTTGCCCCAGGGCATATCGAGCTTGGTCTCGATGGAGTCGAGGGAGATTTCATCGGATAGTTTTTGAAAGCCCTCTTCGTTGAGTTCAATGCCGTTCATGTTGTAGCGAACCAGAAACTCGTCCAACTCTTCGGCGGAAGCACCTTCCATGGCGTTAAGGAACTGAAAGGTTGAAAAATGGGACTTCTGTTTCGAAAGCATGCGCTTGGCGAGCTTGGCGCAGCCGGAAAGGCGGTCGGAGAGATTGAGCGCTTTGGAAATCATGATGCGGGAATCGCCGTCGGTCCAATAGGTGGGCGCGGAGCCCTGAAAGGCGACCCCTAAGCCGAGTTCGAGCGCGGGGAGATCGCTGGCGGAGGCGCGCTCGTTGTAGGAATTGCAAACGGCCAGAATCTGGCGCGAGAGAATGCAAGCCTTGGCTACGGGACGCGCGTACGCGATGGTGGCTTCCGTTTCGAAAATGGCCAGAATAATAGCGTCGCCCTCAATAAAAACTTTTTTCGCAGAATAGCGATCCAAAAGTTTCTTGACTGGCTCGTGCAAGTTCAAGCTGAAATGCGACGCGGGGCTCAAACCGCGCGACAAGAGGTCCTGGGTCATCCTCGTCGACCCGCGCACGTCGGCCTTGATGATGACGTGGGAAACGACGTTATCCTGTTCCGGCCTGGCTTCGTCGGGGAGCACGCACTCATAGAGCCGGTTGTTCAAGCGGGAGAGCTCGCGTGCCTTTTCGGTGGTGACGAGGTGAATGCGCTCCATGCAGGCGGTCAGATGTTCCGCATCGCGCAGATCGCGCCGGAGGCGGAGGAAGTCGCCGGCGAAGCGCAGCACGAACGCCTGCATCTCCTCGCGGGAATAACGGCGAATTTTCTTGGAGAGTTCCTCGATGGCCTTGAGCGACAATTTCTTTGCGGGCACGTGCTTGATGACTTGCTCGACTTGTTTCAGCTCATCCTTGGAGACCAACGCCTTGCGAAGCTGCTGCAAGTGGACGGGCGGGCAATAGTCCGCGGCGATCGGCCGGATTTCATAGCTGGCGAGAACGTGATACAGAATTTCGTGCTGCTCCAAAAGATCAAAAAGCCGCGAGAGCAGCCGGGCCCGAAGCTGCACTTCCTCGCCGGTGGCGGAGCTCACGTCGAACAGGCGCCTGGCGTTTTCCGGCTCGTTGAGATATTCACCGAGTTTTCCGGCGTGGTCCTTCACGAAGAAATCGAGTTTCTGCCTGGCGGCATCAATCTGCGGGGCCAGTTCCTCGAGTTTGCATTCCTGATGCTTCTGGCGGAGTTCGAGGTCGTTCAGCGAAGCTTTCAAGTTTGAAGGGTCGTCGGAGCTGAGGAATTTCGTGAAAAAACCGTCGCCCCGTTCAAGCCGCTTGCGAGTATTTTCGCGTTGCTCTTCCAGGCTGGCGATGTCATCGCGGATCGATTGGGCTGACTCGAGCAGCGCGGTATGCGCTTGAATGGCTTCGGTATGCGGCGGTTCCTGGCCATGAGTAATGCCCGCTTCCCGGAGGAATTCCTGGAAAAGCGCGTCCATGGCTTCAAAGCGGTCGGGGTCGCGGACGTAGTTGCCGAGGAGAACGTAATGCTCCAGGAAGAAAACGTCGTCTTTGCCGCCGTCGAGGAAGATCAAGCGGTTCTTGCAAAGTTCGTATAACGGCGCAAAGTCTTCGCCGAACAGCGCCCGCCGGGTTTTCGCGATGATGCTGTCCTCGACGTCGGCGACCATTTGGGCGACTTGTTGCCCGACGCGGCGAATCACGGCGCGCCGCGCGGACTGTAATTCCGAGAGCCTGGCCTTGATGACGTGGGCTTGCTGGCTACGTTCGAAGTGTTCACCGCGCTGGCGAATCCATTCCTTGCCCTCGAGGATGAGATTGGCGAATTGATTGCCCAGTTCAAGGGTCAGAAACTTCAGCAGGGAGAGGCGGAAAACCAGGTCAATCTCAATATTCTTGTGATATTTGGCCTGCGTCAGCGCACTTTGCAGCAGCTCAGAGAGCAGTTTGCGGAAGCTGCCGTGATCCGGTCCTTTGGTCTTGCGGAGTTCGATGCCTGAAAAATAGGTGGCGCTGGTGCTCTGGCGGATGACGTCGAACAGGTAATCACGCGCGGCCTGGACGAACCTCGGGCTCAGAAACACGTCGTGGTGAATGTTGTCCACGCCGATCGCCAGCGATCCCATGGGGATGGTGACGTTGTAGCTCTTGAGTTCGATCCGGGCCGCTTCGGTCGGGTTGGGCGTTAAGAGTTCGTTAGCCATGCACGATGCCGGAAGGGCTCTTTTTTACGGTAGCAGCGGGGCGGAGGACGGGCAAGGAATCCGGGCGGGTGCGTAACCAGAGAGTTAGGAGTAAGACGGTGCCAAAGGCGAAAGGCCTAGCCGAGCGTGATTCGGCGGGTGTCGCCGCCGAGGTGCTCCAGCTTCAGGCGAATTTGCGGCCAGGGGGACTCCAGCGGGAAGCGTTCGGACCACTCCAGAATGGCGACGGCAGGGGTCAGGAACATGTCTTCCATGCCGAGTGTCTCGAAATCGTGGAAATTCTCGATGCGGTAGAGGTCGGCGTGGAAGACCTTGACGGCTTTGCCGTAGACGTGGACGAGGGTGAAGGTGGGGCTGGTGACGTCGTCCTCGCTGGCAGCGCCGAGGCCGGAAACAATGCCTTTTGTGAGCGTCGTCTTGCCGGTTCCCAGATTACCTGTCAGAAGCACCAACATGGGGGGCTTCAGGCGCTTCGCGAATTCCCTGCCCCAGCTCGTGGTTTCCTCGGCGGAGCGGGTGATGATCTCTTCAGCCACGCTGGCGGAGCTCCGTTACCAGTCGGTGATAAGTGCCGGGGAGATAATCCGCAATCTCTCCTGCCAGGAGAGAGGCCTCTTGGCGTTGGGAGGTGGCGTCGTCGGCGGCCAGGCCGTGCAGATAGACACCCAGCGCCAAGGCGCGCTGCCAATGGCGAACGCCGAATTGCGAAGTCATTCCGGCCAAGATTCCGGTGAGGACATCGCCGGACCCACCCTTGGCCATGCCGGGGTTGCCGGTTGTGTTAACGAACGCGTTGCCGTCCGGAGTGGCCAAGATCGTGTTAAAGCCCTTGAGGATTACGTGCGCCTTCCAAGCAGCAGCCGATTCCAGGGCGATCCTGAGACGATCGGCTTGCACCGCTTCATTTGAAATTCCGCAGAGGCGAGCCATCTCGCCGGGATGCGGAGTGAGGGCGAGAAGCGGTGATTTTCGCTTGGCGAACTCGGCAGCGCGTCCAGCGAACGCGTTCAATCCATCCGCATCGAGAACCGTGGGCAAATTTGTTTGGCGGACAACGGAGGTGACGACCTTTTGTGTTTCTTGGTGTATTCCGATGCCCGGGCCGAGGGCAAGGAGCGTTTTGCCTTTCGTAAGTGCGCGAAGGCTGCTCGGCTTCAGAATCGTGGATGAGATCGTTCCCAGTTTGGTGGAGGGGAGCGGCTCGGTCATGAGCTCTGCTTGCGCAGAGGCGATGATCGGAAGAATGCCATCTGGCGTTGCGACGGTCACGAGTCCAGCCCCGGCGCGAAGCGCGGCGCGCCCCGCCAGGATCGCTGCGCCGGACTTGCCGCGCGAACCGGCGATCAGAAGGACGTGGCCGTAGAGGCCTTTGTGGGAATCGACGCGCCGGACTAACGGAAGCTCCGTGAATTCTTGCGGCTCGATCCACCGTACTTTTCCTTTGCCAAGGGCGTCGATTAATTCGCGCGGCGAGCCGATGTAGCGAACATGCAGCTTTCCGCAGCGCGCGCAGTCCTCGGAGACTAACTGGCCGAGTTTTGGGGCGGTGAAGGTGATGGTGGCGTGCGCATGAATGGCCGGTCCTTGCAAAGGCTCTCCATCCGAGGGCAAGCCGGAGGGGGTATCCACGGCTAGAACGGCATCGGGACGCACAGCGGTTGCATCGCGCGAAATTTTGTTCACATCTTCGATGACGGTGGCAAGGATCCCTTCGGCCTTGCCCTTCAGGCCTGTGCCGAGAAGAGCGTCGACGATCACTCGGGACTTCGCCACTTCCCCGCGGGCAGCTTCCCACTGCGCAGGGCGAGTGATGAGGTGCAAGTCGGCTCCCGATTTTTTGAGACGTGCAAAGTTTTCAGCGGCGTCGCCGCGAAGGCTCTCTGGTTCTGCGAAAAGATAGACGCTCGGCTTTAAGCCAGACTCTTGGAGAAGGCGGGCGACGACGAACCCATCGCCACCATTATTCCCTTTGCCGCAAAGAACGGCCGCATGCTTTTCGGCGACATCGCCGTACGCGGAACGAATGAAATCGAACACACTCGTGCCCGCGTTCTCCATTAATTGCAGATTGGGAATGCCGTGCCGCTCGGAAGTGAGGCGGTCGACTTCGCGCATTTCGGCGGCGGTGAGAGCTTTCATAGGAGGTTCATGTGGCGATCACAGCATCCAGCCGCCGCTGACGTTGACGACCTGGCCGGTCACGTACTCCGCTTCTTCGGAGGCGAAAAACGCAACCGTTCCGGCAACGTCCTCGACGGTAGGCGGACGGCCAATGGGAAACCGTGCGTCGCGAATTTTGCGGGCTTCTTCCAGCGTGAGATCGTTTTCGTCAATGCTGGAGGGATTGACGACATTGACGGTGATGCCGTTCTTGGCTTCTTCGAGCGCGAGCGAGCGGGACAATGCGACGACGGCGGCTTTGGCGGCGGCATAAGCGGAAATTTTTGCCTGTCCGAAGGCGCGCTCCGCGCCGACGGCACCCAGATTGATAATCCGGCCCCAACGCGCCTTTCTCATATGCGGGAGCGCGGCCCGGCAAACGTACAAAACGGTCATCAAATTGGAAGTGAAAACGCTTTGCCAGTCTTCCAAGGATGATTCCGCGAGCGTGCCCCAGCGAAAATCGCCGACATTGTTGACGACAATATCCAGCCGCCCAAAGCGATCAACAACCGTCTTAACGAGTTGATCGCAGCGCCCAGGCTCGGTGATATCCGTTTCGACGGCGACACAATCCGCGCCGCTCGCTTGCAGCTGGCGCAGTGCCTGCTGCGCGGCCACTTTGTTCGAACGATAGGCGATGGCGATGCGCGCGCCGTCCTGAGCCAGACGCAAGGCAAGTCCACGGCCGATGCCCCGGCTGCCACCCGTGACCAACGCCACCCGATTGCTCAGCGACATTCTTCTCCCCGGAAAAATCTCTTGGAAAGATTTTCAGTATAACGTAGCCGCAGCGGACGTACTACCGAAGCCTCGCGACGATGACCGTCATGTCGTCGGCCTGTTCCGGGGTTCCGGCCCACTCTTCGACGGTGGCCATCAACGATTCCGCGACCATCAGCGGTGCGGCTCCCTGCAATCGCGTGGCCGCTTCCCTTAGCCGGCGAATGCCAAACTCTTCGCCGTAGACATTTTCCGGCTCAACGAGTCCGTCACTGTAGCCAATGAGAACGGAATCGGTTCCCACAGACAGCGATCCTTCCTCATAAACGTAGTCTTCAATGACGCCCAGCACCATTCCTCCTTTGTCCAGAAGCTCCGCAACTCCGTGGCAAAGGAGAAAAGAGGGGAGGTGGCCTGCATTGGTGTAGCGAAGCGTGCGAGTGGCGCTGTCGTAGACGGCGATGAAAAAGGTGGCGAAGCGGTCGTCACCAGTGTTGCGCACCAGATGTTTGTTGAGCCGCGAAACCAATTCAGCGGTGCTCAAGCGCTCGGTCCCGTCGGCAAGCATCTGACTGCGCAGGGCAGCCTGGAGACTGGCCATCAGCAGGGCGGCGGAGATTCCCTTGCCTGAGATGTCCGCGATGGCGATGGCGATGTGCGTGGGGCTGAGCTGGATGAAGTCGTAGTAGTCGCCGCTGACGGAGCGCGCAGCCTTGCAGATGGCTTCGATTTCGACTCCCGGCACTGAAGGCAAAGTGCTGGGAAAGAGCTGGTTCTGGACTTCGCGCGCGATGGAGATTTCGTTTTCCAGCCGCTGGCGCTTGTTTTGCTCTTCGATCAGGCCGCTGATGGAGTTGGTCATGTCGTTAAACGATTCCGCCAGCTCGCCCAGCTGATCGCGGTCCTGAATGGGGACGCGGTGCGAAAAATCTCCGGAGCGCACGTATTGGGTAGCGCGGTAAAGCCCCGCTACCGCTCCTGTGATACGCATCGTAAGAACAATACCGGTGACTAAGGCGGCGGTTTCGATGAGGAAAAAAAGAATTCCAACGAGAACGAGAAGAAGCAGATAGGTGTCGCGCAATTCGCCGAGCGTGGTGAAAATTCTGGCATTCAACCTCGATGGCCTGGCATTGAACACCGCTAGCACCGGACGGTGCTGGTCCACTTTGCCATCATTGGCCACGTAGACGGAATCCAGGCTGGAGGCCACGGTTACGGGAGTGTCGATCCAGAACATGGGACTTTGCAGCGCGCGGTTGCGCGCCACGATGCGGTTTGCCACTTTGTACTGCTCTCCGCCAGAGGTGTAGGTGACGCCCTGCTGCGTCCCGCCGAAGTAGCGCTCCATGAGATTTAACTGGATGGCGCCGAGGTCCGGCGCGACCGTGCCCAGGAAGTCGCGGTTCACAGGTACGCGCAGAGTGACTACACGCTCTCCCTTGGGGCCCGGAATCAGTCGCAAACTTGTTAAAGAAAGTGCGTCGTCCCGCTGCAAGTCGCCCTGCTGCAAAAGACCGGCAAATGATCTTTTGCCGGGCCCTGCCAGATTGGTAAGAAGAGTGGTGTCATTTGCAAAGCTGATACGGAGCCCAGGGAGTTCGCGATCGTGAACGGCACGCGATTGTGCCGCGAGAATTTTCTCGGAGTCCGCCTGCGTGACGCCGGGAGGCAAGGTTCCATGCGCGACGGCGATGTGTTCCGCAATGTCCGCGATCATTTCGATGCGATGCTGAATGTCTTCATGCAGAAGATAGGCGCCGAGCTGAGAATAGAGAATGCGACCGGCGATAGAGACAAGCGTGACGATCAGCAAAATGGGGACGACGGCAATAAACAGATAGGCGACGATCAGGCGGTTGCGAAGGCTCCAGAGAAGCCGCGTCCTCCACCAGGCGATGAAGCGGACCAGAAGGTAGATGGCCGCAAGGACGGCCAGATATTTGAGGAAATTAGCTGGACCGCCGTTGAGCTCGATATTGGCGAGAACCAATCCAGCCGCGGCCACCACCATGGAAACGAGATCAAGCCAGGTGAGGCGGTTCCAAAGCTCTTTGAGGCTGGCGCGGAAGCGTGTCATCGGTCCGTAGACGGAAAGAATACTCTACCTGAAGAAGTGCCGCCCGCGGAGGAGAAGCACAACGGAAGATGGAGGCCAGGCGCCAAGCGGCCGACCCATCAAAGCACGCGACTTACGGCTGCTGGGGGTTGCTGATCTTGCTGTGGTAGCGGCTGTACGTAAAATAGATCACCAGCCCGATGATTAGCCAAATAATGAGGCGGGCCCAGTTCACCCACCCGAGCTTGTACATCATGTAGCCATTGAACAGGATTCCAAGAACCGGAACGACCGGTACCCACGGTGTGCGGAAGGGGCGCGCTTGATCGGGATCGGTGTTGCGCAGAATCATGACGGCGATGCATACAATGACGAAGGCGAGCAGCGTCCCGATGTTAACCATCTTTCCAATGTCATCAATGGGCGTCACGCTGCCAACGATGGCAGCCAGCAAACCGACAAGCATGGTGTTCTTGTACGGTGTGCGGAATTTCGGATGGATAGCCGCAAAGAACTTCTTCGGCAGCAGGCCGTCGTTGGCCATGGAGTAAAGCACGCGCGTTTGGCCAAGAAGCATGACCAACATCACGCTCGTGAGTCCCGCCAAGGCCCCCAGCGTGACGATATGCGAAGCCGTCGACAATCCGCGGTCCAGGAAGGCGCGCGCAATCGGCGCCTCAATGTTGACGTCCTGCCAATGCACCATGCCGGTGAGCACTCCGGCGACCGAGATGTAGAGAACCGTGCAGATCAACAGGGAGGCAATGATGCCGATGGGCAAGTCCCGCTGCGGATTCTTCGCTTCCTGAGCGGTGGTGGAAACGGCATCAAACCCGATGTAGGCGAAAAAGACATACGCCGCTCCCGCTCCAACCCCGGCAAAACCCATGGGCGCGAAAGTGGACCAGTCATGGCCCCAATTGGAAAAATCGACGTAGCGAAATCCTAAACCGATGACGAAGAGCACCACGGAGACCTTGATGACCACGATGGTGGAATTGAAGCGCGCGCTCTCTTTGATGCCGATGACCAGGACCGCGGTGATGATGAGAGCGATCAAAAATGCGGGTAAATTGAAGCCGATTTCCTTCCCGAAAATCATCGGGGCGTTAAGAAGTGCGTGGGAACTCTGAAGCAACTCCGGGGACCGGGCGCTTACTATGGCATCGACTTTGTCTAGGAAGGCCTGGGTGCCCGGGCGCAAGGTCGCGTCCGAGGCTTGCGCCATCTGGCGCGCCACGATTTTCGTGGCGGTGTCCAGGCCAGTCCAGTGGTCATAGGCCAGCCACAAAGGCATCTTGATATGAAAAATATTCAGCAGCTCGATGAAGTGGTTGGACCAGCCCGATGAAACCGTGCTGGCGCCCATGGCGTACTCGAGCGTGAGGTCCCAGCCGATGATCCAAGCGAATAGTTCGCCGAGGGTGGCGTAGGCGTAGGTGTAAGCGCTGCCCGCCAGGGGAATCATGGCGGCAAATTCCGCGTAGCACAGCGCCGCAAACGCGCAGCCCAGTCCCGAGAGCACGAACGAGAGCATCAGGCCCGGGCCGGCATAGTGCGCACCCAGTCCCGAAAACACAAATATGCCCGCACCGATGACCGCCCCTACGCCCAGCGCGGTCAATTGAAACGGACCGAGCGTGCGCTTCAGGCTGTGCCCGCCTTCCTCTTGCGATTCCGCGAGCAACATGCTCATCGGTTTTCTTGCAAACAAGGGGTTGCCCATGCAACTCCTCCTTTGGGGAAGCTCTTCCCGGGTCTTGCATTTCCCTGCCAAATTGGACGGTTTCATTGTAGTGGCCCAACATCCTGCGCCACTACTGGAAAATTCAATTATTGTGTCGAACCCGCTCGTGCGCGCCGCGACCACCATGACCAGAACAGGTAGACCGGAACTCCGATCAGTACGATCGCCAATCCTGATCCCGCGGTCTGTGTTTGATAGAGCAGCAGCACCACCATGATCGCGGCCGCTGCCAGGACATAGAGCGCAGGAACCACTGGGTAGCCAAAGGCACGATAGGGCCGCTCCGCTTCGGGCCGCTTCGCTCTCAGCACAAAAATCCCGATGATCGTCAACAGGTAGAAGAGCAAAGCGGCGAATACCACGTAGTTAAGCAGATCGCTGTAAAGGTTGCCGTACGTCACGCTCCCTGCTGCATCCACGCTCCGCGTGCGCAACAGAATCAGGATGGTGATCCAGATCCCCTGGTACATCAGTGCCGAGCCGGGAACGCCTTTCTTGTTGAGCGTGCCGGTGGATTCGAAAAAAAGCCCATCTTTTGCCATCGCGTAACAGACGCGCGCCCCCGCCAGAATCAAACCGTTATTACAGCCGAAGGTGGAAATGACAATCGCCACCGCCATGATCATGGCGCCAGGAGGTCCGAAAATGGCATTCAGGGCGGCGGTAGCAACGCGATCGTCGGGAGCGGTCTGAATTTGCACGATGGGCAGCGTGCACAGATAGGCCAGATTCGCGAGGCAATAAAGCGTGATGACGATGATAGTGCCGAAGGCCATGGAGAGCGCCACGTCGCGCTTCGGATTCTTCACTTCCGCGGCGGTAAAGCCGATGTTGTTCCAGGCGTCGGCGGAAAACAGCGAGCCGACCTGCGCTACCCCGAAAGCCACGAACAATCCGAATGCGCCGCTCCCGGCGGTGACTGTGGGCAGAAAGCTTCGTAAGAAATTAGCGCCGGGCTCGATGGGTTCGGCGTTTCGAACGGCCCAGAAGTGGCCGAAATTCTCGATCATCGCACCGGCATTTCTCCCCACGAAAATACCCAAGAAGATCAATCCTAAAAGCGAGAGCGTCTTCGCGCTGGTGAATACATTTTGGATGAGCTTTCCGAGGCGAACTCCCAACGTGTTGAGGAACGTCAGAAACAAGATCATTACCACACCGACCAACTGCTGTACCGACAGGCTGATCGCGTATTTTGAAGACAGCGCGATCGGATGAACGATCCAAACGCTTGGTGAAATGGACGGGAACAAGACGCCGAGGTAGCGCGCAAACCCCACGGCGACGGCCGCGATCGTTCCCGTCTGAATGACCAGAAAAAGCGTCCAGCCGTAGAGAAAGCCCCACAGCGGCGAATAGGCTTCTCGAAGGTAGATATACTGGCCGCCGGCGTGCGGGAACAGCGCGGCGAGTTCGCCATAGGAAAGCGCGGCAGAAATCGTGAGAAGGCCTGTAAGAACCCACGTAAGGATTAGCCCGCCTGGGGAACCTGTTTGGCGCGAGATTTGGGCCGCCACGATGAAGATGCCAGAGCCGATCATGGAGCCGACGACGATCATCGTGCCATCGAACAATCCGATGGCGCGCACAAAGCCGGTTTCGTTCTGGGAAGCGGTTTGCGGAAGTGATCGCGTGGAGTCAGCCATTCGCGGGGCGCCTCAGAGGGCCGCCGCGCGCTGCGCGGCTTCGAGTCGTTCGATATATTGACGCGCGCGCTTACCGGGGTCCGGCGCGAGAAGAATGTCGCTGATGACCGCAACGGAATCCGCCCCCGCTTCGAACGCTTCGGTAGCACGGTCGAGCGTGATCCCGCCGATGGCCACGATGGGCTTATCCGTCAGCGGCCGAACTTGGCGCAAGAGGTCCGTACCGACGACCGGATCGGGATTGGCCTTGGTGGATGTGGCGAAGACAGGACCGACAGCGATGTAATCGGCGGAGGTCGCAGCAGCGAGTTCGAATTGTTCCCGGTTGTGAGTCGAAACGCCAACCAGTTTCCCCGGTCCGATCACCGAACGCGCCGCTTCCACTCCCAAATCTTCCTGGCCCACATGAACTCCACTGGCCCCGGCGAGGGCCGCGACATCCGCGCGGTCATTCACGAAGAATGTCACCCCTTGAGGGAGGAGGAGAGCAGCGAACCTCTTCGATGCGTCGAAAATCTCGCGCGTGGACGCATTCTTGTTTCGATACTGGAGCAAGCGGACACCGGCATCGGCGAGTTTCTGGGCGCAGTCCGTATCGGGAATGGTCAGCAATGCTGCGTCTAATATCACATACAGCCGAGGTAGGACAAGACGCATGGACGTTTATTTTCCGTTCGTTCCCAGCAATCTTTCGATGAAATGGGTATCAAACCGCCCGGCCGCGAAATCCGGGTCGGCCAAAATCCGGCGATGCAAGGGAATAGAAGTCTTGATGCCTTCGATGACGAACATTTCCAGCGCGCGCTTCATACGGCCAACGGCTTCCGCGCGGTCGCGGCCTTTCACGATGAGCTTGGCAATCATCGAATCATAGTACGGCGGAATTACAGCGTCGGCGTATGCGGCGGAGTCCACACGCACGCCAGTACCCCCGGGGGCTTGAAACGTGGTGATGCGTCCCGCGGAAGGCACAAACGTTTCGGGATCCTCCGCATTGATCCGGCATTCGATGGCATGGCCGGACGAGATAATCGCGCCGGTGGCATCCTCCATCTTTTCCCCCGCGGCGATGCGAATCTGCGCTTTGATCAAATCCACTCCGGTGACCAGTTCGGTTACGGGATGCTCGACCTGGATGCGCGTGTTCATCTCGATGAAGTACATCGAGCCGTCCTGGTCCATCAGGAATTCGACGGTTCCAGCATTGGTATAACCAATTTTCTCCAGCGCCTTCACGACCTTGGCGCCGAGATCCTTTCGCTGCTTCGCATCCATTACCGGAGAGGGAGATTCTTCCACCAGTTTCTGGTGCCGCCGCTGAATGCTGCACTCGCGCTCGCCCAGATGAATCACTTTGCCGTGCTGGTCGCCGAGCACCTGAAACTCGATATGGCGCGGGTGTTCTAGGAACTTCTCCGCATATACATCCGGAGTGCCGAAAGCCTGCTGGGCTTCGCTGCGGGCCGTCTGGTAGGCGGCAAGCAAATCCTCCTGGCGGTGAACGACGCGCATTCCGCGGCCGCCTCCACCGGCGGAGGCTTTTATGATGAGCGGATACCCGATGCGCGCCGCTTCCTTTGCAAGCTGCTCTTCCCCTTCAACGATGCCCTCGCTGCCCGGTATGGTGGGCAAGCCCGCGGCCTTCACTTCCCTGCGCGCGCGGTCTTTCTCGCCCATCATTTCAATGATCTCAGGCCTGGGCCCGATAAAGGTGATTTCCGAGGCCTCGCAGACTTTCGCGAAGTTGGCGTTCTCGCTGAGGAATCCGTAGCCGGGATGGATGGCATCCACGTTGGTGATTTCCGCCGCGCTGATCACCTGCGGAATATTCAAGTAACTTTCGCTGCTGCGCGGCGGCCCGATGCAAACGGCCTCGTCCGCAAACCGCACGTGCAGCGAATTGCGGTCCGCCT
>Ga0210409_10003430_pt1 | contig 17772 bp, 19 predicted proteins | sample IncBWH17MmetaG_FD_161649 | JGI IMG/M metagenome (GOLD analysis project Ga0210409, IMG submission 161649) | Forest soil microbial communities from Barre Woods Harvard Forest LTER site, Petersham, Massachusetts, United States - Inc-BW-H-17-M | ecosystem: Environmental > Terrestrial > Soil >... | reverse complement strand
GAAGAGCGTCATGTGCGCCCCACTCAGTATCGAGAGGCCCACCACGTCCACGTCTTCCTGCACGGCGGCCGTCGCGATCATCTCGGGCGTTTGGTGCAGGCCCGTGTAGATCACTTCCATCCCGGCATCGCGAAGCGCCGCGGCGACGACCTTGGCGCCGCGATCGTGGCCGTCGAGTCCGGGTTTCGCCACCAGCACGCGGATTGGTCTGGACATTACAGCTCGAATTTTACCGTTCAGCCTTTCTCGCGACCAGTGTCATCGATGCCGTTCGTCGGCTCAGCGGCCTCTCGGACCAACCATCATACGCTTCCTCGACGACGAGTCCCTCGGCCGCAAACAGCTCGGCCAACCGCGTCGCCGTGTACAGCCGTATGCGATACTGTCGCTCTTCGTCTCCCTGCCGGACGTGAACCGACATGATGCCCGACAACGGGTCGAACGCGCGTTCGTGGGCGATGAAGGTGCCATCGTTGCTCTGCCACCAATCCTTGGCAATGAACTTCGACATCACGCCGTCGCGGCTGGCGCCGTGCCAGACGAGCATACCGCCCGGTGCCAGCACGCGGGCGAACTCGTGCACTACTCTCGCATCGTCCGACGGATCGAGAAAGAAGCCGAACGAAGTGAACAGGTTGACGACTGCGTCGAACCTGCCCGTCCATTTTGCCGGTAGCCGTCGCATGTCACCGCGCGTGTACCGGACACCAGATCCGGCGGCGCGCGCGAGATCGAGTAGGTGTTGGGAGTAGTCCAGGCCGGTGACCTCGAATCCCGCTTCGGCCAGCAAGCGGGCATGGCGTCCTTGACCGCACGGGACATCCAAGATTCGGGCGCCGACTGGTAGCCGCAGAAGCTCGATCAGCCGTGCAACGTCATGCCGATCTTCGGCAGCCGAGAAGATCGGCTCGTATTCTTGCAGATATTTTGCGTCAAAATACGACGCCCACCAGTCTACTACTTGCCGCACAGGCGATCGAAGTCGCTGTCGGTTCCTGGATGCAGCGTAAAACGCGTGGGTTGGTTCTCGTCCGGCGCGCCGCCGTGGTACGTGTTCGTCGTGCCCGCGTAGAACGCGAGCACCCCCGCGAGGCGCAAAGAGTCGCCCGACCACGAGCCGCGGAGCTCGTGCAGGTACAGACCGCTGGGCGCTGGACGCGGTGGGGTGATCACGATGCTGACGTCGTCACCAGAGCTGCTGGCGGAGCCCGCGAGATCGTATGTTGGCCAGGCGGCGAGGCCGCATGAACGCGCGGTACCGCCGAGCAAGCCATGCGCCCGGCGGTCCCATCCGCGATGGCGGCTGTTGAATGTGTGATAGAGCCGAAGCTCAAGCGCGCCGCGACGGCCCTCGGGGGTATGGAACTCGCCGATCCACGTGCGCGTCAGGAGCGGCCCGTTGCCGTGAGCCCAGGGGGCCACCAACGTCGCGTCGAACGCGTAGAGCGCACCGATCGCGACGACGACGATCGTCGCGCAGCCAACGAGCTGGCCCAGGCAGCTGCGGCCGGCGCGCGCGTGTGTCAGAAGAAGACGGGCTCGCGGTACGCGCCGAACACCTTTTCCATCGCGTGCCGAATCTCGAACAGCGTGCAGTCGGCTTTGGCGGCCTCGATAATGGCTGGGAGCACATTTTGAGTTGTCGCCGCGGTCTCTGACAACTTGGTGAGCGCTCGCTCCGCTCGCGCGCCGTCCCGCGTCGCACGGAGGTTCTTCAGCTGAGCTGCCTGTTCAGTGACCGTATCGTCGATCTGAAGCAACGGAATCGTGAGCGCGTCGCCCTGCTCGGATTCAAATGCGTTGACGCCGACCGTCAGGCGACGCCGCTGTTCCTGCTCCCATTGCTGGCGCGCGGCCGACTCCGCGATCCGGCGTTGCAGCCATCCCGTCTCGAGCGCGCGCACGACGCCGCCGACCGCGGCAACCTGCTCGAACAACGACTCGGCCTCGGCCTCCAGGCTGTCGGTGAGCGACTCCACGTAGTACGAGCCGCCGAGTGGATCGACGACGTTCGGGATGCCGGTCTCGTAGGCGAGGATCTGCTGCGTGCGGAGCGCTACCTGCACGGCTTCCTCGGTCGGCAGCGCCAGCGTCTCGTCCATCGAGTTCGTGTGCAGCGACTGCGTGCCGCCAAGGACGGCGGCCAGCGCCTGGTAGGCGACGCGCGTGATGTTGTTGAGGGGCTGCTGAGCGGTCAGCGTCACGCCGGCCGTCTGCGAGTGGAATCGCATCATCCACGAGCGCGGGCTCCTGGCACCGTAGCGCTCGCGCATGTGGCGCGCCCAGATGCGGCGTGCCGCGCGCATCTTCGCGATCTCCTCGAAGAAGTCGTTGTGGACGTCCCAGAAGAACGAGAGCTGCGGGGCGAACTCGTCGACGTTCAGGCCTCTGGCCAACGCGCGCTCGACGTACGTGAAGCCGTCGGCGAGCGTGAACGCCAGCTCCTGGGCCGCCGTGGAGCCCGCTTCGCGAATGTGGTAGCCGGAGATCGAGATCGTGTTCCACTTTGGGGCGTGCTTGGCGGCCCATTCGAAGCAGTCGACCACGAGCCGGAGTGCCGGCTCTACTGGATAGACCCAGGCATGCTGGGCCATGTACTCCTTCAGGATGTCGTTCTGAATGGTCCCCCGTAACACCTCGGACCGGACACCCTGCCGTTCGGCCGCAGCGACGTAGAACGCAAATAGGATGATGGCAGGACCATTGATCGTCATCGACGTAGAGACTTTGTCGAGGGGGATCCCGTCGAACAACGTCTCCATGTCCCGCAGACTGGATATCGCCACGCCACACTTGCCGACTTCGCCCTCGGCGCGCGGGTGGTCCGAGTCATAGCCCATCAGCGTCGGGAAATCGAACGCGACCGAAAGCCCGGTCTGTCCATGCGCCAACAAGAACTTGTATCGGGCATTGGTATCACGCGCCGAGCCGAATCCCGCGAATTGCCGCATGGTCCAGAGGCGGCCACGGTACCCGGTCGGATGAATGCCCCGCGTGAACGGGAATTCGCCTGGTACGCCCAGGTCCTCGCCGGGAACATCCAGCGCCGTGTAGAGCGGCTCGACTTCTCCGCCTGAATTCGCGAAGAGAATTTTGCGCGTTTCGCCTTCGTCGAAACGAGCGCGCCAGGCCGCCACCTCGCGGCGCAAGTGCTCGAGCTCGGCGCGCTCATCGTGAACCAGTGGTTTATGCGTGACCGTCATTACCATGTCCTCGCTTGAACTGGCGTTCCAACAGCTCATCGGCCACCGCGAACGGCGTCGTCTCCCCCGCCGCGAGCGGCGCCAACCGTGCCGCGAGCCATTCCGCGGCGGTCGGATCGTCCCAGACCCGAGCTTTGAGCCGTTGATCGACGACGTCGACGACCCGCTCCCTGAGCCGCGCCTGCCGCCGCACGGCCAACGTGCCGCTCTCTACAAGATACTGATGATGCCCATCGAGCGCTGCGAACAGCTCGAGAATACCCTCTCCCGTTACGCCAACCGTCGATACGACGGGCGGAGTCCAAGCGGCCGGCGGGCGATAGTGCAAGGCAGTGTCGATGTCACGTCGGAGTCGATCGGCACCCGGCCGGTCGGCCTTGTTGACGACGAACACGTCGGCGATCTCCATCAGTCCGGCCTTGAGCGCCTGAATGCCGTCGCCCGACTCGGGCACCAGCACGACCGCGATCGTGTCGGCGGTCCGGGCGACATCGAGCTCGCTCTGACCGACGCCAACCGTCTCGATCAGGACGCGGTCGAATCCGAACGCATCGAGCAGGTCGGCGACCTCGCGCGTGGCGGCTGAGAGGCCGCCCAGGGCGCCGCGCGTGGCGAGCGATCGGATGTAGACGCCGCGGTCGAGCGCGATCTCTTCCATGCGGACGCGATCACCGAGGAGCGCGCCACCTGTGTATGGCGACGTCGGATCGACGGCGAGGACTCCGACGGTGAGCTGCTGCTCCCGATACGTGCGGGCGAGACGAGAGGTCAGCGTGCTTTTGCCCGCGCCCGGTGGGCCCGTCAGTCCTATGCGTCTCGCTCGGCCTATGCGACTGTGGACCGCGCCGAGCAGCTTGTCGAACCCTGGGCGATGGTTCTCGACCACGCTGACCGCGCGGGCCAGGGCCGCGGGCCGGCCGGCCAGAAAATCAGCGAGGAGGCGGTCGGTCATTCGTCGTGCTCGTCCTCGATCTCCCCGACGAGCGTCTCGAGCAGGTCCTCGAGCGTCACGATACCAACATTGCGCTCGTCTGTGACGACCGCCATGTGGACGCGGTCCCTGAGCATCGCGAACATGACGTCGTTGAGCGGCGAGCCGACCGCCGCGCGAGCGATGGGCCGGACCGGCAGCGGGTCGCCCGCCTTGGCCTTGAAGACGTCGAACACGTGCACCATGCCCACGACATCGTCAAAGCTGCCCCGATACACGGGCACCCGACTATACGCGGCCCTCGCGATCGCCTCGGCGGCCAGCGCCGCCGGCATCGCGACGTCGATGGCGAACACATCGGCGCGCGGCGTCATGACATCCCGCACCACACGCCCCGAGAATTTCACGACGCTCGATACGATCGCCACGTCCTCGACCTGACCGAGCCCTTCCCGGCGTGCGTCACGGAAGACGTCGCCCACGACATCCCGCGGGCGCTCGACGCCGGCCCTGGCGGCGCGCGCGAGCCAGAGCAACGGCGCGGCCAACACGGCGACGGCTTGGAGCGACGGCACGACGAACGGTACCAGGGCCTTGGCCCATCGCCGCCCAATCGCTCGCGGAACCAGCTGTCCCACCACGAGCACCACGGCGCCGGCGATCGCGAGCGCGACCACGAGCCCCGTGAGGGTCGAGGTCTCACCGCCGAGGATGGCGCCGGCGAGCACGGTGGTCGCGGTCAGCCCGAGGCCGGCCGCGAGGAGCAGCTGATCGGGGCGCGACAGATACAGCGAGACGGCCGGCACGGTGTGTCCACCCTGCTGCGCCCAGTGCCGGAGCCAAATGCGACTCACGGACCGGATTGCCGTACCCGCGGTGACCAACCACGCGTTCACGGCGAGGAGCGCCAGCAACACCCCGAGCGCGAAGACGGTCATATCTCGGCCGGCGTGAGGCGCTCGAAGTACACGCGGTCGACCGAGCGTCGACGGACGCGCTCGACCACCACGCGGAAGCCGTCGGCGATGAATTCCTCGCCGGGCCGTGGAACGCGGCCGAGCTTCTCGTAGACCCAGCCGCCGACCGTCGTCGCCCGGTCCTCGCTCTCGAACTCGTGCCCGACAATCGACTCTCGGTCGTCGAGCGACGCGCGTCCCGCCACCCACCATCGGCCATCCTCGTGTCGGATCCCGATAGGCTCTTCGACATCGTGCTCGTCGCGAATGTCGCCGACGATCTCCTCGAGGATGTTGTCGATCGTCACCAGCCCCGCCGTGCCGCCGTACTCGTCGACGACGATCGCGATATGCGTGCGCGATGCCCGAAATTCGGCGAGGAGCACGTTGAGGGCCTTGGTCGTCGGGACGAACGTGGCGGGACGAACCAATGCCTGCCAGCCACCGTCGGGCTCCGTGCCCTCGAAGACCGCCAGCAGCACGTCTTTCGCGTACATCACCCCACGGATCTCGTCGAGCGTTTCGGCGTACACGGGCAACCGCGCGTGCTCGGCGCTTCGCAGGCGGTCGACAACCTCCGACCACGGCGTCGCGACATCGATCCCCAGGATGTCGACGCGCGGCACCATCACGTCGGACACGACCATGGCGCTCAGCGAAAGCGCGCCTTCTAAGAGCTGAGCCCCCGGTCCCGACACGTCGGCCTCGGCCGAGACGACTTCGCGAAATTGCTCAGAGCGCTCCTCGCGCGCCTCGGCGTCGGGCGGCGGCGCGGCGAGCAGCCGCGTGAGCCACGCGTCCATTCGGGCGGCCGGCGCGAGATAGACCACGAGTGCTCGCTCGATCCATCGGGCGAAGAACGCGAGCTGATCGCTCGCCTGGCGACGGAAGACGGTGCCGAGGACGCGGCCGAGGGCCTCGGCGAGGAGCAGGGCCAACAACACCACGATGAGGCCCACGCTGCGCGCCAATCCGCCACCGACGTGGAGGCCGAGCGCGCGAGCCGCCGCGGCGCCGGCGGTCAGTTGGGCGAGTACCTTGACGAGCGCGAACGCCCGGTGGAATCGGCGGCGCTCGGTAAAGTCGCTACCCGGAGGCTCTTCGTCGTCGTCGAACGCCAGCGTCGCGGTATCGGCGACTGCCGAGAGCGTGGCGATCGCTGTCGCGACGGCGGCGACGATGGCGGCGATGATCGCGGCCAGCGTCATGTGGACGATACGGCTCTCCGGACGAGCCGCTCCTGGCGCTTCCACATCGGCGACGCGCTGCGCGCGTCGTCCGGATGATCATGGCCCACGACGTGGAGAATGCCGTGGATCACCAGCCGCGTGAGCTCCTCGCGTACCCCGATGGCGTATCGACGCGCGTTCTGGCGCGCCACGTCCGGGCTGATATAGATATCGCCCACCAACGGCTCGCCGAAGGCGAACGAGATCACATCGGTCGATCCGGCGTGGCCGAGATAGCGCCGATTGAGCCTCGCGATCGACCGTGGCGTCACGAACGTGATCGACAGCATCGCATCGCGTACGCGTTCCGCGCGAAGGGCCGCGCGGGCAATCGAGGCCACGCGAGCCCGGGCGAGCGGGATGCGCACACCGTCCGTCGAGACGGAGACCGCGAGGCTCATGTGGTCGAGACCGACGCGAATTCGGACGTCACGCCACCGCCGGTCGTCGGGTAGTCGATCCGGTGGTGATACATCCCGACGAGCACGCGGGCGAACTGCTCCTTGATGACTTCCAGTTGCTTGAGCGTCAGCGGGGCATCGCGCAGCTGTCCCTGATCGATCCGCTGGCGCACGATGTGGTCGACCACCTCGCGGATCTTGGCCGGTGTGGGATCGTGCAACACGTGCGCCGACGCCTCGATCCCGTCGCCGAGCATGCAGATCGCCGTCTCGGCCGACTGGGGGATCGGCCCGGGGTACGCGAAATCGGCGGGGTTGGCGGGCGCGCCGCCGTCGCGTTCTTTCGCTTTTTCCAGGAAGTACGTGATGGGTGCAGTGCCGTGATGCTCAGTAATGAACGATCGAACGCCCGCCGGGATATTGTTCTCCGCCGCGAGCTCCAAGCCCTCGCGCACGTGATTGCGAATGATCGCGGCGCTGGTCGCCGGCTTGAGCTTGTCGTGCGGGTTGCGACCCCGCGGCTGGTTCTCTACGAAGTACTCCGGTTTCTTGAGCTTCCCGATGTCGTGGTAGTACGCGCCGACGCGCGCGAGCAAGCCATTGGCGCCGATCGCGTTGCACGCGGCCTCGGCGAGATTGGCCAGACGCATGCTGTGGGCGAACGTGCCGGGCGCTTCGACCGACAGGCGCTGCATCAATGGCCGGTTGAGATCCGACCATTCCAGGAGCTTCAGATACGTGTCGACGCCCGTCAGCTCCTCGAGGGTTGGGAGGAGCATGATCGCGAGCGCGACCGACACGACGGCATTCCCAACGCCGAAGAGGATCCCCCACCAAATCTGCCGCGCCGGCCACGCGTTGGTGAGGCCGATCGCGATCTCGGCCATCACGTACGCGGTAGCCGTGACGAGGATCGAGAAAAAATACTGATCGCGTCGGCGAATGACGCGCACACTGAATGCGGCCGCGACCCCGCCGACCAGGAGAATGAACGGGGCATCCGTCCCGTGATAGGCCGGCTGGATGTCGATCAGCGTCGCGAGGACGAGTGCCGCGAACACGCTGACGCGGGGATCGAACAGCACGCTCAAGAGAATCCCCATCATCGCGATAGGGATGAACTCGACGTGCGGCGTCTCAGAGCGCGCGACGGCGGCGGCGACCACCAGGACGCCGAGGAACAAGAGCGCGAACAGCGCGACGGCGCGGAATGACTGGTAGAGTTGCGGGCGGTAGAGCGCCAGCGTGCCGGCGAAGACCGACAGGACGAGCAGGTTCGACAGGAAGTGGCCGGCGAGATGGGTGGCGCTCTGGCCATGTTGATCGCCGAACGAGAACATGAACAGGGTGGCCAAGCTCACCGCCACGATGAGCGCGGCACGCGACAGCACCACGAGCATCGTGCGCTGGGCACCCGTGCGGGGCGCGATCCGGTCGAGCTGGCGCCAGAGGTTCACGGCGTCAAGCGCCCTCGTCCGACGCGTACGCCCTGATGATGTCGCGCACCAGGCGGTGGCGGATCACGTCGGCGTCCGTGAAGTAATGGAACGCGATCCCGTCGATGCCTCGCAGGATGCGCTCGACTTGGATCAAGCCCGACTCCTCCCTTCTCGGCAGATCAATCTGCGTCTTATCGCCGGTAATGACGATCTTGGAGTTCACCCCGAGTCTCGTCAAAAACATCTTCATCTGGAGATTCGACGCGTTCTGGGCTTCGTCCAGAATCACAAAGGCATCACCGAGCGTTCGTCCCCGCATGAACGCGAGCGGCGCGATTTCTATGGTCCGGGTCTCCAGCGCTCGCTGAATACGCTCGGCCGGCATCATCTCGTCGAGCGCGTCGTAGAGTGGGCGCAGGTACGGGTCCACTTTCGCCTGCATGTCACCCGGGAGGAACCCCAGGCTCTCGCCGGCTTCGACGGCGGGCCGCGCGAGGACGATACGACGTACGCGCTTCCGCATCAGTGCGTCGACAGCGGCGGCGACGGCCAAGTATGTCTTGCCGGTGCCCGCCGGGCCGATCCCGACGACAATGTCGGTTTCGGCGATCTGGGCAAGATATTCGGCCTGACCGGGCGTCTTCGGCTGAATAATTTTCCGAACCCCGGGCAGCGCGATACGCGAGGTGTCGGGAGTGCCTTGGGTAGACGGCTGCCAGTCTTCCGAGTGCATCCGCATGACATCGTCAGGCGTGACCGGCGCGCGCTGGCGCGCGGCTTCGATCATGCGCGCCCCGACCGCGGCGGCTCGGTCGACCTGCTCCCCAGCGCCGGTGATCGACAGCGCGTCACCGCGCAGCGCGACCTTGGCGCCTGAGAGTCGAGCCAGCTCGATCAGGTTGGCGTCGTTCACACCAGCGAGCGTCAAGAGATCGGCGCCCTCGGTCGATAGGCGCTGTGTCACGACGGTATCGGTCACCGCAGGTGTAGCTCCTGGAGATCGGCTTCGGGCACCGTGGACGGCGCGCCTTCGAAGAGAGCGCGCGCGGCGGTGGTCTTGGGGAACGCGATCACGTCCCGGAGGGAAGTTGCGCCGGCCAGCATCATCGCGATCCGGTCGAATCCGAAGGCGATGCCGCCATGCGGCGGGGCGCCGCCCCTCAAGCCTTCGAGGAGAAAACCGAATCGCGCTCGCGCCGTCTCCTCGTCGATCCCAAGCAGTCCGAACACTTTCTCCTGGAGCGCGGGGTCGCTGATGCGTATGCTGCCACCGCCGAGCTCGGTGCCATTGAGCACGACATCGTAAGCGACCGCGCGGGCACGGTCAGGTGCGGTGTCCAGCAGGCCAACGTCGTCTGGGTGCGGCGCGGTGAACGGGTGGTGCATTGCCGCCAACTGTCGAGTCTCCGGATTACACTCGAACATCGGGAAATCCAGCACCCACAGGAACTCTTGGGCGTCATCCGGCACGACCGACAAGCGACGGGCGACCTCCTGTCGTACACGATCGAGGGCTGGATTCGTGACACCGTCGCGGTCGGCGACCAGGAGCGCCAGATCGCCCTCGGCCAGCGCCAGCTGTTGAGCGGCCCCGTCGCCCAGGAACTTCGCGGCTGGGCCCTCGATGCCGTCTGTGCCGCGCTTGAGGCGGATGAGACCTCCCGCACCGGCGCCCTTGGCCACGGCCTCCAACTCATCGACCTGTTTCCGGGACAGGGTGGCGCCGCCAGGGACGCGCAAACCCCGGACACGGCCGCCATGGGCGAGCGCGTTGCGGGCGATCGTGAACTCCGTTTCGCGGAAGACATCGCTCGAGTCGAACAACTCGAGACCATAGCGCAGGTCCGGGCGATCGGACCCGTAGCGCTCCATCGCCTCGGCGTACGTCATCCGCCTGAACTGGTCAGGGATCGCGATGCCCGCTTCATTGAACAATGCTCGCAGCAGGCCTTCGGCGAGTTGGAGAATGTCTTCTCGCTCTATGAAGCTCGACTCAATGTCGATTTGCGTGAACTCTGGCTGGCGGTCGGCCCTTAGATCCTCATCTCGAAAGCATCGCGCGATTTGGAAATAACGGTCGTAGCCCGAGACCATCAATAATTGCTTGTACAGCTGCGGCGATTGCGGGAGCGCGTAGAACTCTCCCTCGTGCACGCGAGACGGTACCAGGTAATCGCGGGCACCCTCGGGAGTCGGTCTCGTGAGGATCGGCGTCTCGATTTCCAGATAGCCTTGAGTGCTCAGATGCGACCGGGCCACCTGCATCAGACGGTGACGCAACATCAGGTTGGCTTGGAGTTCCGGGCGGCGCAGGTCCAAGTAGCGATGGCGCAGACGTAATTCTTCGGCTGGCAATTGTTCGCCTTTGCCGCGCGCAACGGGAATCGCAGGCGTAACCGCAGGCCCGACGACGCGAAGCGTCGCGGCCTGTATTTCTACGTCGCCGCTGGCGAGCTCGGGATTGCGCGCGTCGCTAGGCCGGAGCGCCACCGGACCCGAAATGAGCACGGTGCTCTCGACGCCAACCGTGCCGGCGAGCGCGAGGACATCCGGAGGAGTCCAGCGGGGATCGAATGAGACCTGGACGAGACCAGCGCGGTCTCGAAGATCCATGAATACGATGCCACCCAGATCGCGAGAGCGGTGGACCCACCCACCCAGGCGAACGGTCCGCCCCGCATCGGCGGCTCGCAGTGCACCAGCATAGTCCGTGCGTAACGCAGTCGCCGCGGGGGAGTTAGTCTTCATCCAGATACTGAAAGCTAACCGTATGGGACCCATGGACAACCTGCTCGACTTGCCGCGCGCCGAGGCGGAACAACGGCTCGCGCGCTCTATGCATGAGGCGGGCGAGCCTGAGTACCGTGCCCGTCAGGTCGCGGACCGCCTGTGGCGGAATCCGGCGCCGGCCTTCGGCGATATGACCGAGTTGCCGGTCAGTCTCCGCGAACGCCTCACCTCCACATTCTCGATCCCCCGTCTCCAACTCGACACTCGCCAGGCGTCTCGAGACGGGACCGAGAAGTTTCTGTTTCGTCTCGATGACGGCGAAGGGATCGAGACCGTAGCCATACCTGAACAGAATCGGCTCACGCTGTGCATTTCGTCCCAGGCCGGGTGCGCGCTGCAATGCGCGTTTTGCGCCACCGGGGCGATGGGGTTCGCGCGCAATCTGCGGCCATTCGAGATCGCGGGACAGGTGCGCGAAATGATCCTGTTGGGGTTAAAACCAACGAACATCGTCTTCATGGGCATGGGTGAGCCGCTCATGAACTGGAAGGCGGTCGACGTTGCGCTGTCACTGCTCAACGACCCCGGTGCGCTCGGCATCGGGGCTCGGCACATCACAGTCTCCACGGTCGGTGTGCTGCCGGGTATTCAGGCGTTGGCGGCGAGACCCGAACAATTTCGGCTGGCGTTGTCGATTCACGCGCCCAGTGACGCGTTGCGGCAGCAGCTCATGCCGATCAATACCAAGTATCCATTGAGTCAGGTCATTGAAGCGGCGAAGACCTTTGTTCGGCGCGTGACGTTCGAGTATGTCCTCTTGGGCGGCCTCAACGACGACACTGGTCACGCCGCCGAACTCGCGGCTTTGGCTCGAGCGTGTGGTGCGTTCGTCAACCTCATCCCGTTCCATCCTGGCGGCGCGCTCGGCTTTACCCCGAGCACGGCAAAGGCAACGAGCGCGTTTATGGGAACGCTTCGCAAGCGTGGGGTCGAAGCCGCGCTTCGTAAGAGTCGTGGCGTCGATATCAGCGCGGCCTGTGGGCAGCTACGGGTAGAACGGCTCGGCCGGCGGTCGCCAGGTAGCGCCGAGCAAAACCGTGATGTCCACGTAGCGTGAGGTGTCGGGCGCGAGCTCGACCCGCGCTCCGCCAAACGCTCTCGCGACCCTTCCAGCCCAAACCGGGTGATTGGTGCGATCGATGATCAGCGTGGAGTCGCGCTGGTCCCTGGCCGTGCCCGAGGCGACGACATCGTAGCCGCGATCGCGGAGATATTGTGTCGCCCGGCGGGCGAGCCCATGGACTTTGGTGGCGTTCAGCACTTCGACCCGAACCCGTTCGGCGGGCGGCGTGGCAATGGCGCCGTTGTCGGCGCGATCATGACGCGTGCACGCGAGCGCGAGCATTGCGGGCACCGCGAGCGTCACGAACAGGGTCAGCGCACGGCGTTCCATAGGTCCACGGTTTCGAGAAACAGCGGCTTCCCTTCCCGCAGCGTCCACTCGAGGCGCGCGCGCACGACCTGACGAAACGTTCCATCGAAATCATGCGGCACCTGGTGGGCGAGGTAGTTGCGCTCGGCCTTCGCGAACGAGCGGCCCGGCTCCAAGAAATCGGCCATGAACAGCGCCTTGCCCGTGCGCGTCCATCCCTTGTAGCCGATCGTATGCCATCGCACCGCGTCGAGGACTCCCGAGCGTCGTTCGCCGTCCTGGCGGAGACGACCCTCCGCCGCAGGACCATGCAGAACATTCTCGTCAGCCAGCGGGAACCCCTTCACAAGCTCGCGCAGCATCGCCTCGGGCGCATCGCGCAACGCGTCATGCCAGCGACCCGCGTCATGCCATTCCTGGCGCTCGGCATCGCTGAGCCACAGGGCTTCCGACCATTCGCCCAGGAGTGCCGTCACCCTCGCTATGTGCGCGCGGCGTTTGTCGCTAACCATCGCCCACGGCGGCAGCTCGATCGTCTCCGTCATGCGCCCAGGATCAGGTTATCCAGCAGGCGAGTGCGCCCCACGCGCGCCGCGACCATCACGACCGAGCCCGGCGCGGCTTCGCTCACCGGCTCCAGCCGCTGCGGCTCAGCGACCGCAAAGTAGTCGGTCTCAACGCCAACCGTCTCGGCGAGCACCTTTCGCCCAACGTTCTCCAACTCGGCCGTGCGGCGCTCCCCGCCGCGCCAGTGCTCTTCTGCTGCGCGCAACGCGCGCGACAGCGCGCGAGCGCGCACACGATCATCGGGCGAGAGGTAGACGTTCCGGCTCGACATCGCGAGGCCGTCGGATTCGCGGACGATCGGCGCGATCACGAGCTCGGTCGGAAAATCCAGCGCATTGACCATCGCCCGAATGTACGTCGCTTGCTGAATGTCTTTTTGGCCGAATACCGCGATCTCCGGCTGGACGATGTTGAACAGCTTCGCGACGACGGTCAGCACTCCCGTGAAGTGACCGGGGCGGATCGCGGCTTCCCACCGTGGTGGGTCGAGCTCGGGGATGACGCGGATGGGTGGGGCACCGGTCGAGGGATATATCTCGTCGGTGCCGGGAGCGAATAGGATGTCGACGATCCGAGCTGCCTTGGCCCGATCGGCCTCGAGGTCCCGTGGATAGCGCGTAAAATCTTCGCCGGCGCCGAACTGGAGCGGGTTGACGAACACGCTCATGATCGTGACGCCATCGCCATTCATGGCGGCGCGAGCCGCGCCGACCAGCGACAGGTGGCCCGCATGGAGCGCGCCCATGGTTGGGACCAGAGCTCGAACGCGCTCCCTCGCCAGGCGCTCGCGAAGGGCGCCTATGCTATCGATGAGTTCCACGCCCTAGAAGCTATGCGCGGCGTCGGGATATGTACCCGACCTCACGTCGGTCCCGAACGCGCGGATCGCGCCGCGGACGTCGTCGGCGAGCGTCGCGTAGCGCTTGAGGAACCTTGGCCTGAACGCGTCGTTCAGCCCGAGGAGGTCATGTAGCACGAGCACCTGGCCCGAGCACTCGGGACCCGCGCCGATGCCGATCGTCGGGACCGAGACGGCCTCGGTCACCCGCGCCGCGACGCTGGCGGGGATCAGCTCGAGCAGAATCGCGAACGCGCCCGCGTCTTCGAGGCGCTTGGCGGTGTCGATGAGATCTTGCGCCGCCTCTGGAAGCCGCGCCTGCACCCGTGCCCCGCTCAGCGCATTCACGGACTGCGGGGTGTATCCGAGATGGGCCATCACCGGCATGCCGACGCGAACCAGCGCCTCAATGGTCGCGGCGATCTCGGGCGACCCGCCCTCGATCTTCACGGCCTGCGCGCCAGCTTCCTGAAATATCCGGCCGCAGTTGAGCAACGCGCGCTCGATAGTGACCTGGTACGTCAGAAACGGCATGTCGACCAGAAGGAGCGCGCGGGACGAACCGCGTTTGACTGCTGCCGCGTGATAGATCATCTGGTCGAGCGTTACCGGAACCGTGCTGTCGTACCCGGCGACCACATTGCCGACAGAATCACCGACCAGGATGGCGTCGACCTCCGCCTCGTCGACGAGTCGCGCGAACATCGCATCGTAGGCGGTGACGACGACCAGTCGCTCGCCTTTCGCGCGCTTGGCCACGAAGTCGGCGACCGTGGAACGGGACGCGCGTCCGTTGAGGGCGGGAGGAATCGTAGTGTGCACGCTCATGGCATTGCTCCGGTGCGCAGCTGGGAGAGCTCGCGTTGCCAGAAGTCGCGGTGAGGCAACTCTGGGTGCGGAACCACGAGATCCGGATCCCGGATCGTACGGGTACCGAACTGGACGATGTCGAGATCGAGCGTCCGCGGTCCCCAGCGCTGCGTGCGCACTCTCCCCGCGGCGTGCTCGATGGCCTGTAACTGGGACAATAACTCGTGAGGCGCGAGGGAGGTTTCCAGGGCTACCATTTGATTCAAGTAGGGACCCTGCCCCGCCGGTCCAATCGGCGCCGTCTCCTCGACATCACTTTCACCCACGATCCGGCTGCCGGGCAGCGCCGCCATCGCCCGGCGCGCTTGTGCCAGATGGCCCTCGCGATCGCCGAGGTTCGAGCCGAGCGCGACGAACGCGATCTCGATCATTTGCGCGTGCGCTCGACGACGACCTCGGCGTGGTCCAGCGGACCCGGTAGGGCCACGTGCGGCTTGCGCACGGCGACGCGGACGCCCTCGACACCATCCATCGCCAGTGCCGCGGCAGCGACGCGATCCGCTACGTCTTCGAGGTACGGAGCATGCCCCTTCCCAAAGCCGCCGGCGGCGATCGCGTACAGCTGGCGATAGTCCATCGGTGGCGGCGAGCCCTGGCGTACGCGCCAGACCGTCAGGTCGATCTCGACCGGCTGCGCCACGGTTTGCTCGTGGGGCAGGATGCCGATGAGCGTGTGGAACCGCATGCCCTTGAGCGTGACGCTTTGGCGGTCGTGCACGGGCGAAATGTAAGGGCTTGACCCTCTAGTTGCTGGATGCGCTATCATGCCGCATGCAGACGATAGGTGATTTCGCGAAACTGACGCGGATTCCGGTCAAGACCCTCCGGTACTACGACGAGATAGGCCTCTTGTGCCCCGCCCGAAGCAAGCACGGGACCGGGTATCGCTCCTATTCGGCAGAGCATTTCGAGCGCCTGAATCGCATTCTCGTCCTCAAGGACCTCGGATGCTCCCTGAGCGAGATCCGAATGCTGCTGGCCGAGAATGTCTCGGCTCAGGGCATTCGCGATATGATACGCGCCAAGCACGAGGCGCTGGAGCGCCACGTCGACCAAGAGCGCGCGAGGCTCGCGCGGGCGGTGGCACAGCTGGATCTCCTCGAACACACCGTCGCGGTACGTGACGCCGGCCCATGGCTCATTGCGTCGGTGCGCGACACGCTCGCTTCGTACGGCGACGTCGAGGTGCTGTTCGAGGAGCTGGATCGAGTCACGGGCGCACGCCGCTCGCACCGCCAGCGCGGTGTCGTGTGGCACGCGTGCGCGCCGGGTCATGTCGATTGCGAAGCGTTCGAGATCCTGCCGTCGCGGATCGACGTGACCGGGCGAGTGCGGGTGTACGAGACCGCACCGCGTCGTGTGGCGTCCCTCGTCTATCACGGCGACGCGAACTATCCCGCGGCCTTTCACGCTGTTCGCGCGTGGATGGCCGCGAGTGGCGTCGCGATGACCGGGCCCAAGTGCGAGATGTTTCTCGAGCCCGGCGTAACTGACGTACAATTTCCGATACACTGACCATGGGCGAACTGCGATCGCGAGTCTTGTTCACCATGCGTGTCTTCGTGCACCCGCGGCACGAGCTCCGAACCACGCCGCACGGCCAGCGCTGCATCTTGCCCGTCGCCGGCGGCGACTTCGACGGGGAGCGTCTGCGCGGGACCATCCTGCCGGACGGTGGCGCCGACTGGCTCCTCATTCGTGCGGACGGCGCGTTCCAGCAGGACGTGCGCATGACGCTCCAGACGGACGATGGCGCGTTGATCGGCATGCGCTATAGCGGCGTGCGCCATGGGCCGCCCGACGTGAATGCGCGCCTCTCGCGCGGTGAGCACGTCGAGCCTGGCGAGTACTACCTGCGTACAACGCCGTACTTCGAGACTGGCGATGAACGGTATGCCTGGATGAACAGGATCGTCACCGTCGGCGTCGGAGAGCGGCTGCCGAACGGTGCTGACTATACCGTGTACGAAGTGCTTTAGGCCGCTGATGTGATCCGGCGCGAGACGTCGCCGAGATAGCCCGCCACGGTGCGGAGCTCGCGGGCGACGCCCTCGAGCTCGGCCAGGGCTGATGCTTGGTCGCGGGCAGAGGCGGCGACGTTCTCGGCGCCCAAGCGATTTCGTTGGGCGATCTCGGCGATTCGGGAGACGCGCTCGCGGAGGCGGGCGCACTCGGCTTCCTGATCGCGACTGACGCGGGCGATGCGTTGGGCGCGCTCGGCTGAGGTGGCCGTAGAGGCCACGATTACGTCGAGGGCGCCTAGCGCGGTTTCGGAGAGCGACTCGACATCGCCTACGATCGCGCGGCCACGCTCCATTTGCTCGGCGACGCGGCGCATCTGCTCTTCGAATCCCAGAATGATCTCGCCCGCTTCGGCCGAGGCGCGGGCGCTGCGCTCGGCGAGCTTGCGGACTTCGTCGGCGACGACGGCGAAGCCGCGGCCGCGTTCGCCGGCGCGGGCGGCTTCGATCGCGGCGTTCAATGCCAGGAGATCCGTTTGCTCGGCAACGTCGCGGATTAGCGCGATGCAGTCGGTGACGCTTCGAGTGGTCTTGGCCAGCTCATCAATGCGGGTCGAGCTTTCGCCCACGAAACCCTTCGCATCGACGAGCCGCTCGATGGCGCCGGCAATGGTGCCGCGGTGCTTGCCCGCGACCTCCGTGGCGTGGCGGCTGGCCTCGGCGGCGGCGCTGCCGTCGCGGGCGACGCCGGTGGTGGCTTCGTGCAGTGCGCGGGTGACGACGAGCGAGCGTTCCAGCTCTTCGTTTTCGGAGATGATCCCGCGGGAGATCTCGGCAATCGTACGCGCGACGCCCTCGCCGCCGCCGCGCAGTGTGCGAGCGGAGTCGCCGAGTGTGCGGATTTGGCTGCCGACGCTGGTGACGGCGTCGAGCAAGGGCTGGCGGAGATCGTGGATGTGCAGCGTCGTCGCCAGTTGGTTCGCGAACCGTTGGACCAGCGCGACTTCCTTTTTTCCGTACGCGCTACGCTTGTGGTGTTGGAGCTCCAAGAGGCCGACGTTGCGCTCGCCGAAACGCAGGGGGAGGACAATGCCACTGCGGGCTTCCGGGCGGGGGTTCTCGACCCGGCGGTCACGCAGGGCATCGATCACGACGCAGGGCTTGCCACTGTCGAGTGCCAACTTGCGGAGCACTGCGCCATCTGCGCCCGGTTTT
>Ga0210409_10003429_pt1 | contig 17773 bp, 13 predicted proteins | sample IncBWH17MmetaG_FD_161649 | JGI IMG/M metagenome (GOLD analysis project Ga0210409, IMG submission 161649) | Forest soil microbial communities from Barre Woods Harvard Forest LTER site, Petersham, Massachusetts, United States - Inc-BW-H-17-M | ecosystem: Environmental > Terrestrial > Soil >... | reverse complement strand
TAGTGCGGCAGCGTCTTTTGAATGTAACCGACGTCCCCCGTTTCAAAATCCATCGTGCGCGCGCGGCCTCCCGTGGCAAAAACGGTCATACGACCCTTCCCGGCGTAGAAGTATTGCCACTCGTCCGCGTTTGGGTGCCAATGCAGTTCCCGAACTCCACCAGGCTTGACCGTCACGATTGCCGCGCTGGTCGTGGATATTTTGAATGTGTTTGCGTCAATGATGCGCACCTCCCCGCTTTTGGTACGCTTGGTCGGAGGATACTGCATGGTGCGAAAAGCAAAATCAATGGGAGACGGGCCGAGCTTTCCTGCCGCCACGCGGCGATCCTCCTCTAACGGCCCGGGAACGTCGGCCTGAAAAATAAAGAGCTCTTTCTTCGGCATGTTTGCGAGAGCCTTTTGGCTGACACCAAAATTCTTCGCCACCACGTCCGGAGGCGTGTGCGCCATCCAGTCCGAGAGCAGCACCGTCTCGTATTCCGAGAAGTTGCCGTCATCAAACACCAGCAGAAACTCGCAGCCGTCGGGCGCCAGTCCCTGGATCGAATGCGGAATGCCAGGCGGGAAAAACCACAGCTCGTTTTCTTTGACGTCGGTGACAAAGCTCCGCCCATCTGCATCAATGCACGTGATCCGCGCCGTGCCATACAGCATGAACGCCCACTCCGCAGCCGTGTGCCAATGGAGCTCGCGGACCCCTCCCGCCGTCAGCCGCATGTCCACGCCGGCCAGCGTCTTGGAGACCGCCAGCTCGCGCTGCGTGACTTCCCTCGACCAGCCGCCTTCCTGAAACCGCTTGTGTGCAAACGAAAACGGATACTTGAACGTCTGCACCCCGCCGGCATCCGACGGAAGCGGAGTGTTCGAATCCGGATTTGCTGCGTCGATCGCAGGATTCGTGGGGCCCGGATCGCTCGCACTCCTGTCGGTCTTGGGCTTGTAGTCCGATTGCTGCTGTGCGGTTAATTCTTCTACCGAGAGGACGCCTGCAGCCGCTAGAGCTGCCGAGCTGACTCCCAGAAATCCCCTTCTCGTCAATGTGTCTTTCTCAGTTTCATCGCGCATGGCGATCACCTTTCTGAATCGAAATGGATTTCCCCGCAACTTCGAAATCTGACCTGGTATTGGGCTGTGCGATGCATGCAAGGCCAGAAAACACGCGCAGTAAGGGCACGAGAAGGCCTGTCCCTTCGTCAAATGAGTTTGACTCATGGACCCCATTTTGGCGCGGATTCTACACCCGCTCGCCCCGCGAAGCATGAGGAAAGAAATACCGTCCGAATTTTCCTTCTTAAATTGGGTTGGGATTCTATGCATAAAGGCTGGAACGTGGCTTACCCCGTTTATCCGGCGCTTGGGTATTATTCACACGAATCCGTGAAATCCTTGAGTCCAACCTTGCGCAGGCCCTGTAAAAGCTGTTCCACTCCAGTACGCTCGAGCGTGGCTGTTGCGGGGATTGAGCGCCGTCGCGCGTTCGGCCGCGTCACCTCTTTGGGCTCCAGTGTGACGGACATCAGACAAACCAACATCAAAACTAGTTTTCAATGGTCATAAATAAACCTCTGGTTTGAATGGGGCCGGTTCACGCAAATGGGCCTCTCTTTGACAGATCCACTAGTGGGTGCCCGCCGCCGCTTTCGCCGCGGACTGATTGAGCCAGGTTTTGAAACGCGTCTTGCCGAGTTGCGCGTCATCGCCAGGAAGGAGTGTCCTCTCGCTAATATCCACGCCGTAGTAGCGCGCCTTCGGGTCTGCAACAACCTCGCGCGAATCCTTGTTCGCGGCCAAGTATTGCTGGCCGAGTTCATCGAGGCGAAACTTTTCCGGCCCTCCTATTTCAACGATGCCATTCACTGGCGCGCCCGCCGCGATCCGGCCCACCGCACTGGCCACATCGTCAGCCGCCATAGGCTGAATGAGCGCAGTTGGCAGGCGTACTTTGTTGCCCTCGGTGGAGAAATCCGCAATGCCCTTGACGAATTCGAAGAACTGCGTTGCGCGGATAATTGTGTAGGGAATCGAGGAAGCTTTGATCAGGTTCTCCTGAGCCATTTTTGCGCGGAAGAAACCGCTTGCGAGCAGACGTTCTGTTCCTACGACTGACAACGCAACATGATGTCCTACGCCAGCGGCTGCTTCATAGGTGAGCTGGTTACGGGTTGATGTTTCGAAGAACTTCAGCACGGCCGCGTCTTCCCAGGAAGGAGAGTTCGTTACATCAACGACCACCGACGCGCCCTTCAGCGCTTCGGCCAGTCCCTCGCCGGTGAAAGTGTTGACACCCGATTTGGGTGACGCCGCTATTGCCTCGCGTCCCTGCTCACGAAGCTTGGTGACAAGCTTTGATCCGATGAGTCCACTCCCGCCGATCACCACGATTTTCATGATTGTCACCTTCATTTCGACCGAGGTTTTTCACGACTGCCTTGGTCAGATTTCGGCCGGAAAGTCTTGAGAGACTGAGGAAGGCCCCGTAGCGTAAGGTTCAACCACGGTCGAACGAACCTCTTGAATGTGGTCAGGGAGCGCGTCGTGTAGCTGCCGATACGCTCCCGCACTCATCTTTTCGAATACGCTCTTGCGTCGACGAAGTCAATAGGCGCCAAGCGCGCTAGAATCCGAAAGAGACCCGCATGTTTGGAATCAGGATTCCCCACTTCGGCAGTCTGCAGGATACTCGGCGATAACAGCAGATTACACTCATAGAGAAAATGAATGCCGAGCAACCGGAAATTGTTCCGGTCCATAAGTCGGCCTGGGGGGAGGTTTCACCCGATTGGTACTGACAAACGCCTATCGCATCATTCCACTCCGGACTATCGGCAAGAACGAAGCCGCAAACCGGAAGTTGGTAGGCCTCCTCACTCACTTTCGGGCAGCTCGAGACCGGCTCACAATTGCGGATTGGACTACGGCAAGCCGATGCGTTGCAGGATCGCCTGGTACCGCGGCTCCTGGCTCAAGTTGCGGAATCCCGACGCCACTTTAAGGAGAACAAGTAAGCCGACGCGTTCTTCGCACGCCTTCTCTAGCCAATCCAGCGCTTGCTCCTTATCCTGCAGCGCATTCGAAATGATTGCCGCCCAATACGACAGTTGCGGCATCGAGGCTCCCTCTTTTTTTAGTTCCTCCAGGATTTGACGCGCCTCACCGGCTCTCCCGGATCCGGCATGCACGACCGCCAGCATCGCGCGCAGACTCGACCAATTCCCGGATTGTGGGAGCGCCTTTTCGACGGCGGCCAGGGCCTTCAGCAGCAATCCCTTCCGCATGTACGCGGGGGATAGAATTAAACTCGCCTGCGCGAACGAGGCATCCATCTCCAGGATCCGTTCGAACTGCTCGATGGCCCGGTCGTTGTTCCCGGCAAAATAGTTGAGGTATCCCACGTTGAAATTCATGGGCAGCGACAGTGGGTCCAGCTCCAGCGCGCAGTCTGCTTCCTGAATGGCCTCTTGCTGTCTTTGGTGCACCAGGAGCCAAAGACTAAGCCCGTAATGCGCGCGCGCCGAATGCGGACTGAGATCCACGGCGCGCCGTAAATGTTTCTCCGCGTTAACCCAATCCCAGTCGAAGTACAGGTTGATCAATCCCACCGCTAAGTGCGCATCCGAAAGCGATGGTCCCATCTCCACGGCTTTCGAAGCCGCGGCCTTCGCTTTCGAAAATGCCTCCTTCGCTGGCAAAACTCCAAATACTGCCAAAGACGTATAGCAGTCCGCCATCACCGCGTGCGCCGGGGCATACGCGGGGTCCTCTTCAATCGCTTCGCGGCAATGCTCCAGCGCCCGCCAGGAGCTTGTCGGCGTCCATTTGTTCCAGAAGTACAGAGCCCGCAGGAAGGCTTGATACGCCTCGCGGTTCACCGTGTCTCGCGCGGCAAGCTTCTTTTTTTCCTGCGGGCTCAGGTGCAGACGCATATGCTCGGAAATCTGCTGGGCGATCTCTTCCTGCACCGCAAAAATATCATCGAGTTTACGGCTGAAGTTTCCGCCCCACAAATGCGCCTGCCGGGCCGCATCCACGAGTTCGACTTTGATGGTCAGCGTGTCGGCTCGGTGCACCACGCGCCCGGCCAGCACGGCGCGCACTCCGAGCTCGCGGCCCAGCGTTATCGGATCCAACTCGCGGCCTTTGTAGCGAAATACCGTGCTGCGCGGCAACACGCGCAGTTTCGGGAGCTGCGAAAGATTATTGATGAGCATCTCCGTGATTCCGTCGCTCAGATAGTCCGTCTCGGGGTCTTGCGTCTCGTTGGCCAGCGGCAGGATCGCCAGTGAATCGATAGTCTTGGTGGCACGCGGAATCGGCGTTGCGCTGTCAGAATCCCTTTGCCTCCCGGACTCGATATCGCGTTTCAGCCGCTGCAAATCCGCCAGCAGGTCCGAAGCCGTTTGGTACCGCAAACTCCGCTGCTTCTCGAGCGCCTTTCGAACGATGGCAAGCAGCGCAGCAGGCAGTGCCGGATTGATCTGTGCGGGATTGACGGGTTCTCGATTCAAAATCTTGTCAGTAACGTCATCCACAGTAGTTCCATGAAACGCCATGCGCCGCGTGGCCATTTCATAAAGCACCGCTCCGAAACTGAACAGGTCCGTGCGCGCGTCGAGATCATCGCCGCGGATCTGCTCGGGTGACATGTACGGCATTGTGCCAAGGGCGATCCCAGAACCAGTCAGTACTTCTTCCGTGGGGCTGAGTGGTGCGCTCGAGGAACGCTGCGCGTTTGCCGCGCGAAGCCGCCCGGTCCGCGTGAACTTGGCCAATCCAAAATCCAGCACCTTGATGAGGCCGCGCCCGGTGATAAAAATGTTGGCCGGTTTGATGTCGCGGTGCATGATTCCCCGCGCATGCGCGGCTTCCAGTGCATCGGCAATTTGACTGGCGAGCTCAACCATCTCGGGAATTTGGAAACCCGATTTCAAGATGTGATGCTTAAGCGTCTGGCCGTCGAGAAACTCCATGACAATGAAGTGCCGCCCGTTCTCGGCGTCAATGTCATAGATCGTGCAGATGCGCGGATGGTTCAGCGAAGACGCTGCTTGCGCTTCGCGTTTCAGCCGCTCCAGCGCCGCCGGATCCTTCTCGAGCTCTTCGGGCAAAAATTTCAGCGCCACACGGCGGCCCAGCCGGGTGTCGTCGGCCGCCCACACCACACCCATTCCACCGTCGCCGAGCTTTTGGAGGACTCGGTAGTGCGATATGTTCTGCCCAACCATGGAGTATTTCTTCGCCATTCCCCGAAAGATGCGGCCTGGGGGAAGCGCGTTGGTACGAGATGGTAGGTCGTCCTTTCATCGAAGTCAACGAACGGCGGAGCGCATTGCGAGAAAAAACGAGGTTGCATATTTTCGTTTTCACTGGTCAATTCGGCCGATTCTGTCGCCGAAAGTTGAGTAGAATGTTCGCGAAGATTGGGAGTTGGAATTGAAGAACAGCGCAATTCTTCTGGTGCAATGCCCGGACCGCAAGGGTCTGGACGCGGCAATCGCGGATTTCATCTATTGGCATGGTGGCGACATCCTTCATTTCGAGCAACATCAGGCGGGCAGGGAACGTTTCTATCTTGCCCGCATCGAATGGGATCTCACCGGCTTCGAATTCGATCTGAAGGATTTTCCGAAATGGTTCACTCCCATTGCCGAACAATTCTCCATCCGCTGGCGCATCACAACCTCAAGCCATCGCCCGCGTGTGGCGATTTTTGTTTCGAAGTATGATCACTGTCTCGTCGATCTTCTCTATCGCCAGCGCAACGGCGAGCTGGCTTGCGAAATCCCGCTGATTATCAGCAACCACGCGGACGCCAAACGCCACGCCGATTTTCATGGCATTCCGTATCACGTCGTTCCGGTGACCAAAGAGAATAAGCCGGAAGCCGAGCAGCAGCAATTGGAGCTGCTGCGCAAAAACGAGATCGACCTGATTGTGCTGGCGCGTTACATGCAAGTGCTCTCCCCGGAATTCATCCGGCACCACCCCGAACAAATCATCAACATCCATCATTCGTTTCTGCCGGCGTTCGTCGGGGCCAAGCCGCATCATCAGGCCTTCGATCGCGGCGTAAAGCTGATTGGCGCTACGGCGCATTACGTCACCGAAGTTCTCGACGATGGGCCGATTATCGAGCAGGGCGTGGCGCGCATTTCGCACCGCGACACTTTGGAAGACCTTGTTGAAAAAGGCCGCGACATGGAACGCGTTACCCTGTCCCGCGCCGTGCGCTGGCACATCGAAAACCGCATCCTTCTCTACGGCAACAAAACCGTCATCTTCGAATAAGTCCTTTCGACTCCTCTTCAGCCCGCCGCGCTCGTGAGGTCGGCGTGGAGCAGACGATGGAACAAGTGTTCGCCCGCTTCGCGGCGGACGGACAAGCGTCCGGCTACGTACGCGCGTGAGGCGAGGCCGCGCTGGACCGAATCGCAGATGGCTTCATCTTCTTCCTGTACTTTTTCGCTGACTTTGATGCTGGCTTGATTTTTCTTCAAAGCTTTTTTGCTGATGTTCGCGAAATAGTAATCGAAGACGACGGCGCACTTGTCGACGCCGAGCGGCAAAACAAGATTTGTGTCCATCACACCCTCGTAGGCGTTGATCATGAAGTTCGGATAGATCCACAAATAAAACGCGCGGCCCTGGCGCGTGGCGGCAACGCCCGATTCGGACTTCCCGCCCGAAGACAACGGGCTGGATTGCAGGCAGGCGCGCTCGAAATTCTCGATCGTATATTTGGTGTACTCGATGACGCTGCTCAAGCCTTTGTGCGCGTGCGGGACGTGGTAGCCGCCGTCGAGATAATTGTCCACGTACACTTTCCAGTTGCAGTGCAGTGTGTAGACGCGGCGGTCGAAGTATTTTAGTTTTTTCGTGAGCTGCAGCGGCGCGACAATTCCGGGGATCGCGCCAAGAAATTCCTGAAGTGGCGCCGCGTTTCCGTCCAGATTCACGAATACGAAGTTTTCCCAGGTGTCTACTTTCACGGGCACGAGGCCGTTTTTCGCCCGGTCAAAATTCGAGACGCCCTCGAATTCCACCATGCCTTTCAGCGCGCCATCGATTCCATACGTCCAGCCGTGATACGGGCAGCGAAACTGTTTCGCGCAGCCCTGCGCTTCGGTGACCACGGCAGCGGCGTGATGGCGGCAGACGTTGTAGAAGGCGCGCAATTGGCTGTCCTCGCCGCGCGCGACGACGAGCGGCTCACCGGCGAGATCGGAGGTGAAGAAATCTCCCTTTCCGCGGACTTGGTCCGCGCGGCCGGCCACCTGCCAAGTTTTGGCGAAGACTCCCTGTTGTTCGAGTTGGCCGATGCCGGGATCGAAATACCACGGCGAGGGAATCGTCCAGGCATGGTCGAGTGGATCGTTGGGATTGTAGAGGTTGAGGATGTCGCGAACGTTTCGCTGCATGGAGTGCTCCCGAGGCTGTAAGTCTTTGTGCGCGGACCGTTTAAGGGGCCGGGAGAGTTCATACCGCGAATGGCGTGGGAAGAAAAGAGAAAACGGGACAGTGTGCGTCGGGTCATGGGTGATTCTCCATGGGTTGGCGCGCGGGGCGGGTAGAGTCGCCGAAGTTGATGGTGACGGGGGCCGTTTTCGAGGTCGGTGCGAGGTTGCGGTCGATGGCATGGTGGGAGTGGAGGAGCTGGTCGGTGATGTAGGCGAGGACGGAGGAGCGGCGGGGGGAGACGCGGCCTTTAGTGACGAGGACGAGGAGGCCGCGGGCGAGGCTTCGTTTTACGTCGAGGGCGGAATCGAATTCGGAGGCTATTTATTAGAAAGGGAGAAGAGCATAGACCCCACCGTTCATCCCGCAAAAAGCAGCGGGATGCGGCGGAAATGTCCCGGTACGCCTCACCGGGACGCAAACGACGCGCATGAAACAGAGCCGCAAGGATGGGGCACACAAAGGCATTCTTCGGGAGTACGGCGCGGCCACGCGCGGCTCATTGCACAACGAGCGTCAGGGAGGTGCTTTGTTGTGCCGGGCCAGCAGTGGCGGTGACGGTTAATGGATAAGTTCCAGCGGGTGTGCCAGAGACCTTGCTACTTGGCGTACTGCTGACACCAGCGGCGCACCCGGCTTGCCACAATACGCAAGAGACGAGAAGAAGGGCAAGTGCATAGCCGAGGCGCAATCTGCGCCTGGGAACGCGCAGTCCGAAGAGTCCGAGGCCGAGTGCAATCACTGGGATAAGCAGCGACGCGGCGAACAGGGGAGTCCTGCGACCCCCGGAGAACGGCAGTAGCAGCGCTGTGGAGCGGGCTGTGGTGCTGATCGTCAGGGTGGAAGTAGCCGACGTAGTGCTGGGCGTGATGGAGGCAGAAACCGACGAGCAGGTGGCGCCCGAGGGAAGCCCGGCGGTGCAGGAGAGCGTCACTGTCCCGCTGAAGTTGCTCTTTCCGGTCACCACCATCTGGTAGCTGGCAGGATTTCCCGCCATGACCGTAACACTGGCCGGGCTACCCGCAATCGTGAAGCTCGGCGCCTGGATGAGTTGGCTCAAGATTGCGGAAGTGCTGGCCGCGAAATTCGAGTCGCCGGCGTATGCTGCCGAGATCGAATGAGTGCCGACTGCGAGTGTTGACGTTGTGAAGGTGGCTACAGCGGCGCTGTTGAGCGTTGCGTTCGCCACCGAGATTGTGCCATCGAGGAAGGCGACTGTCCCCGTTGGCGTGCCGGAGCTGGGGGAGGTGATCGTGGCAGTGAACGTCACTGGGGCTCCGCTCGATGTTGAGGGGGCGGAACTGAGTAAGGCAGTGCTAGTCGCGGCGGCCGCCGCCGGACGTATGGTTTCCGTCACTGCCGCAGAAGTGCTGGCCATGAAATTGGAGTCGGCCCCGTAAGCTGCCGTGATGGCGTGCGCGCCGACCGTGAGCGTTGAGGTTGTGAAGGTGGCCACAGCGCTGCCGTTGAGCGTTCTAGTGCCGAGGCTCGTGGCGCCATCGAGGAAGGTCACGGTACCGGTAGGCGTGCCCGAAGTACTGGAGGTGATTGTCGCGGTGAAGGTCACTGCTGCGCCGCTCGACGCGGAAGGCGCGGAGCTGAGAAGGACAGCGGTGGTCGCCGCGCGAGTTACGGTTTCCGTCATTGGCGCCGAGGTGCTAGCCGTGAAGTTGGAGTCGCCGCTGTAAGCTGCGGAGATCGAGTGTGTCCCGACGGTGAGTTTTGAGGTTGCCACAGTGGCCACACCGCTGTTGTTCAGAGCTCCCGTTCCAAGGGCGGTTGTGCCATCGAAGAAGGTCATGGTGCCGGTTGGCGTGGCGCCTGGCGGAGTGCCTGTGCTGGCCACCGCGGCGGTGCATATGACCGTTGAACCATAACTCGCCGCGGAGAGAGGCGACAGCGTGGTTGTGGTGGCGCCCTGAACCTCGTGCGATAGCACAGGCGAGGTGCTGGCGGCGAAGTTCAAGTCGCCTCCATATTGCGCGGTGAGCGGGTGCGTTCCGGCGGTCAGCGAGGAAGTGGCAAAGGTTGCTACACCGCTGCTATTCACGGAACTTGCGCCAAGCGCGGTGGTGTCATCCAAGAAGGTGACCGTTCCCGTGGGGGCACCGGCTCCCGCCGCGGCTACGGTCGCCGTCAAGGTCACCGTTGCGCCGCGCGCGGAGGGATTTACGTCCGCGGATAGCGTGGTGGAGGTCGAAGACTGCATCACGGTGAAGGGATAGGCGGCGATTTCTCCAATCGTCACCTGACCATTGAGAGCGTTGCCATTGATGTCGGCGGCTTGTGCGTCGCTCGCATAGGCATAGAGCACGTGCGTTCCTAAGAGCAGCGTGCCAGTTTGCCCGCTGAACGCGGGGTTGCTGCCGGTGGCCTGCGTCCAGGGACCCTGCCAGGTGTCCACTTGAAAATAGACGGCGAGGGGCGGTGGCGTGACTGGCTGGTAGGTGCTGATGGCCTGGAAATTGAAGGTGGGAGTGCGGCTGGTGGTCTGATTGGCGGGTAAGGGTGAAATTTTCGTGAGGAGCGGAAGGGGCTGTACCTGCTGCTCGGTCAGCACCGCCAGATCGCCCCCATTCTGAACATAAATCTTGTTCATGAGAGGGTTAACCGTCATCGTGTTGGGATCGTTACCCAACACGACGGGCGTGGCCGCGTAGGAGACGCCATCAATCACAGTCAAAGTCTGGGCGAGCTGAGAGTTAGATACGTAAATCTTGTTGGTGACCTGGTTGACTACCACTACCGTGGAATTGAAACCCACCTGAACCCCGCCGAGGGCCTTGTCGGTGGCCCCATCGATCACGACTAGAGCCGAGCTGCCAGCGCTGACGACGAAGATCTTGTTAGTGATCGTGTTTATGGCCACCGAAATGGGTTTATCGCCAACGAAAACCACCGCGGGGTTGCTGGTGCCGGTGGCGCCATCAATCACGTTTACGTAGCTGCCGGGAACGGTGACGTAGACCTTGTTGGTAACTGGGTTAACCGCAAGGTTATGGGGGAAGCCGCCCTGGGCAAGCATAATCTTGGAGGCGATGTTGGTGGCGCCGTCGATCACAGTGACGTCGACCTCCATTTCGTTGGGTACGTAGATCTTGTTGGTGACCGGATTGACCGCCATGCTGCCCGGACCGCTGCCCGTAGCAACGGTAGCGATGACGGTGTCGTCGGCGCCATCGATTACGGTCACGATGTCGGCGAAAAAGTCGGCTACGTATATCCTGTTGGTGACCGGGTTGAGCGCCAACTCGTCGGCGGCGAATTTTAGTGCAAGCGTGGCGGTGACGGCATCGGTGGCACCGTCGATTACGGCCACGCTGTTGCTGCTACCAAGGGCTACGTAGATTTTGTTGGTGGGTTGATTGACCGCGATCGCACCGGGATTGCCGCCCACCGAAACCGTGGCGGTGTTGTTGGTGGCAGCGTCGATTACGGTCACGCTGTTGACGGATATGCCGATTGCGTAAATCTTGTTGGTGACCGGATTGAACGCCACCGGATCGAGGCCCACCGCGGCCGTAGTGATGATGTTGGTGGCACCGTCGATGACGCTGACGGTGGCGCTAGCATTGTTGGCTACATAAACCTTGTTGGTAACCGGATTTACCGCCAGCGCAGTGGGATTGCTGCCCATCGCAAGAGTGGACGTGGTGTTGGTCGCGCCATTGATCAAGGTGATGGTGTTGCTGGTGGAGTTGGTGACGTAAATCTGATTGGTGACCGCGTTGAAGGCTATGCCCTCGGGCAGCATGCCCGCCGGAACCGAGGTGGCGCTGTTGGTGACGCCGTCGATTACGGTTACATTTCCGCTGCCATTGTTGGCTATGTAAATCTTGTTGGTGACGGGGTTCACGGCCACAGCACCGGGATTGCTGCCCACCGCAACCGTGGAAGTGTTGTTGCTTGCGCCGTCGATTACGGTTACATTTCCGCTGCCACTGTTGGCTATGTAAATCTTGTTGGTGACGGGGTTCACGGCCACAGCACCGGGATCGCTGCCCACCGCGACCGTGGAAGTGTTGTTGCTGGCGCCGTCGATCACGGTTACGTTTCCGCCGCTCTGATTGGCTACGTAAATCTTGTTGGTGACCGGGTTGACCGCGACCGCAGCGGGATACTGGCCCACAGGAACAGACGTGGTGCTATTGGTGGCGCCATCGATCACGGTGACGCTACTATTGCCAGCGTTTGTTGCGTAAATCTTGTTGGTAACCGGATTCACAGCCAACCCGGCGGGACTGCTGCCGGTGGCAACCGTGGCGGTACTATTTGTTGCGCCATCGATCACGGTAACGGTATTACTGCCGGCATTGCTTACGTAGATCGTGTTGGTGACGGGGTTGACCACTGCCGCCTGAGGGAGGGTTCCCGCGGGAACCGTGGCGATAGAGTTGCTGGCCCCATCGATCACGGTCACGCTGGCGCCGCCTTTATTGACTACGTAAATCTTGTTGGTGACCGGATTGACGGCCACTGACGCCGGCTGGCTGCCCACGGCCACCGTAGCCGTGACGGTTTGCGCGGGAGCGCCATTGGCCGCAAAGAGCATGGCCAGCAAGCCGTAACCGAACAGGCGAACAGGGCTGCGCTGCTTGGGATTGTGCTTGCGTCCGCTGCGAGGCATTAAGGATTCCGTTTCTTGCGCTTTGGCGGCGAACATAAAGAGATTTTCTCCCCTCGAGCAGCGGAAGCGGCACGCTCCAGCGCCAGTGTCAGCGCTTTGAGGATGCGGCTTCGAGTCACACAAAACGGGCACACTTACCCCGTGCGAACCGAGGCGGGCAGGTTGTTTCTCTGCTCCCCGGTCGGTAGCGCGTAAATTCGAACAAAAGAATCCTTTTGAATCAGGCTCTGGCGCAGTCCGCTCCACAACGCAAAGCGTCAAGGTTCTTTGCACTTATAAATGAGGGGAAACCGGAAGTCTGTCCGTTTTGGGACAGATATGGCTCTTTGCGGAAACAGCTGCCGTGGCCAATTCCTGACCACAAATGGCCCGCGGTCAAGCATTGACCTCACCGCGAGTGACTCATCTCAGTAACGGGGATCATTGACGAGGCTTTGGCATCGGGAATCCGGGAGGCTATTATGGTTGCGTTCGCGAAGTCGCGTGATAGTCCCTCGGGAGGGAAACGAATGCCTTTGGAGATAACGCAGCGTGAGATGAATGGAATCTACCTTCTGGCGCTCAAAGGGCGTCTTGTGCTCGGAGAGGAAAGCAGCGGATTGCGTACGATGATCGACAATCTCCTCGCATCCGGGGCCACACGGATTGTCATTAATCTGGAGCAAGTCAATTATGTTGACAGCGCGGGCCTCGGCGCACTCATCGAAATGCATCGAAAGACAAAAGCCAAAGGCGGAGGCCTCAAGCTTTGCAATCTCGGCCCGAACTTGAGGCACGCGTTGGAAATTGCGCGGCTGCTGCCCATATTCGAAACGTGTCCGACCGAAACTGCGGCGGTTGCAAGTTTCTGAGGACGGCGGACGATGCCATAATCTGCTTGGGCATTTATAACCACGACGGAGTCAGGTCGTGGTAAACGCGGCAACGGGAAAAATTACACTTAACATACCCGCTCCAGCCCGCGCGTTGCCACGCAAAGTGTGCGAGTGCTAGGCTCTCCAAGCCGTGGCATCGAAACGCGCAAAAGTCGAACCAATTCGCAGCCCGACGCTCTTTCCGATGGAGAAGCTGGATCAGCCAGCCAAGCCCGCCAGCTCGCTCCGTGTCGCGAGGCCGTACTCGGAACCGGGAATCTATCTCGGCACGTCTTCGTTCACGGCCTCGGGATGGGAAGGCAATTTCTACCCCGCCGGCATGAAGCCGCGCGATTTCCTTTCCTACTACGCAACGCAGTTCAGCACGGTCGAGGTAGATAGCACGTTCTACGGCACGCCCAGTGCCTCCACGGTGACCGGCTGGTATGAGAAGACACCGCCGGATTTTCTATTCGCCGCGAAAGTTCCGCAAATCATCACGCACGAAAAGGTGCTGCTCGACTGTGAGGCGGAGCTCGACGAGTTCCTTACACGGATGGACCAGCTCCACGAGAAGCTCGGCCCGTTGCTTTTGCAGTTTCCCCACTTCGACAGATACGCATTCACTAGCGTTGCTGAATTTCTTCCACGTCTGCGCTTTTTTCTAAAGCTCGCACAGGGGATGTCCCCATGTAAGTTTGCGGTGGAGATTCGCAATAAGAGCTGGCTCGATGCCAGGTTCGCGGATGTGCTCCGAGAGTACAACGTCGCCCTGGTGCTGAACGACACCTCGTTTGTGCCGAGACCGTGGGAGAGGAAGGAACAAATTGACGTGGTTACTTCCGACTTTCTCTATGTTCGATGGATTGGAGACCGAAAGGGCATCGAGAAACACACCAAGACGTGGGACAAAGCAATTGTCGACAGGGAAAGCGACTTGAGGAGATGGGTAGACTTGTTACGGCGTCTCGTCACCGACAAGCGCATTCGAAAGATCGTCGCCTACGCGAATAACCACTACGCCGGCCACGGCCCTGCCACCGTAAAACTCTTCTGGGACCTGTGGACCAAGAGCCAGTAGGCCCCACCCATGCTCCGATCCGGTCCCGACAGGGTCGGGATCTTCGATTAGGTAAACACCACCCGTCACTCGAACACGATGATGTGACGAGGCCCCAGGCAGCGGTGATGACCCACCATCAGCGGATGTCAGCGAGGATGGCGACGTCGAACTTTGAATAGTACTTCTTCACGTCGTTGGCGCCGTACTTGGCGCGGAATTTCTCGACGACGGACGACACTTGTTTGGGGTCCGTCACGGGAACAGGCTTGACTTCCGCCTGTGCGCCGCGCGCGTCGATGCGAATCGTCGGATGGCGGAGCACATTTTTGTACCACTGTGTGTCCGAGCCCTTCACCGGCAGGAGATAAAGCTTGGCATCCTCGAAGACGAACCAAACCGGGATGGAGATGATGCGTCCTGATTTTCTGCCGGTCACGCTGAGGTTCATTTCCCGAAAGCGGGAAAGGCGGTCTTTCAGAGCATCGTTTCGCGCTGGCATGCTTGCACCTGCGCCTTTCTATCGGCCGACCATTTTTTGGAGTTCTTCGGGGTAGCGAGCGCCAACCGCCGGAATCTTTGAGGCGGCGTTTCCCAATTCGCGGAGCTCCCCGGGGGAAAGTTCGAGGTTCGCGGCGGCGAGGTTTTCTTCGAGGCGATGTAGCTTGGTGGTTCCAGGGATTGGCACGATCCAGGGTTTCTGCGCGAGCAGCCAGGCGAGTGCGACCTGCGCAGGTGTGGCTTGCTTCTGTTGCGCAAATCTGACAAGCAGATCCACCAGCGCTTGATTCGCTTTGCGGTTTTCGGGCGTAAAGCGAGGGACGATGTTGCGGAAATCGTTCTTGTCGAACTTCGTTTCCTCGCTGATCTTTCCGGTAAGGAAACCTTTCCCCAGAGGACTGAAGGGAACGAAGCCGATGCCGAGCTCCTCGAGCGTGGGTATCACTTGCGCTTCCGGTTCTCTCCACCACAGCGAGTATTCGCTTTGGAGGGCGGTTACGGGCTGGACGGCATGAGCGCGACGGATGGTTTGTACGCCGGCTTCGGAAAGACCGAAGTGCTTTACCTTTCCTTGGCGAATCAAATCCTTCACCGCGCCGGCCACGTCTTCGATGGGCACGTTAGGGTCAACGCGGTGCTGATAGAAAAGATCGATGACATCGGTCTTGAGGCGCTTGAGGGAGGCCTCGGCGACTTCCTTGATGTGCGCGGGCGTGCTGTCCAGGCCGGCCTGTTTGCCGGTGTGGGGATCGATTTTGAAACCGAACTTGGTGGCGATGGCGACTTGTTTACGGAAGGGAGCGAGAGCTTCACCGACGAGTTCTTCGTTGGTGAAGGGGCCGTAGACTTCCGCAGTATCGAAGAAGGTGACGCCGCGTTGGACGGCCGTGCGAATCAGGGTGATCCCGTCGTTCTTGTCGAGGGCGGGCCCAAAGCCAAAGCTCATGCCCATGCAGCCGAGGCCAAGAGCGGCGACTTCCAGATTGCTTTTTCCAAGTTTGCGCTTTTGCATTGTTTCTCCTTGCGGAGCGTTTGATGTCTAATCCCGAGGCTGGGAGGAAACGCTCTAGACGCGGCAGCCCCAACTTTTTGATGTATTGCCTATTCCTTTCGTTCTATGAAACATTATTTGCCAGTCCACGTTATATCTCCAAGAAGAGCCGATGTCCTATTCGCCCATACTGGTTGTGCATATTTGCGCCGGGAGCCTGGGGTTGCTGTCAGGGACCGCGGCAATGTCTTTCCGCAAAGGTTCCCGCCGCCATGTGCTGGCGGGAAGGGTCTTTGTCGCGTCCATGCTCACCATGGCCTCTGTTGCGACCTACCTTGCCATCGTGAGGCATCAACCAAGCAACATCGGCCCCGGGATTTTAACCGTTTATCTGATCGGAACGGCGTGGCTGACAGCCAGGCGCAGAGATGGGGAAACGAGCCGTTTTGATCGGGTTGTCCTGCTGATTCCTCTGGCGCTCGGGATCCTCACCTGGATAAATGGGATTAAAGTCGTGCGCAGCGGAGCGAACTCACAAGACGGAGTTCCGGTCGGGATGAGCTTTTTCATGGGCTCGGTGATGCTGCTGGCTGCGGCAGGGGACGTGCGCATGCTGGTGCACGGAGGTGTTATTGGAGCAAAGCGCATCGCCCGGCATCTGTGGCGCATGTGCTTTGGGCTGTTCATCGCGGCAGGGTCTTTTTTCCTGGGACCGTCAAACCGCCCGCTGAGATTGCTTTCGACAGTGGGGCTCGGGCAGCACCTGTCGCCAGCTTTATTCAGTACAACCTTGTATTTGATTCTCACCCTACTTCCGCTGGTTCTGTTGATTTTCTGGGTAGTGCGAGTGCGCTTCACAAATGCGTACAACGGAAAGTCGATGATCCCTGGAAGACTTGGGCGATTCGCAGAACAAAAACCCGCACCCTGAAACCGTAGGGAACGGCACCCGGCCTTCGCCGTCCCGGACGATGCTCCCAATACTTCTACGCGTCGCAACTCCCGGTGTTCATGACTGTTCTGTTCACGGCATGCGACTGAGGAGGATAGTGTTTGGGGCATTGTTATTGAGGCTGGCGGCGACGCTATTAAAAAGGTTCGACATGGTTCAGAAACGAGGATCAGAAACGAGGATTGACACCTGCGTTCGCAGGTCAGTAAGATGCATGCACTTCGCGGCAGTAAATCGTCCTCTGTAGAATTGGGTCCCGAGTGTGAGGTCCATCATGAAAAAGCTTTTTTGGTCCATCCTCATTTTGGGGTGCTGCATGGGAATGGCGGCGCCAGCGGCTGAGGCCCAGGCGCAGCCTGCGACGCCTCCGGCGGCCGCCGCGTCCGCGCCGGCGAGTGCGCCTGCTGCGCCTCAGGGGCGCAAGAAGCGCGTGGCGATTTTCGATTTCGACTATGCCACGGTGCAGACCGCCTCCGCGGCGGTCTTTGGCACGAACGTGGATGTCGGCAAGGGCATCTCGGACTTGCTGGTGAACAATCTGGTTAAGGACGGCACGTATTCCGTCATCGAGCGCAAAGCGCTGGACAAGATTCTGACGGAACAAAATTTTTCGAACAGCGATCGCGCCAATCCGACGTCCGCCGCCAAGATCGGGAAACTTCTTGGCGTGGATGCCATCATCGTCGGCAGCGTCACGCAGTTCGGCAATGAGACGAAGAATACCAATGTCGGCGGCGCGGGCGGGGGCCTTGGAGGGCTGGGCCTCGGCGGATTTGGGCACAAAAAGAGCAAAGCGATTGTTGCGGTGAACGCCCGCATCGTGGACATAGACACCGCGGAAATCCTCGGCGTTGCCGACGGTAAAGGGGAATCTTCGCGGGAAAGCACTTCTTTGGTGGGCGGCGGCGGCAACTGGAAGGGCTTCGGAGCAGGCGGAGCAAACTTTGGCAGCAGCGACTTCCAGCAGACGATCATTGGAGAGGCCGTGAAGAACGCCGTGGATCAGATGAGCACAGGGCTCATTGCCGACAATACCAAACTGCAAGCGCGCACGATTAATGTTTCCGGCCTTGTTGCAGCCGTCGATGGTGGACAGGTCATACTAAACGTCGGCAAGAAAGTTGGACTGAAGGTCGGCGATCAACTCAGCGTGGAGCGAGTGACGCGTGAGATTAAGGATCCTGCCAGCGGCCAGGTGATTCGCCGCTTGTCCTCGTCGGTCGGTGTGGTTCGAATCACCGATGTGGACGATATTTCGGCGGTCGCTGTGCCGGTTACGGGAACCGGCTTTAAAGTGGGCGACGCTGTAAAAACCGTGACCCAATAGGCCACGG
>Ga0210409_10003427_pt1 | contig 17783 bp, 20 predicted proteins | sample IncBWH17MmetaG_FD_161649 | JGI IMG/M metagenome (GOLD analysis project Ga0210409, IMG submission 161649) | Forest soil microbial communities from Barre Woods Harvard Forest LTER site, Petersham, Massachusetts, United States - Inc-BW-H-17-M | ecosystem: Environmental > Terrestrial > Soil >... | reverse complement strand
CAAAGAACACCCTCGAGAAGGCGCTGGGCAGTTTCAAAGCCAGCGACGTACTCGGGCGAGTGGTCACCACGCGCGCTTCCAGTGGCGCCATGCAAGCCATCGCGGAGATGGATCCGCGGCACATCCTGAACCTGATTCGCGAGGAACAACCCCAGACGGTAGCCTTTATCATCAGCCATCTGGCCCCCGAAAAAGCGGCGCAGGTTCTGGGACTGCTGCGGCCGGAACAGCGCGACCAGGTGGTCGAACGTCTCGCGACCCTGGCTCCGACTCCGGTCGAAGTCGCCGAGAAAGTCGTCGACGTCCTCAATGCCAAGCTGGGGGTTAAACAGACCCGGGCCCTGACCCAGACGGGGGGAGTGACCACGGCGGCCGATTTGCTGAACGCGATCGACAAAACCCTGAGTCGTACCTTGCTGACCGCGCTGGAGGAACGCAATCCGGATTTGTGTCAGGCCATTCGCAAAAAGATGTTCACATTTGAGGACCTGCTTCGCCTGGACGCTCAGACGATTCAACGAATCATGCGCGAAACCGACATGCGCGACCTGACCCTGGCCCTCAAAAAGGCCAGCGAGGCGCTGCGCAAAATGCTCCTTTCTTCGATTTCGCGCCGGGCCGCCGAAACGGTACAGGAAGAACTGGCTTATCTGGGTCACGTGAAATTGCGCGAGGTCGAAGCCGCCCAATTCCGCATTATCGACGTGGTGCGGAAGCTGGAGGCCGAGGGCGAGATCGAACTGGATCAAGCGCAAGCCAACGAATATGAAATGGTCTGAGACGATTAGCCTCAATCAGCCACTGCGGGACGTGTGTCTTCTGGCCAATGCCCCGGCACAGAACTGGGGCGAGTTCCTGCGTGCGAGCGAGGAGGCAAGCTATCAGCGCGGCCGGCGCGAGGGAGAAAACGCGCTGAGCGAGCAGTTGATCCAGCAACGCGCGGAAATCGCCGAACTGCAGCGGGGCATTCTTGAGTCGCTTAGCCAAGCCGTGCCCCAGGTAGTCAAGGAAACCGAGACCGGCCTAATCTCGCTTGCATTGGAGGCAGCCAGGCGCATTGTGGCTGGACTGCCAATCAGCGCTGAGCTTGTCGAATCGGTGGTGCAGGAGGCGCTGCATCAGGCCGAAGACGGCGCCGAGATTGTGATTCAGCTTCATCCGGAGGATCTGGCCCTGCTGCGCAAGCACGATTCCAAAATCCTGGCTGGGTTGCCTGACAAGGGTCCTTTGCGTTTCGTCACCTCTGGCGAAGTCACACGAGGCGGTTGCATCGTCCAAACGCGGTTTGGGCTGATCGACGCCCGTCGCGAGGTCAAGCTGGAGCAATTGTCCCAAACCGTGAATGCATGAGAGCGGCTCTTCCACGTCAAACTGGCCGTTTGGACGCCGCCTTGCAACGAGTGCGCGGGGCGCGTGTCACGGAAGTTTGCGGCCGCGTGGTCCAACTCATCGGCCTCGTTATCGAGTCCGAAGGTCCGGCCGCGGCCATGGGCGAAGTGTGCCGGATCCAGTCCTCGCGGCGCGAAGGCGTGACTTTGGCCGAAGTCGTTGGATTTCGGAATCACCATCTATTGTTGATGCCGTTAGGTGAAATCCACGGATTACACCCCGGAAGCGAAGTCATTGCCACCGGCGCGCCGTTGCGCGCGGCCGTGGGTAATGCTCTCCAGGGCCGCGTGATTGATGGATTAGGGCGCCCGATCGACGGCCTGGGCGCCATTGCCACCGAGCATACTGTTAGCCTGACCTTGCCACCGCCGCACCCGCTCAAACGCCAGCGGATTTCCCATGTGTTTCGCACCGGCATCAAAGCCTTGGACACTTTCGTGCCGTGCGGGAGGGGGCAGCGCCTGGGCATTTTCGCCGGCAGCGGGGTTGGCAAGTCGACACTTTTGGGCATGATGGCTTCCCAAGCGGAGGCTGACGTGAATGTGATCGCCCTGATCGGCGAGCGTGGCCGCGAGGTGCGTGAGTTCCTCGAACGCGACCTCGATGCGGCGGGCCGCCGCAAGTCTGTCGTGGTGGTCGCCACCTCTAACGAGCCCGCCCTTAACAGGGTCAAAGGAGCGTTCCTGGCCATGGCCATCGCCGAGTACTTCAGGGGTCTCGGCCAAAACGTTTTATTGATGATGGATTCCATCACGCGCTTTGCCATGGCCCAGCGCGAGATCGGCCTTGCCGTCGGAGAGCCTCCTACGTCCCGGGGCTACACCCCTTCGGTGTTCTCGCTGCTGCCGCAATTGCTCGAACGGGCCGGTACTGGCGAGAAAGGGTCGATGACCGGACTCTTCACTGTTCTCGTGGAGGCAGATGACATGAACGATCCGATCGCCGATGCCGTAAGGTCGATTCTCGATGGCCATATCGTGCTTACCCGCGAGCTCGCGACCCAAAACCACTACCCCGCCATTGACGTCCTGGAAAGCGTCAGCCGGCTCAATCGAGACCTTTTGTCACCCAGTCAGCTCGAATTAACTGCCGCCGCGCGCGAGCACTTGGCCGGTTATCGCAAGAACCAGGATCTCATCAATATCGGCGCTTATGCTCCCGGCACTAACCCGGCGATGGATCGGGCCATCGCCCTGCATGAGCCGTTAAATCGGTTTCTGCGTCAGAATATCACTGAGGGCTTTTCTACGGCTCAGAGCTGGGCTCACCTGGAGCAAAGCCTCATTCCGCCCGCGTCGGCAGCGGCAAAGCCCACGGCCAATGCAAACAAGACCGCCTTTGCGGTAAGTTCCGCTCGCCCGGCAATTCTCTAAACCGACCTGAACCATGAAACCCTTTCGCTTTACACTCCAACCCATTTTCTCCCTGAAGCAACAGGCCGAGCAATCGGCGCGGGAGCGTTACGCCGCGACGTTGCGCGCCTGCGAAGAGGCGGCGGCCGGAGTGCAAGAAGCCAGCGTGGAATTGACAGAGTGTTGGACCAGTTTATGCCAAAAACTCGCGGAAGGCGTTGCCAGCGGCGAGCTTTTGCGCGCGCGCGCCTGGTGCAACGTTCTCGAGTTGCGCGTCAAGGAACGTGCCGCGGCATTGGAAAAAGCCCGGCACGCGGTGGATGCCGTGTGGCAGCAATTGATGCTGGCCACGCGCGAGCGCGAGAGCCTGGACCGTTTGCAGGAGCGCCGACGCCTGGCTTACAACCGGACCGTGCAGGCCACCGAACAAAAGGAGTTGGATGAACTGGCCTTGCAACTCATCCATTCTCCCGCCTCCGTGCGCGTTCTGGCGAACACTTCGCCGAGTTGATTATGTTCCGGATCCTTAAGTCACCCTGGACCGTTCCCCTCATCGGCGGGTTTTTATATCTCGCCACCACGGCCGCCGTGCTTTGCCTGGCTCAATTCGAGCGGCCCGCACCACTTGCAGACGCTAAGGTTTCTCCCAATGACAGCCCTTCCTGGAACTTCCGCAACCCGGAGTTCGAACAGTGGGTCCAGGAACTCAAGCAGGAGCGCGAAAACGTTGACCAACGCGCCCAGCAACTTCAGGAGTTGCAAAAACGTCTCGACGCCGAACGACTGGAAATTCTAACGGTGACCCAGACAGTCCACCAGCTCCAGATGGAGTTTGACCGAAGCGTCGTGCGCATCAAAGAGCAGGAACTGGAGAACCTGAAGCACCAAACCAAGATTGTCGGCGCTATGTCGCCGGAAGGCGCCGCGGCCCTGCTTAACGAAATGCCCGAAGAGCAAAGTGTCGGGGTGTTGTTCATGCTCAAACCCGACGCTGCCAGCCTGATTCTTGATACTCTTAGCAAGATGGGCAAGACCGAGGCGAAACGCGCCGCTCAACTGACCGAGCGGATAAAACAGGTCCTGCCGCCTGCGGCCGGCGCTAATCGCACTGCCTCCTCGAACTAGATTCATGATTGTTTCCATTCCACAGTCCCTCGGCGGGTTGGAGGCTCCCGGCGCTTCGGGTGGCAAGGAAGTCGCCCCATCCACCTCGAGTCCCCAGCCGTTCCACCAGGCAATGGATCGCGCGCTGGCAAAAACACCGAAGAAACCTGATTCCTACGATCCAACACAATCGTCCGGAAGCAACTCGTCTCAAAAGAGGGAGCCGTCCCGCACGTCAGCACCTGCCCAACAGCGGCCTTCACTGGCGAGCGCTGAAGCTTCGCAAAATCCGAGCGAATCGAGTTCAACTGCCGGCGAGGACTCATCCATCGCAAAAGCGCGCTCCCGGCCGAACGATCGTCGCGACGGTAGTGTTACGAGCAGAGACAATGGCCTCCCGCAGGCTTTGCCGGCGAGCTTGCTGCTTTCGGCCGTTCCGCCCCCGTTGCTCAAACTGGATGTTCCGTCTGTAACGCAGGGGCATGCTGCTGCTCGAGCTCAGTCAGCTTTGGAGGTGGCGTTACCCCAGGGCCCTCCGAGCCGGCCGCAAGTCCTGTCGAAGGAGCCGGTCTTGAGTTCAGCGACGGAAACGTGTGCAAACTTACCAGGCTCTTTGGTGCCCGCAAAAGATGCTTCGGCGCGTACCCAGGCCAGCGCTGCGCAAGTGCCCGCCGATGGTTCTCAGCCAGCGGACCATTCCGGGAAAGCGCCCGCCGCCTCGGACTCCAGCAACATCAATCCTGCCAACCCATCAACAACACCTTCTTCGCAAGGATCTGCGTCATCGGAGCCGCGGGCCGCCGCCTTTGCGGATGGGCAGTTAATCGCGAGCCCGGTCGATGGAGTTCAGCCTAAGAGAGCACCCAAGTCGACCCAGGAGCCGACTGCTGGCGGCATAGGCAAGGAGAGCCCAATCGACATTGGCACATCCGTTGCTCAACAGGAAATGCCGATGAAAAAGGCCGAGAAAGTGCAAAAAACTGCCGAGCCCTTGCAGCAAAAACTGCCGAGCGATGGCGCGTTAACTGCCGGTCAAGCTGGCATAAGTGCAGCCCAGCCGGCCTCGACGAGCTCTGCTGCTGAGGCGGAAAAGCTCGCCATTGAAACGAACGCCGGCCAAGTCCATCCGTCGGCCGGAGTAGAAACGCAGATTTCGCCTTCTGTCGGAGCTTCCGCTGCGGCTGATGCCAGGCTCGCTTCCTTGGAAAGAACCCACGATTTGGTTGCCACGCATGCTCTGCGGTTGAATCAATCGGGCAATGACTCGTTGCGGGTGGTCATCGAACCCGGCGGCGGCACGCGCCTTTCCTTGGAGTTACGGTTCGGCTCCGGCGGGATTGAAGCGCAAGCTCAGCTGCAACGTGGCGATTTTCAATTCTTCAGTAGTCACTGGGCCGACCTGCAGCAGCGATTGGAGCCGCGTGGCATCCATCTTGGAGCCCTGGGCGGCTCGGATCAATCCGGCGGCGGGCAAGAGCGATTCCAGCAATCAAAACAACAGCCTGCTGATGAACAACCGACTCGAAGCGCGTTCGCAGAATTCGCCTTGGATGGCCCCATGGCCGACTCTCCTGCCGCTCGTCGCAGTGGGACGAAAACGCGTGCGGGCTGGGAAACCTGGGCCTGAACTCTCTAATTTATGCCATCTTCAAATCCTATAAGCGCCGCGGCCATCCTGCCGCCCGGGAACATTATCGACACGACCACGACCGCTTCCACTGGCCGTGCCAATAGCACTCTGACACAAAACGATTTTCTCAAGTTGCTGGTAGCGCAAATGTCGGCGCAGGACCCGTTGAACCCGCAGTCCAACACTGACTTCGCGGCGCAAATGGCTCAGTTCAGCGCGCTGCAAACCTCGCAAGCGACCCAAAGCGATATGTCGTCGCTCCAAGCCAGCCAACAGGTGCAACAGGCTAACGGCATGATTGGCCGGAACGTCACTCTGATGGCCCAGGACGGCACTACGCCCACTGGACTGGTCATGGGCGTCCAGATCGTTTCCGGAGTCCCCAAGATCGTCGTCAATGGTTCCCTCTACGATATGAGCCAGGTGCTCGCGATTTCTGCGTCGCCGATTACTTCCACTCCGCCAGTCAGCCAACCCGTCACTCCGCCATCGGCCAATCCGCCACCGGCCACGCAACCGATCACCAGCCCTGCGCTCCCCTATGGTCTATAGAACACAGACTTCAAGCAAAGCACCGAACGCCAGTTCCAGGTTCGGTCCGCAAACCATTCCCAACCATCTCGCCCTGGCCCTGATCGGTCAAAGCGTGAGCTTGCTCGACCGGGCACACAAAGTGGCGCACGGCGTCGTGGCCGGCGTACTGATGGAAACCGGTCGTCCCAAACTCATCGTGGACAGGGTCGAGTACGATTTAAGCCAGGTCCTTAGCGTCACACCGCCCGTTTTTAATTAACACTTCACTCAAAAACTATGCCTCTTCTCCAATCGCTCAGCTCGGGTGTCAGCGCCATGCAACAGTTCCAACAGGAACTGGACGTCATCGGTAACAACATTGCCAACGTGGCCACCACCGGCTACAAGGGCGCCGACGTAAACTTCGCGGACGCCTTAAGCCAAACCATGCAGGGCGCCGGGGCTACTGGGTCCATGCAAGTAGGGACCGGCGTGACGACCGACACGATTGCCAATCGCTTTACCCAGGGCGCCATTAATGCCACGGGCAACCCCACGGACCTCGCTATCTCCGGCAATGGGTTCTTCGTCGTGCGCGACACGGTGACCAACGCGCAGTTTGCCACCCGCGCTGGAAATTTCACTGTGGACACGAGCGGTTATCTGGTCCTCAACGGCATGCGCGTGCAGGGCTATTCCGACGGCGCCTTGAGCACTCTTGGTGACATCAAGATCGACAACACAGGCGCGCCTGGGGGTTCCACGGCGGCGATTCAGTCCTGGAACTTTGACAATAAGGGCGACATCGTGGTGACGCTTACCGACAATACGACTTTCACTCGTGGCGAGGTGCTGCTGCAAAACTTCCAAAGCCCGCAGATGCTGGTCAAAGAAGGCGACAGCCTCTATTCGGGTATGGCCGCGGCCGGCCCGCTGGCGCAGATCTCGGCGCCGACGACCAACGGTTTGGGCAAGCTGGAGGTGGGTGCCCTGGAGGGTTCCAACGTGGATCTAACGACGGAGCTGTCGAACCTGATTACCACCCAGCGCGCATTTGAGGCCAACTCGAAGGTGATTACCACCAGCGATGAAGTGCTGCAGACGCTGGTGAATCTCAAACGTTAATTCTTTTTATGGCAGCCAATCGCATCGAATCGGCGCCCAGGCAGGAAGAGGCCGCCGCGCCGACTCCCGCGGAGGACGCCGCTCCAGCGCCCGCGTCCGGCGGGTTCAAAAGCTGGCTGCCGCTGGTGGTGACCATGGTGGTTATGCCCCTCATCGCTTATGGCATGACTCAGTTTGTTTTGCTGCCGCAGTTGAAGAAAGGCCTTGGCCTCACCACCGCGTCGGCTATTCCCGTCAAGGCCAAGGAATCCAAAGCGAACGCGGAGGATAAACGCGAATCGGTGCCGATGAACAAGCTGTTGGTCAATGTCTCGGGCACTATGGGCGCGCGGTATTTGCTGGTGAGCCTGGCCGTGACTGGCTCGGATGCGGACTTTAAGGCCAAGCTGGCGGCTCACGACCCGCAATTGCGCGATTTCGCCTGTGGCGTTCTGGCCACCAAGACCATCGCCGACCTGGAAAAACCGGGTGCCCGCAATACCATTCGCACTGAACTGATGTCGGGCTTCAATAACATCCTGGGCAATTCGCTCGTGCAGGAAATCTATCTGACGGAGTTTGCCATCCAGTAACTGAGGTGCCATGACGCCGGCCAACAACCCAGCCCCTTCCGGTCAGGCACCCGCTCCCGCCGAATCCGATGTCCTGGTGCTTACCGCCAAGGGCAAACGCGAGCGCAAACCTTCGAGTTCGGTTCGAGGCCATGACTTCCGGCAGTCCGGGTTTCTGGCTCCCAGCGAACTGCGCCGGATTCGCCTGCGTCACGAGCAGTTCATTCGGGCTTTGGCAGCCAGGCTCGCGATTTTCCTGCGTCTCGAATTCACGGTGCAACTGGCCAAGGTCCAGATTGCCGGCTATCAAAAACTTACCGAGAGTCTTTCCAACCAAACCCACATTACCCTGTTTCGAGCGGATCCGCTCAAGGGAGTCGGGCTGCTCGTGATTTCGCCCCGACTCGCGTTGAGCCTGGTGGATCGGTTGCTGGGCGGTGCCGGCCAAATGCCGGAGACGCCCAGGGATCTGAGCGAGATCGAGATTGCGCTGACCGATCAGCTGGCGACTTTGTTGCTCACCGAATGGTGTAATCATTGGCCGGAGATGAAAGAGCTGCGGCCCGTTTTGCTTGGCCACGAGAACAACAGCCGCTTTCTCCAAACGGCTGCTCCTGATACCTCCATGCTCATCCTGACCATGGATGCCGGAATTGGGGATCACCTCGAGCCTGTTCAATTGGCTTTTCCCTATGCGACCGTCGAGCCATTGGTGCGCCAGCTCTCGCCGGCACTGCCCGGGGCCGAGCCGCCGCCCGTCCGCCCCGGTAAACTGGCTTGGAATGCCGAATTTGACGAAGTCAAAGTTACGGCCAGCGCCCAGTGGCAAGGATTGAAGATTTCCGCCGCCGAAATCACGCGCCTGAAACTGGGCGACGTGCTGATGCTCGGGCCGGGTTGTGCCGCGGAGGTTCAGTTTCGCCTCAGTCACATTCCCAAGTTTCTCGGCAAGCCCGGCATGTGCGGCGGCAAATGGGCCGTCCAATTAACGGAATTGCTGCCCGCTTAAGACGCTTATGAACGCAACCCCAGAAACCCAGGCAAACCTCAATCTTGTGCTGGACGTCCCTGTGAGTCTCGCGATCGAACTCGGGAGTTGCCAGCTGCCGATGCGCGAGGTGCTGCAGCTGTGTGTCGGATCGGTCGTGCAACTCGATAAACCCGCCGATGCTCCGGTAGAGTTGAGCGTCAATGGCAAACTCATTGCGCGGGGGGAAGTCGTTGTGATTGAAGACCGTTACGGAGTAAAAATCACCGAAGTCATTGGAGTCGCGCCCAGCGTGTGAGTCCAAGCCATCGAACGGTTGCCGAACCATGTCACATGAACCCTCCGAAATCCAACAAACGCCAATACGGAGGAACCTTGCCGCAAATTCTTTGTGCGGCGGCATGGATGACGACGGCTTGTGGTTATGCGGCTGCCGGCACGAACAGTTTGTCGAGCTCTTTGAGCACGGCGTCTCTGCCTGATGCCGGTCCTTCCTTGCTGCGTGTCCTGGGCGCGCTCGCTCTGGTCCTGGGCCTGTTCCTGGGCGGCGCCTGGCTGGTTCGTAACGGGCGATTCTCGGTCTTTGGCCAGAGTCGTTCGGCGCGGCTCAATTTACTTGAAACTCGTTCTCTGGGAGGCAGGCAGGCTTTGCATGTCATTGCTTATGGTCAGGAACGGTTCTTAATCGGCTCGACTCCCGCCGGCATCAATTTACTCAGTCACCTGGCCTCGCCTCAGGAAGGCGAGGATTCTTCTCCCGCCCAGCCGACTGCACCTGTCCCTTTTGCCCAGGCTTTAGCCCAAGTGCTACGCGGACAGAAAGCCAACAACGACAAGAACAGAGGCGCCATAACATGACCCGGGATGGGACCAACGCTCTTAGCTGGGAGCGCCGGCGCTCCCAGGTTGCCCCGGCGCGCGGACTTTCCAGTCCGCAGCAACGCACAAATTTGGCGAGGCGTCCGGATACGCCCTGGATTGGTTTGAACATCGGTCGTTGCTGCGGACAAGAATGTCCGCGCGCCGCGGCCACGGTTTGGATGCGCTCCGCGCCGCTGTTGCGGGGGTGGCTGCCGCTTTTTATCGCAGCGATATTGTTCCTGGGCACATGGGCGGGGACGGCGCAAACCAATCTCAGTACCGGGTTCGGACCCGTACAGATCAGCCTCGGGGCGCAAAACGGGCCGCAGGATGTGGACGCGGGCATCAAGGTACTCTTCCTGTTGACGTTGCTCACGTTGGCGCCGTCGATCCTGCTGTTGATGACCTGTTTTACCCGCATTGTCATTGTCTTGTCATTTGTGCGCACCGCCCTCCAGTTGCAGGGCACCCCGGCCAACCAGATCATCATTGGTTTGTCGCTTTTCATCACCTACTTCGTCATGGCGCCGGTGTGGGACAACATCAGCCGCGACGCGGTGAAGCCGTACCAAGCTCAAGAGATTTCCAGTTCGCAAGCGATGGACCGTGCTTGCCATCATCTCAGCACTTTCATGCTGAAGCAGACCCGGCCCAAGGACGTCGAGTTGTTTGTGAGCATGGCCAAACTCGATGTTTCCAAGACCGAGGAACTGCCGCTGCGCGTGGTGATTCCCGCCTTTATTATCAGTGAGCTCAGAACAGCCTTCCAAATGGGGTTTTTAATCTACGTGCCCTTTATTCTCATCGACCTCATTGTCGCCACCGTCCTCATGAGCATGGGCATGATGATGATGCCGCCAACCACCATTTCCCTCCCGCTCAAAATTTTGTTGTTTGTGCTCGTGGACGGTTGGGACCTGGTGATCCAGTCGCTGGTGCGCAGTTTCGGAATGTAACCTTCAAATTTATGAATCCTGAATTCGCAATTGAATTACTCAAAACCATGATTTATCAGGCGTTATCCATCGCCGCGCCGTTGTTGGTGACTGCGATGATCATTGGCCTGGCCGTGAGCCTGTTCCAGGCAGTCACGACGATTCACGAGCAGACCTTGGCTTTCGTCCCCAAAGCGCTCGCGGTCATCGGCATGCTGCTGCTGCTACTGCCTTGGATCGTGCGCTCGTTGACAGAATTTGCCGTCGCGGTCATTCAAAAACTGCCGCAGATGGTCCAGTAAGCCGGCCGGCGGGCCATGGAACTGGATCTCAACAACTGGCTGCTGGTCTTTCTGCGCGTCAGCGCTTTCCTGCTGGTCCTGCCTTTTTTCTCGGTCGCGAATTTTCCGGTAACGCTGCGTGTGGCGCTGGGCGCGCTGACCGCGCTGCTGCTGGCGCCGCTGCTTCCTGCATTTGCCCTGGAGCGTCTCGCGCTGCCGAATTTGTTGGGGCTCATGGCGCAGGAGGTCAGCATCGGGCTGTTGATGGGTTTCATCTCGCGCATGGTCTTCTACGCCGTGGACCTGGCGGGTAACTTCGTGGCTGCCGAACTTGGCCTGAACATGGGCGCGATCTTTAATCCTTTGGAAGGGCACAGTTCGCAAGTGCCGGGGATGGTTCTGTTCTTCCTGGCCTCCGTCGTGATGTTTACGCTGGATTTGCATCATTGGGTATTAGCCGGTTTTCAGCAGACCTACTCCGTTCTGCCGATAGGCGGCGCGGGATTGAGCGCGGGTTTATTCGAAGTGGTGGTCAAGCACACCAGCCGCATCTTTGTGGTGGCTCTGCAGATCTCGGCGCCCATCATCGCCGTTTCCTTTGTCGTTACCTTGGTATTCTCTGTCTTAAGCCGCGCCGTATCGCAGATGAACGTGTTTACGGAGAGTTTCGCTTTCCGGATTGTTGGGGGACTGATTGTTTTCGGGTTTACCCTGCAGTTGACGAGCCAGCATGTATTGAATTACCTGCGCCGGTTGCCTGAGGATCTGGTTCGCGTGGCGCAGCTGCTGGCCGGGGCCTGATATGAGCGAGCAAACCGGCGAAAAGACCGAGCAACCGACACCGCGACGCCTGGAAGATGCGCTCAAACGCGGTCAGGTCGCCCGCAGCGCCGAGGTTCAAACCGTCTTCGTTTTGCTGGGAGGTTTGGCAGCGCTCTCTTTTGCGGGTCAGGAGACCTGGCGCAATCTGGCTGGCGCAACGATGGCGATGCTCGGCCATCTGCACGACACTTCAATCACGAGCAATTCGCTGCAGGGCTATGCCATCAGTGGGGCCCTGGTCGTCGTCCGGTGCGCCGGACCTATCGTCGTGGCCACCGCGTTGGCAGGCTTGCTCGCCGGAGCGATTCAAAATCGTTTCAACACCGCCTCCGAGGCGCTCACCCCAAACTGGAACCGCGTCAATCCGGTGGAAGGCTTTAAGCGGATTTTTTCCGTCAACATGCTGGTGCCCACATCAACGGCCCTGGTTAAGATCGGCTTCATCATCCTGCTGACCTATTCGGAAGTCCGCACCATTCTTAGCGATCCAATTTTCACCACTTCGGTCAGTGTTGGCCGGATCGCGGAATTTCTGGCCACCACCTGGATCCGTATCATCTTTCGCATTTGCCTGGTGCTGATGGTCATTGCGGCGGCGGATTATGGATATCAATGGTGGCGCAATCATCAGGAATTGATGATGACGAGGGAGGAACTCAAAGACGAAGCTAAGAGCAACGAAGGCAACCAGCAGATCAAGAGCGCGCGCCGCCGGCGCCGTGCCACGAGCAAAGCTAAAATGCTGGCCGAAGTGCCCAAGGCCGATGTCGTGGTGACCAACCCCACCCACATCGCCATCGCATTAAAATACGACCGCAAGAGCATGCGCGCGCCCAGGGTGGTTGCCAAAGGAATCCGCCTCAACGCCGAACGCATTCGCGAGATAGCACGCCAACACCAAGTGCCAATTCTCGAAAACAAACCCCTGGCACGCTTGCTTTTCAAGCACGGCCGAGTCGGTGGCGAGGTTCCTGCTCAGTTCTATGCTGCGGTGGCAGAAGTGCTGGCCTGGGTATATCGGGTCAACCGCTACCGGTACTACACCGAACAGAATCAGGTTTAAATAAATTCATGGGCGCGCTCAGTGACAGAATGCGTAAACTCCTGCGCTACGGAGACTTGTGGCTCATTTGCGCACTCTTCGGGACCATTCTTCTGCTTATTCTACCGGTCGCGCCACTGGTCCTGGACCTCCTTTTGACCCTCAGCATCGCGTTGTCCTTGCTGACGTTGCTGATCATTCTCTACCTGCGCCAACCGGCAGAGTTTACCGGCTTCCCTACCCTGTTGCTCTTTATCACTCTTTATCGGCTCTCATTGAACGTCGCTTCGACTCGGCTAATCCTGCTCGACGGTTATGCCGGCCACATCATTGAATCGTTCGGTAATTTTGTCGTGCGTGGCAACTATGTCGTTGGCCTGGTGGTCTTCTGCATTTTGGTGCTGATCAATTTTATCGTGATTACCAAGGGCGCCGGGCGCATCGCAGAAGTGGCCGCGCGCTTCACTTTGGATGCTTTGCCCGGCAAGCAAATGGCCATTGACGCGGAACTGAATGCCGGGCTGATCAATGAGTCCGAAGCGCGCAATCGACGCCACGCGCTGGAAGAGGAATCGGACTTTTACGGCGCGATGGACGGCGCCAGCAAGTTTGTCCGTGGCGACGCAATTGCGGCCATCCTCATTACAGTCATCAACATCATCGGCGGATTCGCCATCGGCATCGTGCAAAAGGGCATGACCATGAGCGAAGCGCTACAGAGATTCACGATCCTTTCTATCGGTGATGGCCTGGTCTCACAAATTCCCGCTCTGATCACCTCGACCGCTGCGGGCATCCTGATTACCCGCGCGACCTCGAAGAATGACCTGGGTCGCGAGCTCGGCCGGCAGCTTCTCTTCTATCCGCGGGCGTTAACGGTCCTGTCCTGCATGCTGACAGTCATGGGCCTGGTACCGGGCCTTCCCACTCTGCCGTTCCTGACCCTGGCGGCGATCACCGGTTTGTTGTCCTATACGATGCATCGTCACGGAGCTTTGGACCTGGTCCCCGCCGGAGCGGGTATGAACGCTCACGTGCCTGCGAAAGGCGCTGCCGAAACGAAAGCTCCGGCCGCCGGCGCCGCTACCGCAGCGGAGGCCAAGGCCAACGATAAGATCGAAAGCCTATTGGTGGTCGAGACTCTGCAAATCGAATTAGGGTATGGCCTGGTCAGCCTCGCCGATACTCGCAAAGGCGGTGACTTGCTTGAACGAGTCACCGGCGTTCGCCGGAATTTCGCCCAGGACATGGGCATGCTCATCCCTCCGATACGACTGCGCGACAACTTACAATTGGCGCCGAACGATTACCGGTTCCTGCTCAAAGGGAGCTCGATCGCCCAGGGTCAATTGATTCCAGGCCAATGGCTGGCGATGAATGCCACCAACAGCAAAACCTCTCTCAAGGGAACGCCCACGATTGAACCGGTCTTCCAATTGCCCGCGACTTGGGTCACCGATACGGACCGCAAGTCCGCTGAAAGCGCCGGCTATACGGTGGTCGACGCCTCTTCCGTTCTGGTCACGCACCTGTCGGAAACCATTCGCCGGCATTGCCACGAAATCCTGACTCGCCAGGATGTGCAGAGCTTGTTGGACAATCTTAAGCAGACGCACCCGGCCGTCATTAACGAATTGATTCCCGCCCAATTGACCGTCGGCCAGGTCCAACGCATTCTTCAGAACCTGCTGGCCGAAGGCATATCCATCCGCAATCTGGCCGGAATTCTGGAAAAGGTCAGCGACTTCGCGAGTTTGACGAAAAACCCGGACGAACTTTCGGAATATGCCCGCCGCGCGTTGGGGCCTCAGCTCACCAAACCGTATCAGGCAGAAAATGGAAGCCTGCGCGCGATTACGATGGACCCGAAACTGGAGCAGCAACTGGCGCAAGGCATTCGGCAATCCGCTACGGAAGTTGCGCTCGTGGTCGAACCCAAACTAGCGCGGCACGTCATGGACGTGCTTTCCAAGCTGGTGCAACAGATGCTCTCGGCCGGCCAACAACCGGTAGTGCTGTGCGCTCCGCCGTTGCGCCTCGGTTTCCGGCGGTTTTTCGAAACGACCTTTTCGGATCTCGCAGTGCTTTCCTATTCAGAGGTTCCACCGCGCGTCCAAATTCAGAATGCGGCGGTCATTCCCAGCCTGGAGTAGCGGGCGCTGAATGAGAGTTGTTCCTTTCATCGCCGAAAGCCCGGCTGCCGCACTCGCGCAGATTCATCGGGAACTCGGTCCCGAAGCCGTCGTGGTGAGCGTGCGTCCGCTGCCACGGCAAGGTTTGGCGCGGTTGTGGCCGAAGAGCCCGGCAGTCGAGGTGCTCGCGTGCGTGGACGGGCCTGGTGAAGTGGATGCCTCCTGGGAGCGCCGGCGTCTCGCCGGCGAGTTCCTAGGCACAGCTGTTTCCTCTTACAACAAACCAAACGAACGCGCCGGCGAGACGCCGCTGCTCCCGGGCTTGGCGGCTCTCCACGACGGCAGCGGGCGCCCGCACGTCTTCATTGGCCCACCCGGAACGGGCAAGACTACCCTGCTTTGCAAATGGATTACCTTTTCCGTGCTCAATGAGAACCGAGCGGCCAAAGTGTGGCGGCTGGACGGACCAGGCGCGAACACGGCCGAATTCCTGAATGTTTACGGAGAGATGCTGGACGTACCTATCGAGCGTTTCTGGCATCCACCGGACCAGAGTCCTGCCTTTAGCCGCGAAGGGCAACCTGGACCCGCTGTTCCAGTTGAAACAAACGGGGAGAACACGGATTTGCTGCTGGTTGATTTACCTGGCGTTCAGCTAGGGGATGCTGAGGCCTTGGATGCCTTGGCGACGCTGTTGGCGAGTTTGCCGGCACCTCGTATCCACCTCGTGCTCAATGCCGCTTACGAACCGGCCATTCTCTCCCAGCAATTCCGCTCCTTTGCCCGATTTTGCCCCGAGGACTTAAGTCTCACTCATTTGGACGAGGAACGGCGCAGGGGGAAGTTGCTGGACTTCCTCCAGGGAACAAATTGCAGCCTACGATTTCTAAGCACCGGGCAAAAAATTCCAGGCGACCTGGTCATTGGCGGCCTGGGCTCCCGCGCTTGCTCGGAGTTTGCCTCGTAAAAGGGACGAATTCCGGGTTCATCTCACCTTCGGGGAAGTCGTGGCAAAGCACGTGCTTAGCCTCACCTAGCTAAATGAAAGCTTTCATGATTCTCGGCTCCCTGGTCGGCTTTCTGATTGGCAGTAGCTTCGGCATAGCCGGCCGAAGTTCTTGGCCAACAGCCCTTTGGCACGCTTCCGCCGCGGCTCTGGGCGCGGCGGTCCTGACCCGTTGGTGGGCTCGAGTCTGGATTCAAGGCTTGCAGGAATCTCTGAGCCAAAGACGCAATGCCCGTCCTCCGGGCAGTTCCAACGGCAAACCTGTGGCTAAATCATGACGACTTGCGTCCTCGCGGAATCTCAGGTTCCAGCGGCCGAACCGCGTCCCACAGCGCAAGAGTTATGGCAACGGTACCATCGCAAGGGCGATGCACTCTGCGAAAATGCGCTTATTGAGAAGTACCTGCCGCTGGTGCGTTCGGCTTTGGGCCGGTTGGCAATGACCCTACCTGAGCACGTGGATCAGGACGATCTGAACAGCGCCGGGCTCATCGGTTTACTGCAGGCACTGCGCAATTACGACCCGGCTTGTGGCAACTCTTTCGAAACCTATGCGCGGCTGCGAGTTCGCGGCGCCATGCTGGACGAGTTGCGGCGCATGGACTGGGTGCCTCGTACTATCCATGAAAAGGCGAGGAAAATCCAGGAAGCCATCGCTCAGGTTGAGCAACGCCTGGGCCGCGTGCCGACGGATGCTGAGGTGGCCAAAGCACTGAATCTCTCCACTGAGGAATACAGCGACCTGCTTGCCGAAGTTCGGCCCGCGACTTTTATCTGCCTGGACGCAGTCTGCAACGTGGAAGGCAGCGATGCCGGCAGCCTTTGCGATGTAGTGGCCGACCCGGCGGCTGACGGACCTGTCGAGCAGGCGTCGCGAAATGAGCTCCAGCGAATCATCCTGGATCGGCTGAAGGAACTGCCTTCCATGCAACGAAAAGTGTTGGCCCTCTATTATGGGGAAGACCTGCACCTGCGGGAGATCGCCGAGTTGCTTGGCCTCACCGAATCGCGGATCTGCCAAATTCACTCGCAGGCGATTTTGTCGATTCGTTCCTACATGCAGCGCCTGGAATCCGGGCAGGGAGCTATGAAGGGCAAGCAGTCATGATAATCCTGGTCGGCGCATTGGTGGTGATTGGTTGTGTGTTCGGCGGCTTCGCTTGGGGCGGCGGACATCTGGGGGCGTTATTGCACCTGAACGAACTGCTGATCATCGGCGGCGGCGCCTTGGGCGCACTGGTGATCATGTCGCCGCGCAAGGTGCTGGTGGATTTATTCAAAAGCGTGCTCGATTCGCTCAAAGGCGCGCCCTTTACCCGCGCGGCGTACGACGAACTGCTCAAAGTCCTGTTCGAGTTGTTCATGCTCGGACGGCGTAACGGCATGATCGCTCTGGAGGAACATGTCCTGGACCCAATGAGCAGTTCCATCATCAAAAAGTATCCGCTATTTTGCGGCAATCCGGAGGCGGTCGAGTTTCTGGCGGGCAGCTTGCGCCCCATCATCGACGGCAAAATCAAGCCCGACCAACTGCGCCTGTTGCTGGACGTTGAAATCAATAAGCTTGAGGAAGAACACCACGCGCCCGTCAGTGTGCTGACCAAGGTCGCCGACGCCATGCCCGGGTTTGGTATTGTGGCGGCCGTGCTGGGGATTGTCATCACCATGGCCTCCATCTCGGGGCCCATCGAGCAAATCGGTGAAAAGGTCGCCGCGGCTCTGGTCGGTACTTTCCTGGGAATTCTCCTGGCCTACGGTTTCCTAAGCCCATTGGCCACGAACCTGGAATTCATCGGCGCGGCGCGGCTGGACTATACCCGGTGTATTGCCGCGTGTGTGATTGGTTTTGCCAACGGCATGGCGCCGGTCACCGCCGTGGAGTTGGGTCGTCGTGGAGTGAACAGCGACCTGCGGCCCTCCGCGGACGAAATGGAGCAAATGTTCAAGTCGCTGAAGAGTCCCGCCAAAGGGTAAGCCCGATGAAGAAGAAGGAGCACCACGGCGGCGCCTGGAAAGTCGCCTATGCGGATTTCATCACTGCGATGATGGCCC
>Ga0210409_10003426_pt1 | contig 17784 bp, 17 predicted proteins | sample IncBWH17MmetaG_FD_161649 | JGI IMG/M metagenome (GOLD analysis project Ga0210409, IMG submission 161649) | Forest soil microbial communities from Barre Woods Harvard Forest LTER site, Petersham, Massachusetts, United States - Inc-BW-H-17-M | ecosystem: Environmental > Terrestrial > Soil >... | reverse complement strand
TACGCGACGATCCCGATCCGTATGGGTTTGTTCACGATATTTCCTGCTGCGTCAATCTGCCGTTCGCGCGCGACCAACTCGGGCCACATCGGAGCCAGGTGCCATCCGATCGGCAGGACTGTACCGCGAGCTTGACGGGGCTGGCCCGGAGGGCGGGGCGGGGCTGCTTTGCCACAGCAGCATCGTGGCGTAGGCGCGCCACGGGCGCCACGATTCCGATCGACTCTCGAGCTCGCGCTCGGTGCAGCCGCCGGCTTTTCTGCGCAGGTGAAGATCGCCCGCCGGAAACGCATCCGGATCGCACAGCGCCCGCATCGCGACGTACTCCGCGGTCCAGTTGCCGATCCCGGGGATGGCGCGCAGCTGCTCGCGCAAGGCGCGGTCGTCGACGACTCCTTCGAAGCGGATGCGCCCATCGCACACCGCGCGAGCGAAGGCTCGAATGGTTTCGGCTCTCGCCTTGGTCAGCCCCACGCTCGTCAAATCGGCCTTGGCCAGGATTTCGGGCGTCGGGAAAAGATGGGTCAGCCCGGATGCGGGCGAGAAACTCTGGCCGAACGCCGCGGCGATCCGGCCAGCCAGCGTGGTCGCCGCCTTCACGCTGACCTGCTGGCCGAGAATGGCCCGGATCGTCAGCTCGAATCCGTTCCAGCATCCGGGCACACGCAATCCCGCTTCGGCCCGAACCGCCGCGGCCAGCACCGGATCGGCGCCCAGAGCCTGTTCGATGTCGGACCAGTCGGCATTCAGATCGAACATCCTGCGGATCCGCTCGATGATGAAGAAGAGCGAGCGAGGATCTCCGATCTGCACGCACACCTGCAACGCGTTCTTGGGCTCTTGCAGCGCGACCTCCAGGAAGCCGTGGTGCCCATCCGGGGCGATCGTGCGGCGATAGCGGCCGGCCTGCACGACCTCCACACCCGGTGTGGCGCGAGCGGCCAGGAATTCCAGCATGCGGGTCCAGTTGTAGGGCGGCCGATAGTCGAGATGGAACCGGTAGGCGTTTTCTGGTCGGTTGCCCGCCTGGCGCGCCAAACGCCGGATCTGGGTCGGAGTGCGGTGGTAGACCTTGCGGATCGAATCGTTGAAGCGGCGCACGCAGCCGAAGCCCGCCGCCACCGCGACCTGGACCATCGGTAAGGTCGCCTCGTCGATCAGTTGCTTGGCAAAGTGCAGGCGCCGGGTCTGGGCCACCGCGCTCGGGCTGGCGCCCAGGTGCTTCAGGAACAGGCGCCGCAGGTGTCGCGCGCCCACCCCCAGGTGTTCGGCCAGGCCATCCACGCCACCGTCTTCCAGGCCGCTTTCGCTGATCAGGCGCAACGCGCGCGCAACCGTTGTTTGCGTTCCGGCCCAGGCCGGGCACCCGGGCGAGCATTCGGGCCGACAACGCAGGCACGGCCGAAAGCCCGCCTCGGCGGCAGCGGCCGCGGTGGCGTAGTAGACAACGTTCCTCTCTTTGCAGGTGCGCGCCGGGCAGATCGGCCGGCAGTAGATGCGCGTGGTCAGCACGGCGATGAAGAACTTGCCGTCAAAGCGCGCATCGCGGGCCAGCCGCGCGCGCGAGCAGATGTGCCGGTCGAGTTCCATACGCTCCGCTCGGCGATCCTAGCTCATTCGCGCGCGCGCATCGGACGTTTTCGGACGCCGATGTGCGCCGCCCATATCGAGGTCCGCGAACGTCCAACTGCGTGCGCCGCTCTGAACTAGATTTGCCGCGCACATGCCGCCACTTCGGCAACGACGATCGGGCACGGTTAAAACGATCAAAGGGAGACGAGCCATGGATCTGACAATACAGGCAGCGGCCAGCATCGGCATCCTCTTCGCGACCGTCAGCGCTTCGCCTGGGCTCGGAGCGCAAGAGGGATCGGAACAATCGCCCAGCCATTATCGCGTGATCGATCTGGGCACGCTCGGCGGCACGTTCAGCACCGGCAACACCATCAACAACCTGGGCTGGGTCATGGGCGGCTCCAACGAGACGGGCGACACCGTTCAACTCGCCACGCTCTGGCTGCCCGGACAGCAGATCCCGCTGGGCACCCTGGGCGGGCCCAGCAGCGACGTGGTGTGGCCCGTGAAGAACGATTTCGGGCTGATCTCGGGTACAAGCGAAAACGGCCAGCACGACCCGCTGAACGAAACGTTCTCCTGCCCGGTGTTCGGCCTGTTCAGCGGCAACTCCTGCGTCGCCTTCGCCTGGCGCAACAACACGATGACGCAGCTGCCGGGCCTGGGCGGCAACAACTCGATCGGCGCCGGCGTCAACAACCGCGGCCAGATCGTGGGCTGGGCCGAAAACGCGGTTCACGACCCGACCTGCACCAGCGGCGGAGGCCTGGTGCAGGTGCTGCAGTTCGAAGCGGTCGTCTGGGAAATGCACGACGGGCACTGGAGGGTGCGGCAACTGCCCGCGTTTGCCGGCGATCCCGACGCGGCAGCGACCGCGATCAACGATGCCGGCGAGGTCGTGGGGATCTCGGGCCTGTGCAGCGTGGCGCTCGGGGGGTACAGCGCCATCCATGCCGTGCTGTGGGAGGAGGGCAAGCCGATCGATCTGGGTAACCTCGGCGGCCACGGCTGGAATACGCCGGGTGCGATCAACAACCACGGCGTGGTGGCCGGTTTTGCCAATCAGTCGACCGATCTGGCCACCGGGTCGCTCGCGTTCCTGCCGGAGGCTTTCATCTGGACGCGGGAAGGCGGCATGGTGGACCTGCACACGCTTTCGGGCGATGCCATCAGCGAGGCCACCGACATCAACGATGCCGGTCAGGTGGTCGGCGTTTCGTACGCGAAGACCGATTTCAGCGGCGCGCGCGCCTTCGTTTACCAGAACGGAGTGATGACGCCGCTGAACCAGCTCATATCGAAGAGCGACCAGGCGAGCTTCTACATCTCATCGACCGGCGGCATCAACAACCTGGGCGAGATCGCCGCCCAGGCCAACCTCGTCTCCAACGGAGTCGTCACGAGCGTGTTGCATGCGGTGCTGCTGGTTCCAACCGGGGATCCGCAAGAGGAGAGGGGCGACGTGGCCGCTAACGCGGAAGTCGTCATTCCCGACAGCGTGCACGCGCAGATGCGGCAGTTCGCGGGCGCGCGCCATTTCGGGCGCGTTGCCCAGGAGGCGGCGGGGGCGCGGTGACGCTCACCGTTATCATGGGGACGTGGGGCGGCGACGAAGCGATACTGAACGACAAGTTCCGGCACCAGCCGGGCCGGCGCCGTCGGCTGCTGCCAACGCGGGCGAGGCTGGTGGAGTCGAAGGTGCTAAGGCCGCGGCCGCGCTGCCGGACTGCTGGGCTGCGCTGCGGGCCCTGACGCCGGCGCGGCTGGCGCTGGGCCGGGCGGGGGCCAGCCTGCCAACCGGGGAGGTGCTGCGCTTCGGCTGGGACCACGCTCAGGCGCGCGACGCGGTCCAGCGGCCGCTGGACATCGAGACCCTGCAACGCGACATCACGGCCCTGGGGCTTGCGACGCTGCAAGTTGCCAGCCGCGCGCCCGACCGCGTCACGTACCTGATGCGCCCCGACCTGGGTCGCCGGCTCGACGAGAAGTACGCGTCGGGGCTGGAGTCGCTCGGCCGGGGGTGGGATATGGCGCTCGTCGTCGCCGACGGACTGTCCTCGTTCGCGGTTCAGCGGTACGCGGCCGCGGTGCTGGAGCAGATCGTCCGGTCCGTGCCAAAGGAGTGGCGCCTTGCGCCAGTCATCATCGCAACCCAGGCGCGGGTCGCGCTGGGCGATGACATCGGCGAGCGCCTCAGCGCGGCGCTGGTGGCCGTTCTGATCGGCGAGCGCCCTGGTCTGAGCTCCCCGGACAGCCTGGGAATTTACCTCACCTGGCAGCCGCGCATTGGCCGCAGCGACGCGGAGCGAAACTGCATCTCGAATATCAGGCCCGAGGGGCTGTCGTACGGGCAGGCTGCCTACAGGCTTGGGTGGCTGTGCCGGGAGGCGAGCCAGCGGAAGCTGAGCGGCGTTGGCCTGAAGGATCGGAGCGACCTAGTCGAGGCCGTGCTACCTCGTTTCGACCCGAAGCTCAGTTTACGCTGGTGAGAGACGACGGACGAGCGCTGGCCGACTGTCCTCGTTGTATTACTCCAGCTTGGAATCATCCGGCGGCTTGCTTGTGCTTTTCTTCTTAGCCCGCCCTGCGCTGCTGGTTTTGCGAGCGACGGGCGGCGCGGCGGGTGCGCCAGCGGTAGCCGCAGGGACTGCTGGAGCCGCTTGCGCGCCTGATCGCTGTGCGCGAGGCGTTGGCGGCCGCGAGGCGCGCAGACTGCCCAGGCCCACGGCTCGATAGGCCCGTTGATTCCAGCGGCGCGCCATTGGTGAATTAGTCAGCCAGCGGCGACCGGCTGACACAAATGTACGGCGCGTGCGCCACGCGATTAGGAGTGCTGTTTCCAAGCGTGCGCCCGCATGGTTCAATGCCCGTAGCGCATTTCCAGAAAGAATACTTAAGGCGACCGCAGGAAGTCCCAAATAGCCAACCGAGATTGCAACGGACATGATTCGACCGGCCGAAAAGGAGCCATAGTCCGAATGTCCGACAATGGAGCCGATCGCACTCAGGAAGGATTCCAAGTCGCTCCAAAGGTTGAACAACAACGCCCAAAGCGCAACGAACGCGACTGGCAAAACCATCCACGAAATTGCGTCTCGCAGCCGACCGGGCCACAACATAATCCAAAGACCAATGGTCGACATGAGGATGGCGATTGCCTTGGCGGTTCCAAGAAGAAAAGGCAGCACTGCCACGACCAGCGAAGACAGCGCGCTCAGCAGCAACGCGGCCACGGCAAGCAACACAGTGGCGATTGGTTGCTTCAACCATGTCGTCAAGCTCGCGGCGTTGTACTGGTCGCTCGCTGGTGCACGTAGCGCAGTCGAGGCGCGTAAAAGCGGCGCCTGAGAACGCCGGCAAGCGGCCTGGCCCATACGCTGGCAGTGGTTGCCCACGATGGCAAGCCGGGAGTCATTGCGCATATAGTTGACACCTGCGGTATATAGGATGCTCCGTCCGAGCATGTCGTACAGCCCCTCAACGTGCGTCAAATCAACGGGCTGGTCTGCTAGCGGCAGTTGGTTTGTCATCAACTGAGCCAACGCGGTACCTTGCGCGATTGCGTCGTAATAGGCCGGTGATGCGTCAGTTGGTGGGTAAACCGTGGGAGGCTGTTCCAGCGTCAATGAAATCCGAACCGAATCGCCACCAACGACCCACGGCTCCGCGCCCGCACCCGCCATGATCTTTGACAGAAAGGTCGACTCGTCGGTGACAGCCGCGACGAAATCAAATCCGCTCGATGCCAGCAAACCCCTAACCGCCTCCGCTCCCTCGGCAATTTCGGAACCAACCCAGCTGGCATCGGAAGGAGCAGGATTGAGCAACGCCGAAACAAGACCTTCCTTCCGCAACATGGCTGCGAGCTGTGGATTCTGACTGAGCAACCGGGGCACAATGCATTCACGCCAGGCCTGAAGATTCGCTTTCAGCTGAGGGTCATTTAATGTGGCCGGATCCGACGCAAGTTCGTACGTTTGTGACGCAATCGATGGTACGGACAGCACCGGCTTATCGTGCATTAGACCATGGACGCGATTAGTAACGATCGAACCAAAGCGTTCGAGGAAATACGTGATGTGGGGTGCAGCACCGATTCGAGTGTCGAACAGCTTCTCCACCGTGCCGGGAGCGGCATAGGTAAGGTCGGATAGGTCGATCCGATGGGGCATTAGAATCAGAACGCTTGCCAATGCGACCGTCGCCAAATGGCGCAGCCACAACTGATTCGTGCCCTCTAGAGTGCTTTCGAGAATGCTGGTAATGATCCCTACCGCTGCTAGGACGTAGAATACCCAGGCCATCGAGGGTTGCGCGAAGGCGCCCAGGAGTTTCGCCTCAAGGGCGTACGCGCCTGCTGCAAAGAGGTCGACGTATTGCTCACCCACAGAGATTTCCGCCTCGCGCAAGACGAGATACGACAACGCGTCAGTGCCGATCCTGAAACAGGCGCAGTAGGCCGCCTGCTGTAAATAGCGGTGCCTCCTGCTCTGCCTTCAAAGCGTCCGCCGTACCCTGCATTTCCATCTGCGCATGCTCGAGTGCAAGTACTTGAGTGCGCGCTGCTTGCGACCGGATTTCTTGAAGTTTGACTTCTAGATTGGCTTGATCCAGAAGTCGAGCGACCTGACTTTGTAGCTTGTTCCGTCGAGATTGCACTTCGGCCGCGTCAGCATCCGTGTCGCTGCGCAGATTCATCTGAGAGACTCTGAGTGTGAAATCCAGCAGATCCGAGTAAACGGCTGCTGCGGCGATTTGTCTTGACATCTCATCCTTGAACATTGATTGCGCTGCTGGGCCGAGTAAACGAGCGCCCCGGAACGCAGGCGAGCCCACGATCGTGGAGCCTGCCGCCGGCAGGCACGGCGCAACCGAATTGCCAGATGTCGGATCGGGCGGGCATTCGGCAACATCGACTTGGCTAGCACCCTTCATCAATTGATCGAGGGCGGTCCGCGTTCGAGTCTGAAGGGCTTCCGAGACTGACCAAAGACTGGTCCTTGGAGGGCGCGTCTGGTAATGGCCCGCCTCGATCCGCTCGTCGGGCAGCATTGCAAGGAGCGTTTCGACCCGTGGAGTTACTTCAATATCAGTGTGCGTTCGCAGAAAGTCGATCGTCGAAAGTGTCGCAGGCAAAGCCGGTCCGCTGAAGGTAAGTGTCACATTACAGAGGCGGTACGCCTCAGTTGGGGCTGTGCCGCGCGTGATCTCGCGCGCGAAGCACTGGTCGGACGCTTGGGACAGGCGGTGCTCTGGGCTCATTGGATCAAGTGCGTGCAGTTGTTGGTTGCCACAAAGCTGGGCAAAGGCGTTGAAGCGGAGGCCGAGCTGGCGATCTGTCATGTCTAGAACGGAAGCAAGCGTCGGCGCCGAATAGGCCAATGCAATAAGGTAGTTCGACACTGCGGACTGAGCACCGGATAGAAGTGATTGCCGAAGCTCGGCAAGCATCTCGTGCGAGTCAAATCGGCGCAAAAATGTGTTGAGGTCCAAATTCAGGCAGGATTGTCCGGGATTACCTCGAAATTCGGCCGGTGGGTGCGAGGTGGAGATCGAATTGACGAAGGACCCGAATGCGGTGGTTGTGCCGATCTCAGTGCCAAAGCGCGCATCATCGATCGAAAATGGCTGGTCCGCGTGGGCGGCGACACCGATGGCGACGATTGCCATGCCCGAGCCGACCAGCAAGATCGCTGCATATCTGAAGAGGTTGATCATTTTGCCTCATGTGAGCCTGGGGAGAATTCCGACGAACGGCCAATCGGCTCGGCAGCCTGTCGGAGCGCGACGATCTGGTCGCAGATTTCCTGCGGAGTAACACCCGACGCGCCAACGCGAAGACTCCGGCCTGTGCGCAGATCCTCAATCAAGAGTGAGGGGATGGGCACGCCGTCGAGTGCATCGATTGCCAGAACCGAAATCGGCAGCACAGTATCCAGCCTAAGTAAGGAGGAAGGTGGAAAGGGATGGCCTGGTCGATGGGCCTGCACCAATCGACCATCGATGGATGGGTAACGCGCGACGACGGTTTGAAGTGCTTTGAGGGCCTGCCGCGAATCGATGCTGGTCGCATCAAGGTAAAGCGTGGCGCGCATCTGGATTAGCGCGGATTCCTTTGAAACGGGAAGCGGCGGAAGCGATTGGGTCCCATTTTCGAATTGCGATTGCATTTCGGTCATGCGGTTTGCAATGTAGCTCGCTATGGAAATGACTTGGCGCTGTTTTCTGAGCCAAGCAGCGATGTTGGCGTCGCTTGGCTCTAGCAGCGCTCGGACAGCTTCTCGCGGAGGCTTTCCATACTGGGCCAAGTACTCCGTCACTTGCGCCTCGATTGGGGACCGATCACGATCTTTGTCGGGTGTGACTTGGCCGCAAATCACTATGCCTACTCTCAATGCGGACTGACAGTTGGACGGAAGTGCACCCGGGGCCAATACACCTTGAATGGCATTGCCAGGGGTTGACGCAACAACTAGTAGAGCTGTGAGCATCGAGCGCCGCATCAGCGATTCCCTGCAACTTTGCTTAGCGGACTGGATCGCGCGGTTTTAACGAAAGACTCACGAGACTGCCTCGCGACGACATGAGGGTTACGCAATCGATGCTGATGCTGATCAGAATCCAGCTCGGGGACGGTGAGTCTCCCGGCTGAAGCCAGCCGCTCTCGGTCTGCACAGTGTCATCGGCTGAGCGGAACCGTGCTAACGGAGGCTTCTGGTCGAGGCGAACCTCTAGGAGTCCCAACTGTGGAAACTCTGACGTGAGGCGAATCAGATCTGCGTGCAGCGTCGCTTCTAGGAGCGGGTCGTTCCCTTCGATAACGTAGGAAGTCTCAATTAAGTCCGGTATTTGCGGTCGTTGATGGGCCGCTCTGTTTCCAACAAGCGAGGTAGTAGTGTGCGCGGTGGTCTGAATCGGCGGTTCCGGGTCGGCGAGCTCCTTCTTCTGAAGGGTTTGTCCAGCGCTCAAGGAGCGGACTAACGCTTGCAAATTCTCGGCTGACCGGATCGACGACTCTGATATGGGAGCTTCCGCTAAAGGATCGCGCAGTGGGTTCACCATTGTTTCAGAGGCGGCATGAGCCGGCTGAGAGCCGGTCGAATTTTGGGCGCTTGCCAGCAGGTTTGCCGCCTGCTCGGCCGCGATTTGGCGATCTATGATCTCGGACGTGGAGGTGGGGGGCGGCAATTTGCTCTGCTGCAACCTCGGCCAGACGAGTGCAAGAACGGCCATGACTGCTGCGGCGAGAATCCAAATGATCCCCATCCATCGAATTTGTCCGCGGATGACCCTGGGTGGCGCGGAGCGCGTGCTTCTGCCGTATGGAGTTACGCGTGCGAATTCCTGGACGGCCTGCAACATGTCACCAAATTGCCTGTACAAGCGATCGAGCTCTGCCTCATCGGAAGGATCGGTCGTCGAGATCGCGTACCGAAGTGGATCCGGAACGACCATTCCCTTGGCGGAGTGGATGCCTTCGATCGACACAAAGAATTCGCTGTAACGGCGCTTAACAAGGCGCAGGTTGCGCACCAGATCGAGTTCTCGCTCATTAAGTCGAACAAAGCGCGAAATCTCATCTTGACCGGATCGATCCATGGGAAGCACTACTTTCGTTGCAGTGTTTACAAGGATGACTCGCCCTGCTGGCGTATCCAGATCTCGCGGATCCTGAACGATCGGTAATGCAAATCCTCCAAGGCTGCGATACGCTTTCAGCGATCGCTCCAAAATGCCAGCTGCGAACGGATCTTGTACTAACGCCCAAACCTCATCCGCGATCAAGCCTTTTGGCACAGCCCTCAAGGAGGTCTCGTGCATCACCTGGTCGATGAGGCTGAATACGCAAAATGACACTGCGGCCGAACAAGGTTGACGCAAGATGTTGCTTAGGTTGAAGAATACGAAACGATCATCGGCGCGGACCGTGCGTTCGCCGTTAAAGAGGCGCCGGAAGGGTCCTCGGCGATACGGAAGCAACTGAAACGTTAAATCCCGTCCGAGACTGCCAGCTCGACGTTCGAGCTCGAGGCACACATCCTCGAGAACGGTTTCTCGAATCGCCATTCCGTGTTCGGCATCCCAGTTGCGCGCGCTAGCTGTAAGCGCACATTCCTGCAAGGCGATCTGGTGTTCACGCGACAGATTCTGACCAGCGCGCCCCTCGGTGATCATTAGCGAAAGTGCGGCGGCCCATCGAGCCTGGTTTTCCAACGTGGGAGCGCCCGCGAAGGGGTTCAAGGATTCGGCGGAATCTAGCGTTAGCTCGACATATCGTCCCAGAAGGAGTGCGAGCTTTCGATAGTCTGGCTTGATCGAAATCAGGTAGAGTCGAACGTTAGGTAGTCGCCACAGATGTAAAAGGTAATCGTGCACGAAGAAGCTCTTCCCAGAGCCCGATTGACCGACCACGAGAGCGTGGGGATTGCGTTCGGCTCTCGATGGATCGAGAAACAATGGCTCTCCGAGGGAATTGCTGTACATCACGATGGGCCTGGAAGTGAATTCCGAGCCTAGGTGTGACGGCGGGATTCCCTTCCAGCATCCTCCTGCCGGATGAATGTCGGCGAAGTCACGTGATAGAAAGCGGCGGCGCCGTCGCAGTTTGCTTTCCGTTGTCTCATAGACCGTGAATGGCAGACAGCCGCGGAGGATCAGTGAGGAGCCGATGTCTTCTTCGAGGGCGGATTCAATTTCGAGCTCTTGCAGGTAGCTACACACTGTCCGTGCCGCCTCCTCTGCTTGATCCGCGCTCGGTTCGATCACGTGCACCTGCAATCGACCCTCGACCAATCGTTCGCCTTCAGAAAACAATCGATGTTCGACGTCGCTTAGTGCTTGCGCTCGTGCTACCGTTTCCGCTTCATTGAAGCGGGTAGCTGAGCGGGCGTTTATAAGGTTTTGAGCCTTTAGTCGCAGGATCGAAGACGCCAGAGGCATAACGCGTCCGCTCAAGGAGACAGATAGACAGGGCCGCAGCAGGGCGAGCGTGTTTAGCAGACCTGGCCGCACCGCACGGGGGTGCCAAAGCATTGACACAACGCGATGATGAGCTTCTTCTCCAGCGCTTACGGTACGGAAGCCTCTCGGTTGAACGGGGTCGATGCGACCGAACGAGCCGACGGCTTCTCGTACGCTGTGGAGTCCAGTGTTCACAGCAGGATGGTCGAAACATCGCCAAGGAAACAACAAATCGATGATCCAATTGGTCAGCCGATCAGCGCACAACGCTGATGCCTGGATGTGCTGAGCCGCGAAGATCGCTTGCAGATGTTTTGCGGCCTCGATGAATGCGGAAGTAATTGCGCTTGACGCATCGGTACGGCCGAGAAGCGTCGAAAATGGCGTGCGTGTAACGGGGAGTGGCGCAGACTTGAGCGAAACCAGAATTGATTGCGACCGCGGAAAGAAATTGAAGTCTGCCTCCCCGGGAAAGAAACCTTCTCGCTGTGCGTCCCGCCAGCGCTTCATATAATGCGAAGTGCAGGCTCGGGCGATCGGGTCTCGGCCTTCTTGCTTTTCGTAGAGGCGAAGCTGGGGTTCGACGAAAGAGCTCGATTTTACGAACCATTGCCACCGGACCCCCTCGGGTAGCGTACGCAGGGCTTGGTCAATCAGCCCCGAAACGGCGTCCTCGCCGTCAACTTCCGTGTCGACAGGTGGAGCGTCGAATTCGATGGCAAAGCCTAGCGCTCCGTCGTCTAGCAGGTGAAGCGGCTCGAAGTCGCCGACCCGACCGCATGCTAGGTAGGGGAGGACATCCGCCAGCGGAAGGGAGTCGCGTTGGTGTCGCCGTCCGGGCCGAAGGCTTGGGGCGTGAGTCATCGCGAAGGAGGCGGCTCGGTTGCAGTAACGCCTGAGGGGGTCATTTTCGAATTGGCGCCGTTGTCCATAACCCAATCGAACCCTCCTAGAGGAATCGCGACCCAATTGCCAAAGTGCTTGTTACCCTCCGAATCGACCCACTCATATAGGTAGGCCATTCGAACCTCTGGAGGCGCCACCGATGGGTGAGGGGCACCGGGAGGGGCCGGGGACCGTGGAGAGTGCTGCGGCGGCGCTTCGTTCGTCGGCTCACTTCGCAGCGCGCCGCGCGCGTGTTGCAGAGCCTCATGCATCGATTCGGTGGGGACATAGACTCGTGAAGCTGGGATCGCGCAACCGACAAGGAGGCTGCCGGCCGTCGCGGATCCAAGGGTTCGACCAAGCGTGCGACGTTTCATGGGGTAGCCGTGTAGGTCTGAGTGGACAAATGTTCGCTCGGCGGAAATTTCAACTCATTGGCAATGACTATGCTGACGGACGTTCCGCCGCCGACTTGCAACGATGGTGAGTAGAGGTTGTAATAATCGGCTATCGACTGCTCCAGCGCGTTGGCCGCGCTCTCCGCGGAGCCGCCTATCATGTCGTGCGTGGCGTTGCCAATGAACGTTGAAGATGAGACGAGCGGCCCTGCGTTGACTTGGTACTGCTGCTGGCTTAGGCGTCTCCCCAACCCGGACAGAGCACCGCCGCCGGCGGCAACTATGGCCTTGCGGCCTGCATTTTGGACAATCTGAGCACGAACACCGCGGATTCCATCGGGATCGACCAGCCAGCCGGATACGTCCCAAGTTTTAGATGCGCCATCCGGGAAGTTGCAGGTCAGTCGACTAACCTTAAAGTCGATTCGCCCGGCCGGCAGTTCAGGGCGACCTTGGACTAGGGCGAAACAGCCGTCTAGGTCAGTTGCGAATCCGTTGGCGCCGTGATAGGCGCCGGTCAAAGCGACGACGCTTTCGCGCTCGGCACCACCCACTATGGCAACGACGCCATTGAGCAGTCGCCCTTCGACAAACCCGTGTGGTGACAGGTTGGGGTCGGCCGCCCTGGTATGTTTGACACGGGTCAGGTCCATCTGTCCGCCGCTCGGGCGCGGCTCCACCGCGTTCAGGTTGGTCGTCGGATCGTCGTGGAACTGCCTGAAGTTTACGTGTGGCGCGCCAGAAGAGTCGTCCGACAAGCGCTGCGATTGGTGCCTTTGCATTTCATCCACAGCGCGTTGCAATGCTTCGGATTGTTCACGGAGGCGTTGATTCTGTTGTTTCTCGAAGCGCTGAAGGCGTTCATCCTGCTCATGACTTGCTTGTGTCAGTGTCGACTGTAGCTGCTGAATCACTTGACGTTGAAACTCGTGCACAAACCGCTCGTTAGGAACTGCGCCGCCAAAGCTGGTCGCTGAGGTATCGGAGGGGTCAGCTGCTGCTGCCACTGAACCTGAGGCAGCGCGTGTTGGACCGTGTCCGATGAGAAAGAGGGCTGTTAATACCCGCGCCAGAGCGCAAATGACAACCGCCGCGGAGCACCGTCGCGACCCGTGCCCCGAGTTGGTAGACGAGTCAGCGTGCATAGACGATATAGATGCGAGAAGAAAGCTGCTCGGGGCCGAGTTCGTACTCGTCGGCGGCCATAGCCCTTAACCGCCCAAGTTCCGGGATTTGAATTCTGATGTTCGGTGGAACGATCGGCACCGAGTGCTGCGGTAGCGTTGACGTCACGCGAGCGATCACTCCAGCTTGTCTAAAGGACTGCCACAGATGCTCGGCAACTATTCGATACGGCGGCTGATCGAGGAGTACCCGTGAAGACCTCTCAACACGAAAGCCAGGAGGGATCGTACCCAGCATCATTGCACGCAGCAGCGCCGTGATCGATAATCCATCACCCGAATCCGAGGGCGCGAGGCTTCGAAGATTCGAGGTGTGTACGACTACAACGGGCGTATACGGCAAGGCGCTGCTTACTCGCGCCAGGTAGAGGACTCCGGTGTTGCGGCCGCGCAGAGTTAGGCGCTGCTCGATCTTCGCTGTTCGTGGTCGGATTATCAATGTGTGTGCGTCGAGCAAGGTCGTTGAGATTTCGTCGTCGTGCTCCCACGCGTCATCAAAAGGCTCCGGCATCACAACACGGGTATCCGATCCAAGCTTGACCGGAACGCGAAGGTAACTGATGCCGTCCCACTCGATGTCGACCGCTTGCGCGCTTGCAAGTGTCACCACCAACAATGAAGCGACGACAGCTCGGATTACCTCGGAGGTCATCGGATCGCTGATACGGGTTTCATCGGAGCTCCATCGCTGACCTCAAATCCTTCAAGAAGAACGCCGGTTCGGTTTTTCTCCGAGGGGACCCCAAGTGCCAGCTTCAAACTAACTGTGGCCTCTCGACTGTCCATTGTCAGACCGCTCGCGTAGACGATACGTCGTCCGTTGATGGCATACTCGAATCGGCCTGGAAAGGTTTGAGACAGCCGCTCGCTGTCGGGCGAACCGTAGAAAACGCGAGCCTGATTCTGTGTTTCGACATCGCGCCTGAGAGCGAGACGAGCCACCTGAAGGCGCGACAGAAAGTGAGGTGATGCAAAGGCTTCAAGCTCATCGAACCGCTGATCCATACCGCGAACCCCGCTGAAACTGGTGCCCAAGCCGACTAGATAGCGCGCGGCCGCGCGCACGTTGTCTTCGGTCAAGCCCGGGGAGTAGACACCCGCAACGGCGCCGGGCACTACCAAGACAGGCATGCGCATCGCTGTCTGACGAACGCTCCACACGCTGCAAGCGGCAACGCTCACGCTTGCGATGGTTATGAGTAATAACACGGCGCAAACTCCGGCAGCCAGAAGCGTCGAACGACGAATTGCCTGCTCCAGACGCACGAAGTCGTTCACCGGAGCTGACGCCGAATCCGGTTCTGTTCAGATGACGTAGCGCTTTACACGAACGTCAAGCAACCCGGTGAGAGGCAAGCCAAAGCGGTAGGTCAGATGAACCAAATGGCCTGGCGGCTTGCCGAAGGTGTATTTGATAAATGCGCCAGCCAGCAACGCGGCAACGCCCAATGCGAACAGCGGATCTATGGTTCGCAGCATGAACAGCGGGACAAGGAAGCACATCGCATACTCGCCAAGCCTGCTGCTCCTATCGATCAAATGCGGAACTGTCCTCACCCGGCACCCCCCATCGCCTGCGCGGCGTTGCGCATCGAAATGACGATCAGTGGCACAAAAAAGAGTAATGCCCCGGCTGCCATCACGCCGAGAGCATGCATAAAGCCGCGCTCTAGGAACATGTAGATGCCGATTCCCACCACGACGGCTGATCCAACCAACCCCCACGGGCCGTACAGCACAGCGCGAAATGCGCTCCAGAGCGCCGAGCCAGCGTCTCCGCCGGTCGTTTGAGCGACGGCAAGCGCCGGCACAAGCAATGCCGCGCCGCTCATTAATGCAATTACTTGAGGGACCGTTTTTTGCAACGATGCAACCTTCGACCCATACTGGGTTAGACCCGAGCGTGAGGGTTGCGCCATAACTGCTCCATATGAAAATCGGACGGGGTTTCACCAGTGCGCTGAGTTGCGTTGCACCGATGTAAGGCACAAATGATGAAGCGCGCAGCGTCGGCGCGCACTACCGGACCCGGTACCAGGCGCGTTCCGCTCGGCTACCCGCCCTGAATCAGCTCGATCTTGTACCCGTCCGGATCCTGCACGAACGCGATCACCGTGGTCCCGCCCTTGACCGGCCCGGGCTCGCGCGTAACGGTGCCGCCCGCGCCCCGCACCTGCTGGCACGCAGCCGCCACATCGGGCACGCCAATGGCCACATGCCCGAAGCCGGATCCGAGGTCGTAGCGATCCACTCCGTAGTTGTACGTGAGCTCCAGCACCGCGTGCTCGGACTCGTCTCCATACCCCACGAACGCCAGCGTGTACTTTTGCTCCGGCCGATCGGTGGTGCGCAGAAGGCGCATCCCCAGGGCCCGGCTGTAGAAGTCGATCGAGCGCTGAAGGTCGCCGACCCGAAGCATCGTGTGCAGCACTCTCATAGCGGTCTCCTTGCGTCGCTTGCCGCCTCGATCCGCCCTCGCGCGCCCGTCACAGCGGCAGCGCGGCGAGCTCCTCGTCCTTGATCTTGTCCCGGGCTGCCTGGAAGTCCGGCAGCAGCCGCTCCACTTCCCGCCAGAAATCCGGCCCGTGGTTCAGCTCCGTCAAGTGCGCCAGCTCGTGCGCGACCACGTAGTCGATCACCGCGATCGGGAAAAACAGCAGCCGCCAGTTAAGACGTATCCGCCCGTCCTCGTTGCACGAGCCCCACTGGGTGCGGGCCGACGACAGGCGCCAGGTGAAGGGCCGCACCTGGCCGCGCGCGGCGAGCAGGTGCACGCGCTCGCCCAGGATCCGGGTGGCCTCGTGGCGGAACCAGTCCTGCACCACCGTGCGTACTTCGGCTTCGGTGGCGGCGGCGGGCAGCGCCACCTGCAGCTCGTGGGCGGTGCGAACGCAGGCGGGGCTGGTGCGTGGGGCGGCGCCTCGGAGCTTGAGGGCCAGCTCGGTGCCCAGGTAGGGGACCACGGCGCCATCGACCCAGCGCAGGCGCTGGGCGCCGTGGCGGGCGCGCCAGTCCTGCCATTGGGCGAGCTTGCTGCGGATCCAGCGCTCCTTTTCCAGGATCGCCTCTTCGATCGCGCGCAGGCTCACCCAGCGCGGGGCCGAGACGGTCAGGCCCTGGTCATCGATCTGAAATCCGATGGTGCGGCGGCGCGCGCGGCGCAGCCGGAAGTGGCACATCTGGCCGCCCAGCACCACGCGGCGCAGGCGGCCGGCTTCGCTGGCGGCGGGCGGGGGCGGCTCCAGCGGCAGGCTCAGTTGTCCGTTTGCGCTTGCCTCGTCGATCGGCATCGGCGTCTTCACTCGGGCGCCAGCTCGGCCGGCGCCGCAAAGGGTCTCGCGTAGCGGTGCGGCGCCAGTTGCCGCATCTCCGTTTCGATCCACGATTCTACGAGGGCGCCGACCTCGCGCTCGGTGCGGCCGGCCGTTGGAATCGGCGGGCCGATCGACACGGTGATCTCGCCCGGGTGCTTCAGGAACGCCTTGCGCGGCCAGCACTCGCCCGAATTCAGCGCGATCGGCACCACGGGCGTGGCGGTGCGCACCGCCAGGCGCGCCCCGCCCGTCTTGTAGCGGCGAGTCGACCCGGGCGGGGTGCGCGTGCCTTCCGGGAAGATCGCGATCCACCAGCCGGTGCGCAGATACTGGCTGCCCTTCTCGACCACCTGGTCGAAGGCGTTTTGCCCCTTGCTGCGGTCGATGTTGATCATGCCGATGGTGGCGAAGGCCCAGCCGAAAAATGGAATCCAGTGCAATTCACGTTTGTACACAAACGAGAGCATGCGCGGCATCACCGCTGGCAGCCACAGCGTCTCCCAGGCCGACTGGTGCTTGGACAGCAAAACGGCCGGCCCCTGCGGCAGGTTCTCCCACCCCTTGACGCGCCACCGTATCCCGCAGATCCAGCGCGCTCCCCAGATCGCGGTGCGCGGCCAGCCGGTCACCAGCCAGTAGCGCTGCGTCTGCGGCAGCCACGACCACGACAGTACCGCGAGCCCGTAGGGCACGACCGTCACCGCCAGGAAGAGCAGGTAGACGGCCGAGCGCAGCGCCGTGAGTGGCCGCATCGTGAAGGTCAATTAAGCTGCCGCCAGCACCGACAGGTCGGCGATGCGGTTCATCAGTGCGCGCAGCTGCGCCAGCAGCGCCAGGCGGTTGGCGCGCAGCCTGGCGTCCTCCACCATCACCATCACGTCATCGAAGAAGCGATCTACCGGCTCTTTCAACGGGGCGAGCGAGCGCAGCATCGCGCTGTAGTCGGCGTTGGCCAGCATCCGCTCGGCCTGGGGCGCCACGCGCTCGAAGGCGGTCCACAGCTCCCGCTCGGCCGGCTCGTACAGCAGCGCCGGGTCGAACGAGTCGAAGGCGCCGTTGCCGGCGGGGTCGGCTTTTTTCAGGATGTTGCCGATGCGCTTGTTGGCGGCCGCGAGGCTCGCCGACTCGGGCATCTGCGAAAAGGCCCGCACCGCCGCCAGCATGGCCGGCACGCGGTCGATCCGGGCCGGCGCCAGCGACACCACGGCTTCCACCTCCAGCGTCGAGTAGCCGCGCTCCTGCAGAAGGCCCCGCAGCCGGTCGAACAGAAACACCTCCAGCTCCTGGCGCGGCTCGGCTCCGAAGCGCTCGCCGAACGGCTCAAAGGCCACCTGGATCAAGCGCGGCAGCGGCAGGGGCAGCTCCGCCTCCATCAGCATCCGCAGCACGCCCAGCGCATGGCGCCGCAGCGCGTAGGGGTCCTTGTCGCCGGTGGGGCGCTCGCCGATCCCGAACAACCCCGCCGAG
>Ga0210409_10003425_pt1 | contig 17785 bp, 15 predicted proteins | sample IncBWH17MmetaG_FD_161649 | JGI IMG/M metagenome (GOLD analysis project Ga0210409, IMG submission 161649) | Forest soil microbial communities from Barre Woods Harvard Forest LTER site, Petersham, Massachusetts, United States - Inc-BW-H-17-M | ecosystem: Environmental > Terrestrial > Soil >... | reverse complement strand
TCGGCGGGTCGTGGGGTACTCCCTCGCCGCTGGAACAATTCTGACAGAAAGTACTGCCCGGCCTTGGTGGGACAGTTCTATTCTGACGACGCCAAAAAGTCTTCGGGACATGGCCGCCATTGCTGGAACCTATCGGTAATAGCTCGGGCTTCTCAATGCTGAACAGAACGGAAGAGTCGCTGTGTAAACGCAGCTAGTTTTTTGGTTGACTTGGCCTTGTCCTTCTATGACCCGTACTCATAACAGCCTATGGCTTGAAGCTGCCCCGATACGAACGACGAAAGTAGTTTCCAGAACTCTCTCCGGGAGGGTGCCGCTGGGTGCGAACTGCACTTCTAGGTCCGTTTCCCTCACGCATTCGCAGATGTGGCCTCCTTTGACGTGATTTCATACTTGAAGTTATCGGGATCGAGGCTGTCGAGTCGGCCGTCGGTTGTTTCCGCCTGCGGATACATGAAGAAGCCGACTGGCGCGCCGTTTGACCCGGGCAGAGCGACCTCGTGCGCGAAGTTGTAGGCCATCCAGTTCATCTCCCAGGACCCGAATAGCCGCGCGCGCGCATTCTTCACCATGTTGTCGTCCAGGGAGCGATTTCCAGGTGGTTCCTCGAGCACGACCTTCCGCACGTCTGCGGGATCAACTGGCACCCAGCCGTACTCACCAAGGTAAACCTCAGCGCGGCAATGCTGCGCTTTCGTCACATTCTCTGACGAAGCCCCAAGACTCTTGTATCCCAGTTCGGACTTGGCGACCCGGATGCCATAAACGTCGCGCGCTGGAAGGCCTGCCGCGCGGGCGAGGCCAACGTAGAGCGCGTTAAGATCGGCGCACTTGCCGCCCAGATCTCTGGACTCCAGCATGAAGCGAATGTCGCCGACGCCGCAGCCGCGGGTTCTCGGATTCCGAAAGGTATTGTCAACAATCCACTCGTAGATCGCACGCGCCTTCTCAACATCTGTCTTCGAGCCCTTCGTGATTTCGCTCGCTGTCGCTTTAACGATACCGTCGGTCGGCAGCAGCTTGGTGGGCAGCAAGAAATGTTCCAATTCCGCCCGGCTCTCTTTGGGCGCGATAGCGCGCGCGTTGAGGTCGACCACGCAATCCTTAGTGGCGATCCGGCTCGTGACTGTGAGGATCGGCCTTACGCCGGCCGGAAATTCCACAGCGATGATTCCGAGCGCGTCGGTTTTGCTCTCGACCATCCTCGCGGTACCCCCCTCGGAGTTGAAGGTATTCGCGAGCGTCTTCTGGAAGGGTGTTTCACTAATGAGTGCCGCCGGCACCCATATGCGTGTCGTCCCGGAAGGTTTCAGGACTTCGACTCGGGTCGTTACTTGAAATGTGCGCCAACGGTCGGCCGTTGTGACCTGTGAAAGCAACCGCCCCGCCTTCGCGAATGCGAGGCTTACTGACACAATGCCCGCTGATTGCAGAAAATTGCGACGGTTCATGGCCAATACCTCTGCCCGAGAATTCTTTTAATTTCTCTGCTGACGGATAACGTACACCCGACTCCGCCCGTATAACAATACTGGAGGCAGGGTTCTTGGGCTACAGCGGGCGTCCACGCCCCCAATGAAATCCCAAAGCAGAAACTACCGCCTCTCCAATCCCTTGGTTGGACACTTTCGCTTTGCCAGTCTGGCGTTTGGGATGGTTCTGGACATCGGGCGTTGAGTGTTTCGGATAGGGCAACGAAAGTGCTAGTGTTCTGAGAGGGATGATGTGGCCAGAGAATGCGGGTAGCCTCGCAGATTCGCCTGGCTACACTTATTCTTTTGATTCCGGTTTTTACCAGTGACTTGATCGGCGAACGACTTCGCTTGAGGGTCGCATGCAGATGACTGCCAAGGCCGACAGTGAAGGCTTCCAGAGCGGCGCGAACAAGTACGCCGACTACCTCGAGACGCCCGAGGGCCGGTTGCGCTCCGACTTGGCTTTTGCCAACCTGCAGCATTTTCTTCCTCAGCAGGCTAAACCTTCGTTGTGTGCACTTGATCTCGGATGCGGCACGGGGGTGACTGCTGTTCGCCTGGCGCGACTCGGCATTCACGTCACGCTGTTGGATTCCTCTCCCGCGATGCTGGACATCGCGAAGCGTACGGCACAGGAAGCAGGTGTTACGGAAAAGGTCGTACTGCGACACGGCGACGTTACCCAATTGGCGAACTTGTTCCACCCTCGATCTTTCGATGTAATTCTTTGCCACAACGTACTGGAATATCTCGACGAGCCGGGTGCTGTGTTGCGCAGTGCGGCTCGCGCCTTGCGGGATTCATCGGCGATTTTGTCTGTTCTCGTACGTAACCAGGCAGGGGAAGTATTCAAGGCCGCTATCCAAGCAGGCGATTTGGCAATTGCGGAGAATAACCTCACCGCTGAGTGGGCACAGGAGTCTTTGTACGGAGGCCGGGTACGACTATTTCCGTCAAATAGCCTGCAAGTCATGCTGAAAGCGGCGTCGCTGGCAGTGATTGCCGAGCGGGGTGTACGCGTCCTTGCAGACTATTTGCCGCCACGGGTTTCTCGCAGCGCAGACTACGAACGAATTTATGAACTGGAGCGGAAGCTGGGGAACCGGCCAGAGTATGCCGCAGTCTCCCGCTATACACACTGCCTGGCACGTTGCGTAAATTCGGTGGCGGAGGACTGCGCGTGACCAACGTCCCCGTCCAAGTTTCGGGCATCCCATCCGGCGCGAGGGCGCCTGATGCCGCGATTGCGCTTGGGCTCGGGCTCACCAACGAGTGCAACCTCAAGTGCGCCTTCTGCTACCGCGATCCAACGCGCGCGGATCGGCTCTCCTTGGATCAAGTGAAGTCCGTCATGGAGCGCCTTCCGGTTCGCTCCGTGAATCTGGGCACTGGCGAGAACGGAATGCATCCTGACTACAAGACTATATTGGCTTACCTGCGAACTCGACCGGTGAAGCTCACCATCACTTCCAATGGTCACAGTGTTGCCGTTCTCGAAGACCATGACTTGCGTGCCTTCCATGACATCGAGTTTTCACTCGATTACCCAACCCAAGCGGAACAGGATGCCCAACGCGGCCTAGGTAACTGGAGACTGATTCATCAACAGGCCGAGCGTTGTGTGCGTCTAGGTGTACCCGTGACGATTATCGCGGTCATGATGAAGTCAAACTTCTTGCGGCTGGCGGATGTCGCACGAGTCGCGAAACGCTTTGGCGGTCCCTTGCGTGTGAACGTCTATCAGGCAGTGCGGTCCGATCTTTACGCGCTCACGTACGAAGAATACTGGCAAGGGTTCCATAAGCTTTTCGAGAACACCGATGTAATCGCCATCGGCGAGCCCTTGGTGCGGGCGATGGCCGGCCTGCCGCCACTTGAAGGAGGATGTGGCGTCAGCACGGTACGAGTTACGCCCCGCGCCACAACACAGCCATGCGTCTATTGGCCCGGCTCCGGAGAGCCGCTCTCGGAGTTGATTTTGTCAGGGGCCGGGATTCTGAACTCTGCGCCTTTTGAGCAGGCCCGTACCCTTCCAGAAGCGTGCCAGCCTTGCGAGTTTCGAGATACATGTCATGGAGGATGCGCAGGACGACGGCGCCTCCAAGGGGCGCTACGGCAGCCGGATTTTTATTGTCCGATCATGCGGGGCGAGCGCCCACGGCTCGAGATCCGGATGGCCGCAAATCGCGATCTGCCCAAACTCGGTAGCTCCTGCACCACCGTCGTGATTGCCCGAGAGTCTGGGTCGTGAGGATCGATGTCGATTGACGGAGCGAACTCGCCCGTTTCTTATTTCGCGTCCACCCAGGTGTCCGACGCCGCTATCTTGACAGCCACATTCGTAAAGAAAATTCGCGCCGGCTTGCCGTCCGCCGTTCCGCGGTGGTCCGTCGAGAAGAGCAGAGGGCCAGCCTTCTTGTAGCCCGCCCAGGTAGTTGTGACGTTGCTCGGTGGTTTAGGTCCGCCGCGATGATAGATGAATTGCACCACTCGCCCATCCGACCCGACGTAAAGATCCCAAGTGTCTCCCGGCGTGTAGCCGCCAACTTCCGCAGGATATTTCACGGACACGAGCTTTGCGGTGCCTGTTCCGATCGGCAATTTTTGCTTGTCCTTCTCCACTACGTTCGCGCTAGCGTCCCAGTAAACATGGAAAGGGAAGATCACCCAATAATTGTCGTTGACGAAGGCCGGCTCAATTTCATCTTTCACGTTGGCAGGCGCGGTGTTGAGCTGAGAGCGGAGATAGGTAACCTTGACCGGCTTGCCGTCCTTGTCTTTTCCTTCGTAGGAGACTTTTCCGGTCTTGGGCTCCCATTCCCAGGAACGAGAGAGAGTCAGCTTGAAGGCCGGGATCTCGATGTTGAAGGTGTAGCGGATTGCATCGACTTGCCCGTACGAATCAAGGCCATAGGTTTTGGCGAGTTGTTCGACAATGGGTGGGCGCGTCTGGGCCTGGGAAGTGCTCGCAAGTAGCAGTGCCCCTGAGAGCAGGCTGTAGATCGTCATGCAATGGCACAACTTTTTCATGAAGGTTCTCCTCAGTAAGACGAACATTTTCTTGGATGGCGTGCAATGGGCCCTAGATGCAATAAATCGGCTGTGGTGCAGCTGCCTTCACTCTACCGGGTTCGCTGAGCATTGGAGTGCGGCCGATCGCATGGTCCTACGCAAAGCGATAATGGCAGCAGCGACTGCCACGGATCCGTATTCCAGAATCATAATCCAATCAGGAACTAACCACGGGCGCCCAACGGTCCGCAGATGCCACACATAATAAGTAGGAAGGATGCTCAAAGTCCAGACCAGGATAGGAAGTGTCGAGGTCGACCTTAGGAACGGCAGCATCCATAGCAGGTACCACGGATAGACAACCGGAGCGCAGAAAAGCGATGCCGCCATTGGCCAGGCGAACGCCTCCGCAGAGCCTTCCACGGGCTTTTTTCTCATCCAGATTGCGGTAAGAAAGCCGATGAGCACTGCCAGTCCGGCGACGAACCGCGGAGCCACCACTCGCTCGAGCGTCGCAAAAACTGGATCATTAAAGCGGAACCTCTGCACGTAGGAGCCGAGCGAACCGATAGGAATCCGGCCGTGGTTGAGAAATGGTATGTATAGGAGTCCGACCACAATTGCTGCCAGCGCGGCCTCGCGCATCCGGACGCGCTTCCAGTAGAGCGGCAGCAGCACGATCGGAAGGAATTTCACGGCAACCGCAAGCCCAAATGACACGGCTGCAACGGCACGCCAGCGTCTTAGAAGCGCAGCGGCGGATACCAACAGCAGCAGCACGCCTACAATGTCAACGTGACCGCTGCCCGCCACCTCAATCGCTAGCAGTGGGTGCCAGGCGTAAGCCAGAACCCAGTGCTCTCCCTGCCGGCTTCGACGCAACACATCGAGCAACACAAGCACAATCGAGAAATCGCAAAGTACAAATGCTACTTTCAGCGCGAATGTAGACTCGTGAATCGATGTTACGGCGCGGAAGAACAGCTGCGCCCCCGCTGGATAGGGGCTCGGCACCTCTGGATTATTGAGCGTACGCGTCTCAGATGTGTGCAAGCTGGCAAATGCAGGGTCGCTCGGAACCACGATATAAGGGTTATAGCCGAGCCGCTGCACGCGGCCGTCCCAAATATAGCGATGGACGTCATCGTCAACACCTGGCGGCATTCGTAGGAATTGAATATGCCACAGAGCAGACAGGGCGAGACCGAAGACGATGACGCGCTTCGGAAATTCTGGCGTGGAGAAGAGCTCGCGGATGGCTAGGAGGTACGCGACGCCAGCAACACCCAGAGGAATCAGAAATGACGGTTCACCTGTGCGGCTGAAGTTGCGTGAGCAGATCGTCAGCGCCACAAGCAAGATGGCACCAAGTCCGTACAGCCTGCGCGAGGGTGTGAGTTTCACAGGCCTCCCATTCAATGAGGAAGTTGCGCGACTGCCTGCTGCCATTCGCCGAACCAGCCCGCAGTCCTTGGCGCCTTCGCGGGAGCGAGCCGTAATTCCCGAGCCAGCAGAATCAAGTCGTTTGCGACGTCGATGTCATAGAAGGGTTCTGTGAAGCCGGTCGACAGTTCAAGGGCCTTCGTGCGTGTCAGCAATCTGTCGAGCGCACTCCCTGTTCCCATGCCATCGCTTTCGAAGAGCGCCGGGTGAGCGGCCTTGGCGCCAACCAGATAGTAGCCTCCATCGTGGGTTGGCCCGACAACCACGTCATGCGTGACGAGTATTTCGAACGCGCTGTCCAGAACCGACGGCGCAAGGTGTGGACTGTCGCTATTGAATGCGATGACGTGCTGCCGGCCGGCGGCAGTGAAATGTCGAAAAACAGAGGTAAGTCCTGCTGCGAGACCTTCGCCTTTTTGCGCCACGACCTGCACTGTATTACTTACTAGGTGCGCCAATTCTTCCTGATCCGGCTCGGGACACATTACGGCGATCTCCACGCTCGTCAGTGACGTTGCCAGCGCGAGGGTATCCTGCAGAAGGCAGCGATACAGCGCGGTCACTGCGGAAGAAGGAAGGCTCTCCGTGAGACGGGTCTTGACCATGCCGGGCTTTGGGGCTTTCGCCATAATGACTAACGTTCGGTTTGGAGGAGAAAAGTCCACAGGGGTCTGGCTTGCGGATTCCGTGAAAGATTGGTCCATCGGGACTTACGCCGATCGCGGCGTTCGCGCCCTTCGACGTCGAAATGAATAGCGCGCGATCCGGCTCAGAATGAACCATGCTGCCCCTACCGTGCCCTTCACCGTACCGCTAATTTTGGACTTTCCAATACGCGGGTGGTAGCTCACGGAGACTTCCACGATGCGAAATCCCGCGATAGCCCCTTTCACGATCATTTCCACCGCCCAGCCGTAGGTAGCCTCTTCAAGGGCGAGGGCGCGCAGTACCTCTGCGCGGCCCGCGCGAAACGGACCGAGGTCAGTGACCTTCACGCCGTACAAAAGCCTGATCAGTCCTGCGGCGAGGCGATTGCCGAACGATTGGTGCCACGGTAGCGCCCCGGCGCTGCTTTTGCGGTCGAGGCGCGAACCGAGCGTAATATCAGCGCGCCCCTCGATGATCGGGGCCAAGATAATCGGCAACTCCGAAGGGCGGTCGCTGTAGTCTCCATCGAGGAAAACAACCACATCAGGATTCTGCGCATTCGCAAGCCCTGTCAAACAAGCGCGCCCGTATCCTCGGCAAGGCTCCTGGATGACTTGTGCCCCCATCTTTCGGGCGAGATCGGGCGTTCCGTCAGTCGAATTGCTGTCGACTACGATGACCTCCGTGACGAGTTCGGAAGGCAGATCGGCAAGCACACGGCCAATGGCCTCCGCTTCGTTATGTGTAGGAATGATGACCGACACTCGCACGCAGTCTCCCTCATCACCACCACGGGGACGTGGGACGCCGCCGTGCCAGCAACGCATCAACGCCCCAGGCACGACCTGCACGTCCCACCGCGAGTCCGAGCGATGCGAGCACCGGAACCAGTAGTTCCCAAATCCATGACGTACCCAATTCCGAGACCCAAAGGCTGCCCAGGTACAGGAATGCGAGAAAGGCCACAGGACGTGTGAGCAGGCCGATGACTAGCAGGATCCCCAGCGAAATCTCCGCCACTGCTTGAAGAGGAGCTGCCATAGCTGCATGGCTGGCCATAATTCCCATCACCCACTTCCATACGGTCGGTGAGTGGCTGTTCTTAATGTAGTAATTGATCACTCCAGCGTAGCCCGCAGTGGTGTACGTGCCTTTCCCCAGATTCTCAAAGAAGACCCACACGAGCATCGCCCCGACTGTCACGCGAACCAGTGCCAGCCCCTTTGCCGCATCGGGTTGGCCGGCGAAGCTGACCGTCGCATTTTGTGCTTGAGTTGCGTTTGTCGTCATTCTAGACCTCTGCGCAATAGATTCCACCCGCGACTAAGGCCGCAATCTTAAACGATCGGACCCGCCTGTGCCAGATGGAAGCGCGCGGATAACTAAGTTACAGCCAGCCCCAGCCGCAGAAAGCTTTTGGCTCAGGAGCAGTAGGTCTCGCCGATTTACCTTGGCTGTGACGGCCATGCGTTTGTCAGAGCATTCGTCAATTCCGCTTGATGATAAAAACTGTCTTATCGTCGATACGATCTTCCTCGCCAATCTGTCGGAGACGATCATCGCGTTTGACAGCGTACTCGAGCAGTGCATCGCAAATGTCTTTTGCGGGCTGCAGATTGTGCTCGCGCATGACGATTTCAAGCTGCTGTCGTTCCTTCTGGTCGCTTCCGTCATAAACCCCATCGGAGTAAAGAAAGAGGATGTCCCCTGGACTCATCAGCGTTAGCTCTGCCACATCCGAGGTGTTCGCCCGCTTCTGCCGTGATTCCAAGGAGAAGTACCTGTTACGGTCTGGATCATCTTCGGGAATCTGCAGGCCAAGTGGCAGAAATTGCACCATCCGACTTTTATCAATCTCCATGAACCTGCGGTATTCGGCGGAGAAAACCAGCGGTGGTGGATGTCCAAAATTAACGAATCGAAAGTATCCATAAGGGTGTACTTCACCGTAAAGCATGGTCGCAATTTCCTGCGCGTTCTCTTTCTCGCTTCTGCCGAGAGCATTACGAGCGGTGACTGACAGTGCCAATCGCAAGTTGATCCTCTCGAACAACTCCGCGGTCGTTTTTCCCCGGTGATCGAGTTCGGAAAGCATGAGGGCATGAAACGTATCGTGAACCGTGGATGCGATTTTCGCGGAAATGATTCCGTGTCCTTGAGCGTCCACCACGAGGACACCCGCCGTACTGTAAAGCTCATGCAGATCTTCGGCGACCCGCACCTGCTCCGAACTTCGTCCGCTTCTATATTCCGTTTCCATTTCAGGTTTATAGCCTGGTCTCGATTTCAGCCATTCCACATGGTCGTCCACCGAATTGCGTGGCGGCGCACCTGTCGGAGGCGGCTCGAGGTACTCCTCCGATCGCTTCAGCGCCCGCTGAACGCGTGCATCGATGTCGTAACGTTGCTGAAAGTTTATGTATTCAAAGAGGTCGCCGCCGACCGTTCCCGCGGGAATAGAATTTCCGTACATCTCGATTCCTTGCACATGAGGAATCGCCCCATCGACCGGCATCAGCCGCTTGAGCAGATATTCATCGATACTCGGAGCCTTGTAATTTGTTGCCATAAGAGAATTCCAGGCTGAGGCAAACTCCCACTTTGATGTTTGTCGAGGACACGAGGATGCGCAACTCCCTCGCATCGCGTCTATTGTATTTTGGTATCGAGCTGATTTGGCGGGCCCCACTCTGGCCTAATCAACAGGAAATAGGTCCGCATGCGCTTCTGTATTCGGTCCAGCCCGCAAGAGCTATCGCGCCTGGTGATACGTGCTCAAAGGAGCGTTGCTGTGAACCGTGGGGAGCGGAAGCGGAGTACAGTCTTCTTGAGACAGTGTGCGACCCAACGAATGACCCGGCCAGCGGTCGCATGAAAAAAGGCCGGAATCCTGGGTTCCGGCCTCGCACATCTCAGATTGGTTGCGGGGGTCAGATTTGAACTGACGACCTTCGGGTTATGAGCTTGACGATCAAACCCTAAGTCTTGATGATTCAATTGCCCTTACACGAGTCAGACCCCCGAAATCAACCAGAAATGACCGAGTTTTGGACGCCAGTTGGACGCTGGGACCGGAGGTCTGCCCCAAGCTCCCCATCGACTGCAACGTACTAAGGAAACGTCGTGCAGAGTGACCCTTCAAAGTAACGGTTTTTGGTTCGTGAGGGTTGTCGTGACGGGAGCGAGATCATCAGTGGTATGTCTATGACTCAGGACATCACGATAAGTATAAAACAAACTTAGATAAGCAAAGTAATTGTGGAGAGAACGCTACCGACTTGGTGCGTGAGCGGTGCCGATTGGAGGCGAGCCACACCCTTCTACGGCCAAGGCTCGGAAAACCATTAGTGATATCCGAAACATCGAAACGGGAAACGCATTTTCTTCGCGTCTCCCGTTTTCCGGCTTGCTGCGAACACTACTCGACCGGCGACCAATTCTCGTCCGGGTTGTATTCCGTGATGGAGGCAGCGAGCTTGACCGTGTCTGGGCCCAGGTCCTGTTCATATACGATGCCTTCGCGGCTGATCATGAACGTCATGATTCCGGTCTCGCCATACTTGAGGGGCATTGCGAGGACGGCGAATCCGTCAGTCATTTTTCCATCTACGACGTAGCTCTTTGCTCCGCCTGGGGCGTCGTCGCCTTGGGCGCTAAGCACATGTAGCGTGTAGCCATCGATGACCAGGGGGTCGCCGGTAGGAGACGAAGCAAGCGAAGACTTCGGAAATTGGCTAAGGTGGTGGAGCGGGCTAGGAGCTTTCACTTCGCCCGCTGCCCAAAACAGTCCGTCTACCTTACCCGGAGTACTGATGATGCGTTGCGCGTACTCACGCGATTCACCATTGTTGTAATAAATCTCTTGTGCGTTGGCGAGCGCAGAGCAGGCGTCGATAGCCAATAGTTCGTTTCTGCCGATGTCGCGAGCCCTGACCTCCTGGGCTCCGGCCACCGCATCGAAGTACCACTGGCCGGAAGCGTTCTTTGCGAGAGGCACGGGAAAAGCAAAGTTGTCCGCGCCGATGTAAAGAACGCGGGTGCCATCGGTCATCTCGACCCAGCGATTCATCTTTTGGTATTTGGACGCAAAGCTGTCCGTGGCCGCTTTGTCGGTTTCCGAGTCTCCTGTAGTAAGCAGGGCCTTTGCCTCGACACCCAGGATCTGCGACAGTGCGGTTTGATCGTCAGTCTTTGCAGCGTCGGCCAGTTTACTGCCAGCCTCCGCCGGTGTTTGAAATGTCTCCGGAGCAAAAGTCTCATTGGCCGCGGTCGCGCTATTCGATTCAACAATTCGAACGACTACGCCGCTGACCACGAGAACCATCACTCCAACTAAAACAACTTGCTTCCACATTGCCGTCTTTTTCGTATTCGATGTCATTTTCAATCTCCTTCTGCAGTTCTGATCTGCCTTTCTTTTTGTATTTGTTCTTTGATTTAGGTTTTCTGAGCCCTTAGCGTCGTCGTCCGCCACTGCCAGAAGGGTGATGCTGAACGGGCGCGTGTTGTCTGACTACGTGTTGTTGCGGAGCACGTCGAGCCATGCTGGCGTGTCCTCGATTGCTCTCGGCCCGGTTTGCAGCGCCCTCGCCGCTCATGCGCGAGCGGTTTTGATTGCCGCCATCGAAGTGATTGCGGTTGTTGCTGTCGTTATTTTGCTCGCGGCCGGGATTGCTAGCGGTAGCATGCTGCACTCCACCATTACCGCCAATCATTCCATGGTCGCCATTGTGGCCGCCGGTGGGGATTGCGCCCGCGGCAGACTGCGCCTTGCTGGCGTTTGGATTCTGCACCCCTCCATTGCCGCCGATCAGCCCGTGATCACCATTGCGTCCGCCATTTGGCTGAGTTGGCACATAGCCGTGGTCTCCGCTGTCAGCCGCAGGCTTTTGTACGCCACCGTTACCGCCGATCAGCCCATGGTCGCCGTTATGACCGCCGTTAGGCTGATCGTTTGGATTGGTCCCAGGAACGTCATGGTGAAAGCTGCCGTTAGGGCCGTAATAGCCGTTCGGGTGATAGTCGCCGTTCGGACCATAGTGGGTGTCCGTGCCAGGGCGATAGCCCCCGGGATTGTTCGGTCCCCAGGGATGGTAGCCGTTATAATTGGTGTTATTCCAGGTCCGGTTGTTGATGTAAGTGTTGTTATTGTAGATGACGGTTCCACCGCCACCACCACCCCAGCCACCCCAGTTCACATTCCATGCGTGCCAGCCCCAACCGCCTCCTCCACTCCACCCGCCGCCAAAGGTAGCCCCAATCGTGACGCCACTTCCGAAGTAGAGACCAACCGCGGCGACGGGCACTGGCGGCGGCACGTACAGCGGCACCACTACAGGGGCTCCGTACACCACGGCGGGGTTGTACTGCGGAACGTAGACCACGTCCGGGTTCGCCGGCTGAATCACTATCGTGGAAGGACTCTGTTGCTGCACGGTGACCTGCGAAGAGGATTGCAGAGTTCCCGCGGCCATTGCTTTGGCGCGCATCGCTTGCACTGCGGTCATCACATCCGCTTGTTGGTTCGCAAATGCCTGCCCGAGGCTGGATGTCCACGAAAGGTTATGCGCCAGGTTATCCAGCACGGATGGGAACTGCGTCAGAGCCTTTACGCTTGGATCCCACGATTGCTGGTCTACGGCCTGCGCCAGCGCTGTCCCCGTCAAGCTCTTGTTCTGCGCGAGCCAGTCGTCCGCATACGCGACCTGGTCCGGATTTGCAGAAGCCGCGAGAACCTGCGCCACCAGCGCATCGGGATACAACGCGATGGGTGCAACCAGAGCGTTTAGTTGATCCGACGAGAGAGGCGCCGGTGCCGGTGCCGAATTGTCTTGCGTGGCAGAGTCCGTTGCAGGCTGTGTGGCAGCTTGCGTCACGGGTGTGGCCGCGGGTGCGGGTGATGGCGGAATCAGCACAGGCTGTGAGTAGCTCACAGATGCACTTGGAACTGTTTGCGTCACCGGCGGCGTGCGCTGAGCTTGCCACTGTGCATGCCGGCCATGAATCCCGTACGTTCCGCTCATGCTATCGCCATAGATTTGACCCATAAACGTCAGAACATTGGGAGTCACCGTACTGAATCGTATGTGATGGACATCGATCATCCCTTGAATCGGACCCGACTGGTTCGGACCTTCGAAATATCCGGTGATCCTGTTTCCGTATTGTGCGATTTGGACGTGCTTTATTTCCGTCTCGCCGTTCCCGGCGTTCGTGGAGTAAATCGTCCAGTTACCTTCAACGTTGTCCGGTGCATGCTGGGCAAACGTGGTCTTGCAAAAAATCAGCGACATAAGAGCAAAACCAGCCAAGCTCAGTATCGCGTTCATTCTCTTCATGACATTCTCCTGTTTCGTTGCGACCTGTTTGCTGCTTACGTCGCGTGCAAGGAAAATACAGTCAATGCTGGGGAGAAAGAATAGAGGTAGCTACACAAACAGCCGTGTGGTGCCACACGTATGCAAAGCCGGGAACGACCACCTTCAGCAGCGTCAGAGTGGCCGCGAGCGAAATGTTGCATGGCAGCCAGTTCCGTACATTACGCTGAGCGAAAAAGTTGAGCGCTTCGGTAATTGCCGTCGGGTTGTTTCCCTTTTTCAGCGGCAAGCCGAAGCGCCCAATCAAGTAGCGCGGTTGTTTTTAAGCTGCGGTCGTGAACTACTGGTTCGTAGGGGTTGCGGCCTCAATGTAGATGAGACCGAGCTGATTGTTGTCGACTTCAATCGCGATCAGGCGCGACGCATCGATAGGAAAGTAGCCGTAGCCGTCGGTACCTGAATTTGTCACATCCAGGCCGTTAATGTGCAGAAGGCCCTGCGTAGTGTTTGTCGTACCTGAAAGGATCACATCGGCTTGTGGAACGGCTCCGAACACATTGTAGTCCGTTGAACCGCTCCAATTCAGGACGTTGTCGAGCGTTACGGGACCTGTGGCGGACCAGACCGGCTGATTGTCATTCACCGACGAGAAACCTTGCGCCCCAATGGCGTAGGTTCCTGTGCCCGGCATGCCCACCTGTGCGAACGCCGAACCAGCGGTGACTTCGTACCGATCTACGCCCAGTTCAAGCGCGCTGCCGTTTCCGTCCAAATAGAGTTGGAAGTTAAGCGGCGTCTTGATATTGGACGCAGTAACGAGGTTGCTGATGGCTACGCGGCCGGTAGGATCGATGGTCCACGTCCCACCGGTGATTGGCACGCTGCCACAGCAATCAAGGTCCGCGATGACCAGGTCGCCGCCGACCGTCCCGTCCGCATTGAGGCCAAAGCCGCCGCCCATTTGGAGCAGACCGCCATTACCCGTGTCAATGCCATTCACACCGTAGGCGTAGCTGGCACCCGAGGCGCTTGCCCTAGTGAAGTTTCCGGCGTTAGCACCCTGGCCGATTGCGTTCCCCCGAGAACACCTTCGAGCGAATCGTCGAGGTCTTCGATGAGGTGAATCCGGTTAGCACCGACGATGTAGCCACTGAGTCCGAATTGCGGCAGACCACTGGCTTCTGATGGTTGCAGGGAGATGGTTACGCGACCGAAAGAATCCGGAGCTGTGACTGAACCGGAGGTCAACACCTGAGCTTGGGCGGTGCTACCGCTATCATTGTAATCGAGCACGCTGTTCGCGACGTTTACGCTGGTGCCGTTGATGCTGATTACTCCACCAATTCCCAAGACGAGCGATGGATTGTTGCCGTCGAGACCGGAGAGATTGAACGCGTAGCCGCCAGATGGGGCCGCATTGCTGGTCTGTAAATCAAGGGTACCGGTTGCTGCCGCGCCTGTGTCGAATTGCGTGATCAGCGCCCGCGAAGGCGAAACTATCGCCGCACGGATCGTCAGAACACCGTTCTTGCCAACCCCCGCGTCGCCCGTTGCCAAGGCGATCTGAAGATTGCCGTTGGATTCGGTGCTGAGACTGCTCCCCGACGTTGGAATAGTGTCGGTTTTGCCGCCGTTCTGATCGACGTAGTCCATTTCGCCGCCAGAGATGTTTCCGCTTTGTACAGTGAACGCACCAGCAGAGTAGTACACACCGTATTGATCTTCGCCGGAAAGCCGGAAGATGTATGTGCCGTCGGGAAGAGCGGCGTTGACGATCGTGATGGAAGCTGAGGCCGATTTGGTCGTATCGGTCACCGACGTAGCTTTCACGGTGACCGCGCTTCCAACGGGGATTGTTGCTGGAGCGCTGTAGACCGTCGCGCCATTGCTGGGCGTAAAAGCGGGATTGAAGCTGCCGCAGGCCGCGCTTCCACAGGTGACGCTCCACGTTACGCCGGCGTTTGCGCTGTCTGCGCTGACAACGGCGGTGAGATTGGTGGTCACGCCGTGAACGAGCGTGGCTGGCGGTTGAGCGGCGAACGACACCGTGATACCTGCCGCAGCCGTGATGGTGATGCTGGCCGAAGCAGACTTCGTACTGTCGCTGACGGAGGTCACGGTCACAGTGACGGTGTTGTTGGTCGGGATGTTCGCGGGCGCTTCATAGGTCGCCGCTACGCCGCTGGGAGTCGAGGTTGGATTAAAAGTGCCGCAACTGACGCTGGCACAAGTGACGGTCCACTTCACGCCTGCACCAGCGCTGTCATTGCTCACGTTCGCGGTGATGGCGGTGGTTGTACTTACGGTTAGCAATGCCGGTGGTTGCGCCGAGAAAGAGACCGCGATTGGAGGAGGCGTGGGATCGCTTCCGCCACCACCGCAAGAAGCGAGTGACAGGGTCAAGACAGCAACAGCTGCAAACAGGATGGTTTTCAAGGATTTCACAATGCATCTCCCACACGTCCCTTGTGTCCTTGATATGTGTCCGCGCCCTTTAGCGATGGCTGAACGAGGAACCCATATTTGTTGCGGATGGTGATGGTCTGATCGGCAACCTTGATTTCGCGGGCTAGAAAAATTGCCCGGCCCTGGGAAAGGGCCACGATACCGGACATCTGAACGGATTGGCCGACGGCCAAAGCACTCTTTTGATCCGAGTTTAGGAACGGCCCCACATTGACGAGCGTGGCATCCATCGAGCCAGACACTTCGAGATTCATTCCTCGCGGGCTTTTATCCAGCTTTTTCGCGACTTCCTGAATAGTCCCTGTGAAGGTGATTTCGCTGGACGTTTTTTCATTGTTTGTCCAAGCCACCATCTGCGGAGTTGGTTTGTTCGCTGTTCCATTTTGTGCGTGAACGACGGAGGGCATAGAACCGCATAGAAACGCGGCAGTAAGTCCGGCGCTAAGCAGCCGGTACAGAGGAGAGCTGGCTTTCCTCTGGCGAATCTTAACTCTCATAAAACATTCTCCTGGTTCTTGCGCATTGCGCTTGATTTCTCTTTGCTAGTCGACCGGCGTTGCAAAACGATGGCTTCTGAAGTTCGGCCGTCACCCATCTTAGAGGACGACAGTCAACGATGGATGAAAAGTACGGCAAAACATTGGGAGAGAAAATAGAGGTAGCTACACGAAAGACCTATGTGGTGCTACACGGGTGGGAATAAGCGTGTGCTGCTTAGGTGATTTGAAGCGAACATTTTTTTGCGATTTGCCATTTCGAATGGCGGAATTCGGTTATCGCGGACTACCAGAGATTCTTGTTCTGAAGAGCGAACCGGAGAAGAGCGTTTGCGCCTTCGCCTTCAATCGCAAATTTTCGGCAGATATTCGTGCGGTGATTTTCGACAGTGCGGTAATGGATGGAAAGTTCTGCACCAATGTCTTTGCTGGATTTACCCTGCGCGATCAGTTGCATTACGCGGCGCTCCGTAGGTGTGAGGCGACCAGTAAGTTCTTCGCCCGTTGTTTTCGGCGGCGCTTCTTTCTTCTGCAACATCTGTGCCGTGATTGCGGAACTAAGATACGGACGGCCAGCGGAGACTGCTCGCACTCCGGCGACGATTTCTTGCGAAGCGCTGTCCTTCAAGATGTAGCCCTTGCTTCCGATTTCCATCGCCGCGCGAAATAAATCTTCGTCCGAATGAAACGTGAGAAAAATAATTTCTGTTTTGAGTTTTTGCTTTGAGAGTTCGCGGCCGACCGCGAGACCGTCCATCTTAGGCATATCGATGTCGAGAACCGCGACGTCCGGCTTCAGCTTCTTGATCATCGCCAGCGCCGTTTCCCCGTCTGAAGCTTCGCCAATAACAATAAGGCCTGGATCTTCTTCTATGCTTAAGCGCAGCCCTTTTCTGACAACGGGATGGTCGTCGGCGATCAGAATCCGAATTTTGTCATCCACCGTGCTTTCCTTCCACCGCGATTTCGACCGTAAGTATGGTGCCACGGCCCGTTTCTGAACGTACCTTAAATTCGCCTCCGAGAAGGCTGGCGCGCTCCGCCATGCCTGTCAGCCCAAAGCCTCCATGACTGGAAGATGAACTTTTATTCGGAGAGGCCATGCCGCGTCCATTGTCATTTATGGTCAGCACTACGTTCTCCTGGTTGCGCTTCACAGTGACTTCGGCCTCGGTCGCCTTCGAGTGTTTCATGATGTTGTTCAGCGATTCCTGCACGATTCGGTAGAAGTTGATGCGGAGATCCTCTGGGAAGGCGTCATCTATATTGTCGAGTTTCGTTCCAATCCGAACCCCGGACCCAGTCGAAACTTTACGGGCCATCGCTTCGATCGCTTTGGTTAGGCCCAGGCGATCAAGTTGGAACGGCCGCAGATTATAGGAGATTTCGCGCGTTTCGTTAATGGCGGAGCTTGCTTCTTCGCTTATTTCTTGAAATGTCTGCGTTTCGTTTTCTGCCGGTGCTGCTCCGTTCTTCGACTTCATTGCGAACAGCGCGAGATTCTTTATGACGACCAGGCGTTGGCCGAGGCTATCATGCAATTCCGCCGCGATGCGTTTGCGTTCGTTTTCTTGTGAGGCGATGAGTTGCCTGGAAAAAACTTGTTCGGCAGCGTGAGCGCGCTCGAGCTGCAATATCCGAACTCGCCAAGCCGCGAAAATGATTGCGGCGGCAGCGAATGCGAGCAACGTTTGGAACCACCAGGTCCGATAAAATGGGGATTCGACAGTAAAGCTCAGCGACTTTCCTTCTTGATTCCATACCCCGTCGCTGTTCTCGGCAATCACTCGGAAAGTGTAAGTGCCCGGCGCAACGTGCGAGTAGTAAGCAGTGCGTCGCGCCCCCGCGTCGGTCCACTCCGAATCGAGTCCTTCCAAGCGGTACCTAAAGTGGATTTGCTCCGATTTGATGAAGCTGAGGGCCGTGT
>Ga0210409_10003424_pt1 | contig 17792 bp, 11 predicted proteins | sample IncBWH17MmetaG_FD_161649 | JGI IMG/M metagenome (GOLD analysis project Ga0210409, IMG submission 161649) | Forest soil microbial communities from Barre Woods Harvard Forest LTER site, Petersham, Massachusetts, United States - Inc-BW-H-17-M | ecosystem: Environmental > Terrestrial > Soil >... | reverse complement strand
GCATGAAATACCCGCGTTTTTCAAGTGGGACGCGACACCGGTTGAAGTGGAAAAAGGCTTGGAAGCGATCTACGGTGCCGGCAACGTCAAGGTCAGCGGCGGTCCCGGCGACGAAGAAGGCACGAAACCGTACGTGATCACGTGGCACGATCAAAGGGTCGCACCAATGATTGCGTTGCTGAGCAGCATGTTTCTTCATTGCGGGGGAGCCACGGGTACGGGGTGCAAGGGTCAGGCAACAGTCAGCGAGGTGCATCAGGGCGCCCCGGACGGTCAGATAGTTTTCACCGCTGCCAATCTTGGCGACACGGAAGCGACTGGGGCGCTGAACCCGATCACGATCGCGGACAAGCTGCCTCCGGGCCTCAGGGCTGTGGCGATAGAAGGTAAAGTGCCAACCGGTGCTGTCGTTGAAAGTGCTCCGGCTGAATGCTCGTTGAGCTCGTTGAGTTGTTCGTTCGCGGGTGGCGTCCCGCCATACGATGTTATGGAAGGGAGGATCTCGGTTGTGGTGGAAACGGGCGCGAAGACGGGTGAAGTCAACGAAGTGAGCATCTCCGGTGGGGAAGTGGCGGGTGCGTCTGTGAGCAGGCCGATCACGGTCAGCGGTCTGCCGACGCCGTTTGGTGTGGAAAATTATGAATTGGTGCCCGAAGGAGAAGGTGGTGCGCAGGATACGCAGGCCGGTTCTCACCCGTTCCAGTTGACTACGACGCTCACGCTAAACCAGGTCCTCGAAGCGAGCGCGCATCGCGGTGAAGTGCCACAACCCGCGGCGCTCGCGAAGGATCTCCATTTCAAGCTGCCACCGGGCCTGATCGGCAACCCGACACCATTCCCACAATGCACATTCGAACAGTTCCAAACCATAATTCACGAAATCGACAATCTGTGCCCGCCGCAGACCGTGGTCGGCGTCGCAACGGTCACCATCAACGAACCCGGTGTCCTCGGTGTGGGTGCACTCACGATGCCGTTGTTCAATTTGCAGCCGTCCGTCGGGGAGCCGGCGAGGTTCGCGTTCCTGGCTCCTTCATCACCAGTGTTCCTTGACACCGCCGTGCGCACGGGCGATGACTATGGCGTCACTGTCAACGTGAACAATATCACGGAGATCGCGGGGTTCCTGAAGAGCGAAGTGACGTTCTGGGGTGTACCCGGCGACCCCCGTCACGACAATGTTCGCGGTTGGGGTTGTCTGGAAACAGCCCGCCATGTTGAAAACCCGCTTCCGTGTAACGCGTTGGAAGAGGTTCGTCCCGCGCCGTTGTTGGCTTTGCCGACGTCTTGTACGGGTCCGTTGCATACCGAAGTCGAAGCGGATTCGTGGGCGAATAAAGGCAGCTTCGCGTCTTTCCCGAGCCGGCCGATGGAAGCGTTGGACGGTTGCAACCGCCTACCGTTCAACCCGTCGATCGAAGTCGCACCGGACGGACAGGCTGGGAGCACACCGACGGGGTTGGCCGTAAGCGTGCACGTCCCCCAGGACGTCAGCTTGAACGGCACAGGGCTGGTTGAGGCCGATGTAAAGGACACGACCGTCGCGCTGCCGGTGGGCGTGGTAATCAACCCGGCCGGAGCGGACGGACTGCAGGCATGCTCTGAAGAACAAATCGCGCTGTCTGTAAACGCGGCTCCCGCCTGTCCTGACGCGTCGAAGGTAGGTGTCGTAAAGATCAAGACACCGCTACTACCTCACGATCTTGAAGGTGCTGCATATTTGGCGTCGCAGAACGCAAACCCATTCGGGAGTCTCGTCGCGTTGTACGTGTTCGTCGAAGATCCTGTTTCGGGCTCGCGGGTGAAGCTCGCGGGCGAAGTGGTTCCCGATCCCGTGACGGGCCAGTTGGTCTCGACGTTCAAGAACACGCCGCAGTTGCCGTTTGAAACGTTTGAACTGCACTTCTTTGGTGGCAACAGGGCACCATTGAGCACCCCGAGTTTGTGTGGGGCTTATACGACGACCGCGTCGATCGCGCCGTGGTCGGGCAACGAAGCGGTTGGTTCGAGCTCCACATTCAATGTGGTATCGGGTCCGAATGGGAGTCCGTGTGCGAGTCCGTTGCCGTTTAACCCGTCGTTGACGGCTGGTACGACGAGCATCCAAGCAGGTGGGTTCAGCCCGTTCACGATGACGATGTCGCGGCCTGACGGTTCGCAGAACCTCCAAGCGATCAAGCTGAAGATGCCTCCAGGACTATTGGGGACGTTGGCGAGCGTGAAGCTCTGCAAAGAAGAACAGGCGAACGCCGGGACGTGTGGTCCTGAAAGCCTGATCGGGCACACCACCGTCAGCGTAGGTGTCGGAGGTGATCCCTACAGCGTGAGGGGTGGAGAAGTATTCATCACCGAAGGCTACAATGGCGCCCCCTATGGCCTGTCGATCGTCAACCCAGCCAAGGCAGGACCGTTCGACCTCGGCAAGGTGATCGTCAGGGCGAAGATCGAAGTGGACCCGATCAGTGCTGTCCTTACGATCACAAGCGACAGCACAGGGCCGTACAAGATTCCCACGATCCTCGACGGCATCCCACTCCAAATCCAACACGTCAACGTGAGCATCGACAGGCCGGGTTTCACGTTCAACCCAACCAACTGCAGTCCTTTGGCGATCACCGGCAGTTTGACGAGCGATCAAGGCGCAACAAAAGACCTGTCTGTGCCGTTTCAGATCACCAACTGTGCGGTGTTGGCGTTCAAACCCAAGCTGGCGGCGAAGACGAACGGGAAAACCTCACGCAAAGCCGGAGCGAGCCTCTCGGTGAAGCTGACCTATCCTGCCGGTCCGTATGACGCGAACATCGCGAAGGTCAAGGTGGATCTCCCCAAGCAGCTTCCGTCACGCCTGACGACGCTGCAACAGGCATGTCCCGCGAAGACGTTCGAAGCGAACCCGGCAGCATGCCCGTCCGCGTCGATCGTGGGGCACGCGAGGGCAACCACACCGGTGCTACCCACCAGCCTGGAAGGCCCTGCGTACTTCGTCAGCCATGGTGGGGAAGAATTCCCGCAGCTGATCATCGTGCTGCAGGGCTACGGCACGACCGTCCACTTGGTGGGTAGTACTTTCATCAGCAAAGCGGGGATCACGAGCAGCACCTTCAAGCAGGTTCCCGACGTTCCCGTCGGCACATTCGAATTGAACCTGCCCCAGGGTAAGTTCTCGGCCTTGGCAGCGAACGGGAACCTGTGCACCACCGAGAAATTGGCGATGCCGACGCTGTTCATCGCGCAGAACGGCGCGGCTGTTCATACGAGTACGCCGATCGTCCCGACCGGCTGCGCGAAGCATGTGAAGGCGAAGAAGCGTCACAAGAAGAAGAAATGAAATGGATGCGAAGACCAAGGCCCAGTCTGACCAACGTGAGGGCGGGCATGTCGTCGAGATGCAGCGGCGCCGCCTGCTGCTGGCGATGGGCGAGGTGCTGACCGAGGTCGGCATCCAGGATGCTACGGTCGGACGGATCTCCAAGCGCGCGGGGGTCTCGCGGCGCACGTTCTACGAGGTCTTCGAGGATCGCGAAGAGTGCTTCCTGGCGGCATTCGACCAAGCGATCGAGCGTATTGCTCAGGAGGTTGTGTCTGCGTACGAGCGCGAGCGCAAATGGAGCGCGCGCATACGGGCCGCGCTCACCGTGTTGCTCGAGCACTTCGACGCGCATCCGGGTGTGGCGCGCATGTGCGTGATCGAGACGCTGCGGGCGGGACCGGATGTCTTGGAGCGCCGCAAGCGTGTCTTGGGTGTTCTCACCGAGGCCGTCGACGAAGGTCGCGCGGAGGCCAGGCAGGGCAACGAACCGTTGCCGCTCACCGCGGAGGGCGTCGTGGGTGGCGCCCTGGCGGTCGTCCATGCTCGCCTGTCGGCCTGTCCCCGGATGGGGGAGCTCGGGCACGAACCACTCATTGATCTTGTCAACCCGCTCACAGGGATGATCGTTCACCCGTATGCCGGTCCGGCGGCGGCACGGCGCGAGCTGGACCGCCCCGCGCCGAAACCGGCGGCCGTCGTCGAGAATGGGACGAAGGATCCCTTCAAGGGTCTGTCGATTCGCTTCACCTATCGCACCGCGCGCGTGCTGGCCACGATCGCCGAGGACAGCGGCGCGTCCAACCGCATGGTCGCCGACAGCGCCGGCATCAGCGACGAAGGGCAGACCTCACGCCTGTTGCGCCGCCTGCAAACAGCCGGGCTGATCGAAAACCTTGGCGAAGGCCACACCCGCGGCGAGCCGAACGCGTGGTGGCTCACGAAGCGGGGCGAGGCGATCCACGCGACGCTCACGGGAGCTGAGGCAACGGCCCGCTGAGCCGGTCGAATCGAACGGAGTCATGGGGCTCGGTCGGCGGGCGCTATTCTTTGACTTCATTGACTGACCAGTCAATCTATTTGGCGCAGCGGGGATTCGCGACAGGGGCGAACCGGTGAGGGCTGCCGCCGTTCAGCTCAACTCCGGCGCGGATGTGGACGCGAACATCGCAGCAGCCGACGAGCAGGTGCGCGCGGCCGCGGCCGAGGGCGCGACGCTGATCGTGCTACCGGAGAAGTGGACCGTTATTGGCAGTCCGGCCGACCTGCGGGCTGGAGCTCAGACGCTGGAGGGCTCTGCCGTCTCGTGGGCGCGGAACACGGCTCGCGAGCTGAAGCTCGATCTCGTGGCCGGCTCGATCGCCGAGCGCGTCGAGGGGCGCGAGAAGCTGTCCAACGCCTCCGTGCACGTCGGCCCCGACGGCGAGATCAAGGCCGTGTACCGCAAGATGCACATGTTCGACGTGGAGATAGAGGGCAAGCGCTACTGCGAGTCGGACACCGACGAGCCGGGCGAGGAGGTCGTCTCGAGCGTTCTCGCCGACGGCTCGAAGCTGGGCATGGCGATTTGCTACGACCTGCGCTTCCCCGAGCTGTTCCGGGTCTTCGCCCTGCGCCGTGCGCGCGTCGTCACGCTGCCTGCTGCGTTTACGCTGCCGACCACGCGCGACCATTGGGAGCCGCTCGTGCGCACGAGGGCGATCGAGAACCAGGTCTTCATGGTTGCGGCAAACCAGGTTGGAGGGCATCCTGGCGGCCACCACTCGGGCGGCTGCTCCATGATCGTGGACCCGTGGGGTGCAGTGCTCGCCCGCGCCGATGGCGAGAGGCCCGGGCACATCGTCGCGGAGCTCGACTTCGCCCACCAGGACGACGTCCGCAGGCGCGTGCCGCTGCTTGCGCATCGCCGCCCCAAGCTGTACCACCGCTCCTCCGCACAGGCACACGTTCCCGCCGGGGATGTGGGCGACGTCGCCCACATCCGGTCTGAGGAGATCCAAGGTTGAGCTCCACGCGGGCAAAGGCTGTGTCCGACCGCCGCCGCGCGATCCTCGACGCGGCTGTGCGCGTGTTCGCGCGACAGGGCTTTCACGCCTGCCGCGTCTCGGACATCGCGGACGAGGCGGGCGTCGCCTACGGCCTGCTCTACCACTACTTCCCCTCCAAGGAGGAGGTCCTCAACACGCTCTTCCTGGAGCGCTGGGGCGTAATGCTCGAGATGATCCGCGAGGTCGATCGCGAGCAGCTCCCCGTACGCGAGAAGCTCGGCACGATCGCCTCGTTCATCGTCGACAGCTACCGCCACGACCCCGACCTGATGAAGGTGATCATCGTCGAGGTCACGCGCGCGGCCAACTCGTTCGGCCAGACCCATCTGGGCCAGATCCGCGAGGCCTACCGCCTGATCGGGGAGATCGTGACGAAGGCACAAGAGGAAGGCGTCTTCAAGCCCGAGATCGACGCGGAGTTCGCCGCGATGACCTTCTATGGAGCGATCGAGCAGGTCTTGACCGGCTGGATCTTCGGGCTGTTGCCGCAGGGGGAGGACGATCTCGAGCGGGCCAAGCAGATGGTCGTGGAGACCGTTTGCGGGGGGCTCGAGTGCGCGCCGCCCGCCCCCGCCGCGTAAGGCTTCTCGCGCAGGCGCGGGGCGAACGACGCGGGGCGAACGACGAGCGAGAGCGACGAGCGATCTACCAGCGTGCCCTGTGGTGCTCGACCACCCCGCCGGCGTGGGCAAGCGGGATGCCGCCCGGCAGCGTGCCGGCGAACGAGCCGAACGGCGCACTGTAGTCGCTGCGCACCAAGAGTAGGTTGTCGCGACGGCTGCGCTCGGCCTCGGGGGCGAAGCGCAGCCTTGAGCCGTCCTCGGCGGAGATCGTGCGCAGGTCGCCCGAGAAGCGTACGGGCGGTGCCTCGTGCGGGATGCCCGCGACCCATACCGCGCGCTCGCTGCCCGACGGCGGGTCGTTGACGCCCTGCACGAGGTTGAACGCCAGCGGCGTGCCGTCCGGGCTGGAGCCGACGCCGGCTGCCCACCACCACTCGGTCACGCGGGCGTGATAGCCGGCGGTGTCGTCGATGACGGCGAGCGCGTCGATCGAGACCGGTGGACGGGCTCCGAGGGTGAGCGTGCCGTGGGCGCGCACGCCGGCCTGCTTGCGCGTCCACACATACGAGTCGCCGTTTGGGCAGGTCGCCTCGATGCCCTCGTCTTCGTCGAGCGCTAGCTCGAGCAGGACCGTCTTGTCGCGGATATGAAGGCGCCCGGGCGTCAGGTCGAGCGCCCCGCGCCGCGGGAGCAAACGTGTCTTCTCGATCAGCAGGCCGCTTGCCTGCTTGCTGTGTGCCCCTTGGGTATGCCCTTCGGGGCGTGCCCAAGAGGGTATGCCCGTCGGAGTGCCCGCGCGCTCGAACACGGCCCAAAACGTCTGACGAGCCGGTCCGACCTGCACCGAGGCCGCACAGATCATGAACTGCTCGCCGAACACCCCCACATAGCGCCAGCGCTTCAGTGGGCGGGTGCCGCGAAACAGTGGCATTACTGCTTGTGCGCCCATTCCAACCCGGTGCTCATCGGCCCGAAGGGCCGATGACCTTTCTACGGCTTGCGGGCCGTCACGATCAAATTGTAAAAAATGGCCGCCGGCAGCCGCGACTCCAGCAGGCTCCGGTCGAGGCCCTGCAGCGCCAGATAGCCGCGGTAGGCGTAGTTGCGCCAGCCCCAGGGGACATCGTCGGGGTGGGCTGTGGCCTCCAGCGTGCGGTTGGTCCAGCCGAACCAGTTTGCAAGGAGCTCCTCGCCGGTGACGCGCACGTCTGTGAAGCCGGCGTCGCGGGCGAAGCCGGATAGCTCGCCCGGGGAGAAGGCGTGCACGTCCACGAACCCCTCCAATGAGGCCTCGGGCGCCCCACCGTCCGCGGGCGGGGCTCGACGAGCGCCGATCGCCCGGCGCCACAGCGGCGCCACGGCGCCCGCGGCTCGCTTGGGTACTTTGGCGAGCCGGTCGCCGTAGCGCGAGGGCTCGCCGGCGAACAGCACCGTGCCGCCGGGGGCGAGCACGCGCGCGAACTCGCGAAAGGCCCGCGCCAGGTCGGGGATGTGGTGGAGGATCGCGTGGCCGATCACGAGGTCGAAGCCGGCGTCCTGGAAGGGGAGCCGCTCGGCATCGGTGGGGACCGTCGTGACCTCGAGGCCGAGCCGCTGCGCGTTGGCGCTCAGGGCGGCCAGCATGCCGGGGGAGATGTCGGTGCAGGTCGCCTTGCCGATCACGCCGGCGCGCATCAGGTTGAGCGTGAAGTAGCCGGTGCCCGAGCCGATCTCGAGCGAGCGCTCGAACCGTTCGGGGTCGTGTCCGAGTGCCTTGCGCACCTTTGAGACGACCTGCGCCTCGCCGACGTCGCCGAAGTCGATGCCCCACTTGGCGTCGTAGTGGTCGGCGGCAACGTCGTGGTAGCGGGTGTTGACGTCGCGGATCTCCTCGGCGTCCAGAGCAGGCGTCATGGCGGGGCACAATAAGGCACCGGCGATGCTTGCGGGCGCCCGCTGCTCGTATACTCGCGCCTCGTGTCCGCCGCCTCCCCTGCGCCGCTCTTCGAGCAGGGCAACCAGCCCGAGGGGGTCCCCCCGCTCGCGCTCACGGGCGAGCGCACGCTGCCGGACGTGCCCGAGGAGAACTACTGGTTCAGGCGACATCTCGCGGTGTACGAGTGGATCGCGGCGCGCGTCGAGGGGTTGCGCGCGATCGACATGGCCTGCGGCGAGGGCTATGGCTCGGATGTGCTTGCCGCAAGCGCCGCAAGCGTGGTGGGAGTGGACGCCAACCCCGAGGCGCACGAGCACGCCCGTCTGAGATATGAGATCCCCACCCGCCCGAATCTCCGCTTCGCGCGTGACCTCGTCGAGACGTTCCCCGAGCCGGCCGACGCGGTCGTGTTCCTGCAGACGATCGAGCATCTGAAGGACCCGGGCGCGGTGCTGGCGCACTTCCGCTCGCTGGTGGGGGACACGGGCGTCGTGTTCGTCTCGACGCCCAACGTCTTGACGCTCGCCCCGAAGGGGGCGGAGCGCTCTGACAACCCGTGGCACGTGCACGAGTACCGATCGGGAGAGTTCGAGCAGTTGTGCCGCGGGACGTTCGCCACGGTCGAGATGTATGGCCTCTTTCACGCGCGCAAGCTGCGCGCGCACGCGCTGGCGCTGAAGCTCGGCTGGGACAGCGTCCACCCGCGTTTGCGCCTCACCAAGCCGTTCTACGACCGCTTCACCCCCGCTATAGCGGCGAGCGACTTCGCACTGCGAGCGGCGGCCGAGGCCGACCTCGACCGGGCGCTCGATTTCATCGCCGTCTGCAGGCCATGAGTCGCGACCGGCGCTCATCCGGTGGCGCTCGGCGGCTTGCCGCCCCGCTGCCATGAGCGCTTCTCGCCCGCAAGGCGAGCTTGCGATCGTCCTGCACACGCACATGCCCTACGTCGAGGGCTTCGGCACGTGGCCGTTCGGCGAGGAGTGGCTGTGGGAGGCGATCGTCGGCAGCTACCTGCCCCTGCTCGACCTGCTCGACGAAGGCGCGCCGCTGACGCTGTCGCTGACGCCGGTCTTGTGCGACCAGCTGGAGGCGCCGGGCGTGGGGGAGCGCTTCGAAGCCTTCATCGACGAGGTCCGCCGCCACACGCACGCGCAGGACATCGCGGGATTGCGCGCGGGCAGCCACGACACACTCGCGCGCGAGCTGGAGCGCTCGTGGGGAGAGTACGAGCAGGCGCTCGCCCACTTCCGGGCGCTCGACGGCGACCTGCTCGGCGCGCTCGGGCGCCACGCGCAGTGGACGTCTTCGGCGACGCACGCGGTCCTGCCCTTGCTGGCGAGCGACGCGGGCGTGCGCGCCCAGGTGCAGACCGGTGTCGACTCCCACCGTGGGCGCTTCGGCCGCGGCTGGCAGGGAGGCTTCTGGCTACCCGAGTGCGCCCACTCCCCCCACCTGGAGCCGCTGCTGGAGGAGGCCGGGGTGAGGGCCACATGCGTCGAGCTGACCAACCGCTATGGCCTCGGGGCGAGCGAGCACCTGCGCCCGCTCGTGGGGGAGTCCGGCGTCGTACTCGTCCCGATCGATCGCGCCACGATCGCGCGCGTGTGGAGCGAGGCCGGCTACCCGGCGCACGGCAGCTATCGCGACTACCACCATCACACGGTCCACCACCACCAACCGTGGGCCAACGACGGCAGCGCCTACGACCACGAGCTGGCACTCGCACTCGCGCGCGGGCACGCGAAAGAATTTGTTAGCGGCACGTGCGAGCGTCTCAAGCGCGCCCGCGAGCAGGCGGGCAGTACGGCAGCGCTGCCCGGGGGCGGGCCCCCCATGTCGGGGGGCGGGCTCGTCGTATGCGCACTCGACACCGAGCTGCTCGGCCACTGGTGGTACGAGGGCATCGCGTGGCTAAGAGCCGTCGTCGAGGAGTGCGCGACGCAGGGGCTTGTGCTCGTACGGCTCGACGAAGCGCAGGCGATGCGCGATCCCGCGCCGCTCGAGGGGGGCGGGTGGGGGACGAGCACCTGGGGCGCGCACGGCGACCTCTCCACCTGGTCGAGTCCGGCGGTCGCCGACATCGCATTTCAGGCGCGCGCCGCCGAGCTGCAAACGCTTGCCGCCGGTCCCCACGCGGGCGGCGCGGCCCTGCGCGAGCTGCTCGCGCTGCAGTCCTCCGACTGGGCCTTCATGGTGTCCTGCGAGCTGGCGGTCTCCTATGCAGGGGAGCGCTTCGAGGCACACCGCGCCGGGTTGGCGCGTGCCTTGGCGGATGGCCCGGGGGCTGGCGCTGAGCGGCTGCGCAACCTCGCTGCGCACGCTGACCCGGCTGTGCTGCTGGGACCCTGATTGCCCGCTGCGGAACCCGCACGCTTATTACCGGCGGTTGACGGCCTTGGTGGTTATACTGACGGTATGACTCATGCGACGATCACGTATAAGCTGGGTCCCAAGGGCCAGGTCGTGATTCCCAAGGCGATCCGCGATCGACTTGGCCTGCGGCCAGGAGACAGGGTGGTCGTGGGCCAGAGCGACGAGGAAGTGCGCATCCGCAAGGCGGTTGCCGACCCTGACGGGCGGCGGGCGATTCTGTCCGGCCTGCGCGGTGCGCTCGCCGGGGGGCCCAGCCTCACCGCGGCGCTCGAGCGGGATCGCCGCTCGGAGCGCGAGCGCGAGGAGCGCAGATACGCGGAGTGGCGCGCTGACCGCCGTCCTTGACGCTTGGGCCGTCATGGCCCTCTATGAAGATCACCCTCGGGCGGGAGACGTGTTCGAGGCGATCGACGCCGGAGATGCGATCGTGTCGGCCGTCAACCTGGGTGAGGCGCTCTACCGACTGGAGCGCGAACATGGGCGGGACAAGGCTGTCGAGTTGATTGAGGGAATTCGCTCGGTGACCGTGGTGGAGGAGCCTGACTGGAACCTCGTCGTCGCGGCAGCGCACATCAAGGCCGGTGGCGGCCTCTCCTACGCCGACGCGTTCTGCATCGCCACCGCCCAGCGCCACGACGCGCCACTCTATACAGGGGACCCGGAGATCCTCGCGCATGAGGGACTGGCGGAGATGGTCGATCTACGGGAGCAGCCAGGGTCCTGATACAGGCCCACGGTCCGGTAGGCCGGTTGGGCGGGTAGTGGATCTTTTTGACAAGGAAGGGTTGACATGAGTTCTGGACTCGTGTATAAACACCTACTAGTCCTGCTGCCAGATGGTGGTGGGCCCCCCATTCGGGGGACGAGCAAGACATAAGGTCGGGTTTTGGGTCGGTCTCTGTTGGTCGGCTTGGAAACGTAAGCAGGGCCCTTGGGAGAGGGACCGGGTCGCTTCTGAGAGGGAGTTGTATTTTCGCGTGGTTTCATTGGGGAATAACGTGCTTGAGAGTCCGTGTGTGCCTGGCGGGTCCTTTATAGGACGCGTCAGCGTCGCTGACGCGTCTCTCTCTCTCTCTCTCTCTCTCTCTCTGGCCGGGCCGGCTCTCAGCTAGCTTCAGGCCGGATCGTCGTTCCAGCCGGGTTGCGCGCCCGGCTTGGTTTCTCGCGTGTAAGAGGCGCGCATACAACTTGTTCTTTCGCCGCCGTCGGCTTGGTGCCCGCGGTGGCTGTGTCATGCCCGCGGTCCCGCGGGGTTCGTGTGGATCGCTCTTTCAGGAGGGGATGGGTTAGATGACTGCTCGCCGGTTGAGGTTGGGTGTTGTGATTTGGTTGTGTGTGTTGGCGGGTGGGTTGACGGTTGGGGGTGTATCTGCGGGGGCGGCGGTTACGCACGAATATTTGCCTGAAGCTTCTCGGGCGCTTACCGACGGTGTGCCGGCGGGTTCGGGTGTTGCGTTGACGGGTCCGGTGACGGGTCTTGGTCCGATGACGGTCGATTCGGGTCATTTGTGGGTCGCTGAACACGTTGGCAGTACGTCTGGTGTTTTTCGTGTTGATGAGTTCGATGCTGGGACGGGGGCGTTTGTTTCGCAGTTGCCGCAGGTTCCGGGCTTCGAAGAGTTGGGCTTGGCTGTCGCAGTTGCCAGTGGGCGTGTGTATGTGGGCGCGCAGCATGTTCCTGGTGGTGAAGGTGGTTTGGCGGTGTTCAGCGAAGCGGGGTCTCTGTTGGGTTCGTGGACCGGTACCAGCACTCCTGCCGGCTCGTTCAGCTCGGAAGGGCCGTCCGATGTGGCAGTCGATCGTTCGGTGAGCGGTCTGGCCAGCGGGAGCGTGTATGTGGACGTCCAAAAGCAGCGTGTGGTGGATGTGTTCAAGGCTGAAGGTGTCGGTAAAGAACCGCCGGTCGTCGAACCGTCGGCGGGGCCGGAACACTTCAGACAGTTGACTGGGACGTGTCCGGTTGAAGGCACGACGTGCGAACCGGGGGAAGTGATCGCGTTCAACAATCCCAGGCATGTCGCGGTCGATGCGTCCAGTGGGCACGTTCTGGTCTTCGATACAATCGAAGAAAAACTCGTGGGCCGCAGTGTGATTGACGTGTTTGAACCGGAAGTGCTTGGTGGGTACGTGTTTGTGCGCCAGATCAAGCTCCCTCTGAGCGAGAATGCTCTGAGCCTTGGTGTGGATGGGGGTAGCAGCGATATTTATGTAGCAGCCGAAGGCGGAGTCGACCAGTTCAGCTCGACCGGTGTGTTCTTGGGTCGTATCACGGGTGAAACCACGCCCGCCGGCAATCTGCGCTCAACCCAGGCCGTTACGGTTGATCCTGGCTCCCATCACGTGTTTGTCGGCGACTATCGGGAAAGTGGCACACCACATGAGCCTTCGGTGATCGACGTGTTCGGTCCGGATCTCGTGATCCCCGATGTCGCGACCGATCCCGCGACTGGCGTGACGCGCAACGGTGCCGTCCTGAACGGCACGATCAAGCTCGATAAAGAAGGCGAAGCGACATGCCGGTTCGTGTGGGGTACGACCACGGAATTCGGGCAGACCGCACCTTGTCCGACGCCGGTGACCGAAGAAGAAAGCGCTGTGCAGTCCACGTTGAGCAAGGCGACGGAAAGCGAACTGGAACCTGATACGACCTACTACTATCGCTTGCAGGCGAGGAACAAGAACGGCCTGAACCTGGGCGAACCCTCACAGGATCAGCAGTTCACGACCTCAGGTCCCGGTATTCACGAGGAGTCTGTATCGAACGTAGCGGCGACGTCGGTAACGTTTGACGCGACGATCAACCCGCATAACGTTCCCACGACTGCTTACTTCCAGTACGGGACTACCAGCGGGTATGGAACGAACGTTCCGGCGACACCGGGACTGTCGCTCGGTTCAGGCGAAGGTGACGTCGAAGTCACTCCGCAGCACGTACAGGGTCTGGAAGCGGGCACGATCTACCATTATCGCGTTGTCGCGATCAGCGAATCCTCCCCGGGACTGGTCGAAGAGTTTGACGGTGCCGATCAGACATTTACGACACAGCGGAGTGGCGTCGGTGGGGGTGGGACTAGCCTGTTGGACGGGCGGGCGTGGGAGATGGTGACTCCGCCGGATAAGAAGGGGGCATTGTTTTACCACATCTATGACGCTCTGATGAAGGCGTCTGTGGGTGGCGATGCGATCGCCGATATGGCCAGCGCACCGACGGAAGTTGAACCGCGTGGTTATCCAACTAATGGCGTATCGGTGCTTTCGACACGTGGTGGGAATGGGTGGTCTTCGCAAGTGATATCTCCGCCCCATAATTTGGCGACACCTCCCGCCGCCAATGGTGAAAGAGAGTATCGTTTCTTCTCTGAAGATCTCTCTCTGGGGGTGATGCAGCCGTTCGGTAGCGTCACGCCATTGTCACCTCAGGCAAGCGAAGCCACAGCGTATCTGCGTACCGACTATCTAAATGGCGATGTGGACACTCACTGTCAAAATGAATGTTTCACACCGCTTGTGACGGCAGCTAATACTCCCCCAGGCACCGCATTCGGTGAAGAACCGAGCGGTCATTGCACTAAATCATACTGTGGTCCGTACTTCTGGGGTGGTACGCCCGACTTGAGCCATATCATTCTGAGTTCTCCCGTACAGTTGACTTCGACACCGGATACGTACGAAGGTCTCTATGAGTGGGCGGCTGATGGTTTGCATCTGGTAAGTGTGCTGCCTCTTGCCGAAGGTGGTGCTGCGGTGCCGGCGGAACCCTCCTTGGGTCAGCACGACAGCGGAGACGTTAGGCATGCGGTATCCGACGATGGCTCTCGCGTAATCTGGGAGGCTCTGTTCGGAGGCAGCCGCCACCTTTATGTGCGAGATGTTACAGGAGGTGAAACTGTGCGGTTGGATTTGGCTCAAGGAGGCGTCGATCGGAATTCGAGTGGGCCTATCTACATGACTGCGAGCAGCAATGGCTCTAAGGTCTTTTTCCTTAGTGAAGAACATCTTACGTCGGGATCCTCCAGTGGAGGGGACGATCTATACGAATACGATCTGAATGCTCCTCTCGGTAGTCGCCTGACTGACCTTTCAGTCGATAGGCATGCTGGTGAGACGGCGAATGTGGCGCAGGTGTTGGGTGCGAGCGAAGATGGTTCGTACTTGTACTTCGCCGCGGGTGGTATGTTGGCCGCCGGCGCCAAAAACGGTAGATGCGGAGGCGCAAAGGAAGGTGAAGAAGGCAGCAAGGAGATGTGCAACATTTATGTTCGTCATGCCGGTGTGACGTCGCTGGTCGTGGAGCTGTCTTCTGAAGATTTCGCCGACTGGTCAGATGCGCTTTCCCACCTGCCTGTGCGTGTGTCGTCGGATGGTCGCTGGTTGGCGTTCATGTCGAAAAGGAATCTGACTGGCTATGTCACGACTGATGCTGTCAAGAGAGGTACCGATGAGGAGGTTTACCTGTACGACTCGAGCATCGCGAGGCTTGTTTGTGCATCGTGTAACCCGACGGGTGCTCGTCCGGTTGGACTCGAATACGGAGACAGCACCAAGCTAGTCGACGGTGACCGGGTATGGTCCACCTCCAGCCAAGGCAGAGGTACACTGCTTGCGGCGAACGTCCCTGGATGGACACCAAACGGTTTTTCAGCGCTCTACCAGTCACGGTATTTGTCCGATAGCGGTCGGTTGTTCTTTAATAGTAATGATGCGTTGGTGCCGCAGGATGTGAATGGGACGGAGGACGTGTATGAGTACGAGCCTCCGGGGGTCGGCGGTTGTAACGTATCGCAGGCGTCTTTCAGTGAACGTTCCGGTGGTTGTGTGAACTTGATGTCGTCGGGTACCTCTGCCGAAGAATCGGCGTTTCTCGACGCGAGCGGTACGGGCGGGGACGTGTTCTTCCTGACGGCCGCGAAACTGGCGTCACAGGATTTCGATACCGCGCTTGATGTGTATGACGCGCACGAATGCACGACTGGAGCTCCGTGCTTCGCCTCGGTGCTGGTGTCTCCGCCTGCATGTTCGACGGGTGATTCGTGTAAGCCTGCGCCGTCGCCGCAACCCGCGTTGTTTGGGTCGCCGTCGAGCGCGACCTTCTCGGGAGCCGGCAACGTCACTCCGTCGGGGGTTGGCCCCGCGTTGGGTGCGAGGTCTTTGACGAGAGGGCAGAAGCTCGCGCGAGCGTTGCGGGCGTGCGCAAAGAAACGTAACCGGGGTCAACGGGATGTGTGCAAGCAAAAAGCGAGGAAGCGGTACGGGCCTGGGAAGTCTCGTAAGGCCAACGCGACGAAGAAGAGCGGACGGTGATCGTGGTGTCACGGAAAAGCATTCCAGGTGTGGTTCTTGTCGGCATGCTGTTGTTGTTGGCTTGTTCGTCTTCTGCGTTTGCGGAGTCTCCGTGGTGGCATTTGAACTCTGGCTCAACCCCGGCATATCTACAGTCTGGTCATGGCAGGGACGAGGTTCAGGAAGTGACTGTCCGCGCCACAGGGGGCGTATTTTACCTGGTCGAAAACAGTCCCCATTTCAACTTTGCATTCTTCAAGTGGGATGCGACGCACGAAGAAGTGCAGGCCGGTCTCGAAGGGATCTATGGTTCAGGCAATGTGCGTGTTAGCGGCGGCCCTGGTGATGGAAAGGGCACAGCACCATATAGGATCATGTGGCCAGGTCAGCGTGTCGCACCGTTGCAAACTGGGGAATTGTTGAATGTCCTTCTCACGTGTGGTACTCCGGAAGAAGAAGAAAAACATGTCTGCAGGAAAGAATCGTCGTTGAGCGAGGTGTCAAAGGGTCGTAGTGACGGTCAAATCGTGGTTAGCGCGGTGAACCTGGGTGATACGACCGTGAATGCTGAAGCGCAGCCGGTGACGGTGACGGACAAGCTTCCGCCGGGGTTGAAGGCGGTTGGCGTAGAAGGGGTAGCCAATGAAGAAAGGCTCGACGGTGCGCAGACCAACCTTGAATGTTCGGTGGGGTTGTTGAGTTGTACGTTCACGGGGGGCGCCGGGGGTAAAGCGAAGGGTGTCCCGCCGTACGGTCAGATTGTGATGGTGCTCGCGGTCGACCTGCAGCCTGGCGCGAAAACGGGTGAAACGAACGAAGCGACTGTGACAGGTGGTGGAACCAAAACGGTCAGCGTGAAGCGTCCGATCACGGTGAGCGCCGATCCCGTTCCCTTTGGTGTTAACACGTATGAAATGACACCGGAAGAAGAGGGCGGCGGCGTCGACGCGCAGGCCGGGTCGCACCCGTTCCAGTTGACTACCACATTGTTTTTGAACGAAAGCGTCGACGAAGAAGGCGGCAAACCTGTCGCGATGGCGAAGGATCTACATTTCAAGCTGCCGCCGGGCCTGATCGGCAACCCGACACCGTTCCCGCAGTGCACGATCGCGAACTTTCTCGTGGCCTCTGTTGAACCTGCATGCTCACCCCAAACAGTTGTGGGAGTGGCCAGGGTCACCGTCACCGGCGTTGAAATCATTGGTAGACCGATCACTCTGTTCAGTCCGCTCTACAATCTTGAGCCGTCGGTTGGGGAGCCCGCACGGTTCGGGTTTGCCCCGATCGAAGGCACGAACGTGGTGCTCGATACGGCTGTTCGTACCGGCGGAGACTATGGTGTTACGGTCAACGTCAACAACATTACCCAGTCGGCGGAATTCGTCAGTAGCGAAGTCACGTTCTGGGGCGTACCGGGAGACCCACGCCACGACAACGCACGAGGCTTCGGCTGCATGAACGCCGCACGGGAACTCCACAAGAACAGCGAAACGTGCAATCCGCTGGAAGCAAATCATCCACCGCCGTTGCTGTCGCTGCCAACGTCGTGTCTCGGCCAGTTGCATACAAGCGTGGAAGCGGACTCGTGGAAGCAACAAGGAAGCTTCCAATCGTTTCCCAACACCGACCAGATGCCCGCACTAGACGGTTGCAACCGTCTGCAGTTCAACCCGTCGATCGAGGTCGCGCCGGATGGGCAGGCAGGGAGTACGCCCACGGGATTGGCCGTGAGCGTGCATGTTCCTCAGGACGTGAGCCTGAACGCGACAGGCCTGTCTGAGGCTGACGTGAAGAACACGACCGTAGCATTGCCTGCGGGTGTGGCGATCAACCCTGCGGGAGCGGACGGGCTGCAAGCCTGTTCAGAAGAACAGATTTCGCTGTCGGTCAATGCGGTGCCTGCGTGTCCTGACGCATCGAAGGTGGGCGTCGTGAGGATCAAGACGCCATTGTTGCCGAATGAATTGGTTGGTGCTGCGTATCTGGCGTCGCAGAACACGAACCCCTTCGGGAGCCTTGTAGCCCTGTACGTGTTCGTCGAAGATCCCATGTCGGGCTCGCGTGTGAAGCTCGCGGGCGAAGTGGTGCCTGATCCTGTGACGGGTCAGTTGGTCTCGACGTTCAAGAACACGCCACAACTCCCCTTTGAAACGTTCGAACTGCACTTCTTCGGAGGCAACCGCGCCCCGTTGAGCACACCCGGCTTGTGTGGGGCGTACACGACGACAGCGTCGATCGCACCGTAGTCGGGCAACGAACCTGTCGATTCGGACTCGACGTTCAACGTGATCTCCGGTCCCAAC